>Ga0265294_10006073_pt1 | contig 14582 bp, 12 predicted proteins | sample MunlanPumphouse3_FD_192504 | JGI IMG/M metagenome (GOLD analysis project Ga0265294, IMG submission 192504) | Groundwater microbial communities from a municipal landfill in Southern Ontario, Canada - Pumphouse #3 | ecosystem: Environmental > Aquatic > Deep subsurface > Groundwater | place... | reverse complement strand
GTAGGCGTTTAATATAAATTTGGTCAAATGGAATTAAGGGAGATAGAATGCGGAAATATTATCTAATTCTTTTATTTATTATTACTTTTGGGTCTGTTACTGCTAAGACGTTTGATGTTACTGAATTCAGTAGTATTATAGACATTAACCATGATGGTACTTTGGAGGTTGAAGAGAATTTTCTGTACAACTTTAAGGGTGGCCCTTTTAGATGGGTAAGTCGTGATGTGCGAGCACCTAACAACGGATTTATTGTCTTACAGGAAGCTCTAATTGATGGAGAACCTATTCCGAAGGGACACGGTGCCGGAATGATAAGTGTGAAGCATGCACCGAACCTAGATGTGAAGTTTAATTTTAATGGGATCCATAATCAAGAAACTAAATTTACCTTAAAATATAAAGTTTTTAATGCAGTCAAACCAAACAACACAAAAGCTGTTTTTAAGTGGAGTCCACTTCCTGATGAATATGAATTTATCATCAGAACAGGCAAGGTAGTTGTTAATTATCCAACCAATATTCCTCTGTATGAGATAGTCTCTTTTTTAGAAGAATCTAAAGCTATAATTTACGAGGAATCAGGCAATAGTTTAATCTGTTCTTTTAATAATTTGAAAGGGAAAACATTCAAAATTAAGAGTAATTTACCTTTAGCTGCCATGAGTTTGGAAACCTTTCCTTTGCCTAAATTAGAACCGGAACTCTATGAGAAATATCCGGAGCTAAAAAGTTGGGCAGTTGCCTATAAAATCATGCTGTTTTTAGTATTAGCCTTTTTGATAACTGTGATAATTATCTTAATTATTCGAAATACTAAAGCAATTAAGGAACTTCCGGAAGTTAAACGAATTCCTTCTAAAAAGCATCCTGCTTTAGTAGCCCGGCTTATTCATGTAGGTTCTGATGATATTAATTTAATTCCTGTCTTGATGCACATGGCATTTAAAAAGCTGATTTTCTTTACTCAAATGACCAATAAGAAAGGAAAGACAATCAGAGATTTCTATGTGGATATTTCACAAAACTTAGACCTGGCTGATGATTTTGATCATGGCTACCTTGAACTGTTGAGAAAAGAGAGTGAAAGAACAAAGGGTAGAATAGAATTAAAATCCCTAGTTACCAACGCTTACAGACATAAGAAAGATCTGCTCAAACTTTTAAATGAGAAGTTTATCGAAACCGGATTTGTAGATGTCAAACAAAAGAAAATCTATTTTGTTAAGCTTACCCTATTTTTTGTAAGTCTTATCGTGTGGGCAGCTTTGGGTATTCTGGGAAGTATTTTATTCACTAAAGGTATTGCCTGGGCTCCAATTCCTGCCTTCTTGGTTGTTACTTATTGGATTCATTTAATGCTTCATTTAGATGATAAAGCTGTTCTTAGCGAAAAAGGCTTCATTAGATGGCGCGAATGGAAAGCCTTTAAAAGTCATATCTCTAAAGAACTATTTAGCAGAAGAGGAAACTTAGATCCGATTCATGCAGAAGGGCAATTCCCTTATATCCTTATTATGGGGTATGGTCAACAGTATTTACGACATTTTCAAAGAAGAAATATAGTCCTTGATTTCCCTAATTTAGGCGAAGTTGCTGATGTTATTGATTCTCTCAATACACTCATTACGGTGGTGGCTGTAACCTCGGCAAATACCAGCAGACTTAGTGGTGGAGTTGGCGGAGGTGGAGGTGGTGGAGCTAGTGCCGGCTGAATCTAAATAACTAACTTACTAAAATATACAGTGTGGAGGAAAGATGAGAAATATATTAATTGTAATTCTTTTATTCATGACTAATATTGCTTTCACTCAAGGCTTTGATTCTAATTTAGATGGTTTTGCCAAATATAAACAAGAACAGCAAAAGAAGGAAACAGATTATCATGAATTTGCTAATAATTTCCAAGCTTATCAAGACGAAAACTTCATTAAGTATGAGAAAAGCATTGAAGAGATGTGGGGAAGTTTCCAGGAATCTACTCCTAAGACTTGGGTAGGCTATTCTGAAGATTTTTCCGGCAGAACTTCTGTAGATTTTGATGCCTCTAAAGTAGTTGTCGAGGTTGTGGTTGATGAAAACAGCACAGATGATGAAGTTAAGCAAAAGCTGGAAGCTCTGACTAAGAGAGTTTTAGAAGAGAAAGATGAAACAGGTGCGACTATTCTGGAAGGACAAGTAGCTTCTCCGGACAACCCTAATGCTACCGTAACACCTTCTGATGCCAAGAATATTGTGGAAAGAGCTAAAATCCATGAAAAGATTGTTAAGGGTAAGAAAATCTACTCGCTTAATCTTGATTTAGTCTCTGACAGTGATAAGAAAAGAATAGCCAAATATCAAGATTTAATAACCAAATATTGCCAAGAAGCCGGGGTTGAACCTGCGTTAGCTTTAGCTATTATCAAGACAGAATCTTGCTTCAATCCGCGAGCTTATAATAGAACCGGAAACGCCTATGGGATGATGCAAATTGTTCCTAAATATGCAGGCAGAACCATGAATAAGATTCTCTATAAGAAAGATAAAGAACCGGATAGTAGCATTCTGTTTGATCCTGCTCAGAATCTCAGAATGGGAATAAACTTCCTTGGTCATCTTGAAAAGACCAGCTGGAAGAAAGTCCAAAATGAAATTAACCAACGATATTGTGTAATCTGTAGCTATAATGGTGGAAGTGGTGCGATTTATATTGCTTTAGCCGGGAAAACGAGTAAAATACCTCAAAAGAAGTGGGATGATATGATGGCTTTGCTTAACTCTGATAATAATCAGCAGGTTTATAATTTGCTGCATACTAAATCGTGGGAAGAGACCAGGAACTATATTAAGGTTGTGGAAGAGCGATATGCACAGTACGTCGGATATAATTAATAATTGAAGAAAAAAGATCCTAACACAGAGTTAAGATTGATACGCAACCTCTTAATTCCCCTCTTCACTTTCGAAGAAAGTTTCTGGAGAGGGGTGCCGAATTTCGGCGGGGTGTGGTCTTAAATTAAGAAGACGCAAAATGTTGCGTCTCTACATATTCCCGGAGGGGAATGTGCTTGATTTTAAATCCCAAAGGGAAATTATAGTTTATTCGGAGCCTCCTAAAGCCCTGAAAGGGTGATATTTGTCAGCAAGGGGTGCAAGCCCCTTGTAGAATTGTAGAGATAGAAAATAGCCCTGCAAGGGCGGCATAGATTGGAATAATAATAAAACAGTCAAGTTATTTAGGACTGGACAGAAAGATCCTAACACAGAGTTAAGATTGATACGCAACCTCTTAATTCCCCTCTTCACTTTCGAAGAAAGTTTCTGGAAAGGGGTGGCAGCTTGCTGACGGGGTGTGGTCTTAAATTAAGAAGACGCAAAATGTTGCGTCTCTACATATTCCCGGAGGGGAATGTGCTTGATTTTAAATCCCAAAGGGATTACATAGTTTAGCCCGGGGGCTCATTCTGCTTGCAGAATTGACCCCGGGTAAGGTTACCCGCCTAGCCTGTTTATCCCAGGTGGGATAAACAAAAAAGAACCGAACATAACAAGGCAGGTATGCCAAACCGTCATGCCAGTGCATTTAATCGCAATTTACCTTGTTTGTGAATATTATGGATTAATTTGTGCATTATATATAGATGTAATAATGATTAATGATAAAAATTAAATACTTAGAATCAGGAGTTTTTATGGATATGATGAAGAAAACGCTGTTCCTGTTGGTTATTCTACTCTCCCTGAGTTGTTTTCTCAATGCTCAGGAAGTTGATGTACTGATTGAAGTAGAACAAACCGGAGATACAGGCTTAATCAAAGCTACTTTTACAATACCTGACGGATATCACCAAAGCTATGAAATAGGTGATGAATACTCTCAATTCTTTATTGAATCTGAGACACCCGGAATAAAATTTAATGAAACAATCTATCCACAAACAGAAGGCAAGAGTGTCGGAGATTTGGTTGAATACCAAGGCTCTTTAGTTCTCACAAAATCCTTTGAAGTTACCGATTCAGAAGTAACCGAGCTGAGTGTTGATTATTCATATCAAATCTGTTTAGATTCAGGTTCTTGCTTAAGACCTGTTTATGAAACCAAGGTTTTAGCTCTCCAAACAGTAGTTGGCAATAAAGTACTTACCCAAGAAGCAGCTCCAATGCCAGAGAAAGAAGGTAAAACAAGTGTTTTATATTTCCTTCTTTTAGCCTTCTTAGGTGGTTTAATCTTAAATATTATGCCATGTGTTTTGCCGGTTCTTTCTATCAAAGCAATGAGCTTAGTTAAGCAAAGTCAGCACAACAAAAGCAGTATTTTAATCGGCTCTTTAGCCTATACCCTAGGGATTCTTATCTCATTTGTAGTTTTGGCAGCAGTGGTTGTCGGAATAAAATCAACCGGTGAAAGCTTAAGTTGGGGATTTCAATTCCAAAACCCTTGGTTTGTCTTCTCCCTCTTAGTCTTAATTTGGGTCTTTACTCTCTCTTTATATGAAGTTTTCCAAATAAGAGTTCCCGGCATGAATGTAGCAACTCAAGCATCTTCTAAAGGTGGGCATTCAGGCTCTTTCTTTAGTGGTATCTTTGCAGTTCTTTTAGCTACTCCATGTACTGCTCCTCTTTTAGCTCCGGCTATTGGATTTGCTTTCCAACAATCCGCTCCTGTAATCTTCGCAGCCTTTATCTTAATTGGCTTAGGTTTAGCCTTCCCATTCTTACTTCTTGGATTCATTCCTGCAGCTATCAAAATAATCCCTAAACCGGGTGATTGGATGATTACCTTCAAGGAAATAATGGGATTCTTACTCTTTGCCACCTCAATTTATCTTCTAAGAACACTCTACTTCTTATTAGATGGCAGTGCCTTTATTAACATTATTTGGTTCTTACTCGCTCTTAGCTTCGGTTGTTGGATTTATGGTCGTTTTGCCGGTCCTTCCTCTTCAACTGGTAAACAGTGGACATGGACAATTATTGCCTTGCTCTTGATCTTCGGTTCAGCTCATTACTTGGTTGATTTCAAAACTGATCCTGCACTTGAAGGACAAATCTCAGTGAAAGGTTTAAAGCCGGGCTGGCAAGTCTTCACAGAAGACACTTTTGACCAATATCGAGCTGAACAGAGGCCGGTATTTGTAGATTTTGGGGCTGAATGGTGCTTAACTTGTAAGACTAATGAAGCCAATGTTCTACATAATGAGAAGATAATGCAAGTCTTTAAAGACAATAATGTTGAACTTCTTTATGGTGATAATACCAGAAAGAATGAAGTTGTGGAAAAGTGGTTAGCAGAATACAAAAGAGCAGGCGTTCCTCTCTACTTATACTTTGCACCGGGTGCTACAGAAGCAGTTGTTTTGCCGGAATTAATCACCAACAGTCATGTTACAGATTTATTTGAAAAGGAATAGGTACTTATGAAAGGAAAAATAATAATATTCGCCCTACTGCTAGCTTCCCTATTTGTAGTAAGTTGCGATAGGTTCGAAAGACCAACTAAATCCGATAACACTAACCCAATTGAGCAAGCAGTAGCTGAATTCTTTACTGAATTTTCCACTGTCGCCAAGACGGTAGCTAATGGTGATTATGACGAATTTATGGCATTCTTCCATGCTGATTATCTTAATAATGGCGAAACAAAGCAAGATGTTGAAGATAAGATAGCTGCAATCTTTTTAGTGAATGCTCAACGCTTCATTAATGTTGAACTGGTCAGCAACAATAATCTAAATGTTACCTGGAAATTAATAGTAACCAATGAATTACGCGAAGTAATTTCTACAGAAACTATAACTGATAAAATGTCTAAAGTAGGTGAGAAGTATTACCTTTATGGTGATCAAGAAACCGGAGAAATTAACGAAGATAAAATGATGCCTTTTGCTGAAATCATGACTGCCACCTGGTGCGGAACCTGCCCTGATGTGGAAGCAGCCATGCACACTTATCAACTTAATAATCCCAATAACTTCTTCTATCTAGAATATCACACTTTAGATTCCATTGCCGGTGAACATCCATTCTTTGATAACTTCTATGCTCAAACAAGTCCTCCGGTTGCTATTTTGCAAGGAAAGGATATATTTGTGGGAGCATATAGTGGTGTTTATAAAGGTATCTTAGACAGTTATAAAAACATTGATGCCGAACTTAAGTTGACTAACCTTGTACCTACCCCCAGTGAGACTGATTTTGTAGCTCAACTTGATATTCAAAAACTAATCTCCGGTGAGTTTGATACAACTAATCTCAAGCTTAGATGGGCTTTTTATGAAGAAGAGAGTTCTGTCCCTAATAACGCAGGGTTACCTTGTCTTAATGTGGTGATTACTGAAGGTTATTACGATATTTCAGAAGCTGATTTGAATAGTACTTTCTCTATTAATCATGCTTTACCCAGAAATATTCCTGAAGATATGGGAATAGTTTTCTGGTTACAGACTGCCGGTGAGGCTCATGGAGACGATTCATTTGTTCATGCCTGGATAAAACAAGAAGTAAGGAGTAGATAATGAAAATGAATAGAATAATTATAATAAGTGTTATCTTGTTGTTAGCTTTCTCGCTTATGGCAGAGAAGAAGTTTACTGATTTTCGCTTAGAAGATGAAAAAGGAAGCACACTACAGCTTAGTGATTTCACAGGCAAGGGCTTGATAGTCGTTGACTTTTGGGCTAGCTACTGCGACCCTTGTAAAAAAGCACTGCCTCACATGGAAGAGCTTCATACAGAGTTTGCAAATGTTGAAGTCTTAGCTGTTAATATTGATAATCCACGCTTGAAAAGAAAAGCTATGGCTTATATTAAATCTAACAAGTTTACTTTTCACACCCTTTACGATTCTGACAACAAAGTAGCCGATAAGATGAGAGTTACCGAGATTCCTTATACATTCTTATTAGACCGTGCAGGAAATATCTTGTTTGAATTCAGTTCCGGTAAAGCTGATGCTTATGAAGTGCTTAAAGCTGAAATTGCTAAAGCCACAAAGAGTATCTCTAAAGAAGAGGCAACCAAGCCTATCTTAAGGAAAGAGGGTGATAAGTAATATGTCAACAAGAATAACATTAATCTTAATCATGGTTTTAACTTGCGGAATAGTGAGTGCAGACCTCTATATTTCAGGTTTTAATACTGCTGAATTCATTCACAGAACAGCCGAAGATTCTCTTAAAAACTACTTTGAAGATGAACTTGGCGTAACAGTAGATTATAACAAACTCTCTTTTGGGATTACCTTCAACGCTTATTTACCCAAGTATGATGATAATCAACCTCTGGCTGAACTTAGATCAAGAGATCTTGAATATGAATGGAGTGAAAGATATTTGAGCTATACCGGCGATAATATCGGCTTTAAAGTTGGTACTCTCTCCGAATCTTTTGGTACAGGAATGACCTTCCGGGCTTACGAAGATTCAGACATTGACCACGATACACGCCTAGAAGGAGCAATGACTGCCTTCCATTATGATAGATTCAAAACCAAAGCTATTTATGGTGTTACTCCTAATAGCAATGATGAAGAGAAATATGACTCTTTTGGTGGTGCTGAATTAAGCTATGCTTCAGACTATTATGTTCTTGGTGGGACAGCTCTGCAAGTTAGAGAAAGAATCACTAACACTATGTATAGCAATAGAAAAGTGTATGGCACTAATCTGAATCTTTTCTTTGATTTCATGGATATTTATGGTGAATACGCTTATTCTGAATTAGAAAATATTAATATGTTTTATGGACACGGAATCTATGCTAATACTAACTTCTATTTAGGTGATTTCACCCTTTCCGGAAACTATAAGAAGTTTAAAAACTTTGATTATGACCTAAACGATTTGCCTACTCTCAACCATGCTGACGAACCATTAGATGAAGATGTCAGAATCGGTCTTGATGAAGAGGGAGCAATGGGAGAACTTACTTGGGACAACTCTTTTGCTAAAGTGTTTACCAGTTATGCTGAAGCGTGGTCAAGTGACTATAACTACAGACTTTCCAATGGCTATATTGAAACTTCAAAACTACTTGGCAATAATCTTTTAACCCTAAGTTACGAGCATTTTGAAAGAAATAATAAAGCAGGTGAAGCTTGGTCTAAAGAGCTAACCCCTACTGTTTCAATTGATATTCCCTTACAAAATAACTTCAGTATCTACCTTAAAGGACACTATACCATAGTGGAGAAAGAACATTTTGGTGATTTAACTGAATATGTTGAACCCCTCTTACAAACTGATTTTATGTATAAAGATTATGCAATTTCCTTCATAACAGAAGCCCAAATGGATGATATCTCTTCCATTTCCGATGCTGATTTATGGTTCGGTGCCTCTCTTAAAGCTGCTGTTATGGATAATACTGATATTAACTTGTTTGTGGGTAAGCAGAAAGGCGGTAAGGTCTGTCAAAATGGTACCTGTAAAATGGTTCGACCTTTTGAAGGTTTGAAACTTGAAGTAACAACTAAATTCTAAGGAGAAAATGATGAAAAAAGTTCTTATTATAATGCTCTTAATGATTTCAATGTCCCTATTTGCTACTTTAAATATTGAAATAGACTTTGATACAGATGTTGTGGGTGGAAGTGGATTAGAAACATTTGTTTCTCCATTCTTTAATATTACCAATGAAGGTGATGCAGCTGAATTCACTTTTGAAATGAATGTAATACAAAATGACTTTGATTGGGTTATGACTTGGTGTCATGAAGACCTCAGCGACTCCGGATTAAGTGAGGGATGTCATCACTATACCCAACCTTGGAATATTACATTTCCGGCAAATACAGTGCTGGCTGTTGACTTCAAGGTGAATGGTATGGTTGGAGATGAAGGGATGATTACTTTTGAATATATTATCACCGGTGGTGATCTTGAAACTCCTATCGTATTACCTTTTACATTCAGAACTGCCAACTATGTCTCTAATGATAACAGTGTAGAAGCTCCGGCTGACATGCTTCTTTCTAACTACCCTAATCCTTTTAACCCGGAAACTACTATCAGCTTCAATTTAGCTAAATCAGGTAATGTTGAATTAGCTATTTATAATATTATTGGACAGAAAGTTACTACCCTGGTTAACGATTATCGCTCTTCCGGCAACCATAATGTTGTCTGGAATGGTAAAAACAGCGATGGTAATAGCCTTGCTTCAGGTATTTATCTCTATAAGATAACCAGTGGTAAGCAAACCCAGATTAATAAAATGATTTTGATGAAGTAAACTTCATCAATTAGTAATTAGCAATGAGCAATTAGCAATTCACACGAAGTGACCCTTGTGGGTACCCTCTTTTTAGCCACGGATAAACACGGATTAAGATGAATACGCGACCTCTTAATTCCCCTCTTCATTTGCATTGCAAATCTCCGGAGAGGGGTGGCAGTGAAACTGACGGGGTGTGGTCTTAAATGATTGAAATTGATCAATCAACAAATACGGTCAAATTATTTAAGACTGGACATGATGACATTTGTAAGGGCGGAACATTTTCCGCCCTCTTTACTGAGAACGCACTCATCCTACTTCGCTAAAAACTTCGTACGATGTATCCCTGAGTGCGTCATTGCTTCAATTCCCCTCTAGGGAGGAAGCTCACTTTATTAACTTCTCCTTGAAACCCCAGAGGCTATCTCGTTCCATTTTCGTTGCTTAAACGATATACTAAAGGAGGTCGCCCTAAAGACCTAATAAAAACCACTGAACTGCCCAAAATCTATAATTCGAAGAAGGCGAATAATGATTTGCACCCACAATATCACTAGTAATTATCTTTTTCCAATTATTTCAATTGACTAAATATCCCCTAACCCAATATCATGTAATGAGTGAATAATTTCGTAACCTTTCACCGGGACTGCAGGAACTCATGTCCCGAACTCATAACAGTCCTCTTTCTTGTGAAGGCGACGCTTCCTACTCCGCTAGCGATGCATAAAAGAAATTTAGGGACTATAATTAAGGAGAAAATGATGGCTAAAATAGAAGCACCGGATTTCCAAAGACGCAGAGCAATTCCTACTAAATACAAGACTCTTCTTATCCTTTTTTGTATAATAGGGATACTTATCCACTCTTTTTGGAATAAGAAAAGAATCGATTCTCTGCTTGTTGATGAACAAACTATTCTATTTCAAGAGATAAATACTCAATCGGTTGTTGTTAATTTCGCAATAACCAATATTACCAGTATGGAGAAATCTGAAAAAGTTAAGATTGAGATAGTTGACCAAGATAATTATTTAATCACATCAACAATTAGAAATCTGAAGTTTCAAAGTGGGAGAAATTTATTCACAGAGCAAATTAAGTTTAGCAGAAGATTTCCCGAAATTCAGGATAAATCTTTAAGAGCGATTATAACTATCCATCCACGAAGACTTTAAAGGATAAAACAAGGCAACTTAGAAGTGAATTAGAAAAATAATATAAATATTACCCAAGAAGATTCTATAAGAAATAAGCTCTATTCTGCGTTTAGGGAATGTAACTTGCATTGATATAAATACAAAATACTATAATTAAGGGATAAAAATGTCATTTTTGATATTAGCAACTATACTATTAATAGTTTATTGGATAGTAGAGTACACTAAACATTTGCGCAATGTGAAAAAGGTACCTATTAGAATTCATGTTAATGGAACGCGTGGGAAATCAAGCGTAACTAGATTAATTGCTGCCGGATTGAGAGCCGGAGGGATAAGAGCTGTTGCCAAGACTACAGGTACTTTACCGCGGTTTATTCATACTGACGGCACTGAAAGCGCAATTGTCAGATTAATGGGTGCCAATATTATTGAACAGAAATACATCTTTAGAAATGCTGTGGCTATGAAGGCTGAAGCAATTGTAATAGAGTGTATGGCTGTTAATCCTATTTATCAATGGGTGGCAGAAAGAAGATTAATCAAAGCAACAGTCGGAGTTTTAACTAACGCAAGACTTGATCACACAGATTTGATGGGAGAGACTGTTCCTGAAATAGCTATGAGCTTATCAAACTTCTTCCCTCCTAAAAAGGTTTGTTATACTGCTGAAGATGTAGATACCATCTATAAGGTTCTTAAAGATAGATCTGTTAAATTTGGTACTGATTTACAGCAAATTCTGCCAACTAATGTAACTAAAGAAGAACTTCTTGGTTTTTCTTATATTGAACATCCTGATAATGTGCAACTTGCTTTGAAAGTCTGTGAACATCACGGAATTAAAAGAGATGTCGCCTTAAAAGGTATGCAAAAAGCAAGTCCTGATCCAGGAGCACTTACGCAGCATAGAGTTCTCGAAAACGACAAAATCATGATGTTTTATAATGTTTTCGCTGCTAACGACCCGGCATCAACAGATTTCCTTTACCGCAGAATCTCCGACAATATTACCCGGGGAACTAAGTTTATTATTTTAAATAGTCGTTCAGATAGGTTCTTCCGGACAGATCAATTATTAGAAGTTTGCAGTAAATTAGAATTTGATTATTTACTTCTCACCGGAGAATCACCCCAAAAGGCTTACGAACATGCTTTAGATTTAAAAATCCCTAAAAATAAGGTAATTAAAGTTGGTCAGCCTTTAGTACGCGAGGTTTACGAAAAGATTTTAGCACTTACAGATAAAGAAGCTCATATTGTAGGAATCGGTAATATTGCCGGTGAAATCAAATATGGTGCGCAAATAGTTGCTCATTTTAAACATTTAGAGCATAATCAAAAAAATAATTAATTATATAATAAGGAGAAATTAATGGTCGAAGCTGCCGTTGGTTTAGGTGTATTAGTTAGTTTAATCTTCACAGAATTATTAGGAGCTTCAGCTGGTGGAATCGTTGTCCCCGGCTACATAGCTCTTTATCTTGATCGTCCAGTTCAGATAATCACTACCCTGCTCGTAGCATTCGCTACTTGGATGTTAATAAGATTAATCTCTAGCTTTACGATTCTTTATGGTAAAAGAAGAATGGCGTTAAGTATCTTAGTTGGCTTCATTTTAGGCTGGATAGTATCAGGCATGAAAATGAACGTTATGAGTTTTAATATTGATTCAGTTGGATACATTATCCCTGGTCTTATTGCCAATTGGTTAGAAAGACAAGGTTTAGTAAAAACAATAACAACAATGATCATTGCTGCTGTTTTAGTTAGAATAACTTTAATGGTAATATCAGGCGGAGAGGTGAATTTCCATGTTTAGACCATCATTAAGAACAAACTTATCCTTAACATTATTAGCCGTTTTTGCCGTAGTGCTATTTATTATCATAGGGCTTAGTAATGGACCTGATTATGCTCACCAGAAGAGTGCTGCTGAACGCATGGATCGCTCTATTAAATTAATCTCACAACAATATCAGACTCTTGTAAATGAAGGGAAAGTTTCTTGGAATGAGAAATTAGATCCTAATAAAACAGGATTAATAGGTCCTGAAACAAGTCCTATCGTTACAAGTAGAGCAGTTCTTGCTGAGAAGCAAAGAGCAATCAACCCTAACTTAGCAGCTGTCTATGTTAAATGGTTAAAAGAAGCTAAACTTCAGCCCGGTGATTACGTAGCAGTTGGTCTTACAGGATCAAGTCCTGCTGTAAACATTGCTCTCTATTCTGCAATGAAAGAGTTGGAGCTAAATCCAGTGATTATTACAGCCTTGAGTTCTTCACGCTATGGTGCTTGTAATATTAACTATACTTGGTTGGATATGGAAAAAGCTATGTTGAGTGAGACAGGTTTCCAAACTTATGTAGCTTCTCGTGGCGGTAATAGAGATATTGGAGCAGGCATGAATAACGAAGGGAAACAGATTTTGGGTGATATTATTGCTCAAAATAATCTTAAGCTAATCGAAGGTCATTCTGCTCGCATAACCATGTATGAGAAAGCACTTCCTAAAGATAAAAAATACAAAGCTTTCATTAATATTGGCGGGTCTGTCGGTAATGTTGGTTCTGTTGTAACAGCAGGATTAATCAATGAAGGTGTGAACAAGAAACTTCCTGAATTAGAAGCTAAAGGTGTTCTCGGATACTTTGCTGATAAGAAAGTTCCTATTATTCACTTCTTTAGAGGAAACGACACTTTTGATGCCTATTATTTATCTGAAGTACATGCTAATACCCAAAAAATAGGTAAAGGAAATGTGTATGGATACAGCTGGACTGTAGCTTTAGTCTGCATGATTCTCTTACTCTTAGCCATTGCAGTGGTAGTTATCTTTGATAGACACGACCGACATTTCATGGCAAATATAGTTTCTAGCAAGGAGGACTAAATGAAAAAGATACTTATAATTGGGTTACTACTGTTCTCTTTTATCCTGGTTACTGCAACTGAAAGTAAAATTAAATCAACAGATTTACCGCCGACAAACAGTGAAAAGGTGGTAAATATTATTAATAATCAGACTGACAAAGGGAGAGATTACTTTATCCTCAACAACACTCTTAACTTAGAGTATGAGGTAGAAGCAGGCCATGAAGTTTACGGCTTTGTAAGAACCGTAGCTGCTGATGAATTAGAGCCTGATCTCAATGTGTTTTTAGATAACACACTTTCCATGCTTCTTTCTGTGTTTGTAGATGAATCAGTTAAATATGTCTCTGCTGAATACCCTGATCTTTCTCGGGCTAAAAGAATTGATATTCCTGCTCAAGAGAAAGCATATAAACTTCGTTTAACAACTTCAGGTAAATTACCTTTAATGATCAGAATGTATTCTCGAAAAGTAAGTTTTCTTAATAGATTTGATAATCAGTTAGCACAGGAATTAAAAATATGAAAAAATTGATTTTATTAGTGTTTACCATATTAATGACACTTAGTCTGTTTTCTGAAATATCAGTAAATATCACTAATAAAACTACTTATAGTGATAATGTGTTTCAATTGTCAGATAAAGATTTAGACAGACATGACGCTGGCGACAGTATATTTGATTACATTAAAACAAGTGATGATTTAATCAACAGCACACGCGTAAGCCTTAGGTACAAAACCAAAATAAACAAAGTAAGATATAATTATTATGTTAGAGGAACCTATGATGCTTATGTGAAGAATAGCGATAAATCAAAACCTTCTGTTTCTACCGGTTTCGGATTAGATACACGCAAGCTTAGTGCCTCTGTTATGTACGGCTACTATCCTGATAATTATGTAAGAAACTACCTGGATAAAGATGGTACTTTAGATTACGAAAAGTTCGAATATGATAAGAATCTCTACAAAGTAAGTGCTGAATATAGACTTACCAGACAAGCTTATTTGCTCGGATACTTCAAATTTGAACAATTCTATCATAATGAGTATTTCACTGAATATGATGGAGAAGTCTATACCCCGGGTGTGGGAATGCGGTATTCATTTAATGAATTATTCATAGAAGGCTGGTACCACTATAGAAATTATGAAACTAAAAGAGACATAGCTCCCGAAGATGCAGTTTCTGACCAATCTCATGAGAGCAATACTTATAGTGTGCAAGCTAAAATGAAAAGAATCAAAACTTCAAAATTCGATTATCGACCTGTTTTTGATTTCAGTTATGAAAAAAGATATTATGATGGCTGGGATAAATATCACACTGGCAGAGAAGATGATAC
>Ga0265294_10006070_pt1 | contig 14587 bp, 19 predicted proteins | sample MunlanPumphouse3_FD_192504 | JGI IMG/M metagenome (GOLD analysis project Ga0265294, IMG submission 192504) | Groundwater microbial communities from a municipal landfill in Southern Ontario, Canada - Pumphouse #3 | ecosystem: Environmental > Aquatic > Deep subsurface > Groundwater | place... | reverse complement strand
AGAAATAGAACAAATGGAGAGCAGTACGGAGGCCTGGAGGCTTTCGAACAAATAATAGGTATGTATGGTCATTCAATAGAGGGCATGAAAGAGGATATAGGGATGAACCTGAGTATTAAGGCACTGCTAAAGCCCAGGATTTCCGTAACCGCGGAGGAAATGAAAGAATACTTTGAACAGAACAAGGAATCCTTTGTCGTTAAGGAGCAGATAAAGGCAAGCCACATCCTGACCGAGACTAAAGAGGCTGCCGTTGAAGTCAAAGAAAAGCTCTCGGCGGGCGAAGACTTTGCAGAGCTTGCTAGGGAGTATTCCACCGACGAATCGAACAAGGATTCTGGAGGAGACCTCGGGATTGTTAAAAGGGGAGAAATGGTGGAGGAATTCGAGGAAGCGGCCTTTGCACTCGAGGCAGGCAGCATAAGCGAGCCGGTAAAGACAAATTTCGGGTATCATATAATTAAAGTGGACGAGAAAAAGGAAGCCCAGGAAGCGAACTATGAAAAAAGCAAAGAAGAAATAGAAGAAATACTGTTCGACGGAAAGGTGCAGACCGAATTCAACACATGGTATAAGGAGAAACTGGACGAATACGAAATAGAAAACTTCCTCACCCAGGAATAGAACCAAAAAGGGACAAGGGACGGGGACGGTACTTTGTCCCTTTTTGCCCACGGGACGTTTTGTTTGGCATGGCCATTCATAAATAATGGAACGGCTCTGCTGATTAATCGCGGGCCGTCCCTTTTGTGTTATTCAACCAGTGTGATTTCTATTCTCTCTTTTTGTTTACCCCTGTTGTTTCGCTTAAGGGTCACCTTGCCTATTTCGGCGGTGCTTTTCAGGTGCGTCCCGCAGCACGGTACCTTTGCGAAACTCTCTATCTGCCAGTATCGGATTTCTTTATCCGCATCATCGAAGTCGCTTAAAATTTTCAAATCGGCATCAACTATCCTGTCCAGCTCGGCCTGCAGGAACCCAAAGGTTTCGGATATGTTACCGTTCCAGGCAAAGTCCAGCCTTCCCTTGTGTTCAGATATATGGGCACCTATTTTTTCAACATCCCCGTAGTTCTGGTTCACAAGCTCCAGTACTATTTCCACTGCGAAGTGTAGCCGCATCAGTTTATATCGCCTGTCCCAGTCTATCTTGACCGATACCTGATCACCCTTCTTAAGGGCATGGCCCTTTTCCAGGGTGTAAAAAATCTCGCCTTCAATTATTTCAGCTTTAAGTACCGGGTAGCCGCCAATGGTTCCCCCGTCGGATTCCTGCCCTCCCGAGAAGGGATATATTATGGTTCGGTCAAGGGTTACAACATTTCCCTCTACGCCTGTAACCTTTGCTTCTATTTCCCGAAGGTACGGGTTACTCCAAAACACCTTTTCAACCATTTATGTATGCCTCCACTTATTTATATATAACGTGCTTAAGGCCTTACATCTTCTAACGGGTCATCCTGAGCAAAGCGAAGGATCTATCTCCAAGCAAGATTCTTCGGCCTTCGACCTCTTAAACGACAGAGGCGGATTCTTCATATCTACTTTTCTCTCCCGGTAAAGCACACTATTCCTGCCCCCAATAAAGACAGTACGGAATATATGAACACCCAAACAAAAACGATACTAACGGGAAAACAAATAACGCCATCAAAAACTCCATAAGTCACATCCCTCATATATAGGTATGCGGTGCATAAAAAAAGAACGGTGTCTTACTCCTTAACAAACATTATACTACATCTATGGGTAGATATTTTGAAAAATCTCTATTGCGAAAATACGTATTTACGTATATACTGAAATTGCGAAATTATCGTAAGGAGGTGCGCCAATAGTGACTACACCTAAATCATACAAAGTGTCCGTAAAAAGGAGAAATCTGATTACTCTGCCAAAGGAGGTCAGGAAAGAACTCAAAATATCCGAGGGAGATATGCTGGATGTGCGTATAAGTGAAAACAAAATAATAATGGAGCCATATAAACTGGTTCCTTCCAGCCAGGCATACTTCTGGAACAAAAAGACCCAGGAGGATATCCTGGAAGCCAGGGAAGATGTCAAAGCAGGTAGGGTCCGTGAAGTTTCGAGTATTAATGAATTTCTGGAGGGTATGGAAGATGACTAGACGGTTCATGTTCACCCGGAAATTTGATAAACAATTTAAATCCCTAGACAATAAAACCCGTAAACAAGCCGCTAAGGCTATGGAATTATTTATGAAGGACCCTGCTCATCCATCCCTTCGCTTAAGGAAAATCCAGGGTACAAGCAATTTCTTTGAAGTATCCGTTAATATGTCTGTAAGGATTATTGTTGAGGTCACCAAGGCTCCGAATAATGATCAAATAGTCACTTTTTATATAATAGGGAAGCATGAAGAAGTATTCCTGCCCAAGTGAGACATTGAATTCTGTTTATGTGGATAGACATGATTTATCGTTTCCGGCTTTTTAAACTGGGAGTGCCCTACTCACTGTCATTTTGAGGTTTATATGGTTAGGGCGAAGATTGGTTCCCCATCAAGATCTTCTGTATGGCAGGCGGTTCAGTACAACAGGAGATTCATGATGTTTAAGTTATCTTAATATATTTCCGATGGCCTTGCTGATATTACTCAGCAGGGTCATTCTTGTTTTATATCCCTCCAACATCATAAATCTCTAATTTGTTCTACGACGTATCGTGCCCCCAGACTCAGACAGCGTCATGGACGGCGCTGCCTTGAATACATCCAGTCGCCAAGAATAATACATAATATAATTTACCCATATTACAGATTTACTCATAAGCTAAAGAAGAAAATGTAAAAAGTTCTTGACATTTGCGTCCCCTCACATATAATTAATGTAAAAACATCTTTACATTAATTATATGTGAGGGACTTTTATGAGACTTAAAAAAGCGGATGAAATGGAAATGTTTATCAACTTCAAGTCTATGAGGTTATCTTGGGTATTTGTGAATATTGCTTTAATTATTTGGCTTGCAGAAACTTTTATCAAGAGCGGGGAGCTTCCTTTTATTCTTTTTACGATTATTTGCTTTCAAAATATCATTTTCTTTGGCAGTAAACTTTATATGACTCGCAAAATGTCTAACAATGAGAAATAATATAAAAATCCTACGCAAGGAATTAGGATTGCGTCAAGAAGATGTTGCAAATCAGCTTGGTGTGACAAGACAAACCATTATAGCCATTGAAAATGATAAGTACAATCCCACTCTTGAATTAGCAATGAAGCTTGCTAGATTGTTAAACACTTCCGTTGAGGAAATTTTCCAGTTAGATGAATGTTAAAAGCATTACTAGCTCCACCGTTACTGCAAGGAATCTTTTCATACGCGCCAAGGATGGCGCGTCCTTTGCACGATATGTCCTATATCGTTTGGCACTAGCGACGTCCGCCAGCCTTAGATAACTCCTATCTTAGGCTGGTGGATGTGGGCAGGATGACCTCCTGACCCTGCTCCAGAGCCTTTCTCTCTGTTGTGCCCTTTATGCGAGTGCTTTGTTCTCCGAAGCCACACGTCCTTAACTCAGAGTGTGACAGGACGTCGCACCCCTAGATTAATTTTTTAACCTCTATTGCACCATATATGAATGATGCGCAATAGTATACTCCGCTATCGCTCGGATGACAAAAACGCTAGTTGTACATTTTTCTACACGCACGTCATAACTCATTTTCGATACTTTATAGCAAAACGAAAAAAGGTAATTTGACCGTATTTTCCGCCCATTAATCGTCTTTTAGCTCAAATCACTCCCGCCTGAAGCCTTCAGGAATCACGTAAACGCTTGGCTATATCGCTGGCACTGTACAAAACGTTTGTAATGATTACCCGCTCTTCTCTGATGTGGAAGAATACAGAAAAGCTATCAACAGGCATTTGCCTGAGCCCCAGCTCACGTTCTTCTTCTGTCTCCATTAACTTCACACGTTCCGGGAACGTATCAAGCGTTTCGATTGCGTCAGCTATTCTGTTATACTGACCCATGGCCGCTTCAGGTGCCTGTAACTGCTCTGCGATATAATTATAAATCTCCTCCATATCGGAAAGTGCCTTGTCTGTGATCTGAATCCTATACTGTTTCATGCGTGTGTCTCCCGAAATCTTTTAAAGGCAGCAGATGCATCCTGCACATTACCTTTTTCGATATCGTTGTATCCTTCCTTTAACTTCGCATGAATTTCGTCAGTTGTCATCAAATCGGCATTTATGGAAACCGGTGCTTTCGGCAGTGTTACCGCAAAAGGTATTCCGCCGGTCATTGAAATCTGCTTCAGATAGATATCTATCGCTGTGGACATAGGCATGCCGAGTTGTGAAAGGACTTGCTCAGCCCTTCTTTTTACTTCAGGATTAACTCTTAAATTTAAAGTTGTAGTTTTTTCCATGTTAATCATCTCCTTCTGATAATATTGTAACGCTTATGACGTTACAATACAACAAGGATTTTGACTTAAGACCATTGATTTGTAGATCACTCTATAGGAAGAATGCGTAATAGTATACTTCGCTATCGCTCAGGATGACAAAAAGGCTAGTTGTACATTCAGCATGGAAATGGTCACAAAAAACTGGGACTTAAGCAGGGAGCAGGAGATATATTTCCCGGAGGTTACTGCAGAAAACAGCGTTACGCTGGAGGATTTGGAGGATGAATACAAGGACGGGCTGAATTTTTTTAAGGGGGAAACCGATTAATGCTTATTGAGGCTAAGGGAATAAAGAAATACTACAAAAAAGTCAGGGCGGTGGACGGCATTGACCTGGAGGTAAGGCAAGGCGAAATATTAGGGATACTCGGCCCCAACGGTGCCGGTAAATCCACCGCCATATCGGTTATATCCTCCCTTATAAAGCCGGACGGAGGGGACGTGTTCTTCAAGGGAGAGAGCATCCTGAAAAACCCCGCCGTTATTAGAAAAGTAATGGGCATCGTGCCCCAGGAGGTAGCCATTTACCCGGACCTTTCGGCAGCGGAGAACCTTAAGTTCTTCGGCAAATTGTACGGTTTACGGGGGGATATGCTACAAAAAAGGATACAGGAGGTGCTGGACCTCCTTGGCCTAAACGGTAGGGCAAAGGATGCCGTTAAGAACTATTCCGGAGGCATGAAACGCAGGGTCAACATAGGGGCAGCCCTTTTGCACCACCCGGAGATACTTATAATGGATGAACCCACCGTGGGAATTGACCCGCAGTCCCGCAATCATATACTGGAAACGGTGAAGGAGCTAAACAAAAAGGGAATGACCATAATATACACAAGCCACTACATGGAGGAGGTGGAGCACCTCTGCCACAGGATATACGTAATGGACCACGGCAAAGTAATCGCTTCGGGTACCAAGGAGGACCTCAAAAACCTTATGGGTGGCGATGATATCGTGTCGCTCCTGACAGACAGGGCTTCTGAAAGCTTCCTGAAGGAACTAAGGGGTAACCTGAAGGTGAAGAACGCCGACCAAAGGGATGGCAGCATTACCCTTATGGTGGAAAAGGACTGCGATATACTGTCCGATATTTTCGAGGCGGCCTCCAAAAGCGGTATAAAACTTAAGTCTCTGGATGTAAAGACCCCCACCCTGGAGGATGTGTTCCTTTATCTTACCGGCCGCGGGCTGAGGGATTAAGGGGGTGCAAGTGTGCTTCTTACAATGATTTGGAAGGATTTATTGGTGATACTAAAGGACAGGAAATCGCTAATAATAACCCTGTGCATGCCTGCAGTACTTACCACCATACTGGGGTTCGCCTTTAGCGGTATGATGAGCGGCGGCTTCTCCATTGATCGGGCAAACATTGCGGTGGTAAGCCTTGGAAGCCGGGAGCAGGACATTGAAAGGATTAAGGAATTCCTGGACGGTCCCAACATGGAGGGAAGGCTGTCCGTCGGGCAAAGGGAGGACCTCTTAGAGCTCCTTGGCGATATGGACTTTGAGAATATCCTCTATGAGGATGTATTGGGCAGCCCGGAGGTGGGAGAGTTCATACAGTACGAGAGGATGGAGCTTGACAGAGCCAGGAGTATGCTGGAAACGGGCGAGCTGGCGGCGGTGGTGGTGATCCCGGAGGGGTTTACCTACGACACCTTCATGAACCTTGCGCTGCCCTTTAGAAACCCCATAACAATCGAGGTGATAAAACACCCCGACCACAGCATTAAAGGTGAGATGGTGTCTGGGATAGTAAAGGGTTTTACCGACGCACTGTCGGCGGGCATTATAGCAAAGAACGTGCTCCTTTCTGTATTCCTTGCGGTGGCGGTGGGCGGCCTGTCGGTGCTTTTGTCGGCCATAAACCTAAGGCTTAAAAACAGCAAGGCCTCCACCATATTCCAGGCGGTTGTGATACAGATTTTCGCCCTATTGGGAGGTAGTTTCTTCCCGGTTGCCGGAATTCCTGTTATGCAAAGGTTGGGGGGCCTTACCATAAACGGTGCGGCAATGCAGGGGTTCCTTAAATTAATGATGGGGTACGGCCCGGAGGAGCTGATCGGTACGCTTATTACCCTCACGGGAATTGCGCTGGTGCTGTTTGCGATAGGGGCGTTTGTGGCTGCCGAAGCGAGGGAGGTATAGGAATGATAACAATAATATATGGAAGGCTTTTAAACCTTAAGCGGAACTGGTTGCCCTACGCGTTTATGATAGTGCTGCCACTTATGCTGATGTTTGTGTTGGGGGCGGTAGTGGGCGGGCAGGAGTCGGGGATTACTCTGCCAGTTGCCGACGTGGATGGGTCGGTGCATTCGGCGGCACTGGTGGAAGAGCTAAAAGGCCTTGGCACCTATAATATAAATTATACCGATGTAGAAAGCTTAAAGGAAACGGTAATGGAGAACGGGGCGGAGGCCGGGCTTATTATACCCAAGGGCTTTGGGGAGGGCATTATGCAGGGGAATACGCCGCGGTTCGACCTTTTTATTACCCGGGAAACCCAGGTGGGTTATTCGCTGCACGGGGTGCTTACCGCTGCGGTGCAAAGGCTTGCCTATAATACCGCTATTGTGGACGGGACGGTGGAGGCACTGGAAAGGCATAAAAGTCTTGGCAGCGGGGAAAAAGGCAAGCTGGAAGAGCGGGTTCATAACCTGGTAGCGGAAGAATGGGAAGAAAGGCTGCCCATAAAAGTAGCGGGCAGTACCGTAAAAAGCAGTGGCGGGGGCACTTCCTTCGATATGTACACCCAGACCTCCATAGGGTTTACAATTGCCTTTTCAATGTTCACAATGATATTTGCAGTAGGCGAGATTCTTGAAGAAAAACGCACCGGGGTATGGGATAGGATACACGTATCCCCGGTATCAAGGTTTAGGGTGCTGACCGGTGGCTTGATATGCGCCTTTGTAATGGGAATGATAAACATGATGGTTATGGTGCTTATTAGTGACGCGGTGCTGAGGGTGAACTGGTTGGGGCATATAGGCGGCGTAATTGTGATACTTTCGGCCTTTTGTTTTTGCATGGTAGCCTTCGGGCTGCTGCTGTCCTTCGGTATAAAAACAAGCCAGCAGCTTCAGGTTATAGCACCAGTGGTGCTGGTTAGCTCCGCAATGCTGGGCGGGTGCTACTGGCCCCTTGAGATTGTAGGTTCCAGGGCAATGCTTATTGCGTCCAAGGTGATGCCCGCCGGGTGGGCGATGCTGGCCTTAAAAGATATGATTGTCTACAATCAGGGCCTTGAAGCGGTGTACCTTCCGGCGGCGGTGCTGCTGCTTATGGGGGTTATATTCCTTGGCACGGCGTTGCAGCTGGGAGAGCGAGCATAGATAGATGGGATAATAAGGAAAACACTGACGGCAGTTTTTGTGGTATTATTATACTATATATAACGCATTTTAAACTTTACAACTCCTAGAGCGTCATCCTGAGCGATAGCGAAGGATCTTTCTCCAGTCAGATTCTTCGGGCTTTGCCCTCAGAATGACAAATAAAGGAATGTAATACTATTAGTGCGTTGTTTATAGCTTAACGGAAAGGACAAGGTTGCCTATGAGAAACAGATATAATAAGTTTAGACTAATACTAATAGCCGTAATTATTGTCGCTGTCATGGTGCCATATACTGCATTTGCTTCTCCTGACATGGTGCAGGATAACGTGGATACTCCAAGCGATTGGGCCAGCGAGCAAATAGATAAGGCCAAAGAGATTGGTATTATTCCCAAGGGGATGAAGGGAGAGTACGTAAGCAGCATCACACGGGAAGAGTTTTGTGCTCTTGCGGTAGGATTATACGAAGCTTTGAGCGGTAAAGAAGGAGAAGTACCGAGGGAAAACCCCTTTATTGATACGGATAATTCAAAGGTTTTGACAGCATACTGCTTAGGGATAGTACAGGGAAAAGGTGAAGGATTTTTCGAGCCGGGCAGCACAGTAAACCGCGAAGAAATAAGCGTAATGCTGTATCGCACTTTGCAGGCGGCAAAACCGGAGTATCATTATTCGGTTACAAATGAGTACATATTTGCTGACCAAAGCGAAATATCACCATGGGCAGAGGAAGCCGTCGGGTATTTATTTGGCGTGGAAGTGATAAACGGGGTAGGCGACAACCGGTTTAACCCAGGTGGGGATACTACAAGGGAAGAAGCAGTTGTTCTGGCAATGAGGCTGCATGACAAAGTCCTGGCATCCGAGAAGGCTTCGCAGAATACCCTTACCTTATCACGGGGCGGCGCGGGCAGACAGGAAAACGCTTTGAAGCTGAAGCTGCAAAGCCTGATAGAACAGGAAATGGGCAAGCCCTATAAATGGGGAGGAACCGGGCCGGACGGCTATGACTGCTCTGGGCTTGTATATGCATTGTTTGATAAGCTTGGGATTACACTACCCAGGACGTCAAGGGGCCAGGCAAGTGCCGGGACCTATGTGGAAAAAGAAAACTTAGCCTATGGAGACATCGTGCTGTTTGCAAGGGACGGTAAAAACATAAATCACGCGGGTATATACGTGGGGAACGGTGAGTTTGTACATTCTCCCCAATCGGGGGATGTAGTGAAGATTTCATCACTTACGTCGGGGTACTATGCAAATTGTTACTACACAGGCCGAAGGGTTCTTCAATAAACGAAAAGCCCGGCGTATATAAAATGAAGGACAGGGCCGGGAATGTCATGTACGTCGGTAAAAGTAAAAGCCTGAGGATAGGGGATGACGGCAGGGCAAAACCCCTGTCGGTGGTGGATGAAAGAACTATTGATAACTGCCCCGCCCCCTGGAATCGGAGGAATTTGAAAGGAATGGAATGCCTAGGTTTCGGCGAAAATATCTTTTAGAGGCATCTCCAGGCCCTCGAATGCGGTAGATTTTATTGTATCCCCTTCTTTAAGGTTTGTTAAGCTTTCAATATCTCTTTCCCTGGAAAAGGAGTACTGAAGGACAGTTTTACTTTTTATGTCCACAATCCAGTATTCCGAAACGCCGCTTTTCATGTACAGGTTTAATTTAGCGACCATATCCTTGCCCTTGGTGGAGGGGGACAGCACTTCCACAACCAGTGTTGGTATGCCTTCATATCTGCTTTCCTCATTGACCTTGTCCTCATCACAAATTACTACAACATCCGGCTGAACAACGTTTGGGTCTTCCTCAAACTTGGTTGCAAAACCAAACAGCCTTATGTCCAAAGGCGCAGTCACAGATCGGCAGGGCCTTCCCCTGAAGTAGTTGCCAAAGTGCCATGCAATTTCACTTACCACAACCTGATGCCTAAAACTCGGTGAAGCCAAAAGGTAAACTTCACCGTCAATCAGTTCATATCTTTGGTCGGAGGAATCAACCAGCTCCATGTATTTTACATAGCTAATCTTCCTGGTGGATTTGTATTTTAAGGATTCCTCATGCAGGAGGAAAAAGTCAGGTTCATTGTAGCAAGTAAGTTTTGCCACGCTCTTTCCATTTTTGGTTATTATAATGTCTTCCTTCTCCGCCAGGGAAAGATACTTCCCAAAAGCGTTTTGCATATCGGTTGTAGAAACACGCATAATATCACCAGCACATTCTCTTTTAGCTATGATTATAAACAATGTTAGCTAAAATGTCAATAAAATAATAGCTAAATCATAAAGGGACAAGGGATGGTTCTTTGTTTCAGACACGGGCATGTTTCAGACACGGGGACAGGCACCTTGTCCGGGCCTTGGCCAATAACCCCGTTCCCCTGTCACTGACTATAAAAAATATCCCCATAAAACATGACCATCGCCCCGGCGGTGGTTCTTTTCGCCAGCGGCAGGGCGCATTTTGTCACCAGGTAATAGCGCCGCTCGTCGTTTGCAATTCTTTTGAACCGCTTGTGCATCTTAAGTGCGATACGGGCGTTGAAGTGGATGTATTCCTCAATGGTGTCCAAAAGGTAAGCACCCCTTTCCACCTGAAACTCCTCAATATTCTGGTAGGTGCGCTTGACAAAGGTCTCATACTGGCGGTGGCTGTCCAAAAGCCGGATGTTGGCGTGCTGGGGTATGGTCATGTCCTGAATTATGTGCAGGGCTGCGCCCAGAAAAAACAGCGATTGGTTAAACTCGCCCTCATGCCACAACTTAATAGACTTATAATAATAGCCCACCCCCAGGTCCATGGCGTTTTTCCTGCCGTAGAGCCCCTTTCTTTTATAAGGATTATAGAAATGGTTTGAGCTTTTAAAGTCCTGATCCGCCCACACCGTTCCCTTACCGATGTCCGATATATAATTGCTGAAGAATATGTATTCCTCTGCGTGGCCGTCGTTTTTGAGTATCTTTAAAGCCCTGACATTTATAATCCTGTGGACCTCGCATTCGGTCCTGATGATTCTTTTCTTTACGGGATTGGCAATGCCAAGGGCAGTACTCAGTATATGGCCGTAGGTTGTTTCAAAAAATTCCATAAAAATCACCTTCCGCTACTGCTGTGGGAATTAAAAAATCCTATCTTATTATTTGTGATTTTTGGGATAATAAACGTTATTGTATATATTGACCATACGGTCAGCTTTTGGTATAATTATATTGACCGTTCGGTTAGTATAATGAAAAGGTGGTATTGATATTGCCTTTACAACTTTATGATAAAGAAAAAATACTGGATGCCTGTCTGGCGGTGTTTGCCAGATACGGGTATGGAAGCACTTCAACTTCGATGCTGGCGGAGGCGGCCGGTATATCCAAGGCACTTATATTTCATCACTTTGGCAGTAAAAAAGAGCTGTATTTGAGTGTGCTGGACAGATGCTTCGAAAAGGGAAGAATGGAAATGGAATTTGACACCCTGTTGGAACACCGGGACTTTTTTGAGGCCAAGGAAAAATTCAGCGGTATAAAGTTTGACTATTACAAAAATAATCCTCACCTCTATAAGTTTATAAGAGAAGCCTTCTATGAGACGCCGGATGAGTTGAAACAGGAAATCCAAGCCAAGTACGGAAAGTTGATTGCCAATAAGGATAAGGAACTAAGGCGTTTGTTTGAAAGGGTTCAGCTAAGAGAAGGCATAGACCGTGATGAGGCATTCAGGCTAATTACCATCGTATTGGATTATTTCGAAAACAGGTATATATCAGAGCTGCCGGAGGATGGCAGTCTGGATGAAACGTATCTTCGTGACTTTCTTGAAGAGAGAAACAGGTTTCTTTCAATGGTCCGTTACGGAATTGAAGAGTAAATAAGGGGTGCTTTTTACCGCCGACCCTGTAACGGGGAGCTTCGAAAGCATGATAGGCAATTATGTGCACGGACTGGGGGAGCAGCTTGTTTCGGGAGAGAAGGATGCATTTGATTTTGTGTTAAGAAGACCTAATATAGGCAAACGTTTATCCGCCATTACAACGATGTACGGGAGCCCAAAAATGGGGATCAAACTGCTTGGCGAGGTTTTCGGTCAACTGCCGGAGGGCATTACGATACCTGTCTGGCCCATTTCAAGGCCCCAATTAATAAAGGCAATGGTTCCCAGGGTAAAATATTATCTAAAAAAGAACCGGGAAGCTTCAAAAAATATGTCCCAATTCATTCAGGACACGCCGGATTGATGCCAAAGGACCAAGGAAGCTATTAAGGAAATAAACACCGGGGAAGAGCTGCTGACCCCATAGAGAATGAAACATGGCTGGAAATACAGATCCAGGATTTCAAGAAGTCGGATACCGTGCTTTTTTTCTCGGAGTATTTCTTGATATCTGCCAGAAAGCGAAAGGCTGCATCAACGATGGGGGAGTTTATCGGGTCATGGGTGGCAGTGCCCTCACCGCCCAATTCCGGCATTGCCCTGAAGTCCTCATCGTTTTTCTTTTTGTGAGGATTCCGGTGGTAGTAGTCATCGTACACCGGTGTACCCTTTTTATAGTTCATTCTTGCAAATATAATATCCCTTTCATCGGTTCTTTTAATCTTTTTCTCATCCATAGAAAATACCCTCTTCTCTGTAATGTGTTTGCTGCTTCTGAATGAATTGTGCAATTGCCACTCATAGTATCATCTGCATTTCCCGTTATAGCTATTATTGTATGCAAAACAGCTAATATGTCAATGGAAATCGGCTATCTAAGCCACGCAGTAGCTCGGGAACTATTAAGAAAGGATAAAAACATTGACATTTGTATATACTATGTATATACTGAAAATTGAGGTGAAACCTATGTATACAAGAATTCAAAAATGGGGAAACAGCAGGGCCGTCCGCATCCCGAAAGGTATAATGGAGGCTGCCGGTTTATATGAAGACGACAGAGTGGAAATAAAAGCGGTTAAAGGAACCATAGTAATCGGACGTGCCGGGAAAAAGCATATAAAGCTGGAAGAGCGGTTAGCCGGTTATACCGGCGATTACAGGTGTGATGAATGGGATACGGGTAAAGCAAAGGGGAAAGAGGTGTGGTAATGTCCTATACACCGGAGCAGGGAGACATAGTTGCTCTTCAATTCAATCCGCAGGCAGGCCACGAGCAGAAAGGCAGGCGTCCGGCTATAGTGGTCAGCAATAATGTTTTTAATAACTTCACCAATATGGCCTTGGTATGTCCTATAACCAACACAGTAAGGGGATTTCCTCTTCATGTTGCCCTGGATGAAAGAACAGCAACTACAGGGGTCGTCATGTGTGAGCAGGTTAAAGCTTTGAATATATCGGCAAGAGATGCTGCATTCAAAGAAAAGGCACCCATTGACATTATTGAAGAAGTTGTGGATATCATTTTTGGAATTATTGAATTACCGCCACAATAAGAAAGCATTGTCAATAAACGGGTAGGCCCCTCTTCCTGTGCCTGCCCCCGTTACTTTATCCGTGAACTATACACCTGCCCTCCAGCGCAATGTGTTTCATGGCGCACTGCCACTATTACCGACTTCTGTGTATTGGTTATGTCAGCGCTCCTTTTGGTATTGGGTTGGTGTACACTAAAAGATAGCACAAAAAAAATTTCCTTTCGGGTTTTGGGGCAGGGCGGTGTTAAATTATTTTACACATCCTTTTTATGGTGGTATAATCAAGGCATATCACAGCGGGAAGGTGTTTTAATGAAGGATTATAAAAATATATGGGAATCCTTTGTCCGCGGCATAGAATTCGACCAAAACCTTATTAAGAGGAGTATATTAAACTCGTGGAAGCGCTGCAAGCGGCAAAACATTTCGCTTTACGAGTTTGACGAGAGCATTCTGATGAAGCCAAAGGACAAAAGGGAGTATGTATTGAAATATCTTCCGGAGTACAGGGAAGCCCGGTACAGGGATTTTTGCAGCATTGTGGAGTACCTTGGGCTGAATATTAGCATTTACGACCATAATGCCAGGCTGAAATACATTGTAAACTACGATGATGTGTTTGATGATTTGTATCCCCGGGTCGGGTATTTCCTGGATGCTTCCGAGGACAAAATAGGGACAAACTCCACAAGCATGGCTCTTTTGGAGAATAAGCCCTTCATGGTGACGGGGTCCGACCATTACAAATACGTTTTCCATAAGTTCAGTTGCGCGGCGGCTCCTTTCTATAGTGAAAACAACCAAGTATCAGGCACAATAAACGCTTCGTTTACCCATACATCGGTCAACAAGGACACCCTGAATATTATTTACAGTCTGGCAAGATTATACGAGAACCTGGTTCTCAACAGGGTCAAGTCTGAAAAGGATGAAAGGCCTGTGGCCAGGGATGAAAGAACCGGGGAGGCTTTCTATACCTTCGATCATATCCTGGGGGATTCGGTACCCATTAAACAGGCTAAATCAATGGCAAGAAGGGCGGCGGTGGTGGATTCGTCGATTATCATATACGGGGAAAGCGGCAGCGGGAAAGAGGTGTTCGCCCAGGCAATTCACCATGAGAGCAGGAGAAGGGACAAGCCCTTTGTTGCGGTCAACTGTGCGGCCATCCCCACCGAGCTTATTGAAAGCGAGCTGTTCGGTTATGAGAAGGGCTCGTTCACGGGGGCGGTTAAAGAGGGAAAGAAGGGGCTTTTTGAGTACGCCTCGGGGGGAACGCTGTTTCTGGACGAGGTAGAGAGCATGCCCCTTCCGCTGCAGGCCAAGATTTTGAGAGCCCTGTCCTCATCATCAATTATGAGGGTGGGGGGATACAAGCCTATTCCTGTTG
>Ga0265294_10006068_pt1 | contig 14589 bp, 14 predicted proteins | sample MunlanPumphouse3_FD_192504 | JGI IMG/M metagenome (GOLD analysis project Ga0265294, IMG submission 192504) | Groundwater microbial communities from a municipal landfill in Southern Ontario, Canada - Pumphouse #3 | ecosystem: Environmental > Aquatic > Deep subsurface > Groundwater | place... | reverse complement strand
ATATGTGCCCGGGGGAGAAGGCTACAGCAGTCCGGACCATATCGCGCTGGCGACCTCCTCTTTGCTCCCCGTCACTTCGGTGACGCCATCGGCAGTCATGAGGCAGAACGACCCCTCCGCCGCCCCCATCACCGGGGGCGCATTCACAACGACCATCCTCGCGCCCGCCTCAAGCATGGCCCGTGCCCGTTCCTCCTCGTCCCACCCGAGTTTGAAGGCCACCGTCACGGGGCGGCAGGATGCCATCACCTCGTCGATGACCTTCGGGAGGGGTTCGAGCCTGACCGTCAGGGGCGAGCCGCTCGGGATCTTCCCCTCCCGGCGCTCGGGGACAAAGTCCGATATCGCTGCGGCACTCACGTAGATATCGACCCCCTCGTCCCGGCAAGCCGAAAGGACCGCCTCCCGCATCTCCCCGGCAGTCGTGACCCGGATGTTTCGCACACAGGGGAACGTATCGCTATGGACCACCGTCACCCCGGCGCCGAGCCGGAAGGCCTCAAGGGCAAGCGCCCGGCCCATCCGCCCGGTCGCCCGGGTGGTCATGACCCGCACATCGTCGAGCGGCTCCGCACACGGACCGCTCGTGATGAGGACCTGTCTTCCCGCAAGCGGTCGGCCGGAGACCGCTCGTTCGGCGTGGAGGACGATCGCCTCGTTATCGGCGATCTTCGCCTTTCCCTCCTCAACCTTTGGGCCGATGATATCGACGCCCCAGGACTGGAGCCTTCGCAGGTTCTCCTTGATTCCCGGATGGCGATACATGCTCTCGTGCATCGCCGGGGCGAGGACCACCGGCATCCCCCGGCCGAGCGCCGTCGTCGCGAAGGTCGTCACCGGCGTGTCATCGATCCCGCAGGCGATCTTGCCGATCGTATTCGCCGTCGAGGGCGCGATGAGCAGGAGATCTGCCGCCCCGCCCTCCCCGCAGTAGAGGACGTGTTCCACGAGCCCGGTGATCCGGGTCACCACGGGCCGCCCCGTCGCGTAGGCCAGGGCGTCGGGGTGGATGATCCCGGCCGCCGCCTCCGTCATGACCGCCTGCACCGTCGCGCCCCGGCGGCGCAGGGCATGGGCGAGTTTCACCGTCTCGACGGCGGCGATGCTCCCCGTCACGGCGAGGACCACCGTCTTTCCTGAAAGCGTCTTCACGATATCGTCACATCCTGCACCATATGCCACGCGTGCGGACCGTGCTTCTTCACCCGGCGGGAAGTTATCGCCGCCGTAAAGCCTGTATCCGTCACCTTCTCCCGGATCGCGGCCGATGCATCCCCGATGCTGTGGACATGGAGCACGCTGCCCGTCCGGACATGGGCGAGGGCGGCATCAAGCATCGACGGGGCGTCAAAGTGTCCCATCAGGACCCGGTCATAGACCCCGGAAAGGTTGTCCCGCGAGTCCCCGACCTCTGCGGCGACGCGGTCCGCGACGTGGTTTGCCATACTATTGCGCTTCAGGTATTCAAAAGATATCGGATTGATCTCCATCGCGTGGACCATCGCACCGCTTATGGCCGCTGGTATCGAGAAGTAGCCGATCCCGGCGAACATATCGGCGACCCGCTCGCCGGGCTGGACGAGAGCGGCGATCCTTGCCTTCTCCGTCCGGTTTCCCTGCGCAAACATCACCTTTGTCGGGTCGAGGATGAACGTATAACCCTGCTCGCGATGGCGGACCTCGCCGGCGGTCCCATAGAGGACTTCCGCGTCCGGGATGCGCATCGCACCAAGGTATCCCTTCACCCACACCACACCTCGAGGACGGCAGCTCCGGACGATCCCGGCGAGTTCCTCCTCCGACGGCGCGGTGCCGTGGAGGATCGCGATATCGCCGATCCGGTGATAACCCCTCCCCCGGTAGGTCTCCCGGTTGGGCAGGTCCTCGTCGGCAGGATATCCCTCCCTGACCGGGACCCAGGCGGTGCCGTCCCGGACGTAGGGCCGGCGGGTGCGGTCCACCCACTCCGCATCCACGAGATCGGCGAGTGTTGCCGCCGGCACCTTCCGCGCACGCATGGCGGGGGTCACCCGACGATGACCAGGCGGTCCTGCTCCTCGTCGCGGAGTACCCGGATAGGCTGCCCCTCCACCGGGAACGTCCAGGCCACCGGGTCGAGCTCCCGTGTCACGTAGGTCTTCGGGTCCATCAGCCCCACGACGTTCGGCTGCGTATAGACGATGATCGCGGATTCGGCATCGCGGACGTTCCCGAGAAGGCGCACGACCTCGTCCTCGGCGAGGGTCCGCCCCTGGCCGCTCTGGAGGTCGAAGACCCGGAGGCGTTGACCGTCGATATCGCGCACCTCATAGTAGCCGCCCCGCGAGACGACCACGTCGCCCTTCTGGTAGAAGGGGAGGCGAATGGAGTAGGTGATCCGGTAGAGCGCCTTCCCCTCCTTCTCGCCGACCAGCTTCGGGTGGGTCGTGAACCGCCCGCCGAGCGCCCCCGTGACCATCCGGGCGATCTCCTGGCCGAGGTGTTGCGTTCCGACGGTGATGTCGACGCCGTCTTTCGTCTCCTGGAGATCCGATATGAACGAGAGCCGGCCTCCTGCCTGCTGGAGCGATTCTTCGGCCTGCTCCGCGATCTTCGTCGCGACCTCGCGCTCGTAGGCGTTGATCCTCCGGTTCGTGGCCCGTACCTGGACGATCCCCTCGTAGTAGCCGCCGGAGATCCTGCTGCACCGGTCGCAGGACTCCCTCTGCCAGAGGATCTCGGTTGTGCAGGTTCCCCGGACCGGGACTGAATAGAGGGTCGCCTCCACATCGATGGTGCAGGTCGTCTTGTTCGGTCCGGTCTCCTCCGGCCGAACGGTGATCCGGATGTCTTTTGCGTCCTCATGGATGCTCGTCGCCGATACGGCAAGTTCAGCGATGAGGTCCTCGCGCGGCATGTGCAGGTCCGACCAGGCCTTCCCCCGTTTCTGCGATTCGCAGACCGGGCAGTAGACGGCCGTCACGCGGGGAGTGCAGGTGAGCAGCTGGACCTCCGCGGCCCGGCACTGCGGACAGAATCCTTCTTCAGCGGGCTGGCCGCAACGGGGGCAGATGCTCGTCTGTATGGTCATAGGTTATATCCTGAATATCTGGACATGGGGCACGTCGCCGATCATGATGCAGTCTTCTTCGGCGATCAGTCCCATGGCGATGGCAAGTGCTACGACACGCTTTCCTATAATGTTAGCGTTCGCCGCGCAGAGCAGAGCCTCCCTGACCTCTTCCTCGGTGACACGCTCCGTGCCGTAAAATCCTCCGGTAATACAAACTTCCACGTCTCCGTGCGCGAGGGTGGCATCGAGCAGTTCTGCGTCGCAGGCAGCCACCACCTCACCGGCGCCGGGCATGCGGTGAACTTTCAGGTGCATCTCAGATCTCTTGGATGGGAGTCTTCAAAAAGGTGCGCTGGTGTGCTAGGGAAGCGCGATATCCACGCCGTAGGTGCGCGACGGGCTTTCTTGATGGATGCGCCAGGCGTCCTCTTCGGTGATGAGCCCTTCTTCGATGTAGCGGCGCGTGAACCGGGGAACGGACTTCGGCCCGATGACCGCGCCGGGCCGGGAGTTCTCGTCCATGTAGTCACTCTCCATGGTAAACCATCGGCCGGCCCGGGCGAGCGCGGGGATCTCCTCGTGCCGCGCGATGAAGGAGGGCATGAGCGGGGTATCGGGGGTCGCGAAGTGCTTGACGATCCGCTCAACCGGGATGCCCGCCCGCTCTGCCATTGCGACGACGTCGGTGCAGGGGCCGCTCTCGGCGTGAAGCTGGACAGCGCAGTTGCAGTCGGCACCGAGCTCGAGCGCGTGGTAGAGGACCGCGTTCGAGGCCGCGAGCACCTCCGGCGCGACCTCATAGTGGGGCCGGCCGCTCTTGAGGGCAACCGCCCGACCTTCCTCGACGTAGCGGGCCGCAAGGTCGAGCCCGGCCATCATGACGGCGGCGGCCGCATCCAGGGTCATCCGTTCGGCAAGACGGTTCATCTCCGCCGGGTGGACGCCGAGGACCGGGTAGACGACGAGCCCGGTCTCCCGGACCATCTCCGCCACCTGGAGCGTGGCGTCGAAGACCTCGCGGTAATCCTCGCCTGATGAGGGTTCGACGCCAAGCGACCAGGAAGGCTTTGCGACCAGGAAGAGGTGCGTCCCCCCGCTGCGGCGGAAGTCCTTCGCGGCCTCGACGCCCCGGCCGTTCGCCGGGTCGATATGGATATGGTCGTCAGTGATCGGTATTGCGGGTGGTTTCATGGAACTCGACGATCTCCATCATGGGGTAGTCGTCCTCGAGGTGCAGCCGGGCGCGGCAGACGGTCGCGCCGACCTCGGTCGTGATCTCGGCGTCGAACATCTTCCCGGCAAGTTCGGAGTAGCCGAACCGGTTCGAGACCATCATGTCGCGGTTCAGCCGGACGGTGATCTCCGTCACGTAGGGCTGGAGGCCGACGGCCTGCTCGATGGCGGCTTCGACGGTCGCGGCGGTCTCGCGGGCGATGGGGGTCCCGACGAACTGGTGGTAGAGGGCGCCGAGCTTGATCCCGGCTTCGAACGCCGCTTTCTCGCGGTCGGTGATCATGGTTAGTAGGTTTGTGGGTATGGGAGTAAGAAGGTGCTCCCCGGAAGGGGAACTGCTGAGAGGGTTTTACTTTGTGGTTCAGAGACTCCCTGTCTGCGCGAGGGTGATGACATGGGCAGGATATGGAGAGGTCCAGAGTTATCCGATCCAGGCGGGCATCGGCTTCATTCCGCACCACCCCCGTCCCCGGAGTCCGGGCGGCGAAGGGAGATGACCGCCCGGAGGATGACATAGAAGACGGCGGCGACCAGCACGCACTCGAGGTAGAACCCGAGGAGCATGAACGCAGAGAACGCCAGATCATGTGCTAATGAGCCTTCGGCGAGCGGCAGGGCGTTCATGATGCCGTCGAAGAACCACCCGAAGATCGGCAGCCTATCCGCGAGCAGCGGGGGCTTGCCTCTCCAGCGGTGCGGGGTGATGAACAGGGGGAATACAAACGGGGTCATTGCTGCGGCGGTAACGAGCACCGTCTGTATTCGCCCGTGAAACGAGAGGACGCCTTCAACCAGCGGGAACGGTGTCGCAGCCCCCGCAACTGCAAGGGTCATGAGCACCAGGAAGAGAGTGAGGAGGGCGTAGAGCGGTATGGGCCCCGGGTGGCCCGAGGCGACGCTGGCGACACCTACCCAGACGGCCCACGCAATGACCGCGACGAGCGGCGGGATTACGAAGCGTAGCCGGCTTTGGGAGAGGTGCTTGCTGAGGCGATGGAAGTCTGCGAAGAGCGGGAGCCTCATAGGATCACCCCTGCTCCATGTTAGGGTGAGGATTCCACCGCGTTGCGCTCCAGTCCCATGCCAGATACAGGACGAAAATCGTGAGAAGGCCGCCTACCCCGTTGACCTGATAGGAAAGGGTGTAGCCAGCGAGATGCAATACCCCGAGAACACCGAACCACAGCAAAAAGCCCAGAAGGTTGCTCTTAAGCCCGATCACGCTGCGAGCGGTCTCAAGGCCGCCCAGTTTCCGATGATATATCAGGTAGTTCCCGGCAATTATGACGAAAGGGATGAGGCCCAGGGTAAGCCAGGCGGTGAACGGGTTTTCCATAAAACTCTGGCGCAGGAAGACGGCATCTTGAACGAAGAGCAACAGAGCAATCCAGATGATGACCAGCAGAACCCCGAGTATGAATCCAAGCTCTTTATCGTATTTATCCGGGTCCGGCTCCGTCATACAGGAACCTGAGCGTGAGTTTATTTATACATTCTGTCCCTCCTCTCTACACGTCCGCTGGCTGTTCGCGAAAGCGGGGCGATCGACCCTGCCCTCAGGGACACAGACACGGGAAATATGTCGTTCTCGTAGCGAGGTAGGTCACGCAACATGTGACAGTTCCCGGCAACGTTATAGAGATAATGCCACGACATCAACGCCGTGGAATGTTGCTCTATTTCAATTAAGTATAAATCCTCTGGTCTGATAGGTTAGCACATGAGACTGCGTGTAGTGCTCGAACCCAGTGAGGAAGGGGGATATACGGTCTATGTACCAAGCCTTCCCGGCTGTATCAGCGAAGGCGATACGAGGGAAGAAGCACTGGAAAATATCAGGGAAGCCATCGAGCTGTATCTTGAAGTCGTTGAGGATGATCTCGTTTGTAGCGAAACAGCCGAGCAGGTTGAGATCGCTGTATGAGCAAGGTCCCTGTTCTTGACTACGACAGGATCGTCATCGCTCTTCAAAGGGACGGGTGGGTTGTCGTCCGCACGCGTGGCAGCCACATCCGCCTGCATAAGCGCCTGCCGGATAGAGTACTCAAACTGACAGTCCCCATGCATAAGCCGATCAAGCGCTCAACACTGTCGCACATCTTAAAACAGGCCGAGCTGACGGTCGAAGAATTAAACGATCTCCTCTAGTGCCGCGACCTGTGAGCGTCAGCTCCGTAGGCTACGTGGATCGAGACCCGATCTCCACGCGACCAGGCCGCCCTTCGCGAAAAAAGGGCAACCCCCTCCCCTTACCCGATCAGCTTCACCAGCCCGTGCCGGGGCTCGAGCACCTCGCCGCCCCGCTTCAGCTGGTCGAGGGTGTGCTCGATCTTATCGCGGGAGAAGCCCTGCTGCAGCAGGATATCGATGACCTCGTCGACCTTCGCCTGGCCGCCAGAGTCGCCGGAGACGTTCCGGATGGTCTCCTTGACCGATCGGATGATGTCACGCTGCGACTTCGTGACCCCGGTCACGAGTTTGTCGATATCGAAGCTCCCCGTCTCGGCGTCGTAGGCGACCTGCCGGAGACAGGCGTCCACGATCTTGAGGATCCGGTCGGTGTCCTCCGTATCGACGGTGTTCGAGAGGCGCATCCGTGCGCTCGCCTCCGCAAGCCGGACCTGTGCCTCGAGCTGCCGGGCGGTGACCGGGACGGGTTTGTTCGTGCCCGCGAGGTTCCGGAGGCGCATGTAGTAGGCGATCAGCGCCTCCTGAGCCCCCTCGGAGAGGATGGGGAAGCAGGTCCTTTTCGCATAAGCGATGTACTTCCGGAGAAGCGTCGGATCGATATCGGGGGTGACCGGCGCAAGCGCCCGCTCGATGTACGCATCGTTGACGTCAGGCAGCGGCGTGTAGGCGTGCTGCTTGATCAGCTCGCCGACGGAATGCGTCTTGATGATGTGCTGCGCGATTGCCCCGTCGCGCTCGGCCTCAGGCTGATCGGTCATCACGAAGATGAGGTCGAACCGCGAGAGGAGCGAGGGCGGCATATCGATCTGCTCCCCGATAGGAACAAACTGGTCGAACCTCCCCAGTTTCGGGTTCGCCGCACCGAGGAGGGCGCATCGGGACTTCAGGGTCGCGGTGATCCCGGCTTTTGCGACCGAGATCGAGTTGCCGCACCAGACCGGGATGCCGTTTCGCCGGACGTAGAGGATGTGGTTTTGGACCTCAAGACAGTAGATCCTGCCCTTATACGGCCGCGTCTCGATCTGTCGCTGCCCGTTCGAGTTAACGTTCGGCTCGTTCTGGCCGTCGCGGATGAAGGTCACCTGGAAGATATCGTGGGTCGCCGCGGAGGTTCCCCCCCGCGGGTTGGATGCGATGGTCCCGGCCTCCCGCCTGAGGTGCACGTTCCCGGACCACCCCTTCTTCAGGAGGAGTTCGGTGACGTCGTCGGCAAGAACTTTCGAGGAGGTGGTGTATATCGAGACTCCAGTCGTTTTGTTGACGTAACCGTCCCCGAGCATCAGCGCGTCGAGGAGCGCCTCGATCTGCGCCGGGGGGAGGCTTTTTGCGTAGCCGGGGACGTACTTCTCGTGGCATTTGCCGAACGGTGCGAGGTGTTCGGCGAGTTGCTTTGCGTTGATCGCGAAGTTCTTACCGTCGTAGGAGAACCGGAACGGCAGCCGCTCAAGGCACCGCCGGATCTTCTCGGCGGACTCCGAGGTCTTCTGCGATATGATCACGCGGTAAGGAACCCCGGTCCGGTAGTGCCGCTGGACCGACCCCTCGGAGAGGAAGTAGCCCAGGAACTCAAGCCAGTCGTCCATCCCGATTCGGATGGGATCGGTAAGCCTTCCTTCCGCATTCTGGTTCGCGAACTTGACAACGGGCGGGATCTCGTAGGTTTCCTGCCGCTTCCCTGCCCATACAGCGTTCTTCTTGAACCGCATCCGCTTGTGGATGGGGAGTTCGTCCATACGGACGAGCCGGAACCCTTCCCACTCGTCGGCGCGCCGGTTCAGGTTGACATACATCCGGTGGTTCGGCGTGACCGCGAGGTTGACCTGCCGGGATTTGACGTAGTACATCTCGCCGTCGTACTCCGATGCCACGAAATTGGACGGGGTTGCGTACTCGAGCCTGCCGTCGGAAGAAAGGGTCGCGACGCGGTCGTCAGCGGTGACGTCGCGGAAGAGTTTCCACCCGCTCTCTGTGAGAACCTCGGTCTCGTCGTCGTAGCACTGCTGCTCCATCGCCTCATGGAGCGCGCTCCGGTCCTCTTTCGCCATCTTATCCATCTCGTCGACGGCGGCGACACCCATATCAGCGAGGACCAGCGCACCGGCCTCGAGCGTCCAGCGCCCGTCGCCGAACTCGTCCTTGACGGCCGTCGCCGTCAGCCCGGCGGATGTCGACGATTTCCCGCTCGTGTAGATCCCGCGGGGCGAGAGTTTCACGACGTAGCGCAATATTTGACTCTTGGCTATACCCGGGTCGCCGACCAGGAGGACGTGGATATCTCCGCGGAGGCGGGAGCCGTCCGGCATCTCCTTCGCGATACCGCCGAAGAGCTGGAGCGCGATCGCCTCTTTCACGTCGTCAGTGCCGTAGATCGTTGGCGCGATCGACCGGGCGATCTTCTTGTAGATCATCGGGTCACGGGCAAGCTCCATGATCTTCGCCTCGTCCTCCTCGGTGATCGAGACCTCCTCGAACTCCTTCTCGGCGATCTCGATCGAGTTGCACTCGAGGTAGATGTCAAAGAGGGTGCTCTTCTGGCCGGAGTTGATCCTCTGCACCGATCGCAGGATGCCGTTCACCACCACCCGGTCGCCCGGTGCAACCATGCCGGTGAGGTCGTCGGTGACGTCGATATCGAGCGTCTGGGGCTGCTCGCCGCCCCGGAGCCCTTCGGGGGACTCCTGGATCCGGAGTTTCTGGGCGTCGACGAACCGGCAGCGGTTCATAACCAGGTCGAGCCGGGTCTTCCTCTCACAGTTCGGGCAGAAGTCAGGCTCGTCGAATCGCCCGTAACCCTGGGGGACAGGCTCGGTGTTCTTCCCGCAGGTGCGGCACCGGAAGACCGCGCTGACGATCCTGGGACGGACCTCGGTCGTCTTCCTGAGGATACCCTCGATGCCGACGAAGGTGTTGATCTGGTCGGCCCGGATATCCCGGACGTTGGTCTTCTGCGGCAGGTTCGTGAATCGAACGTTGAGTTGATCCGGATCCTGGCTGTCCTTCAGTTTTAAGAGCTTGTTCTGGACGATCGCATCCCGAATATCCCCGAGGACCTTGCCCGGACTCCGCAGGAGCTCGAACGCGAGCTTGTTGTTCAGGATCTTGCGGTAATCGATGATGAGCGACCGGTTGTGGGGGTACTCGCGGGAGAGCTCGGCGAGCTCCCGCTTGTACTGCTTCTTCAAAAACTTCGTCCAGTCACCGACGTTGTCAGTGACTTCGACGGTTACCTCTTCGTCCACGGCTTAGATCCTCACCGGTGCTGCTCTGCGGCGAGGACGAACCGGGCGAGCAGCGCCTCCATCTGGATATCGCTGCTTGCCCCCTCCGAGAGGCGGAAGTCGGTCTCGCCGAGGGCGTCGATCAGTCTCACTTTGAGCGTCCGGTCGATATCGCGCTGGACCAGCGCCCGGTAACACTGGTTGATCAGCTCGTTCGGGGCGATACCCCGGCCGCGGGTCAGTTCGAGGAGCGCCTGCTCGGCCTCATCGAACTGACCCGCGATCGAGAGGTCGAGGAGCTCGTTGACCTCCGCCGGACGTGCCGTCGCGGTGATCTCGTAGATCATCTCCTCATCGATCGCGGGCCGAAGGATAGCGGCGCCTTGCAGGGCGTTGATCGCCTTCCTCATATCCCCGGAGGCGACATAGACGATGGCGTCGAGCGCCCCCTCGGTGACCGTGAGGCCTTCGGCTGCCGCGATCCGCTGGACCTCCTCGATGACCGCTTCACGGTCGAGCGGCCTGAACCGGTAGATGGCGCAACGGCTCTGGATGGGGTCGATGATCTTCGAGGAGTAGTTGCACGAGAGGATGAACCGGCAGGTCCGGGCGTAGGTCTCCATCGTCCTTCGCAGGGCCGCCTGAGCATCCGTCGTCAGCGCGTCGGCCTCATCGAGGAAGAGAATTTTGAATGTCGCGCCGGCGAGCGGCGATGTCCGGGCGAACTGCTTGATCTGGTTTCGGACGACATCGATACCGCGCTCGTCGGAAGCGTTCATTTCCCGGAAGTTCATCTGCCAGGAGTCGCCGAAGAACTCCCGCGCCAGCGCCACGGCGGAGGTCGTCTTCCCTATCCCCGCGCTGCCTGTGAAGAGGAGATGCGGCAGGTTGCCGGTCTTCACGTACGATTGAAGACGCACCACGATATCCTTCTGTCCGACCATCTCATCGAGTCTTCTGGGCCGATACTTCTCTATCCAGATGGTGTGGCTGTCGTCCATTTGCATAAAATGTTGGTGCTCGTGCATCGTAAAAGCATCGTCACTCCTCCGATGATCCTATTTAGAGGGTTGAGGTGAATACCTAGGTACGGAAACCCTATGGAAATACCGTGGGTTCGCATGGAGTGCCAACAACCCGTCACTCCCGGACCGGTAGTTCCTCCCGGGGCAGGCGGAACCGTATGGAACCTGCAGGACGAGTTTTTGCGCGGGACTTCTCCGCCGCGCGGCAAACGGTGAACCCCGGAGGCGGCCGGGACGGCTCATATGTGGTGACGCCCGCGGGCGTCTGGTGCCGCCGCCTCTTCATCGTCGGTGCCCTCACCGAGCGTAAGGGAAGCGGCGACCTGATGAAGGCCCGGATCGCCGACCCCACCGGGACGTTCCAGGTCACGGCCGACTGGCAGAGCCCGGACACGGTCGAGACGCTCGACTGCATCGAACCGCCCGCGTTCGTCGCCGTCACCGGCCGGGCGACGCTCACCGGAACCGGCGAGCGAGCACATGCAGCACTGGAAGCCGAGGCCCTCCGCGTGGTGGACCGCACCGCCCGCGACCTCTGGGTGCTTTCGACCGCCGGCGTGACGCTCGACCGCCTCGAAGCGCTCGAGAAGGCACTCCGGGAGAACGGCGGCGACGAGCGGGCGGCGACCACTCTCCGGCTCTACGGCACCACCGAGGCGGATATCAGGGAGATGGTCGGGATGGTGCAGACGGCGCTCGAGAGCGTCCGCCCGGATCTCGCCCCTGGCGAGATCACGCCCGGCATCGGGCGCGACCGTCTCCTTGCCGCCCTCGGGGACGAGGGGGGTGCCCGGGGCGTCCCGGTAAAAGACGCCGTCGCCGCCGGGGTGCGGACCGGCCTCTCCGCACGGGACGCAAAGCGAGCGCTCGAAGAACTCCTTGATGAAGGGGAATGCTACCAGCCCACATCGGGCATGATCAAACTCATCTGACACGATATGCACCTGCGTTTTATTGAGAACGGCCCGGCCCTCCTGGTTGAGCAGGACCGGCGCGTGCTGGTCATCGCCGACCTGCACATGGGGATCGAGTCGGGCCTCGAACGTCACGGCGTCCACATCGCGAGCCGGAGCGCCGCCCGGGTCGACCGGGTGGTCGCCTGCATCGAGGAGACAGAACCCGACCTCCTCCTCCTCCTCGGGGACGTCAAGCACAACGTTCCGGTGACGAGCCGGCAGGAGTACCGGGAACTCCCCGGCGTCCTTGCAACGTTCCGGGACCACGTGCCGATCGCCGTCGCCCCGGGAAACCACGACGGCGGTATCGGCCGGTTCCTCGAGCGCGATGAACTCCTGTTCCCCGGCGGCACGCTCATCGACGGTGTCGGCTACCTCCACGGCCACACCCATCCCGCCCCTGAACTCATCGGCCACCTCATCGTTCTCGGTCACCACCACCCGGTCGTCTCCCTGATCGATACGGTCGGGTGCGCCGCACGCGCCCGGCCGGCCTACCTCTACTCGGAGATCGACGGGGCGTGCCTCGCGGAAGGGGCAGGGGCACCGCCCGAAAGCCGCACCCGGCTCCTCTTCGTCCCGGCCTTCAACGAGTTCGCGGGCGGGATCGATATCCAGCGGCTGCAGAAGAGCGGGCTTGGCCCCCTCTCCCGGTGCATCGACGAGAAGACTGCGGAGGTGTTTTTAGCAGATGGCACATACGTCGGCTCCCCGGCCACGCTCTGCCCCGCAGACAACCGTTGACCTCCTCGATCCCAGGGTGCGGGAGGTCGCCCGGAGACGCGGGTTTACCGGGCTCTCGGAGGCCCAGGACCAGGCTATCCCGCTGCTGCTCGAAGGCAAAAACCTCATCCTGGTGGCGCCGACCGGCACGGGAAAGACCGAGAGTGCGATGCTCCCGGTCTTTGACCGGCTCCTCGACACCACCGGCCCGGGGTTCAAGGCGCTCTACGTAACCCCGCTCCGGTCCCTGAACCGGGACATCCTCACCCGGATGGAGTGGTGGTGCCGGGAGCTTGGGCTCTCGGTTGGCGTCCGACACGGGGACACGCCACAGAACGAGCGGCGGAAACAGTCGCTCTCCCCGCCCGACCTCCTCATCACGACGCCGGAGTCCCTGCAGGCGATCTTCATGGGCAAACGCCTCCGTGAACACCTCAAGCATATCCGGTACGTCGTCATCGACGAGATCCACGAGCTCGCCGACAGCAAGCGGGGAGCCCAGCTTGCGGTGGCGCTCGAACGGCTGGCCGCCTATGCGGGCGAGTTTCAGCGGATCGGCCTCTCGGCGACCGTCGGGAACCCGGACGAGATCGGCCGGTATCTCTGCGGTCCCCGGGCGTTCTCGCTCGTCGAGGTGCCGGTCGCAAACAGCCTCGATATCACCGTCCGGTTTGCCGGGGAAGACTTCGCCGCCCAGACGCGGGCCGTCGGACGGTGCCTGGACGCTCCAGGCTCAACCCTCATCTTTGTCAACACCCGGGTGACCGCCGAGGCCCTCGGCCACCAGCTCTATCCCCGCGGGGACGTCGAGGTCCACCACGGCTCGCTCTCGCGGGACGTCAGGGTCGATGCCGAGGAGCGGTTCAGGAAGGGCGAGGTCAGGACACTCATCGCCACGTCCTCGATGGAACTCGGGATCGACATCGGGCACATCGAGCACGTCGTCCAGTTCGGCTCTCCCCGCGAGGTCTCGCGCCTGGTGCAACGGGTCGGCCGGGCCGGTCACCGCCTCGATGCTGTCTCACGCGGCACCGTCCTCGCCACGGGGTTTGACGACCTCCTGGAGTCGTTCGTGATCGCGCGCCGGGCGAAGGCGAACGAGTGCGAACGGATCGTCCCGCCCGCCGGTGCCGCCGATGTCCTGGCGAACCAGGTGGCGGCGATCGCGGTCGAGTACGGGGAGATCGAGGTCTCCCGCGTCCGGGAGATGATCGAGCACTCAGGGGTCTTTGCGGGTTCGGGGTCGCTCCTCGACGACGTCTGCCGCCAGATGATGGAGCACCGCCTGATCCGGCTCGATGGAACCCGGATCGTCCGGACCGGGCGGGCACGGCGCTACCTCATCGAGAACCTCTCGATGATCCACGACGAGCGAAAGATGGAGATCTTCGATATCGTCTCGCGCCGGATAGTCGGGACGCTCGACGAATCGTTCGTCCTCGGGTGGATGCATACCGGCGCGGTCTTCATCACCAAAGGCCAGCTCTGGCGGGTCCTCGAGATCGAGGGGGGCCGGATCTCGGTCGAACCGGCCACAAAGGCGAAGGGCGAGGTTCCGTCGTGGGAAGGCGAGCAGATCCCGGTGCCGTTCGCCGTCGCGCAGGAGGTCGGGGCGCTCCGCAGGACCCGGGCGTTCGACCGCTACACGGACCTCGCTCCCGCAATCGCCTACGCGGAGCGGTGGATTGCCCGGATGGACGAGGGGAACTACCCGGTCCCCTCGGACCAACTTGTCACCATCGAGAACACGGACGAGGGCGTGGTCTGCAACGTCTGCGGCGGGCATAAGGCGAACGAGGCGCTGGCCCGGGCGCTCTCGGTCCTCCTCTCAGCCCGATACGGGACGGCCGTCGGGATCGAGGTCGGAGCCTACCGGTTCTTCCTGCGCCTGCCCGAGAACGTCCGCGCACTTGAGGTGCAGGAGACCATAGCCGCACTCGAGCCTGCACATCTCCCGGGGATCCTGAAACTCGCCCTGAAACGGACGGCGCTCTTCAAGTGGAAACTGGTGCAGGTGGCAAAGAAGTTCGGCGCCATCGACGCGGACGCCGACTACGAGCGGTTCAGCATCCACCGGCTCATCGACCTCTTCGATGGGACCGTCATCGCGGCAGAGGCCTACCGGGAGCTCTTCATGAACTCGATGGACGTGGATGCGGCGCAGGAGATCCTTACCGGTCTCCGCGACGGTA
>Ga0265294_10006067_pt1 | contig 14589 bp, 10 predicted proteins | sample MunlanPumphouse3_FD_192504 | JGI IMG/M metagenome (GOLD analysis project Ga0265294, IMG submission 192504) | Groundwater microbial communities from a municipal landfill in Southern Ontario, Canada - Pumphouse #3 | ecosystem: Environmental > Aquatic > Deep subsurface > Groundwater | place... | reverse complement strand
ACCGCGACGTCCATGGTCCGGTAGCGGATGAGGGGGCAGATGGGATTCATGAGGCCCGTCGTGACCACCTCTCCCATCGCGCCCGGTCCCTCGACGGGCCGGCCGTCCCGCCCGATCAGTTCAACGATCCCATACTCGGGGAAGATGTGGTAGCGGGTGCTCTCCTCGCATTCTCCGGCGAGCACCGTCTGCTCGGAGTTCCCGTACCAGGAGAAGACCCGGCACCCGAACGCCCCGGTGATCAGGTCACGCTGCCAGGGGTAGAGGTTCTCGGACCCACAGAGGACCGCCTTCACCGTCGGGAACGGTTCGATGTCGTGCTCTCGCATGTAGCGGGCCAGGATCACGGTCGTAGAGGGGTAAGCCTGGATGAACCGCGGCCGGAACCTCCGGATCTGGTCGATGTAGGCCGGCAGGGTCTCCTCGGTCATGTGATGCGAGGACATGATCAGCCACCGGCCGAAGAGTGCCTTCTTCGAGAACGTCCCCTCCTTCGGGGATCCGACAACGTAGCCCCGGAGGACAACACACCGGTCGGTGAACCGGTAGCCGACACGGTCCCACTGGGTCTTCATGAACGCCCATTCGCGGGCGCGTGAGGCGCCGCGCTCGTAGTAGAACCCGACCGGGATGCCGGTGGAACCGCCGGTGGTGACGTATTCGAAGGCCGACTCGGGGTAGTTCCGGGCCTTCAGGTCGGCGAGGTTCTTCTGCAGGTCGTCCCGGGTCAGGAAGGGGAGGAGTTCGAGGTCGTTCAGGGTCGCGATATCCCCGGGCACCAGTCCGCGTTCGTTGAAGATCCGGTGGTAGTAGGGGACGTTCTCGTAGGCGTGGTCGAGGAGACGCGAGAGCGCCTTCATCTGGTAGGCTGCGAGTTCCTCCTGGCTCCACCGCCGGGACCGCTGGAGGAGGGTGTAGGTCTTTCGATAGATGTTATAGGAGGGGAGGAGCCCGATGGCCTTTGCTGTGAACGATTCCCGGCCGCAGACCCTCTCTCCCTGGCGTATCGCGGTACTTTCTCCTCTTCTCATGAACTCTTCTATCATACGTACCCGCACAGTGTCGTCATTTTTCTCCTGCGTTTCAACGGCTCCGGTCAACCTGCCGCGGCCGGTGCCCCCGACCGTGAACGTCCCCCGTTCGTTGGGAGAGTATACCCTCAAACCACGTATATATAAATTGGCATCCTGACACGAGTCCCATTTGATATCAGGGTCGCGTAAACGCGTGGATAGACACGCTGAACGATATCATCAGGGTTCAGATCTGGTTTCTTTCAGTAGAGAGGTCTGTTTTCCAGTATCCCCCGCCCGACGATGCCGTTTGACAAACACAAACAGGTGACGAAAGGATTTGAGAAAAATATAAATATGCAGACGCCTATCGAGGGTATGTCTTGATAAGATAAGGCGACAGTTACCCGGGCCCTACACCTCCGCATATTGCAGTGCACGCCCGGGAAGGGGGGAGATTATTATTCTAGACAAGGCAGTACCCGATAGCGGTAGCAATGCGGAGATCTTCACAGATCTTCCAGCGGAAGATGACGTCCTGGACGAGATACGGGCCCTGGCTGGCGGGCTGCGCAGGCAGAATGGCGGCGCCCCGGAAGACCTCGATTTCACCGTTCCCATCGGCTGGGAGGAGCGGGTGGGCTACCTTGATGGTCAGCCCATAAGACGGCTGATCGTCTTTCTCCGTTCCACGGGCTGCGAGTGGGTCGAGAAGACCGGGGGATGTACCATGTGCGGGTTTTACTGCGCGACCTCCCGGGGTCGGGAGGTCTCGGCGGCGGAGTATGTCGCACAGTTCGAGCATGTCATGAACGCCGTCGATCTGGGGGATTATCCGATCGTCTCAATATATAACGATGGGAACATCTTTAACGAGCGTGAGATGCCGGTTGCTGCTATCGAGAAGATCTGCTCGTACATCGACGGTTACCCGAACATTAAGAAGGTGGTCGTCGAATCGAGGATCGATTATTCACCGGACGAACATGTGCAGAAGATGAAGAAGGCCCTGAACGGCCGACAGCTCGAGGTGGCGTTCGGGTTTGAGTCCGCAGACACCCAGGTGATGAACCTCTGCATCAATAAGGGGTTCTCAGCGAGTAATTTCGATCATTTCCATTCAAGGATGCGAGATATGGGTGTACTGACAAAGCCGCTCCTGCTCGTGAAACCACCGTTCCTCACTGAGGCGGAGGGGATCAACGATATCCTGCGGACCATAGAATACTGCGTATCCCGCGGGATAGACTACGTTGACCTCGAGGTGATGACGGTCGAGAAGAATACTGTCGTGCATGAACTCTGGAGGAACAACCTCTACCGCCCGCCGTGGCTCTGGAGCCTCGTCGACCTCCTGCAACGGTGCCATGAGCGGTTCGGGGACCGTGTCCACGTCTACGTCAGCCCCTGGAACTACTCGGTCGAGTCCCTCGATTGGGGCCGGAATTGCGGGAAGTGCGATGCCGAACTCACCAGGGCGATCGAGCGCTACAACTGCCACTTCGACGTGGCGGAGTTCGAGGGGCTGGACTGCTCGTGCCGCAGCGAAGGGTGGAAGGAGGCTGTTCTGGCAGAAGACTCCCGCACGATCCCGGAAAGGATCCGCGAGCAGCTTGCCTACCTCCGGCAGACAAGATTATCCGCGGTCTAGGCAGCCCCCACCGATCATACCTCCATTATGAACCCGTGAGGAGTCGGTTGGGTGCGATCCCCGGCCGGTTCCTGTATACTTTTCGCTACCATACGTCATCATATGCTGCTCTTTTCGGAGGCCACCGGAGGCCAGGGTGTCCGGACCGGGTTCATCTCCCGCTCGGCAGACTTGAGTATCTGTAACCACCCGCCTTCGCGGCTTTGCGTGATTGTGAGGTTATCCCGAAACGCTTCTGCCGGAAGAGAAGGCACCCGCTCGCACCTCCGGTGCTCCCGCTCACTGCGTTCACAGCTCGAAGACCTTCGGCCTTCTCAAACTCCAGATGCTCCATCCGTCGTTACTTGAAGCTCATTGAGCCTCTCGTGCTCCCTGCGGCCAGCGAGATGGCGGATACATGAGCACCACACCAAAAGAGGGGGTGTTAAAGCCCAACCTGACTGAGGTCGATCGCCCGCGGCGTCCCGGTATCGATCGACTCCCAGGCTGCAAATGTCGCGAGCGTCGTTGCGACGTTGCCGACGAAATCCGGTTCTTTGCCTTTCACGAATGCCTGGAGTTCCTCGGCAAACCCCTTCTCCTGGGCGAGCCACCGCCTCTCCCGTGATACCTTCCCGTCCCGCCGGAGCTCGAGGTCGCGGAAGTCGGTGATCCGCCCGACGGCGTTGCCGCAGAAGACCTCGACCATCTCCTTAGAGTAGGAACGGTCACCAAGCGTCGTGTAGGTGACGGTGCCGAGCGACCCGTCGTCGAAGGTCAGGGTGGCCTGGAAGTTGTCATACTTCTGAAGGTTCCCGGTCGGCTCGATGGCCCGGGCGTAGACCTGGACCGGTCGTGCCCCGGTGATATACTGCATGAAGTCGATGAAATGGCAGCACTCCGAGATCAGCATGCCCCCACCCTGTTCGTCGTCATGCACCCAGTGCTCGGAGGGGATCTGCCCGGCGTTGACGCGGTAGTGCAGGATCGCAGGCGTGGTCCGGTTTCCAAAGAACGCCTTCATCCGTAGGGCAAGCGGGGAATGGCGCCGGTTGAATCCGACCCGCACCTGGCGCCCGGTCTCGTTCTGCGCCTCGACGACCCTCCGGAGCTCGTCGATATCGGTGGCGAGCGGTTTCTCCACGAAGACGTCCTTTCCCGCGTGCAGCGCTTCTACCGCCATGGGTGCGTGGAGATCGTTTCTTGTCGTGATCATCACCGCGTCGATCTCGGGGTCCTCGAGGATCTTGTGGTAGTCGGTGGTGCAGTAGGAGAACCCATACTTCTTCGCGACCGTCTGCGCCGAGAGCCCTGTCGCGGTCGCGAGTCCCGCGAGATTCACCGGGAGGCCTGAAAGGTTCGGGTAGAGGGCGGAGAGGGCGTGAACTCCGGCACCGATGCACCCGAGCGTCCGGGCCCCTGCTGGGACCGCCGGCCGCCGTGTTGCCGGTTCCGGGAGGTGGGTGACGGTGCCGGCGGCGCTCGAACCGTTCGGGCTGTACTCCAGGAGGACCCCGATGAACCGCTCCTTTCCCGTGTTGATGAGGTTGTAGGCCTCCGGCGCCGCTTCGAGTGGGAAGGTGTGCGTGATCAGGGGATTGAGGTCGATCCGCTTCTGCCGGACCAGTTCCAGGAACGCTTCCATGTTTCGCCGCTCCGTCCACCGGACGTATATAGGGTAATCGACCCCCTTCTCTTCGTAGTTTCGGTCATAGCGCCCCGGGCCGTAGGACCGCGAGACGACGACCTCTGCCTCTTTTTCGTAGAAGACATCCCGGGGCACGTCCATCCCCACGTTTCCGACGACCACGACCCTCCCCTGGCTCCTGACCAGGCGGCCGGCGGCCTCGATGGGGGCGCTCGATCGGGTGGCCGCGGTGATGATGACCGCATCCGCCCCGAACGGCGAGAAGGCGTTCATCCTCTCGGTGAGGCCGTCGTAGTTCGAGACAATGTCGGCGCCAAGGCTTGATGCGAGCGCAAGTTTCTCGCGGTCGATATCGATCCCGATGACCCGGCACCCCGCTGCCTTGAGGACCTGCACCGAGAGGAGCCCGATCAGCCCAAGCCCGATCACCGCGACGCTCTCGCCCACCGTGACCCTGGCGTTGCGGACCCCGTGCATCGCGATCGACCCGACGGTCGTGAAGGCCGCCTCCTGGAAACTGACGCCGTCGGGTATCTTGACGCAGAGGTTCCTCGGGACCGAGACATACTCCGCATGCACCGCGTGCCCGGCCCCGCCGCAGGCGACACGGTCGCCGACCTCGAAGTCATCGGCCCCGGTCGAGACCACGGTCCCGGCACAGCTGTAGCCGAGCGGCTCCGGTCTGGAGAGCCGGCCCATCGCCTGCTGGTAGGCCGGCAAGGGACCGTCCGTCCCGATCTTCTGGAGGATCTTCTTCACGTCATCGGGGCGTGCTTTCGCTTTGCCGACGAGCGACTGCTGTGCGAGGTTGATCAGCGACGACTCCGTGCCGGCGCTGATGAGGGAGTAGGCGTTCTGGACGACGGCCCCCCTTGTTGTGGTGGGAACGGGGACGTTCTCCACCTGGATGGACCCTGATTGAAGGTCGAGTAGTACCTGTTTCATCTGTGGTTCCCCCATATCCCCGATTGGCTGAGGCAATCGAGTATCTCTGACGTCATGAAGAGATCAGGAAAGTTCTTCGACGGCTCCACGGTTGACGACCGGATCCTGAACAGCCGGCAGAGGAGTTCAAACGACCGCGTCTCCGCGGTTTGTGCATACTGTCTGCGGGCGATCTGCCGGTACATGCCGTAGCCGAACCGGAACGCCCGGTGCTTGAGCGGGTAGTTCCCGAGTGTTGCCGTCTTCGCCGTCGTGACGACTGCCGGGACGAGGCCGATCCAGGGACCCGGCTCCCACCGGGGGGCGAGCCCCTGTACGCCCTTCTCAAGCCGGTCGAGGCAGAGATCGGCGTGCTCCAGGTAGCGATCGTCGGCCCGGGATGCGTAGACGAACGATGCGAGGGCAAACGCGTACGCGCCGGAGAGGTAGTAGGCGAAGGAAAGCCCGCTTCCCGACCAGTCGAACTGCCCGTCGGGGCGCTGGGCTGCCGCGAGCCACCGGACCCCATCTGCGAGGCTTTCATCGACCCTCTCATCACCGATCACCTCGTTTATCTTTGCGAGGTAGTAGATCGTCACCCCCTGGTAGTGCACACAGGGCAGGTTGAAGACGTACGGATAAGTTCCCTTATCGACGGCATAAGGGTAAACGCCGTCTCTCTGGTGGCGGACGACGTTCTCGGCCGCCCTCATGGCGGCTGCACGCGCCTCCTCATCGTCGTACCGCTCTGCATACCGGGCAAGGAACGCCCCGCAGGAGGCGTCAACGTTCAGGTGATCGGCGGTATACCCCGAAGACTTCAAGAAGTATCCCGGGCGCATCTCGGCGGCGATGACGAAGTCCCTGGCCTTCCGAAGGGTCTCCTCGTGCGGATACCGGTCCGCGGCCTCCAGGAGAGCGTCGCCGACAAAGGCGGTGATCAGGGCCGAAGGCTCGTTGTAGTTGACGTGAACCTCGCTGTAGGACCCGTCCGGGTTCTGACAGGCCGCGACATACTTCAGGATCGGGCCCACGAGCGGGTCGCCGCCCTGCCGGAGCATCGCCTTCACAACCTCGGCGTGAACGCGGTTCCGGATAACCGGGAAGACCGGGTCGCGGAGATACGCGGTCTCGCCTTCGACGACGGTGAGTTCCCTGACCTCCCCGGTCACCCGGGCAAGGAGCGATCTCAGGCGCCCGTCCATGTCAGCCTCTCGATATACTGCTTCAGCTTCAGGGCGACCGACCGCCGGTCATAGTGCTCCGTGACGTACTCCCGGCCCCGGCGGCCCATCTCCTCCATCCTTCCCGGGTCGTCCAGGAGCGAAGCGAGTGCCGCGGCGATCGCCTCCGGCGTGTTCTCGGCGATGACCCCTGCGCCCGACTGGTCTGCAAGATGGGCGATCTCGCCGCTTCCACAGCCGATGAAGGGTATTCCGCATGCCATGTACTCGTAGGCCTTGGTGGGGGCGGCGTACTCGAGGTTCGCGAGCTGCTTTAGGGGTGCCACCCCTATCAACGATTCGGAGATGAGCTGTGGGATCTCTTCACGCGGGAGGACGCCGGTAAAGATGACCGAGCCGGTCAGACTCTCTGATTTCACCAACCGTTCAAGATGCTCTCTCGTGTCACCATCGCCGACGATGAGGAGCTGCAGGTTGTATGTGCCGTTCATCGACTTGACGGCAAGGGCTACCTTGTCGAGGTCCTGGGCGTGCCCGACATTGCCGGCATAGATGATCCGCCGTTCCTTTCCACCGCTCGCAGGACGGAATACGTCGGTGTTGACACCGTTTGGCATCAATGTCATGGGAGATGTGACCTTATAGCGCGACGAGATCCGCCGCCCAAGTTCTTCGGTCGTGACACCGACGAGATCTGCCCGCGAAAGACACATCTGCTCGAACTTTCGGCTCATTCTCTCGTAGAGGCTCCCCTCTCGGAGGAATCCGAGGCTTATCGATGCGTCGATCCAGAGGTCACGGATGTCGAGGATCCAGGTCACCTGCGTTGTCCGCTTCAGGACGTATCCCGGGATCCCGGTGAAGAGGGGCGGTGCCGACGTGATGATCGCATCAAACCGGTTTCGGGCGAAGAGGAGCCAGAACGCTGCATGGATCGGGAAGATGAGGTAGTAGGCCATCCTGCTTGCAAACCCGGGGTTCGCGGATCTCGGCTGCCAGGTCCAGAGATGCACAACCCGGACACCGTCGACCTCCTGCACGTCTGCCCGCTTCCAGATGCGGGGAAACGAGCCGTTGGGGAATGTGGGGTGCGGCGCAAGGACGGTGACGTCGATACCCAGTTTTGCAAGGTGTACAGCGGTGTCATAGATGCGTGATGCGTTGCCTGATTTTTCCGGTGGAAAGTGTTGTGATACTATGCATACCTGTTTCATGAAACTCCTCGGTGTGTCTGAACGCGGCTGCCAGAGAGCGGTTGCAGTCTCCTCGCCGGGGTTAAAGATAGGTTAGAGGTAGCCCTCCCGTTCGTTCGGAGATAGGAGGGAGACCGAAGGTGGCGATGGGGGTGCAACCGATCGCGTGGCATCTGCGGGATACAGGGCTACCGAGGGCATGAGCCCGGCCAGCGTCACCGGATGCATCGGTGACCCGTCACCAAGTACCCTGACGACAAAGCCTTGTTCTGTCCATTTCTGATGATCGAGGATGTTACGAGCATCTATGGCGAGCTTCGTTCTCATCCGGAGCCCTGCCGGATCGATCTCGCGGAAGCGGTCGTGGTCGGTGAGGATGATGAGGCAGTCGCTCCCGGTCACCGCGTCCGCCGCGTCCATGAGCGGGTGCGGGAACTCTCCTACATGCGGGTCATGGCACCTGACGGTATATCCTTCGTTCTCGGCGAGCTGGATGAACTTGAACGCCGGGCTCTCCCGGGTATCGCCGATGTTGCCCTTGTAGGCAACACCGAAGATGCAGATCGTCGGGTTCCTGATGCCGGCAAGCATGCTGCGGGCGATATGCAGTACGTAGTTCGGCATGGAGTCGTTGACCTCCCGGGCTGTTGCGACCATCCTGCACCTGGTCGAGTTCTCGGTCAGGAACCAGGGGTCGATGGCGATGCAGTGTCCTCCGACACCCGGGCCGGGGTTGAGGACGGTGACCCGGGGGTGCTTGTTTGCGAGGGTGATGGCCTCCCAGACGTTGATCCCGCACTCCTCCGCAAGCTGGGCGAACTCGTTCGCGAGCGCGATGTTCACGTCGCGGCAGGTGTTCTCCATCAACTTGACGAACTCCGCCGTTCGTGTGTCGGTCTGGTAGATCTCTCCCCGAACGAAGGTCTGATAGACGGCAGTCGCCCGGTCGGTGGAGTCCCGGTCGTACCCGCCGATGATGCGGCTGTTGCCGGTCATCTCCTGCAGGGTCCGTCCGGGGATTGCCCGCTCAGGACAGTGGGCGTACTGGAACTCTCCGACTGCAACGCCGCTCTTCTCAAGCCTCGGGATGACGACCCGCTCGCTTGTTCCGGGCGGGACGGTCGATTCGAGGATGACCAGATTTCCCTCGCGGAGGTGGGGGGCGATCATCTCGGCTGCATTCTTGATGTATGAGAGGTCAGAGACCTTCGTCGCCGGATCCAGAGGTGTCGGCACGGCTATCAGGAAGACATCTGCGGCTTCCGGCTCGGTTCTGGCGAAAAACCGGTCTTTCGCCTCGCGGTACAGGCTTTCAATTCCGGGCTCACTGAACGGGAGGTTCCCGTGGTTCAGACAATCTACTACGCTCTGCTTCACGTCGACGCCCACAACGTTCGCCCCATGAGCGGCGAAGAGCAGTGCAGTCGGTAATCCTATATATCCTAATCCCAGCACACAGATTTTCATTGTATAGTCCCCGTTTGGTTATTGTGGTCGTGTAGCTGCACAGACCATGACAATCATCTTTCCGGCGATACCGTCTCCATACGGGTTCTCCCAGCCACGTCTCTGCATGGTTGCGGAGCGGACGCCCTCAATGATCTTTCCCGAGTCGGTACCGACCAGAATGTTCGATCCGACATCCAGCGTCTCGGGTCGCTCCGTGTCGTAACGCATCGTAGCACAGGGTACACCGAGAACACAGGTCTCCTCCTGAACGCCACCCGAATCGGTCAGCACAAGTTTGGCCTGGGCCTCAAGCTGCAGGAATTCTAAGAACCCAAATGGTTTGGTGAGGTTCAGCCCGTCGACCCCGATGCCCAGTTCCTTGATCCGTTTCTCGGTCCGCGGGTGGACCGGAAAGACGACCGGCAGGGAGAACTCCTTCTGCACCCCGGCAAGCCCTTTCAGGATCTCCTTGAGCCTTGTGCGGTTGTCTACGTTCTCCTGCCGGTGGGCGGTGACGAGGAAGTACTCCTGCGGCTCGAGGTCGAGATCTTTCAGGACGTTGACCTTTCTTCTCGATATGTCGAGGTTCTGGTATATCGCATCGACGACAGTGTTACCGGTCACGCAGATCCTCCGATCCGCGATACCCTCTGCGAGGAGGTTCTGCCGGCTCTTCTCCGTTGGAGCAAAGAGGTAATCCGATATGTGGTCGGTCAGCACCCGGTTGATCTCCTCGGGCATCTGGCGGTTGAAACTCCGGAGGCCCGCCTCGATGTGCCCTACCCGCACGTGGAGTTTCGATGCCGCGAGGGCCCCGGCCATGACGGTGTTCGTGTCCCCCTGCACCAGGACAATCTCGGGCGGTTCTTTTGTCAGGATATCCTCGACACCGGTCATGATCTTCGCCGTCTGGCCGGCATGGGTCCCGGAGCCAACGTCAAGGCTGTAATTCGGGTCGGGCAGGTCGAGTTCCTCGAAAAAGACCCGGTCCATCTCGTACGAGTAGTGCTGTCCCGTATGGATGATATAGTAGTCAAGGCCCCTCCGTTCACACTCCCGGATAACGGGAGACATCTTGATGATCTCCGGCCGTGTGCCGAGTATTATTCCGATCATTCTTCACCTCTCCTCCGCGTTCTGCCCCTCATCCGGGTCACTCCCTCACCCTTGCCATGAGGGCGAGCGATAGGCCAAGCACGAGTGCAACTGCCCCCGGAATCAGGAGAAACGATGCGAGCATACCCTGCTCGACCTGGACCAGGCCGGTTTCGTTGAATCCCTGGAAGGACTGGAGCAGGAGAAAGATCCCGGCGAGCATCGCGACAAGCCCCGGGAGGCCGATATGCAGGAGAGGTTTTCTCTCCACCACGAGCCAGAATATTGACCCGAGCACTTCTACTCCGTGAGATACGGGGTTCTTCGTGGATGTATCAAGATCGCCGTATTTGCAGTTGATCGGCGTCTCGCCGACGCGCAGGTGCCTCTCCTGCGCGATCCGGAGCATCTCGGACTCGGTTGAAAAGTCATCCTTGCGCAACGTATCGAGCATCGATTCCATTGACTTCCGGTTCAGGGCCCGGAATCCACACTGTGAGTCGGTGATCGGACTGCCGTTGCTGGAGGCGAGATCGAGCACCGCCCGTCCGAACCTCCGGTAAAAAGGCATCTGGTCAAAGGTCCGAAAGCCGATGACAAGATCGGCGGTATCGGTGAGGATCGGCTCGGTCAGGAGCGGTATCTCCCCGGCGTTGTGCTGGCCGTCTCCATCCATGAAGACCAGACAGTCGTAGTTGTGATCGACTGCGTAGCGGAGGGCGTTCTTGATCCCCCGCCCTTTCCCCATCTGGGCACCATGCGAGATGACAGTCGCCCCGGCATCCCGGGCGACCTTCACGGTGTTGTCGGTGCACCCGTCATCCAACACCAGAACCTCATCGACATATTGCCGGGCCATCAGGACGATCGAACCAATGGCGACCTCCTCGTTGAAACAGGGGATTGCCACAAGTGTTCTCATCCTGTTCGGCCGCCGGGGCGAGACGATGGAAGCATCCGCAGTCTCACCCACCATCCGCCGGTATCCCGGGCCAGCCGGCGTCCTCAACGGATTGATCTGTTCTTGAACCTCGCAACGGAAGGCGGGGATATCTAGCGAGCTCTCCTCGCCGATACTCCGGGATACATGTTGTTTTATCCACCTCTCTCTCTCGATATCGATGTACTGTGGCAATGGCACAGTCGTTTCTTCGGCGAACCACCCCTCCAGATGGGCGGGTGGCCTCGCCCGAATCGGATCCTTGTCGTACATCCACTTTCCCCTCTTGACGTACTGAAGCGGGACTGTGCTGGCACATATTAATAGGTTATTATTAACCTTTATCAGTTAACAAAAGGGGAAGTAAAATAAAATTGGCTGACGCCGGTGCCCCCGCAATCGCATCCTCCTAATTAAGCGTTTTGGGACAAGGAAAAGCAGTGAGACCCGTATTGTAGTGCTGGATGGAGTATATCCACATCGCGATTCCGCCGAGATCTGGTTCCACTCGTTACCGCAATCCGCAACGTTTAAGAATAGCCGGTCCGGATGATGGCCGGGATCCTCGATTTTGCCTGCCGCACCTCTATTGAATGATCCATCGCCTGCGACCGGATCCTTTCAGAGTAGCGATACCCGGAAGGGTCCGTTTCCCGGAGATCCATGCACCCAACCTGCCGTATCAGGAACTTTTATATCTCTGGTTATCCGGGCCCGGGCCTTCCGGTGTAAGGCGTGCGGAGACCTCTGCCATAAGGGTGTGGTGGCGGTGGCGGTCGGTAACATACCGGTGACTCTTCTCGCCGATAGGGAGCGGTATAAACGAGATCGCATAGCCGATATCCCAGAGAACCAGACTTTCGGGTGGAGCCACAGGGACCCTGCACCAAGTGGGTCCTGCAAGGATCCGGGTGATCTCCCCTGCCCCGGCCTCGCCCTTCCCCACCCGTTCGAGCACACTCGCCATGCACCGGATCATGTTCCAGAGGAAACTCTCCCCCGTCACCTCGAAGACGACGAACGGACCGTCATCAAAGACTCGTGCCTCGATGATCCTCCGTTCCGGGTCCCGGTCGGTGACACGGGCGAACGCCGAGAAGTCGTGTCGCCCGACGAACTCCTGTGCCGCAGCGTGCATGGCGGCGGTGTCACCGGGTCCGGGGAAGAAGTGGTAGCGATACGTCCTCGATAGCGCGCTGTAACGCGGATGAAACCCGTCCGGCACCCCCGCCCAACCTGTACACCAGATGTCGGCCGGAAGCACCTGATTCAATGCCGCAACCGCCCGCTCCGGTTTATCGGTCAGAAACGAGCAGACCTGGTTACGAGCATGCACCCCGCGATCGGTGCGGCCAGCAGTCGCGAATTTCGCCTCCCGCCAGCCGTTGAAGAGTTCGAGGCGCTTGCAAGCCTCGATGAACTCCCCCTCCACGGTGCGAAGCCCCGGTTGCATCTGTGAGCCGAAGAACCGGTCCCCAAAGTAGGAGAAACGGAACGCCAGGTTCATCTCTCTACCGTTCGCCGTATCTTGCGGAGAGCCCCTTTGATGGACTGGCGGGTGTAGGTGTGCAGCGGTGTCATCTTCCCTCCTGCCATTGTCCGCCCCTCCCTGATCGCGGAGAGGATGGAGGCCACGTCCGGTTCGGCCGCGACGTAGGTGACCCCGAACCCGACGTACCGGGCGTTATGGGCGTCGCTCCCGGCAACGCCGGGCTTCCCCTGTCTTCGTGCCATGACCGCGGCCTTCCGGTTTGCCGACCCGGTTATGTAGCGGCTGTTGAAGACTTCCACCGCATCCACTGCTCCGACACCGGCCGCGAGTCTCCTCCCGACGCCGTGGCGCCAGCGGTGGTAGGGGTGGGGGAGGATCAGGAGAGCACCACGGGCCCGGGCCAGGGCGATGGTCTCGTGGAAGTCGAGCCCCGCCGGCAGGGGCTCCGTGACCCCGAGGGCAAGGAGGTGGCCCTGTCTCGTCGATATCTCGGTGCCCGGGATCACGGTCACGGAGGTCTCGCACTGGAGAGCGTAGCGGGCACCTTCCACCGTGTCGTGATCGGTGATCGCGACGGCATCAAGGCCCACCGCTTCCGCTTGCCGGAGGATCTCCTCCACACTGCTCTCCCCGTCCCTGGAATACCTGGTATGGACATGCAGATCGCACCGCAGCATGAGATCAGATTATTGGGCACCACTGAATAATAAGTGAAGTGTATGCGCATTCTTCTCCCGACCGGATCGGCAACGGTCGCAATCGTGAAGGCGGCGGCTCGACGGGTGAGCGACCGCTACGAGATAGACGTGGTGGTCACCGGGGATGTCGCGTCGTTTCTTGCCCCCGATACCCTCCGGAGGCTGCTTACCGTGGGGAATTACGATATGGCACTCGTCTCCGGGATGTGCACCGCATCCTTTTCCGACGTCGAACGCGAGACCGGTGTCCCGGTCTACCGCGGCCCGCGGCATGCGGCTGACCTCCCGCTGATCCTCGGCGTGCTCGATCGTGTCCCGCTCTCAAAGACTGTTCCGGCCGATGAGTTCCTCGCGGAGACGCGCCGCGAAGAGGCTTGCCGGCGGGTCTCGCTCCGGGAGGCGGAGGCAGACGCCGACTTCACCATCCGGTCCACGAAGATCGGCGGGGGTTCCCGGATGAAGGTGCTTGCGGAGATCATGGACGCGCACAAGCGCGAGGATCTCCTCGCCGACGTCCGACGGTTCTTTGCCGATGGAGCCGACATCGTGGACCTGGGGTTCGGGTTCGACGCGACCCCCGATGACGTCGAACGGTGCTTCTCGGCCCTTGATGGGGTTGAAGGCCCTCTGGCGGTCGATACGCAGGACCCCTCCCTCATCGCGGCGTCGCTCTTCCGCGCTGACCTGGTCCTCTCCCTGCACGAGGGGAACATCCCGGCCATCGGGGAGGCGGTCGCAAAGGCCGGGGCGGCCGCGGTCGTGGTGCCGCGCGAGCGGCCGCTCCAGGAGAACCTTGTGGCGGCAAAGAGCGCCGGGATCCGCCGCCTGATCGCCGACCCCCTCCTCCAGCCGGTGGGCTCCGGGCTGACGGGGTCGCTTGCCGGGTTCCGGGAAGCCCCGCGTCCCCTCTTCTTTGGCGCGGGGAACGTCGTGGAGTTGCTCGATGCCGATTCTCCCGGGGCGAATGCGCTGCTCGCGGGGATGGCGCACGAGGTCGGGACCGCTGTCATCTTCACGAGCGAGCACAGCGACAAGACCCGAGGTTCGGTCGCGGAGATGCGGCGGGCATGCGAGATGATGGCCCTGATGACCGACCGCCCCTATCCCAAAGACCTGGGAATCGACCTCCTGATCCTGAAGGAGAAGCGGCGGCGGCGCGAACCGCCGCTCGCGTATGACAAGGTTGTGGACGCGCGCCCCGCGCCGGAGGAGGTTGTCTACGACCCCCTGGGGTGCATCCGCATCGGCATCGAGGGGGACTGTATCGTCGCGGTCCACCAGGGCCGTGCCGTGCGGGGGCGGGACTGGGAAGACGTCTTTTAC
>Ga0265294_10006066_pt1 | contig 14591 bp, 10 predicted proteins | sample MunlanPumphouse3_FD_192504 | JGI IMG/M metagenome (GOLD analysis project Ga0265294, IMG submission 192504) | Groundwater microbial communities from a municipal landfill in Southern Ontario, Canada - Pumphouse #3 | ecosystem: Environmental > Aquatic > Deep subsurface > Groundwater | place... | reverse complement strand
TGTCGGCCACGCCCATCAGGTCCAGGAAGGCCTGATTATGATCCACAGCCTTTATCAACGACCAGCAATGGTGAACCTGTTGAGAATTTTGCTCCAGGTATGTTCTAAAATCAGAGACCCCGGATAACCGCAGTTCTTCAAGATAGGCCTTCAAAGGGGAAGCATCCCATTCGATCAGGGCGATGGGGGCGGATTGAAACAACTGGCGATATCGCTTCTCGCTTTCCCTGAGGGCATCCTCCGCCCTTTTCAATTCGGTATAGTCTTCAACAATGGCCATAACGCCGCTTACGGTGTCATTGGCGCCAGGTATGGGACTGAGATAATAGCGCAAATGAACGCAGGTCCCCTGGGGATCAGTGAAGGGATGTTCAGTGATGACCGGTTGATTCTGATCGATGCAGCGCTGAATATCTGGAAAGATTCCCGACGCAAGCATGGCCTGACAATCGAACAGATTCACTGCTTCTGAGTTGCAGACAGAAGGCCAGGAAAGCATTTGCTGCATTTTCCGCGTGATACCGGTTATACCACCCCGGGTATCAATGGCAAAAATTCCGAGCGGCGCGCTATCGCCCAGAAGCCGGTTTCTTTCTTCATAGGCTTTGAGCGCGGCCTCGGCGTTGCGGCAGCGTTGTTCAGTCCCCTGAAATTCGGCAACTTTCCGTCGCAACAGGCTGATTTCACTATTTAACTTCTCTATGTCTTCAGATTTCATAGTCATGAGGACCCTTTTGTTTGTTCGCATCATCCTTTAAAAGTTGTCATTGCACGAGGATTTTCCTCCAGCGGCGTTCAGTGTAAGATCATCTGCGACTATATAAAAAAAATGGATTGATTGCACATAAAATTTTTTCGTTTTTTTTGTAAATTGGATGGACCTGGTTTTATGGATAAAATTATTTTCGATTGAACCCTTATGACGGCCAGCTGCCAAACGCCTGCTTTTCAAGCTTCATTTTACCGTCACTGCCCCTGTAAATATTGATCCGGACATTCCAGTTTTCAGTATCCGGAGCAGGATAATCCAACCGGAAGTGGCTGCACCTGCTTTCTTTACGCATTATCGACGCCCGCAGTTTCATCTCCGCAGTCACAATCATGTTCGATGCTTCATGTGCCAGCCTCAACGCATGGAGGTCTGCCGCCCGAAGCATGGGCATATGATGATCTCTCAATTCTTCGACATAAGCCAATGCCGCTTTTAAGAGACTCTCTTAACAATGGTCAGTCAGGTCGGTCACCGCCCGGTGGCATCCCATCGGGAACGGCTGCCATCCGGCCGTTGCACTCACGGCAAATCGCCTGGATTGTTTCACCGTAACGTCCCGTAAATTCGACGCTGTCACCGGCCTGTTTGCCTTCGCATGCCGCGATCGCTTCGGCCGGTGGCCCCTGACGTCGGCCTTGTTTATAATCACGATCCTGGTCCCTGGCACAGCCGGTCATCGTTATCAGTGCGAACAAAACCACGGTTGATGACACTTTCAATAATTTCTGTCTGTTCATTTTTAACCTCCTTTGCGGTTGATTTATTGGGCATAAGATAGATGACGAATGTAAAGTTTTTTTGTTGTTCCGGGACAGAATTGTAAAGATTTTGTAAGGGCTTGATCATAACTGCGGTCACAATGTCACGGAGTCCGTCCCGCCCATTGCCGGCTTCTCCAGCACGATCCGGGGGATGCCGTGCCCGTTTATTTAGTCGGCTGGGCGTCAATCACTGTCTTCTTCGGCTCTCCGTGTCCCACCCAGTGGTGTATGTCTTCAATTAACAGATACAGGCACGGCACCAGAATGAGGGTGATACCCGTGGCAAAGAGGATGCCGAAACCCAGCGACAGAGCCATGGGAATCATGAACCGAGCCTGACGGGAGGTCTCAAAAATCATTGGTGCCAGGCCGCCGAAGGTGGTCAGGGTGGTCAGGACGATCGGCCGGAAACGGCGCAGGCCGGCAACTCGGATCGCCTCCACCGCACCGGTGCCTTCGCGTCGCCGGCGGTTGGCGTAATCGATCAGTACCAGCGAGTCGTTGACCACCACCCCGGAGAGTGCCACAATCCCCATCATACTCATCAGGCTGAGGTTGTATCCCATCAGCAGATGGCCGAGTACCGCGCCGACAATGCCAAAGGGGATGGCGATCATGACGATCAGCGGCTGGCTGTAGCTGCGAAACGGAATCGCCAGCAAAAAGTAAATGGCCAGAATGGCCAGGACAAAGCTACCGATCAGGCTCTGCATGCTCTCTTTCATATCGGCCTGCCTGCCCTGGTAGCCATACGAGAGCCCGGGATAATCACGGGCCAGCTCGGGCAAAATGCTGCTGTTGAGGGTGGCCTGCACCTGGCCGGTCTCGCCGATCGGCTCCACGTTAGCGCTCACCGTCACGGTGCGCCGGGCATCGCGGCGGCTGATGGTAATATAGGCCCGGCCCCGTTCGACCTCAGCAATATCGAGCAGCGGTACAAAAGTGCCGGCCGGAGTGCGGATCATCAGATTCTCCACATGGTATTCGCTGAGACGCTCGCTCTCGGGCAGACGCACACGGACGGTCACCTCGTTGCGGCCACGTTGCTGACTGAAGGCCTCGGCACCGGAAAATGCATTGCGCACCTGGCGGGCGACCTCGGCAGAGGTCAGGCCCAGACTCTGGCCCTCGGGTTTGATGGAAAAATCGAGCTGCTGCTTACCCGGGGTGTAGCCGTCGTCGAGATCCTTGACGTTTGAAAACTCGGCCAGACGATCCGCCAGGGCAGCGCTGGCCTGCTCAAGCACATCAATATCAGAATGAGAAATTTCAACGGTCAATGCAGCCCCGGATCCGGGCCCACCCCCGTCCGACTCAAATCGCAGGGATTCCAGGCCAACAACCTGACCGAACTTTTCCCGCCACAGCCGGGTCACCTCGCTGGTGTTCAAAAGGCGGACCCCGGAATCAGTGAGGTAGGCCCTTACTTCCACCTGGTTTTCTTTGATCCTGGAAGAAACCCCCTTAAGCAGTCGATCACCCCCGTTTTCGGTGGCCACCGCTTCCATGGCGTTGGCCAGCCTGTCCTGAACGGCCACGACCTTGCCCATAGGACTTCCCACAGGGAGAACGGCAGTCACCTTGGCCGTATCCGACTCGACCCGTGACATCATGATCAAGCCAATGCGGCCGCTGAGCGCGTAGCTGATCACCACGATTAGCCCCGCCAGACCGAGGGCCACAGTCAGGGTCCGCCAGCGGATGCAAAGATCCAGAAAGGGGCCGTAGGCCCTGTCGATGAAACGGGCCACCTGCCGGGTGAACCCCTGCTGCCAGCGTTGCAGGCGATGGGTCCGCTGACTGGACAAACGGCGCTTGACGTGGGCCAGGTGGCCCGGCAGAATCAGCAGTGATTCGATCCAGGAAATAAGAAAAACAGTAATAACCACCAGGGGAATAACTTTCCAGACCTTTCCCATTTCCCCGGGAATAAAAAAAAGGGGCAGAAAAGCCACCACGTTGGTCAGAATGGAAAAGGCAATGGGCACCGCCACATCCCGGGCCCCGAGAACCGAAGCCTGCGCAAAGCTCATTCCCTGCTGCTGGTACTCGTAGATATTCTCGCCGGCAACGATGGCATCATCCACCACAACCCCCAGTGCAACGATAAAGGCAAACATGGAGATCATGTTGATCGACACCCCCATGGCAGGCAAAAAGAGCAGGCTGCCGAGAAAGGCGGTGGGGATGCCCATGGTGACCCAGAAGGCCAGCCGGAATTCCAGAAAAATCCCGAGCATCACGAGTACCAGCGACAATCCCATGAAGGCATTTTTCAGCAGCAGTTCCAGACGCTGCTGGTAGACCTCGGATTGATCGCGGCTGATGTGCCACTCGATACCGGCGGGCAGATCCTGCTCGATTTCACGCATGGTTGTGCGAACCGCCCCGGCAACGCCCATGGGGGTCTGGTTTCCGACCCGGTAAACATCAATACCGATACAGGGATGTCCGTCGTAAGCGGCGGACCGGTCGCTGTCCTCGAAATCTTCACGCACATCTGCGATATCTTCCAGATACACCACGCTGCCGTCGGCAGTGGTAACGATCGGAATCCGGGCAAACTCAACGGCCCAGTCGCGGCGGTCTTTCATCCGCAGCAGGATATCCCCGCCGGCCGTATCAACCGAACCGCCGGGAATATCGGTCGATGCGCTATCAATGGTCTGGGCGATCCCGGTCAGGGTCAGACCGTAAGCCCGCAAACGCTCCTGAGGCACTTCAACCAGAATTTCATAGTCCCGGGCCCCGGCCAGCTCGACCTGGGTGATATCCGAATTTTGCAACAACCGGTCACGCACCTGATCAGCCGTCCCGCGCAGTGCCATTTCCGGTACATCACCATAAAGATCGATGGCAAGCACCTCCCGAAGATGAGTGGCAAGGGAGACCTGTGGCTCATCGGCATCTTCGGGAAACGTGGTGATCCGATCGATCTCCTGTTTAATTTCCTGGTAGATTTTCTGCTGGTCACCCCCCTCTTCCAGCTCGGCATTGACCGTTCCGTTGCCCTCGGTAGCAGTGGCGGTCAGTTCTTTGACCCCGTCGATGGCACGGATGGCCTCCTCCACGGCCAGGATGATCCCCTGCTCGACTTCTTCGGGGCTGGCCCCCGAGTAGGCGACGCTGATCGTCACCATGTCCAGGTCAAACTCGGGATAAACTTCCTGTTTGATGCGGGTGGTCATGAACAGTCCGCCCAGCAGCAGGAAAATCATCAGCAGGTTCGGTGTGACCCGGTTATGCACCATCCAGGAGATAGGACCACGGGCTTGCGAAATTCGACTGTCACTCATGACCGGTCCTCCTGTATGTCCGTAAGCCTTGTTGCGGCCCGGCCGGCTGTGTCATCCGCGGTACGCAGGGACATCCCTTCCACAGGCGCGGCCAGGTCGGTGATGACCAGTCGTTCCCCCGGCTCAATGCCACCGGTGATCAATAATCGATCCATTCCCCGAAAGGCGATCTTAACCGGGCGGATCGCAAGGCGCCCTTCGGCATCCATGACCCATACGCTGTTGCCGTTACGGATGAACTCACGCTCGATGGCCGCAGCCAGGGGCACCGCCTGACCCTGAATCTCCACCCGTACGTAAGCGCCGATCAACATGCGGGGCTGGCCCGCACTATCTGCCTGCAGACTCAGGGGATCTTCCACCTGGACCAGCAGTCGCGCCATACGCCCCTGCTCCTCCAGGCCCGCTTCCAGCCGAATCACCCGGCCTTGCCGATAGACCCCGTCGCCCCAGGCAGCCGAGTCATAAATTTTTACCAGCGACCCCGGATCCTTCTCGGTTTGCGGAATGCGGATCCAGCGCAATTGACTCACCGTCACCGATACTTCCACCCAGTAGGCATCGGTGCCGACCAGGGTAGCCAGTACGGTGGATTCGCTAACCCGGGTACCCTGATTTACCTCTCGTGACTGGACCACGGCATTGAACGGGGCCTTGATTTCGGTGCGTGCAAGATCGACCCGGGCCTGATCAAGCTTTGCCCGGGCCGCTTCCAGGGTGGCCCGCAGATTTTCCAACTGTGGCCGGCGCAGCATCAAAGCCCTTTCCTGGTCGCTGACTGTTTCACCCAACAGGTTGTATTCTTTTTGAGCGATAAGCTGATTGCCCTGCTCCAACTGCAGGTCTGACTCGACTTTGGCCACATCGGTGGCAAGTTCCCGCACGGTCAGACGGTAGTCGGTGGGATCGATCTTGAGCAGCATCTCGTCCTTACGAAAATGGCCGCCGGGCACCAGATTACCGTTCAATTCGATGATCTCGCCATTAACCTGCGGCTTCAATTCAACACTGCAGGCGGCGGCAACGGTCCCCATGCCGGAAATAACCGTCTGCTGTGGACCGTAATCCACAGTCCTGATTGACACCAGGGTCGCGTTTCGCGTCCGGGGTCCCGATTTTGCCTGAGGCCCGGTTTCCATCAGCCAGAGGGAGACGGCCACGGATGCGGCGATTACCACCAGCGGCAGCAGACCACGGAAAACAATGTTTTTCCAGCGCCGCTGGCGGCGGTTTTCAGTCCCCGCCCCGGGTATTTTATGATTATTGGGAATTAATATTTCTTGTTCTGACAGCATCTGTTTCACCTTTTGCCTTTTCTCTTTACTCGGACGTTCTTCCGTCAAGTGAACGGGCGTTATTTATCTATAGTTGTATAAGCGTTGGACTAATTCTGTTCCGGCCGCTCCAGCGCCCACCCCGTACCGAGAGCCCGGCACAGATCGATACGATCCTGCACCAGATCCCGTTTGGCGGTCAAAAGGCTCCGCTGAAGGGTCTGCCGGGAGAGCAGCGCATCAAGCACCCGCTGGTACTCCACCGTCCCCTGGAGATATCTGTCCTGCACCCGCTCAATAACCTGACCGGCCAGCGTCAGCTGCTTGTCGATGCTGGCGATGAGATCGCGCCGGCGCTGTTCCTGAACCAGAGCGTCCTCCACCTCTCCCAGAGCATCGAGAATGGTTTGGCCGTAGGTATGCAGCGCTTCGGCGGCGACGGCACGGGTCCGGTCGACCTCGGCCTTGCGCAAGCCCCCATCGATAATCGGGGACACCAGATTGGCGGCCAGCGTTGCCAGCCAGTTGTCAAACAGATCCCGGGTGTGCACACCCGAGGTGTCTACCCCGGCGGTGAGGCTCAGCGTGGGAAAGCGGTCGGCAATGGCCGCAGCCAGGTCGCTGTCAGCCGCCAGAACACTAAAATAAGCGCTGCGGATATCCGGACGGCGTTGTATCAATTCGGAAGGCAGACCCGATTGTGGCATTGGCGGCAGGTTTATCAACGCTGCAACCTGCGGCGCCACTTTCTGCCGGGGCGGATATCCGAGCAGGATTGCCAATTGGTGCTCCAAAACCGTGGCCTGGGCCAGCGCCTGGGCTTTTTCTCCCTGGTTGGCCTCTACCAGTTGCCGCTGTTGCAGCATATCGGCGATGCCGACCTGGCCGGTGTGGAACTGCAACGTCACCAGCTCGAGAACCTTTTCATTGGTAACAATCTGCGCATCCAGCAGTTCCAGTTGTCCGTACTGCTCGACCAACTGATACCAGGTACCGGCTACCTGAGCTGAGAGGGTCAGGGCCGCTGCCCGGAGGTCCTGCGCGTTGGCTTGTGCTTCAAATGCGGCAGCATCGCGACTGGATTGGATCCGTCCCCACAGGTCCAGCTCGTAACTGGCGGCAAGCCCCAGGGAATAGCTGTGGCCTTCATCTGTCTCGCCGTATTCGCGGAAACGGTTTCGCGAGTTCTCGACCTCGACATCGAGCGACGGGAAAAGATCCGCCCCGGCACTGCGCGCCAGGGCCTGGGCCTGACGGAGGCGATCCCAGGCAGTCTTAAGATCGAAGTTATTTATCAACGCTTGATCGATGAGCCCGCTCAGCACCGGATCATCAAAGGATTTCCACCACTTGTCAGGCAACGGCGAAGTGCCGGATTCGGAGAACTGTTCCGGAACCGCAACCGGTGTCTTGAGCGAGTGAATCACCGGGCTGCAACCCGAGGCCAACGCCACCATCATAACTATCAGCACCACCCGGGCCCACGACCGCCAAATCGACGGCTCAGCGCACCTTAAAGTATTTTCGTTTCTGATTTCCATCCTGCTATTTCTCAAACGAACCCACCCCTGATTTTTCTTTTCTGTTGTCACCATAATATTTTTCGGGCTTGATCATATCTTCGGCCACATTTTCATCCGTATAGCTTCGGATTTAAAATTAAAATAGCCGACGAATGTAAAGAAAGTTTGTGGTTCAGGGACAAAATTGTAAAGAGTTTGTAAAGTGGATTGCCTTGGTGTTATAAATGCTGTAAATAATTGAGATCATTGAGTTGAATAAATAAAGCGGGGATAATCATGACGCATCCGGACACTTTACTGACAAAACTGAAAATATTAATCATTGATGATGATAAAAAGCTGTGCCGTCTGGTGGCAGACTATCTGGAGCCCATGGGCTACGATGTAGAGGCGGCCCACACGGGAGCCCGGGGGCTGGAAATGATCCAGGCCGGTGACTATCAAGCGGTGATTCTCGATGTTATGATGCCCGGTATGGACGGATTTGAGGTTTTAAAACGGTTGCGCAGAGAATCAAACATACCGGTTCTGATGCTCAGTGCGCTGGGTGAAGAAACCGACAGAATCGTAGGCCTTGAGATGGGGGCAGATGATTATCTTCCCAAAACCTTCTCCTCACGTGAACTTTTAGCACGCCTTCGCGCCGTTACCCGCCGCCATACCACATCCGGACATCAGGCTGAGACAGCGCCAGCGGATAAAAGCTTGATATTCGGGGAGCTAAAAATCGACCCTGGCTCCCGAACGGCCCGTTTAGGGACAACCCCACTGAACTTGACGCCGGTTGAATACGATCTGTTGACCAGCCTGGCCAGATCCCCCGGCCGGGTTCTGACCCGGGATCAGCTCCTGGATGCCGTGGCCGGCAGGAGCTACGATGTTTTTGACCGCTCCATCGATGTCCACATCTCCTCGTTGCGACGCAAGCTTGGAGAAGATCCCCGCAAGCCCGGATTCATCCAGACGGTTCGGACCGCCGGATATATGTTCAATTATCCGGGAGATGAGAAATCATGAAACCAGTGTCCTCTTTATTTGCAAAAATTCTGTCCTGGTTCTTTTTAAACCTGATTCTGGTAATCGCGGCCCTATCGTTATTTTTTGCCTTCCAGCCCCAGGTGGATCTGCATGCGATTTTCGGAAAACAGGGCTCCAATCGCCTGCGCACCGCCGGAATGTTGATTTCCCATGATCTGAACCAGACGCTGCCGGCGAACTGGCCGGATATACTTGCCAGGCATTCACAGATCCACCAGGTGGATTTTGCGCTTATTCTTGAAGATGGTTCCCGCTTCTTTTCAAAAGATATGCAGCTGCCTGAAGAAATAACTGCAAGAGTGACGGGCGCTTTGCAACGCTCCCCTCACCCTGGCCGGTTTCCCCCGCCCTCTTTGATCGACGATCCTCCAAGGCATCTGAAACAGCACAAGGTTGATGGTGACGATGAATTTCTAAAAAAAATCACCAAGAAAAATCCACCCTTACGCGCCGTTGAGCTTGATCAAAGGCCCCGTTTGACGATGCGGACAAAGCATCCGACCCGTTACTGGACAGGAATTGGCATTCCGGTGTCACCTGGTCCATTGCGCCATCCTGCCCCGGCACTGCTGTTGGCTGTTTCAGATTCCATAACGGGAAATGGTTTTTTTTTCGACCCCCTTCCCTGGATGATCGTCGCAGGAACGGTGATACTGATTTCGGTTCTGTTTTGGATTCCGATGGTCAAAAACATCACTCGGCCCCTGACCCGCATGACCCGCGCAACCGAAGAAATTGCCAAAGGACGCTTTGATGTGGCTATCCACGAACCCCGGGGCGATGAAATCGGACGTCTGGCAAAAGCGATAAACCACATGACCTCACGGTTGTCCGATTTCGTGAAGGGCCAGAAACGATTTTTAGGCGATGTAGCCCATGAACTGGGCTCTCCCATCGCCCGGATTCAATTCGGCCTCGGTGCACTGGAACAGCGCGTGCAGGGGGATAACCGACAGCGGGTGGTTGAGGTAATGGAGGATGTTGACCACATGTCCAAACTGGTCAACGAGCTGCTCGCCTTTTCGCGGGCAGAAATGAAAACGAGAACGATCCTGCTGGAAACAATCGATCTGCTTCCTGTGGTTCAAGAGGCGGTAAAGCGGGAGAACCTGCCGGAGGTTAAAATCATCGCAAACGTAGATCCCGAAATCCGCGTTGTTGCATCCGCCGAGCTGTTGACCCGGGCACTTGCCAATCTTATAAGAAATGCCGTCAAATATGCCGGAGATGCCGGAGCGATTTATATTTCCGCCGAAAAGAACAAAGATGAGATCGCAATAGAGGTGAGGGACACCGGCCCCGGCGTTGCCGAAGATCTGCTTGATCAACTTTTCGAGCCTTTCTTCCGCCCCGAACCTTCCCGAGATCGGAATTCCGGTGGTGTCGGCCTTGGACTGGCAATCGTGAAAACCTGCGTTGAAACCTGCCAGGGAACGGTCTCTGCCCGCAACCTGAACCCCAAAGGATTTGCAGTTACCATCACCTTAAAAACCTTATGAGAAAACCGCAACCATGAGTGCAGATTAAAAATCTTGTCCACAGATTTTCACAGATTTTAAAAAAAAAAATAAATTCCGGTATGTTCCATTTAAGAAAAATCGGGTTTGATCATAACTGCGGTCATATTCTCTTACGTGTAATTTCGAAGTCCCGTCCGTTCCAGGCATCCGACATTGCACAATCCGGGAAAAAGGATGCCAGAGCACCTGATAGATATTAAACGCTGAAAAAGGATAATTATGAAAAAATGGGGGTTGGTCATAAGTGCGGCCACAATGTCACGGGGTCCGTCCCGCCCATTGCCGACTTCTCCAGCACGATCCGGGGGATGCCGGCAATGGGCGGGACTCAGAGACTACGCACAGCAAAATATGGCCGCAGTTATGATCAAGCCCCGTTTTTGCTATCGGACCCGGTATTTTACCGATTCTGGTATCATCGGCTCCCGCGAGTTTGTCTTGCGGCACTACCAGAATTTCAGGCACCTGTTTCAATCGAAAAATGAAAAAAAACCAAAACCCGTGAAGGGGCTTTCCGGGATGTATTCCCTCAAGCGGCTTTCAGAAAGTATCGACTAACATCCGGATCAGCAATTGATTCGAAGAAAAAATTTAATGGCACGCGCAAATTTTCAGTTACCGAAGCACTGCTTTATTGCCCGGATGTACGTGATACATCAAATCCCTTGCGGACTTGCTGTACTGATGCGGCGTCTTTTAATCGGATATGCGGTCAGTTTCGGCCATCGGAACAAATGCCATGTGTATATAATTGTTGCGTAACACGACAGGCTCGTGCCAGTTCTGCATAATACTCTTCCCCACCTGATAAGTGAGCCGCTCCGCGCTCCACTTATCGTACGCGGATGCTTCACTCGATACGCAGATCATAGATGGATTGCACAATCAACCTGCTTTTTTAATTTCTTTCTATTGCAGGCTATTTCTCAGCTTAAAAATACACCTAAAAAAACTCAATTTTTGTCTTGACGATGAGTTAACCGAGGTATATAAGCCACAAACTGAATTTTCGATCCTTGTTTTTCTGGATATGACGTTCAGACCCACGAAAAGAGTCGTTCGGTGATGAAATATATGTAAGCAACAATTGCAATATTGAAAAAAATGATTACATTTCCAAAATGTGGGTAAATAAACACTCATTAAAATAAATTTAAACATCAAAACAATCAGGAGCGTAAGACAAGCAATGCGTAAGACAGTAAGACAGACCGCCAACAAGGGGAACAATGCCATCAGTTCAAACGGTAAAAAGACTCCATTTAAAAGCATTCGAAACGGATATTCGGCCATGATCGAATATGTGCTGTATTTAAACGATCGAATGAATAAAGAGTAGCCGTATTAATTTTAAACAAATACTGATTAATATTGAGTTTCAATCCTTGTTTTTCTGGATATGACGTTCAGACCCACGAAAAGAGTCGTTCGGGGTGAATATATGTAAGCAACAATTGCAATATTGAAAAAAATGATTATATTTTCTAAGTATGGGTAAATAAACACTCATTAAAATAAATTTAAACATCAAAACAATCAGGAGCGTAAGACAAGCAATGCGTAAGACAGTAAGACAGACCGCCAACAAGGGGAACAATGCCATCAGTTCAAACGGTAAAAAGACCCCATTTAAAAGCATTCGAAACGGATATTCGGCCATGATCGAATATGTGCTGTATTTAAACGATCGAATGAATAAAGAGTAATCGTATTAATTTTAAATAAATACTGATTAATATTGAGTTTCAATCCTCGTTGTTCTGGATATGACGTTCAGACAATTCAGGGGATGCCGGTTTTAAATGGTATCGTTTAAACCGCAAAAACCCGGCCCTGATATAATATATCAGGGCCGGGTTTTTTTATTTTGAGGTTACTATGGGGTTATTTTCAAAATCGAACTTATTTCAATTTCTTGGGGTTGGTCATAAAAACGGCCACCCCCTGTGTCAGGAGAGATGTCCCCTAAGCAGATAGTTTCCTTTTAGGGCTTGATCATAATTTCGGCCATATTCTCTTACGTGTAGTTTCGAAGTCCCGCCCGTTCCCGGCGTACGAAATTGCGCGATCCGGGGAAAAGATGCTGGAACTATGACGCGTTAAGAAGCACAAGCTGTTTGAGGCGCGCCGAGCTTTTGCGCTTCAGCTTCATCGTTCCGGCAGCCCCCGGATCGTGCTGGAGAAGCCGGCAAGGGGCGGGACGCAGCCGGCGATAAAAGCAGCGGGACACTTGCTTCTAACCCAATATCCCAAAACTTCAGATACATTCGGTTTTGATGTCAGACCGGATTGCCTGAGTGGCTTAGAAATTCATAAAGGTCAATTATTCCACCCACAGTGATCGTTGGTTCAATCCCCCACGGGTCAAATATGACTTTGGGGGACCGTTTGACCCACGCTGCGCGCATTCCGGCAGAAATCGCCCCGATAACATCAAAAGGATTACTTGAAATTAACCATGCCTCGGAACCAATTGATTTGGATTGACGCAGAAAATGTGCATAAACACCTGGATTTGGTTTGTAGCTTTTAATATCGTCTGTGCTGACGATGCCTTCAAAATAGCCTTCGATATGAGCATTTTTAAGCAAAATATGAACATCATCTGCGCGACCATTTGAAAATGCGAACATCCGGAATCCAGCAGATTTCAACCTCGACAAGCCTTCTTCAACATCAGAATGAGGTGGCAAAATTTTATAGCCATCCATAAGGCTCTTTTTTTGGTTCAGTGTAATTTTTATTCCAAATAATAGACATGCATAGTCAAGCGCCTGTTCCGTACAGACCGAAAAGTCCTGGTAGTTCTGCATAAGTCCGCGCCTGAATGAGTATTCGAGCTGTTTTTCACGCCAGACCTGCGATAAAGCACTGGCCGGGTCACCAATGATCCTCTCTAAGGCTGTGGCAATCCCTGAGGTGTCTATCATTGTTCCGTATACATCGAATGCAAGAGAAATTGCCATAAATTCATTCCTCCTTTAATATTTACATCACACCCAAAAATTCAGAATTAAATCAAAATTCTACGCCAAAATCAGTCATATCAGCTATGTGCGGATATTGTCGTCCGGAGTCGTGCCATATTTATCGACTCAATGATCAGGCATAGCTTCTCCTTCTGCAGGCATATTTGGATTGAGTTCCCAAGAGCTGTCATTTAAGCTCAGCCATGTCTTGTATTCCCATTTCGGAGAAGGCTTTTCCCAAACATTTGAATCCAATAATACACCAGGGACTAACGACATCTGAGATGATGTCCAGTTTAATTTTATCAGCCATACTAAAACTTTATTATTTCAGTTTGTACGTGCTCTTTGATGCAACGCAGGAGACGGACAGACAAGCGGGTATGTGAGCCTCCGAAAAGGCAAACAAGACTCTGTGGGATTTATTTTTTCCGGGGCCCTTATGCCAGGGGAAACCCGATATATTCAATACCGATCAGGGAACCGGGTTCACCCGTACTGAATTTACGTCTATTTTGGAAAATAATAAGATCGCACTCGGCATGGACGGCAAGGGCCGAGCACTTGACAACGTCATGGTCAAACGTCTCTGGCGAAGCGTCAAATACGAAGAGAGGGGTATATATCAAAGGCTATGAATCAGTCAGGGACACTATGGCCAGTTTAAATCAATATTTAATCGTTTACAACAGCGAACAGATTCATCAGTTTTGGGGAGAGAAAGACTAATGCGAAATTATCATATATATATTTTTTTAGGACTTGATCATAACTGCGGCCATATTTTGCTGTGCATAGCCTCGAAGTCCCGCCCGTTGCCGGCGTACGACATGGCGCGATCCGGGAAAAAGATGTCGGGACCATGAAGCATTAAGAAGCGCAAACTGTTTGAGGCGTTTTGAGGCGTGCCGAGTTTTTGCGCTTTAGATTCATGGGGCCGGCATCCCCCGGATCGTGCTGGAGAAGCCGGCAAGGGGCGGGACAGACTCCGTGACATAGTGGCCGCAGTTATGATCAAGCCCATATTTTTATTCAAAAGAAGCCGGTGGGTATATGAGCGAAATTTTTGACCTCCATGGCGTTCCGCACTTGGTTATTCACCAGAAGAAGCACTTAAAAAGGTTCAAAATACCAAAAAATTATTGATACAGGCCCCATGGGAAAAAGGCAGGTCAATCCATCCAGTAATTTTCGAAGCAGCTTCTGGCTGATACACAATATTTGGCTGAATCTGTATTGCCCAAGGCACCTCAGCGGACGAAAGAATGCTGCACCGCTGAATTTTCCGTGTGTTCCGTGGTAAAAGATATGACATGAATGCGGTTGTAGTGATGCCAGCTCGGCTCTCGACTGTGTATAACTAAAAAAGGGATTAGCCAGAACGGCTAACCCCTTATATTTGCTGGTGCCGGAGGCGAGACTTGAACTCGCACACCAT
>Ga0265294_10006065_pt1 | contig 14592 bp, 10 predicted proteins | sample MunlanPumphouse3_FD_192504 | JGI IMG/M metagenome (GOLD analysis project Ga0265294, IMG submission 192504) | Groundwater microbial communities from a municipal landfill in Southern Ontario, Canada - Pumphouse #3 | ecosystem: Environmental > Aquatic > Deep subsurface > Groundwater | place... | reverse complement strand
CCTGCTCGCGAGCCATGTGGTACCCGACATACCGGTATAAATCCCGCTGCGCCATCATCAGGGTGACGCGCCGCAGGCCTGCATCGTGCTCCGGTTTCTTGACGTCCGAAGCCTCCGCAACGGCCAAACACGCCGAGGCGAGCAACACGCCCGCCGCGCCCCACCGGCATCTGCGACCGTCTGCTCTGCGGCACGGCTCTGTCCTGTCGAAGCGCTTGCAGCACTTCGGGATTGCAGGCGGGACGCCTGCACCATGTTCAGCCTGTGCGGGGTCTTGCAAGAGGCTCATGTCACTCCAGCCGCCGCACCACGGCGGCCGTGTCGGTCGCCACCGCACCGGGCCGCAGCGTCAGCAGGCCGCCCGCGGCCGTGACGCGCTCGCGCCGCAACTCCGCACCCTGCCACGTTTCCCACCACGTCACCTCATACTCGCCGTCCGGCATTGCCGTCAGCGTGTACGCCGCCGCGGGGAACGGACGGATCTCGCCGGCGTGGCGCGCATGGTTCACCCACGTGCTGTCGCCGTTCTGGATCCAGACAATGGCCGTGCGTTCGGCGGCCAGCGCGTAACAGTTGACCGCGTGGATCTCGGTCGCACGGCAGCCGCTGAACAGGTAGCGCGACACCGCCACCCAATCGCGGCCGTGGTTCTCGACCCGGATGCGGCGGCGTCCTGCCTTGACCGGCACCGTCACAGTCTCGTTGTAGACCGACTCCCACAGCTTCCACTGCTCGATGTAGCGCCACGACACGCCGTGCCCCTCGCCGCACGGCAGCTCGCGGTCCAGCACCGGCACATCGTCGACAAACACCTTGAGATGCCCGCCGTGTGAAACCTTCTCGACGTGCAGCCCGAAGGTGCCGTCCGCCGGATAGGTCACCTCAAAGGTCGGCGGCCGGACCAGGTCGCGGTGGCCGCCGCCGTGCAGCAGCGCCAGCAGCTCATCGGCCGGCGCGACCGTGCCGTCCGGCCGGACCTCGAAGCGGTCGGCCCCTGCCCTGCGGAAACCCGCGCGCGTGAGCGCAACGACATCGCGCTGCGACGGCCGTGCCGGTGCCGAGCGCGTGCCGGGGCTGCGCACCTCGACCGGGCTCCAGCGCTCGGTGCCGAACGGCAACCCCGTCACAAAGCGCCGCAACGCGCGAAAATGGAAGTAGAGGTTCTTGGGCTCGATGTAGTTCTCGTGCCACCACGGCATGGCCGCGCCGCAGGCGCCACTGGCGAGCGACGCCCACGAGGTATTGTGGATCGCGCGGCCGTCCGGATCGTCGTCCGGCTTGAAATTGTGGCTGCGGATGCCGAACTCGGCGAAGAGGTGGGGCTTTTCAAAGTCGTCCCACTGCTTGCGGCAGAAGGCGCGCGCCTCCAAGGCGGTATTCAAATCGTTGTTGGCATAGCTGTGGGTCTGCACCACGTCCATCTCGGGGATCTGCCAGCAGGCTTCCGGGCCGGTCTTGGACCACCAACTCGTGGAGATCAGGTGATCGTACGGATCCAGCGCGGCCAGCAGCGGCGCCATCTCGCGATGCCACGCCAGGATCGCCTCTTGCGTCGCGTCCGCCCATCCCTCGAATTCATTGCCGAACTCCCAGCACATCACCTGCGGGCTGTAGGCCCAGCGCGCCACCGTATAGCGCAGGCGCCGGCGGTAGAAGGCCTTGGCCGTCTCGTTCGTGAACCACGCACCGGCCGTACCGCACGGCCCGCCCTGCGCGGCGTTGTAGGGATTGGCCTTCCAGCCTTCCTGGCGAAAATCCTGATGCGTGTCCATGCAGAGCATGTAGGTCATGCCAAGCCGCCCGGCATCCTCCAGCAGGCCGTCGAGCTTGGCGGCGGCGTCCTGACGGTACCAGCCGAGCTGCGGCTCCCACTCGATCCCCAACCCGCTTCGGGACATCCACCAGCGGTTCCAGTTCTCGCCGTGCGCGGCCATCTTTTCAAGGATCTGCCGGACCGTCATGCCGTTGCTGCCCCGGCATATCGGCACGTTGTGGCCGATGGGCACATACCCCTCGCCGTTGTCATACGCGAGATAGCGTGGATCAGCCCGGCTGACTCGCACAAAGCCCTTGGCCCTGCGGTCGTCCGTGACATCCACCGGCTGCGGCAGCGCGAACACGCGCGTGCCGGAACGGTCGCGCGCGGTCAGCGTGATCCGCATCGGGCCAGGCTCCGTCGCGGCCAGCCGCACCTTCCACTGGCCGGCGTTCTCCGAAAGCATCAGCTCCGACTCCGTGTCGGGCAGCGCCGTGTGGCGCACCATGAAGAAGCCCGGCAGGGTGTAGCGCCGTCCTGACGCCGTGACCACCTGAGCGTCGAGCGCGATGTCGTCCGGATCATAGGGGTTGTCCCACGTGCCACTCAGCGCGACATCCAGTTCGCACGTGCCGTAGAGCGGCACGGTGCGCGGCGCCTGCGCCGTGAGCGCCAGCGCGCCGCGGCTGGTCACGGCCGGCCGCACGATCGCCGGCATGGGCGCAAAGCCGAGCGACAGAGCCGCGCACAGCGTCTCGCCCGTCGCGACATCGCGTTGCCGCGTCAGCTTGATCTCGCAGCCGTGCCGTCCCGCACTGACGCGCGAGCGCAGATGGCGCACGCCGTCGCCGCGCAGGCGGCAGGCCGTGCCGCCCTCGCAGCCGATGTAGAGTTCTTTGAACAGGCCTTCAACCGCCTTGCCGAGCGGCGCGTCCGCAGTCGGCATCAGATAGATGCGGCGCGTCTCTTCCGGCCCCCGCACCTGCGTCGCCAGCGTGAGCCAGACGCCGTCGGTCAGCCGCAGTTCTCCGGTTTTGACGAGCGCCAGCCGCACCTCGGCACCATCGTCTTTCGGCGCGAGATCCAGCGTGTAGCGCACCGGGGGGACGCCCGCGCGCGCCCCCCACAGGCCGGTCAGCCGCAAGACGCCGTCCGCCTGAAGCGCGGCGCCTTCCGGGCGTCCCCCGGCCAACGTTTCGTACTGGTAATCGCCGTGCCAGAGAAAGAAAGCCAGTTCCAGCGCGGGCTGATCCCCCGCGCGCAGCGTGAGCCGCCCGCGGGCGTCGCACGTGACCGCCCCCTGCGTCAGGGCCAGTTCGAAGCCGGAATCCGTGGCGCGCCACGCCGGCTGTGCCGCTCCGGCGCGAAGCGCCGCGCACACGGCCGCAAGCAGCGCCACCGCGAACACGCGGAGGCGCGTGGACTTGACGGGCGTCATTTACTTCACCAAGGCGCGCAGCGCCGCTTCGTAATCGGGTTCCTGCGTGATTTCGGCGACCTGCTCGGCGTACACCACCTTGCCGTCCGGTCCGACAATCACCACCGCGCGCGACAGCAGGCCGCGCAGCGGGCCTTCGGTGATTGTCACGCCGTACTGCGTGCCGAACTCAGGGGCACGGAAGGCGGACGCCGGCTGTACCTTGTCGATCCCCTCGACCGTGCAGAAGCGGCCTGCGGCGAACGGCAGGTCAGCCGAGATGCAGAGTACGGCGGTGTCGCCCAGCGCCGCCGCCTCGGCATTGAAGCGGCGCACCGAGGCCGCGCAGACCGGCGTATCGATGCTCGGAAAGATGTTCAGCACCACGGTCTTCCCCGCAAAATCCTTGAGCGCGAGATCCGCGAGATCCTTGCCTGCCAGCGTGAACGCCGGCGCCTGCGACCCCACCGCCGGCAGTGCGCCGGCCGTCGTGACGGGATTTCCTTTAAACGTAACGCGAGCCATTCGGGACCTCCTTGTGTCTGATAGAATCATTCAAAGTCTGAGCGTGATGGAGGCATCGTAGCATTTCACGGGGCACCCGGTCAATCTGGTAGCGTAATCGGTTGGTGGCAGGGGGATGCGAGTTCAGTGCGTGTTTGGCGCGAAGCGTAGTCGGGAGCGCGGGCGTCCCCGCCCGCACCGAGAAAGGTCGCGTGCGATTCAGATGCGCGGTCTGGCGCTCAATGAATACGCGCCCAGCCTTTTACACGAAACGTTGTTGCGGGCGAGGACGCCCGCGCTCCCGACTCGCCTGCTTCCCTTTTCACCCGGAACACAGAACCTTCGCGAACCCCGGCCACCAACCGATTACCTGGTAGCCGTCCATTTCACGCCTGACAACTGCCGGCGGAGCAGGTATCCTATTCCCGTTTCCAATCCCCAACGAGGCACCTATGGCATTTGACAGCGGCAGTGTGAGTTTCCGACTCTTTTATCTCCAGCAACAGTACGACTCCAGCTTGATCGACGCCTTCGCGCAGCATGTCGCGCCGCCGATCGAAGCGCTCAACCGCGATCCCATCCACGGCTGGGTCACCGGACGTCACCTCTTCGACCGGGCGCTTTCGGACGAAACCTGCGTGATCGGTCCATACCTGCACGCCCAGTGGCTGCGCGCCGAAAAAAAAGTGCCGGCCGCGCTGCTGCGCGCCTACGTGCAGATGGAGGAGGATCTCGAACGCCGCGCGCGGGAGACCGATTTCCTGCCGCGCGCGGTGCGCGCCGAAGTCAAGCAGCGCGTGACCGAAGCGCTTCTGCCGAAAATGCCCCCGACCTTGACCAGCATCCCGGTCGTGGTCGATTTCCGCAACGATCTGCTCGTGGCCGCGGCCATGTCCGACAAGCAGATTGACACCCTCTCGCCCGCTTTCAAGGAGACAGCCGGCACACTGCCGATCCTGCTCACGCCTGAGACCGCCGCGCTGCGCCGCAAGCAGGTCAACGCGAACGATCTCGAGCCGGTCAGCTTCTCGCCCGACACGGCTTTGGAACCGCCCCACGAGTCGACGCTGGGCATGGATTTCTTCACCTGGCTCTGGTTCGCCTGGGAGAAGGAGGGCGGGGTCTACCATCTGCCGGACGGCCGCGAGTTCGGCGTGATGCTCGAAGGCCCGCTGACCTTCTTTCGTGAAGGGCAAGGCGCCCACGAAGCGCTGCTGCGCAAAGGCTCGCCGCTCAACAGCCGGGAGGCCGGCACGGCCCTGCTCTGCGGCAAGAAACTCAAACGCGCGAAGGTCGTGATCGCCCACAGCGACGAGGTTTTCAGCGCAACGGTTGACGCCGACTTCGCTTTCCGCTCGCTCAAACTGCCCAAAGGCGAACAGACCGAAGCGGCCGGCCGCTTCGAAGAGCGCATGCTTTTTATCGAGACCTTCTGGTCGGCGTGGCTGTCGCTCTTCGACCGCTTCCTCGACGTGCGCACCGACGCGCACGCGTGGCCGAAAACGCTCGACGCCATGCGCCAGTGGATCGCCCGCTTCGGCGAAGCCTGACCTGACCGGCATGCAGAACGACCCCGTCACGTTTCAGGGCGACATTTACGTCTGCCGCTTCACGCGGCATCTACCGTCCGTTCACGCGCCGCCGGCCAACCGCTTGGCCAGTTCGGCGGCCGAGGCCGCATCCGGCGAATAGCCATCCGCCCCGATCTCGTCGCAAAACGCCTGCGTCACCGGTGCCCCGCCGACGATCACCTTGGCCGGCAGTCCGGCCGCGCGCACCGCCTCCACCACGGCGCGCATCGTCACCATCGTGGTCGTCAGCAGCGCCGAAACCCCCACGATCCTCGCGTCGTGCTCCTGCGCCAGCTCGACAAACCGATCCGGCGCCACGCCGATCCCGGCGTCCACCACCTTGAAGCCGGCACCTTCCAGCATCATGCCCACCAGATTCTTGCCGATATCGTGGAGATCGCCTTTGATCGTCCCGATCACCGCCGTCGCGAACGGCGTCACGCCGGCCGCGATCAGATGCGGCTTCAGAAGGTCGGTCCCCTGCTTCATCGCGCGCGCGGCCAGCAGCACCTGCGGCACAAACACCTCGTTCTTTTTAAATCGCTCGCCGACGATCCCCATGCCCGCGCACAGCCCCTTGTTAAGAAGGTCCGACGCGGCCACCCCCTGCTCCAATGCCGCGGTCACGAGGCTCACCACCTCGGGCGCCCGCCCCTTGATCACTGCTTCCTGAATCTGCTCGACACTCATGCTCACCTTTCCTCGTTCAATCTGCCTTACCCTTTCAACCGCATCCAGGAGGCCAGCTTCACGCTGCGCGCCTCGGAAGACTGGATCTCTTCAGGCGTACTCGGCTTCGCGGCCCGCTCCAACGTCTCGATCCGCATCAGCAACGCCCGCTGATTCGCCTCAAACTGCTCGCGTTCCTCCTCGCGGTTCTTCCGTTCGACTGCCAGCTCGTGCTCGCGCTGCCGTGTCTGCACCTCTAATTCCTCGATCTGCTGCGAGCGTTTCTCGCCCGCCACAATCTGCGACAGCAGACGGCTGCTCTCACTCTCAAGAAGCCGGACCTTCTCCTGCAACTCGCGCTCCTTCGTCTCGGCCAACCGCATCTCGCGCTGGTAGGTCACGCGCAGATTCTCCAGATCCGCCCGCAAACGCGCCGCCTGCGGATCCGAGGGCTGCTCGCGCGCCGTGCGCCGCGTCATGTCCCCCGGGCTGCCGCCCAGGTGCTTCAAGAGCTTCTGGCGGCGTTCGAGCAGCGACTGCTGCCGCTGCGCGCTCCAGGTCTTGAGCTGCTCGGCCTGCGTCTTTTCACGCTCCAGCGACGACGCCAGCTCGGCCACTTCAGCAGCGATCAACTCATACACGGCGGCCTGATCCGCAAAGAAGCGCGCGGTTTCTTCGGGCGGCTGCGCACACATTTTCTCCAACTCGGCAATCTTTTCCTGATAGCCGATGTCACGCGCGTTGGCGTCATTCAGCACCTCGGCCAGCGAAGCCTCGTCGGCACGCGCACGCGCCTCCGCCTCGGCCAGCGCCACCTCGGCCGTCTCCGCGCGCGCCTCAGCCTGCTCAAGCTTTTGACCGAGCGCCTTCACCCGCATGCGTTCCTCTTCCCACTCGGCCTCGCTCGCGCGAGCACGCGATTCAGCCGCCGCGCGCGCCGCCTCGGCCGTCTCGGCCCGCGCCGAAGCCTGCGCCAAGTCCGCCGCCAACGCCTCGATCCGCTGTGCGCCCTCAACCACGGCCTCTTCTTCCCGTTGCTGCTCCAGCCGCTTGATCTGCTGGCGCAACTGGTCCAGCTTGCGCTCATTCGCCCGTGCGTCTTTTTCGGCATTGCGGACGACCGTCTCTTTCTGCGCTTCGGCCTCTTTCAGCAGCGCGGCCAACACCTCGCGCTCCTGCTGCACCGTCTCAAGGGCATTGGCATCCGAAAGCTTCGACAGCCGCTCGCGCTGCTCGCTGACAATCGTTTCCAGCTCACGGACGCGGCGCTGCAGGACCTCCTCGGGCATCGTGTCGCGCGCCCGCTTTTCGCCGGCCGGCGGCGCGGCTGCCGCTTCCGCCTCCACGTCATCCGCCGCGACCACCTGCGCGCTCTCGGACACCTTGCCGCTCTTGATCAGCGCGTCGGCCGCCATGCGGTTGAGCGGGCCGCGCAGTTCGCCATCGCCGTCATCCACGAACCAGCGCATGTCGAGCAGCTCGACCGCGACGGCCTGCACCCATTTTTTCCGGTCTTGCGAAACCTCGTGCCCCGGCAGGATACGGCCCTGCTCGGCCCAGACGACCAGCCCCTGCGTCGAGACCGGACCAAAGACCGTTTCGCCGTTAATCCGTAGAAACCATTGACGCTGATCATCTTGTTCGTTCAGCTCAGCCATTGTTGTCACCTGACCGTTTCACTCTTAGTTACCCGTGCCGCTCACCGCTTTTTAGTAAAAAACGCCGCCCCGTTCGCACCGAGGCGCTCCAATTCCAGACGGGCCTGCCGCTCGATATCAGCCAATGAAAGGCCGCCCCCCCCGTCTCGCCCACGGGAACCGCCGCCAGCAGGCGACGCTCGCTGTTGCGGGGCCTTAACCGGCTCTTCGGGCGGAAGCAGTTCAGCGTCGATCACCGCTGTCCGCGCCGACGGGCGCCCCGGCCGCTGCTCCGCCGGCGCCACAGGCTCTGCGTCCAGCACCTGAACGCGCGGCGCTTCTGCCGCCTTGCGCACGCGCTCGGCCTCCGCCTCGAGCTGCGCGATCCGCTGCATGCGCGCGGCGCAATCCTCCAGCGCCCGCGCCGCCTCGGTCTGCCACCGTGCCTGCTCGCGCTGCGCCGCACCAAGCTGCTCCTGCGCCACACGCAGCTTTTCGTGCAAGTCCGACGCCTGCTCCGCCGCGCACTGCTCGGCCTGCGCCCGCCGCGCCTCCGCAGCCTGAAGCGTGGCCGCCTGCTCCGCCGCGCGCTGCTCGGCCTGCGCCACCCGCGTCTCCGCAGCCTGAAGCGCGGCCGCCTGCTCCGCCGCGCACTGCTCGGCCTGCGCCCGCCGCGCCTCCGCGGCCTGAAGCGCGGCCGCCTGCTCCGCCGCGCACTGCTCGGCCTGCGCCCGCCGCACCTCCGCAGCCTGAAGCGCGGCCGCCTGCTCCGCCGCGCACTGCTCGGCCTGCGCCACTCGCGTCTCCGCAGCCTGAAGCGCGTCCGCCGCTGCGCAGGCCGCAGCGTGCTCGGCCGCTGCACGGTCCTCGGCCTCTTGGCTCTGGCGTTGCCACGCCGCCGTCTCGGAACGGGCCTGACGGCACATCGCCTCCAACCGCTCCGTGCGCGACTCGGCCGCGCGCAGCGCATCCTCCAGCCGCAGGCACTCTGCCGCAGCGTCGCGCGCCTCCAGCGCAGCACGCCGGAACAACGCGGCCCGCGTGGCAATGGCCCCTTCACCGATCAAGCTCCGCACCGCATCCCGGTGGATGGGGCCGTAAAACCGGCCCCCCGTCACCTCGGCGACCCAATCCATTTCAAGCGCCGGTTCGTCCACGGCCGGCAGCCAAGCGACGCCATCAGCGGAGATTTGATTCGACGGCCCGATCCGGCCGTCACGCGCCCACGCCTGCAAAACATCACATCCGACGGGACCATACTGTCCGCCCTGCTCGTCGCGGACCCACCACGTTGGAGCAGGGTCATCAGAACCGGAATGCCGCGTTGCCGTTGCCACAATCATCCTTTTTGCTGACATGGGAATGTGATTCGTTTTAAGATTTTAAGCGATCTGACGACCGATCTCAACGCCAATCACGCATTGGCGGACAATGACCGCGTGTGATAAAATGATCGCACGCTTATGAAAAATTATCTGAATGGCCTGAGCGCCTGTTTCGTCGCCGTCATCCTGCTGGGATCAGGATGCGTCAGCTCGCACATGGTGGAGAACACGCGCGTGCCAGAGATTTCGGTCGACAGTTACGGTGCCATCACCTTTGACAACGAGCGCGTCGAATTGAAGCGCCTCGCCGGCAAAGTGCGTGCTGCGGGCATCTCGCGCGAGCAGGAGGTCAACATTCTCGTGCCGGCGAGTTTTGACCGCTCGCTGCGCAACCAGATCTACTCCGAGATGATCCGCAAGGGCTACACGCGCACGGTCTTTGTCACGCAGCGCAAAGCCTCTTCGTTTGTGACCCAAGGAAGCCGCTGATGCCCGCATCGCCCCACAAGGCCCTTAAGATCGGCGTGGCGTTGGGAAGCGGCGGCGCGCGCGGCTGGGCGCACCTCGGCGTGCTGTCGCGTCTGCGAGAGCTTGGCGTGCCGGTCCACTGCATCGCCGGCACCAGCATCGGCTCGATCGTCGGCGCGGTCTACGCCACGGACCGGCTGGACACCCTGCACGAGTTGGCGACGCAGCTCGACTGGCGGCGCGTGGCCCGCCTCTTCCTGGAGGTCAACCTGCCGCGCTCGGGCCTGCTCAGCGGCAAGAATGTCATAAGCCTTCTGAAGGATATCATCCCGGCCCGCCAGTTCAGCGACCTCTCCCTGCCGCTGCGCATCGTCGCCACGGATCTGCTGCGCGAGGAGCAAGTGGTCTTCGACGCCGGCAACCTGTTCGACGCGATCCGCGCCAGCATCGCGATTCCGGGCATCCTCACGCCGCAGCGCCTGCACGGACGCAATCTGGTCGACGGCGGTCTCGTCAACCCGTTGCTGGTCTCGGTCTGCCGGGCCATGGGCGCGGACACCGTCATCGCGGTGGACATCAACCTGCGCACCCCCACCCAGCCGCGCAAGCCGGAGCCGCGCGCTGCGGCACGCGCGCGCGGTGCGGAGCGGTCCGACACACTGGACCCGCTGCTCGCGCGCATCAGCGCCATGGTCCCCCAACTCCAGGCGCCGCTCGAAGCCACTGTCAAGCGCTGGACTGCCCCGCAAAAGAAAGAGGCGGACCCGCTCTCCATTTTTGACGTGCTGACCCGCTCGTTCCGTCTGGTCGAGAACCAGCTCACCCGCGACGGCCTGGCCTTGACACCGCCTGACATCCTGATCCAGCCTGCTGTGGGCGACATCATGACACTCGAGTTTCACCGAGGCCCCGAAGCGATCGCGGCCGGCGTCAGCGCCGCAGACGAAGTCCTTCCGCAACTCAAACTCCTAAATCCTAACTCCTAACTCCTCCTTTCTTTCATGTCTCTTGAACGCCTGAATGATCTGCGCGAGGCGATCCGACGCCACGACCGCCTCTATTATGTCGAGGCGCGCCCTGAAATCGGCGATGCCGACTATGACGCCCTCTACCGTGAACTGGAGGCGCTGGAACGCGCGCATCCCGAATGGATCACGCCCGACTCGCCCACGCAGCGCGTCGGCGGCGCACCGCTTTCCGCCTTCCGCCAAGTCCGCCACAACCCGCCGATGATGAGCCTGGACAAGACCCATTCCCGCGCGGACTTGCTGGATTTCGACACCTTCTTGCGGCGCCAGGTTCCGGATGACGTCTGGGACTATGTGGTCGAGCCGAAGGTTGACGGCGTCGCCTTCTCGCTGCTCTACGAAAACGGCGCACTCGTACGCGCTGCGACGCGCGGCAACGGCGAGATCGGCGATGACATCACCGCCAACATCAAGACGCTCCGCGCCATCCCGCTCCGACTCGCAGACGCGCCGCCGTTGCTGGAAGTCCGCGGCGAGGTCTACATGAGCCGCGCCGGCTTCGCCGAGCTCAACCGGCGCGAAGAGGAGGCCGGCCGCGAGCCCTTCATGAACCCGCGCAACGCGGCCGCCGGCTCGCTCAAGCAGCTCGACCCGCGCGAAGTCGCCCGCCGCCCGCTGGACGCCGTGCTCTACGCGACCGGCGCCATCAAAGGTGCCGCATTCCCCACGCACAGCGGCCTCTTGCAGCGGCTGGCCGGCTGGGGGTTCCGCACCCCTCCGTGGCTGCGCCTGTGTGTAGACATCCAGGCGGTGCTCGCCGCGATCGATGAACTCGAAACGCTGCGCCACACCTTTCCCTTCGAGATCGACGGCGCGGTCGTGAAGGTCAACCGCCGCGATCTGTACGACCGCTTAGGCAGCACCGCCAAGTCGCCGCGCTGGGCGCGCGCCTTCAAATACGAGCCCGAACGGGCCGAAACCCGCATCTGGAAGATCACCGTGCAGGTGGGCCGCACCGGCGTGCTCACGCCAGTCGCCGAGTTGGAGCCGGTCCTGCTCGCCGGCTCGGAGATCGCTCGCGCCACGCTGCACAATGCCGACGAGATCGCGCGCCAGGATATCCGCGTGGGCGACCGCGTCTGGGTCGTCAAGGCTGGCGACGTGATCCCTGCGATCGAAAGCGTGCTGACCGAGAAGCGCACCGGCGAGGAGTGCGCCTTCACAATGCCCGAGACCTGTCCCGAATGCGGCGGCCCGGTGGCGCGTCAGACGGATGAGGTCGCCCACCGCTGCATCAACCCGGCCTGCCCGGCGCAACGCGTCTGCCGCCTGCAGCATTTCGCCTCGCGCGACGCGCTCGACATCCGCGCCATCGGCGGCAAGGTCGCCGAAGCACTCGTGGCGCAAGAGCTGGTGCAGGACCCGCTCGACCTCTTTACGCTCACGCTGCCGCAGCTTGAAGCGTTCCGCATCGGCGACGAAACCTCCGGCACGCGCCGGTTCGGCAAGAATGCGCAGACCGCGCTGGAGGCCCTGGACACGGCGCGCGCCCTGCCGCTGGACCGCTGGCTCTTTGCAACCGGCATCCCGAACATTGGCGTGACGGTGGCCGAACAGATCGCCGCCGCGCACGCCCGGTTCTCCGACCTCGCCGCGTCGCCGCTGCTGCACGCGGTGCTGCGGCTGGCCGAGTTGTACGATGAGGCTGCGGCGGTCAATCCGCGCTCCACGCTCAACCGTCCCAAGGACGATGCGGAACGCGACGCGCGCCAGGCGCGCTTCAACCGCTTGTGCGGCGAACTCGGCGTGACCGGCGATCAGCTTGTCGCGGCCGGCGTTGCCACCAAGACCCCGGGCTCCGCCCTGCCGCCGCTCTACAGCAGCGTGATCAAGACCGAGGCCGCACGCTCGGTGCTGGCCTATTTCTCCAGCGACTATGGCCAGCGCTATCTGGCGCGGCTGCGCGAGCTGGGCATCGATCCGCAAGCCAAAGCCCGGCCGCAGCCAGCCGCCGATGCGCCGCTCGCAGGCGTGACGTTTGTTCTGACCGGCACACTGACCCAGCCGCGCGCGCTGATGGCCGAACAGATCAAAGCCGCAGGCGGCATCGTGCAAGAAGCCGTCACCAAACAGACGCGTTATCTGGTGGCGGGCGAGAACGTCGGCGCGACCAAAATCAGCAAAGCGCGCAGTTTGGGCACGACGGTGATCGACGAGGCCGGCCTGCTCGCCCTGCTCGCGGGCACGGCGTCCGCCGCGAACGTGCCCGACACGCCGCGCACCGCGCCAAAAACCGCAGACGCGCCACTAGCCACGCCCTATCAACAACAGGAACTTTTCTGATCTGCCGGCGAGGTAATCGGCCTTGCCGCGAATGATCAAGAGGGTAACTTTTTCGCGGCGATTAGCGGGAAGAAAAGCGAAAACGCCGGCGTATCCGCCGCTGGCTTCACGGGAGCAGGGAAAGCACGACCTGGTTCACAAGCTTGCCGTCTGCGCGGCCTTTCACCTGCGGCATGAGCAGGTGCATCACCTTGCCCATCTCCTTTTTGCCGGTAGCGCCGCTTTCGGTGATGCACGCGCGCACCAACACCTCGATTTCAGCACGGTCCATCTGCTTGGGCTGATAGTTTCGGCACAGTTCCATCTGCTTCTGCTCTTTGTCCACGAGATCCTGACGCCCGGCCGCCGCGAACTGTTCAATTGCATCGGCCCGCTGCTTGATTGCCTTGTTGATCACCGCCGTGACGACCTCGTCCGTCACCTCAATGCCGGCGTTGACCGTCTGGTCTTTGATCGCCGCATTCAGGGTGCGCAATGTCATCACAGTTTCGCTGTCTTGCGCCTTCATGGCTGTTTTGATGTCAGCCAGCAACTGATCCATGATTGCCGATGCCATATGATACTCCTTGATTGACCCGTTTTTACACCCTGTGCCTACCGACATCACGAGCCGCCGAGGTCGAGGCAATAGAGCCGCGCGCTGTCGCGCAGGAAGAGGCGGCCGTTGACCAGAATCATCGGGCCCCAGGCGTCGCGGCCTTTGCGCCCCATGAGTTCGTGCCGCGCCAACACGCGGAAACCGTCCGGCCCGACGCGCGCGAGCGAGAGGGTGCCGACATCATCCAGCAGCACGGCGAGCCCATCCGGCGTCAAGACATAAGGTCCCAGCCCGAAGGTGTTTGCCGGGCCGCTGGCCCACAGACGTTCGCCCTTTGGCGTCATGCAGACGAACTGCTGGCGATCCCCGCCGCCGTCGCTGGGCAGCACCGTATAAAGTCGCCCGTCATGAAACACCGGGGTCTGCTGTTCGCTCGCGAACTGCTTGCGGTCGGTCTTGAAGAGCAGCTCGACGCGCCACGCCTCGCCGGCGCGCGACACGCGGAACATCGCGCCGCCCGAGCCGTATCCTGCCGTCATGAAAAAGCGGCCCTCGCTCAACGGCACCGGCGAAGGCGCGATCACGCTGGGATTAAAGGCGTCTGCGCGCCACAGCAGGCGGCCGCGCGCCTCGCCGTCCGCCGCCACGCCCACGATGCCGCCCAGCGCCGCATAGATGTACTGGCGCACCCCGTCCGCCGTCAGCACCATAACCGAGGCGTGCGACATGGCGAGCCCGCCGGGATTGGGCGTCTCAAAAACGGTTTCGCCGCTTTTGAGATCGAGACCGGCGAACAACACGTTCGTGCCGGCCGGCGCAAGGATCGCGAGCCCGCCGTCGATCAACGGGCACTGGCCGGCATACCAGAGCGGAACCTTGGTGCCGTAGCGCCGGGGCAGGCTGATGCCCCACCGATAGGTCCCGTCGCGCGCGTCCAGGCAGAGCACATGGCACTGCGGCCCGATCGAGACCACGGCCTCACCGTCTGTGGCGGCCACGGTGCGGGAAATACCGTGGTTACGTTTGGTCTTGACGGCGTACAGATGTTCCCAGCGTTCCTGACCGGTATCGGCGTTGAGGCAGCGCAGGCAGTCACCGCCGCGCGACTCGTCGTAATCCAGCAGATAAAGGTTGCCGCCCGACAGCGCGGGCATGGCGTGTCCGTCTCCGACATCGATCGACCAGAGCACGCGCGGGCCGTCATGCCCCCACGCCTCGGCCAGACGCCCGCTCTCCGGCGCGATGTTGTCGCGCGCGGGACCTCTAAAGCCGGGCCACGTGCCTGCGAGCGTGCCGGACGGAACCTCGCGGTCCGCCTTGAAGCAGCCCGCCAGATCGGTCTCGCCCAGCGTCGCGGCCGCCGCGGCTTCGGCCAGCGAGCCGGCGGCCGCGGCGG
>Ga0265294_10006064_pt1 | contig 14594 bp, 10 predicted proteins | sample MunlanPumphouse3_FD_192504 | JGI IMG/M metagenome (GOLD analysis project Ga0265294, IMG submission 192504) | Groundwater microbial communities from a municipal landfill in Southern Ontario, Canada - Pumphouse #3 | ecosystem: Environmental > Aquatic > Deep subsurface > Groundwater | place... | reverse complement strand
GGGATTGATCTGCGCCTGGGCCAGCCGGTCGAGTTCGGTGAGCATGGCGGTGACGGCGCCGCTGTCCTGGTCGAAATAGGTGACCAGCAACTCGCGGGCGCCGTGCAGATTGCTTTGGTAGGCTGGTTCGTTACGCTGCAGGGTGGCGAGTTGCGCCGTCTCCAGCTTCAACCGCAGGTTCTGCCGCAGGAAAAACTCCTGGTCCGGCGGCAGCATCGCGCCCACCGTGCCCTGGTTGCGCCGGATGACCACCAGGCCCTTCAGATCCTCCCAGACCGCCCGCAGGAACGCACGCCAGTCGTGAACCGCGTCGGCAGGGGCCGCGGCGTCGGTGGCGGCGGGCGCCTGCCCCCGGCCGCCGTGATACTGCAGCGACAGCGGCAATTGCTCCACACGCTCGGCCAGGCTGTTCAGCACCAGGCTCAGGCCCGGGATATCGGGCTCGACGGCGGCGCGCAGGGCGGCCACCTCCCGCGCCACCTGTTCGCGTACTGGAAGGAAGGCGGGGTTGCCCAGTTCGTGCAGCCTTTCATCCGCTGCCGTGAGCGCCGTGAGGGCGGTGCCGACGTCATGGTGCAGGCGCAGGCGGTCGTTGGCGATGCGCAGCAGGTACTCGACCTCGGCGACCACCCAGTCGCTACGGTCGCGCCGGTTGACCGCCGTCCGCAGGGCGTTCAGCATCTCCCGCTGGGTCGCCTGTTCCTGGCGCATGTCGGCCAACTCCTGGGACAGGGCGTTCGGCAACTGTTGGATTTCGCGCTGCAGGTCGTCCGTGCGCGCGGTCAGCTGCTGGGTGTCCTCCTGCTGGCTGACGCGGATGGCCTGGAGTTCCTGCCAAGCGAGATAAGCGCCCGCTCCGGCTGCGATGGCCAGCAACAGCGCGATCACTCCGATCGCCAGGCCGCCGCGCGCGGCAGTTTTCGCTGGAGCCTGCGGCTGAGTCTGCCCCGTGGCGGCGGGCGTTTCCTCGGATGGGGGAGCCTCTTCGGCTACGCCGCCAGCCGGCTGCTCCGGGGTCGGTTCGGGTTCGCGTTTTGCCAGTTCGCTATCGTTCATGCGAGCTTCCTTCGGAAAGCCTGCCCAGGCGCCAGGCCTTGATGGCCTCGACCAGGGATTCGTCGCTGGCCTCCGTCACGATCGGCGGGTGTTTGAAACCCAATTCGCGGGCAAGGGCCGCGCCGCGTTCGCTCACCACCACCAGCGGTGTGTTGCGCAGCCATTGCTGGCCGACCTTGCCCACCATGTCGAACAGGTTGCGCAGCCCCGCATTACTGGTCGTGACGACCACATCGATCTCGCCCCGCGCCCAGTGATGCAGGAGCCCGTCGACGTCTGCGTTCGGACGCCCGCGCCGGTACACCTCCGCGTACTCCACCTGGGCGCCGCGCGCCCGCAGCGTGTCGGCCAGCAGCTCGCGGCCGTCGTCGCCGCGGAAGATGACAACTCGTTTGCCGGCCACTTGGCGCATCTCCTCCATGTCCAGGAGCGTCTCGCTGTCGAATTTCCGCTCCGGATAGATGTCCGCCGGGTGCCCGAAGCGCTCCAGTTCGCGCGCGGAACCTTTGCCGATGGCCACGATCTTCAGGTGCGCCGGGAACTCGCGGCGCGCTTTGATGAGGTTCAGCGCCCTGTTCACGGCATTGGGGCTGATGAAGAGCGCCATGTCGAACTCCTCCAGCCGATCGATCAGCGCCAGCAGCGGTTCGCTGTCCACCGGGTCGAGGATCTCCAGCACGGGAAAGCGCAGCGCCCGGCCGCCTTCCGCCTCGATCAGTGCGCACAGCCCCTCGGCCTGATGCGCGGGGCGCGTCACCAGGACGCCGACCCCCTGCAGCGGACGCATGGAACCATGTTCGGCAGAATCGGCGCTCATCTGCATTTCTCGCTGTACACAGCCTCTCGGTGCGGCCCGGCTAGACGCCGTCCGCCATGACTTCCCTGAGGATGGCGTCGGCGCCGCGGCTGAGCAGGTCGTCCGCCAGCGTCGTGCCGAGCCGTTCGGCGTCCTCGGGGCGGCCACGGATCTCGCCGCGCACCATCTCGCTGCCATCGGGTCGGCCCACCAGCCCGCGCAGCACCAGTTCGCCCCGCTCAAGAACAGCGTAGCCGGCGATGGGCACTTGGCACCCGCCCATGAGGCGCGTGTTCAGGGCGCGCTCGGCGCGCACCCGCACGTGGGTTTCGAGATCGTCCAGCACCGCGATGAGCCCGTTGACGACCGGGTCGTCGCTGCGGCATTCGATGCCGATGGCGCCTTGCCCGATGGCGGGCAGGCTGTCCTCGGGGTCCAGATGCTGCGTGATGCGCTTCTCCAGCCCCAGGCGCTTGAGGCCGGCGCAGGCCAGCACGATGGCGTCGTACTCGCCCGCATCCAGCTTGGCGAGCCGGGTGCCGACGTTGCCGCGCAGGCTGAAGATCCGCAGATGCGGATAACGCGCCATGAGCTGGCATTGGCGGCGCAGGCTGGAGGTGCCGACCCGCGCGCCGGCCGGCAGGGACTGGAGGCTCGGATAGGTGTTGGAAACGAAGGCGTCCCGCGGGTCTTCACGGCGCAGCACCACCGGCAGATGCAGCCCGGCGGGCAGTTCCACCGGCACGTCCTTCATGGAATGCACCGCGATGTCGGCGTCCCCGGCCAGTATTCCCTGTTCCAGTTCTTTGACGAACAAGCCCTTGCCGCCCACCTTGGCGAGCGGGGCGTCGAGGATCCGGTCGCCTTGGGTGGTCATCCCCACGAGCTCGACCTCGATTCCGGGATGCGCTTCGCGCAGCAGGGCCTGTACGTGATTGGCTTGCCACAAGGCCAGCGGGCTCTTGCGGGTCGCGATGCGGATGATTTGCTTGGACATGCTCGAATAGGCTTGGTGAGAGTTCAGGGCCAATGCTATGCCGGGATGCGTTGGAGGGCAAACCGGTGAATCGGGCTTACTCTACCGGACTCCTAAGTTTTGTGTAAGAATTCTTTAACCATAATCCAACAGCACGGTCCCTGCGGGTCCGCGGCGACGCATAAGCATAAACAAAACGGTATCGAGGGTGGAGGAGAAATGACGCAAGTACTCCGTTTCCGGGCGCTGGGCATACTGCACCTTGCGGTACTGCTGTTCTGTGCGCTGCCTGCGCTTGCTCAAATGGAAGGGGCGGCCGTGCTGCAGGACCTGCGGGCGGACGGGGAGTTGGCGCGGCAAATGCGGTTGCCGATCCTGGTGGTCGTGGAACAGGAAGATTGCCACTACTGCATGACCTTGGACCGGGAAGTGATTCGTCCCCTGATCGCCAGCGGCCAGTACGAGAACAAGAAAGTCATTCTGCGCCGGTTGGATCTCGCCAGCGAGACCCCCTTTCGCGACTTCGACGGCCGCCCGGTCACGCCCGCGGAATTCGCGTACCGTTACAAGGCCTACGTGACGCCGACCCTGCTGTTCCTGGACCCTGACGGGCGCGAGCTTGCCGACAAGATGGTGGGGCTGGGCACCCTCGATTTCTACTGGACGTACCTGGATCAAGCCATCGACACGGCGCTGGCCGGGCTGCAGCCCTGCGCGCCCGAGCAAGGCCACAGCGTGGCGCAGAAGGGGGCTGCCGGAGACGCCGGCGTCTGCTGAGCGGAAAGGCCGGATCAGATGGCCAGTTCCTTGAACTTCCTGCGCACCGCCGCCACGTGGCGGCGGCTCACCTCCAACGGCTCGGGGATATCCTGCAGCCGCACCTGGCAGGAGCCCTCCGCGGTCTTTTCCAATCCGGTCACATACGCGCAGGCCACCAGCGCGTTGCGGTGAATGCGGATGAACGAATCTCCGAATTCTTCTTCCAGCGCCTTCAAGGACTCCTCGATCAGGACCCGTCCCTCGGGGAAGCGGACCGTCACATATTTCTGATCGGCCTGGAAATACCGAATCCGGGACACCGGGATGAGCTGCAAGTTGCCCCGGACATAGGCGCAGATATGGCTGCGCGCACGGCCTTCCTGGGCATGAACCGATTCGACCTGGCTGCGGGTCAGCCGGCGGACGGCCTTCAGGGCCTCGTCCAGCCGCTCCTTGCGCACCGGCTTGAGCAGGTAGCCCACCGCATGGGCCTCGAAGGCCGCCAGCGCGTGGTCCGAGTAGGCGGTGGTGAAGATCACCGCGGGCGGATCGGGCAAGGCCGACAGATGCTTGGCCGCCTCTAGGCCGTCCATGCCCGGCATGCGGATGTCCATCAACAGGATGTCCGGGTTGAGTTCGCCGTAACGCAGCAGCGCCTCCCGTCCATTGGCCGCCTCGCCCACGACCTGGTATTCCCCCAATTCCTCGATCAGCCGCCGTAGCCGCATGCGGGCCGGCGCCTCGTCGTCCACGATCATTATTCTCATGTCCAGCCCGTCCCGCAGGGTATGCTCATGATGACGCGGTATTGGTTGGCCGTCGTCTCCGTCGTGAGCCGTGCCCGGTTTCCGTATACCGCCTCCAGGCGCTGGCGGATGTTTTCCAACGCCATGCGGTTACCCCGCGAGGAGGCGGCGCCCGGCTCCGATGGAATCGGGTTGCTCACGGCAAGCGTCAGCATCCCGTGGTCGCAGCGCCCCGACACCTGCACCGTCCCTCCCTCGGGCAGGGGTGCAATGCCGTGATAGACGGCGTTTTCCAGCAACGGCTGCAACGTCAGCGCCGGCAGCATGATGTCCTGCGGCAGCGCATCCACATCGTCCCAGTCCACCGTCAGCCGTTCTCCCAGGCGCAATCTTTCGATATTCAGGTAGCGGCGCCCGAACTCCAGTTCCTCGGCGAGGCTCACCTGCTCGCGCCCGTCCCCGAGCGCGGCCCGGAAAAGATCCGCCAGGTCTTCCACCGCCGTTTCGGCGAGGTCCGGCCGGCTGCGGGTGAGGCTCGCGATGGTGTTCATGCTGTTGAACAGAAAATGCGGCCGGATGCGCGCCTGCAGGGCCTGGAACCGGGCGCGTGCTTCGGCTTCGAGGTTGCGGCGCCAACGATGCTGGACGTAGAGATAGCGCAACGCCACCGCGCCCACGATGGCGCCGATGGCGAGATTGCGTGCCAGGAAGCCGGCGTGCCCCGCAACCACGGGCTCGCTACCGAGACTGATGCCCCCCATTATCCAGTAGGCGAGTTCGCTGACGGCGAGGGTGGCCAGCAGCACGAGCCCATAGCTCGCAAGCCCCGCTCCCACGTTTCCCAGCCGGCGCAGCAGCGGCCGGGCGATACACAGCAGCGCCGCGCTGGACAAGGCCACCCACTGGACGAAAAGCGACACCAGCCCCAATTCCCCCCAGGGATCGGTCGCCTGATCCATCCGGGCGAGCAGCACCAGAAACGCCAGGAGCTGTGCGCTGACCACCACCACGAACACGGTGCGGACACCGCAGAAGTCCGGCAGAAACAGCGTGTCTTCCCGCGGTAGGCCGATCCCCTTGGCATCGTTATTGTTTTTGCCGCGCATGGTGCCAAGTTTCCTGCCTCGGCGAATGGGTTGCAAGGGTCCGGCAGCGGGGAAACTTGCTATACTGCAACCCGTTTCTTCCATTGACTCTGGCGGATGACACCATGCACAGCGACGACACCGGCGATAAGTTGTGGGGCGGCCGTTTTACCGAGGCCACTGATGCCTTCGTGGAGGCGTTCACCGCGTCGGTCGAGTTCGATCGGCGGCTGTACCGGCACGACATCGCCGGCTCCATCGCCCATGCCCGCATGCTGGCCAAGGTCGGGGTGCTGACCGAGGATGAGTGCAAGGCGATCGAACAGGGGCTGCAGGACATCCTGATCGCCATCGAGCGGGGCGATTTTGCCTGGTCGGTGGCGTTGGAAGACGTGCACATGAACATCGAGGCGCGGCTCACCCAGCAGATCGGCGAGGCGGGCAAAAAGCTGCACACCGGCCGCTCGCGCAACGACCAGGTGGCCACTGACGTGCGCCTGTACCTGCGCGACGAGATCGACCGCATTCAGGCGGAGTTGCTGCGCCTGCAGCAGGCCCTGCTGGAGGTGGCGGAGCGCGAGGCGGATGCCATCATGCCCGGCTTCACCCACCTGCAGGTGGCGCAGCCGGTGACCTTCGGGCATCACATGATGGCGTGGTTCGAAATGCTGCGCCGCGACCGGGAGCGGCTTGCCGACTGCCGCAAGCGCCTGAACGTAATGCCGCTGGGCGCCGCGGCGCTGGCCGGCACCAGCTTCCCCATCGACCGCCATTACACGGCGCAGTTGCTGGGCTTCGACGCGCCCACCGAAAACTCATTGGATTCGGTGAGCGATCGCGACTTCGCCATCGAATTCACCGCGGCGGCGGCGCTCATCATGACCCACCTGTCGCGCTTCTCCGAGGAGCTCATCCTCTGGTCCTCGGCGCAATTCGACTTCATCGATCTGCCCGATCGTTTCTGCACCGGTTCGTCCATCATGCCGCAGAAGAAGAACCCGGACGTGCCGGAACTGGTGCGCGGCAAGTCGGGCCGGGTCAACGGCAACCTGATCGCGCTGCTCACCCTGATGAAGGCCCAGCCCCTCGCCTACAACAAGGACAACCAGGAAGACAAGGAACCACTGTTCGACACCGTCGATACCCTCAAGGGCTGCGTGCGCGCCTTCGCCGACATGATCCCGGCGCTCAAAGTGAAGCGCGAGAACATGTACCGCGCCGCACGGCGCGGCTTCGCCACCGCCACGGACCTGGCGGATTACCTGGTGCGCAAGGGCGTGCCGTTCCGCACCGCGCACGAAATCGTGGGCCGGGCGGTCCGCCACGGCGTACAGACCGGCAGGGATCTGGGGGAAATGAGCCTCGACGAGCTGCGGGAATTTTCGCCCATGATCGGCGAGGACGTGTTCGAGGTGCTCACCCTGGAGGGATCGGTCGCCGTCCGCGACCACTTCGGCGGTACGGCACCGGCCCAGGTCAAGGCCGCCGTGCAGCGGGCACGGGAGCGGTTGGAGTCTCGTAGCTGACGGCCGTGCGGCGAAACAACCCAATGCAAAGACGCGAAGGCGCAAAGTTTTGTAGGGTGGGAACAGCCCGCCGGGCGCCGGTTGGTCAAGGCGCTGTTTGGTGGGCGATGCCCATCCTGCACAAACTGTTTCCCCCGCCGCCTTTACGCCGTTGCATCAATGGGTTATCCATGAACCGGACCGGCTAGGGATTCACCGGGTCGCATGAGCCTTCCCGCACCCAGGCGCCGTCTTCGCACCGCAACAGATCCGTGCCGCTGCAAATGTGCTGGCCGTGCGGGTAGGCAATCCCGTTGAAATAGCACACGGGCACGTCTGCGGCCTCCTGCGCGAGCACGTGAAAGTCCTCGTCCGTTTCCTCGATGATGAGCGAGTTCTTCAACTCGGGATCGGGGGCGCCGACGTAGATCGGAGGCTGACGTTCCGGCATTGCTTGCTCCTTCGGGCTGAAGTGGTGCCGAATACGGATCGAATTCGGTGAATTGCGCCTCAGGCGCGGGAAAAGGCCGGGTGACGTTGGGCTACCAGACGCGCCTCCGGCACCCGGGCGGCCAGCGCCGCCGCGAGCTCCAGGCAGATGCCCGGAATGGGCTTGACGCTGACCCACAATACGTTCAGGCGCAGGTTCAACTCGGCGAACACCACGGCATGCCGATAGGCATCCAGCACGGTGCCGATTTTTTGCACTGTATCCTCTATCACATGAGGCGGCTTGCTGCGTAGCTCAGGAATCAGCAGCATGAAGTCGCTGAGCGGATGCCCGTCGTCACCCCGTCCCGGTACCCGTTTCCACAGCGGCTCTGCAGGAGCCAGGGATGCGGCACCCACGGTTGTCATACGCCAAGCGTCTGCGTCGCCCATACGCTTAAGGATATCCCCGGAGAGGGGAAATGCCAGTTGGCACGTACGGTGATGGCGGCGACCAGGTCCATCCTCCATTCAAGCTTTCGGACGCCAAACCGTTATTTAAGGAAGGGAGCGGAAAGGAACGTAATGCGCGCCGGGCGTTCCCCGGCCGATCGGGATATGGCGGCGGCGGTGACGGCAGTGGCAAAAAGCGGAGGGGAAAGGCATTATGTCTTCGGCACAAGCGCATCGGATATCGCCGCAGGGTTGCGCGCGCAAGCGCCGCGACGTGCGTGTCACGATCCATTGTCAGGATTCCCGCCCGTAAGGTTTCTTGCGCCCATATGACCACTCGCGTTCCGCTATCGACAGGCCAGAACGAGGAACCGGATCTGCATCGTATCAAACGCCGTTTTCTGGCGCTTAACCAGGATTGGCTGCGGCGTGTGCGGGAATCCTTGCGTCCACGGCAACAGATTTTCATGGATCTGTTGCCGTTGTTGTTCCATATCAACCACCCGCTGCTTCCCGGGTACATCGGCAGTGCGACACCCGCCGGGGTTTGCGAGTATCAGCCCGGTCGCAATGCCTTGGCGGCCGCCAAGCGGCTCGCCAAGGCCTTCACCTACGTCAAGCGCGCGCTGCGCCGCTACGATATCGAAGCTTTGTTCCTGATGGGCAGCGGTGGAACCGTCGCCTATTCCGACAAGAGCGATTTCGACATCTGGGTGTGTCATCGGCCCGATCTCGACAGCGCTCAATGCGCGACCCTGCGTGACAAATGCGCCGCCATATCGAGCTGGGCCGCGTCGCTCGACCTCGAGGTGCACTTTTTCGTCATGGACGCCGAGGGCTTCCGCAAGGGGGTGCACGATGCGTTGTCGCAGGAGAGCAGCGGCAGCACGCAGCATTACCTGCTGCTGGAGGAGTTTTATCGTACCGGGCTCGTGGTGGCGGGCCGCTTCCCGCTCTGGTGGTTGGTGCCGCCGGACAAGGAGGCCGAATACGAAAGCTACGCCGCCGACCTGCTGCACAAGCGCTTCGTGAAAGCCTCCGAGGTGGTGGATCTCGGTCCCGTGCGCCTGTCTCCCGGTGAGTTCTTCGGCGCATCGCTGTGGCAGATCTACAAGGGCATCGATTCGCCCTACAAGGCCGTGCTCAAGATTCTGCTGATGGAGGTCTACGCGCGGGAGTATCCGAATGTGGACCTGCTCAGCTCACGCTTCAAGCGTGCGGTATACGAGGGCGAGGCGAATCTCGATCGGCTCGATCCCTACGTCATGATGATGTGGAAGGTGGAGGATTATATCCAGCGGACCGGGGATCTCGAACGGTTGGAACTGGCGCGGCGTTGTTTCTACTTCAAGGTCAACGAACGCCTGTCGACGCCGCCACGCTTCGACGAACCGGGTTGGCGGCGCGCTCTGATGCTGGAGTTGGTGCAGGAATGGGGTTGGGATCACACCTACCTGCTTGTGCTCGACTCCCGCAGTTCCTGGAAGATCGACCGCGTCCTCGAAGAACGGCGTCTGCTCGTGGACGAGCTGACGCGCAGCTACCGCATGCTCTCCTCCTTCGCGCGGCAGCACGGGCCGCAAACACAGCTCAATCCCGCCGATCTGAACCGGCTTGGCCGCAAGCTGTATGCCGCCTTCGAGCGCAAAGCGGGCAAGGTGGAGATCATCAACCCGGGCATCTCCACGGACCTCGCGGAGCCGCAGCTTTCGATCCATCAGACCATCGCCAAGAACGAGGAAGGCAGTTGGCTGCTGTTCCGGGGTGACGTCAAATCGGTCGAGGAAGACGAGTGGCCTTTGAAGCGGGTGCGCAGCGTCGTCGAACTCATCGCGTGGGTGTGCTTCAACGGGCTGATGGATGCCCGGACGCTCGTCAGCCTCCACACCTGGGACAGCCACCTCACCATCCAGGAATTCCGCTCGATCGCCGACTCCATTCGACAACTGTTCCCCCAGGTCGGGTTTGCGGACGAAGGCATGGAGGAGCTGGACCAGCCGCCGCGCGTGCTGGCGAGCGCTCTTTTCATCAATGTGGGCGTGGACCCCATGGCGCATTTTACGCGCCAAGGCGTGCACCTGATCAGCGATCGCAGCGATGCCCTCGGTTACGGCGCGCTATGGGAAAATCTGGTGGTGACGCTGGACCACATCGTGGTGACCAGTTGGCAGGAGATCCTCACCTTCCGCTATACCGGACAGAACGGGCTGCTGGATTGTCTGTGCGAGTACCTGAAATGGGCGCCGATCCCTGCTGGCCCCAAACCGCCCGTGGTCAATGCCCAATGCTTCTCATCGCCGCGGCGGGCGATCATTGCGCGGCGCGTGGGGGCGCTGTTCGACGAGGCGATGCGTTGCTTCTACGACGAACCCTACGGCGCAAGCGCCCGTTACGTACTGCGGATCGAGCACAGCTTCTGCGTGCTGCAGCCCGAGAATGGCACGCTGCGCTATCGGCGCCTTGCGTCCCACGCCGAGCTGCTGGAGCATCTCGGTGCGGCGCAACGCCAGTTCAGTCCCGTGAAGATCGATCCTTATGCGACCATAAACGGCCCGCTGCCCATCATCTTCGCCCACAATCAGCCCGGGGTCGTGCAGTTGTTCTATTACATCACGGGGGAGCGCGTGGAAATTTACGTCGTCGACGAAAAGGGCTCCCTGTTCCATCAGGAGGCGGACTTCCACGACGGCCCGACCCTGCTGAGCCAGTACCAGCGATTCTTCGATACGGTGCTGCCGCGGCGTGATTTTCTCACCGCCGAGCGCTGGGACATCTCGTACAGCGAAGGTGTGGAGTTTTATCAGGTGTTCAAGGACGAGCACGGCCGCTGGCAATTGGTGCGGCGTCAGAGCGGCGCCTACGGCAACGGCCACAACTATTTCGACGTGCAGGTGATCGGCGATGTCGTGGACGGCAAAACGGCGTTGACGGTGTACTGCGGTGATCGCGAGTTCTCGTCGTTGGAATTCGGGGAAGAGCTGATGCCGACGGTCGCGCGCCACATCTTGCGTCAGCGCGCCAGCGGCGAGCGTTATCCGATCTATATCACCGACCTCGACCTCTCCCGCGCAATGCTGGCGGCCGATGCCATCGACGAAGTGCAGACCGTGCACTTCCTGCAATACAAGAAGCGCTTCGAGGACAGCCTCAGGAAGGCCCTGGGTTGAGAGCGGGCACGGCAGACGCACACAGAGTGATTTTCGACGACGCTTGTTGCGACGCCGATGTTTTCAATGGCGTTCATGTCGCACTCTTCCCTCTTGCCAGCAGTGGACCCCTCAGGCTTCGGCGGCAGCGCGGCGATTTCGTGCGCCCAGCCATCGTATGGCCAGTTTCTCCAACTCGGCCACCGAGAACACCAGCGCGCCGGCCAGAACGACCCGCAGCCATTCCCATCCGCTCAGGGGCGTAGACTTGAACACCGCCTGCAAGGCCGGGGTGGCGGTGTAGGCGAACTGCAGCAAGGCGCAGCCGGCAATGGCGAGGAGCACATAGGGATTGCCCAGCAAGCCTTCGCGGGAGACCACCGAGCGCAGGATGTGACGGCTGTTGATGAGATAGAACATCTCCGCCACCACGATGGTGCTCACCGCGACGGTGCGCGCCTTTTCCAGGCTGGCGCCGTTGTTCATCTCCCAGATGAAAAGGCCGAGGGCGGCCCCCGCCATGAGCACTGAGACCATCACCAGACGCCAGACGAAGAACCAAGTCAGTAGCGGCTCATGCGGGTCCCGGGGCGCACGGCGCATCACGTCCTCTTCGGTCGGCTCGAAGGCCAGGGCCAATCCCAGCGTGCTGACCGTGGCCATGTTGATCCAGAGCACCTGTGCCGGAGTCAGCGGCAGCATCAGTTCGGTGAAGATGGCGGCGATGACCACCAGCGCCTCCCCGCCGTTGGTGGGCAGCATGAACAGGATGAATTTGCGGATGTTGTCGTAGATGCCGCGGCCTTCGCGCACCGCATTGCTGATGGTGGCGAAATTGTCGTCGGCGAGTACCATGGCCGACGCCTCCTTGGCCGCCTCGTTACCCTTGAGGCCCATGGCGACACCCACATCGGCGCGCTTGAGCGCCGGTGCGTCGTTGACGCCATCGCCGGTCATGGCGACCACGTGCCCGGTGGCCTGCAGTGCCTGCACCAGGCGCAGCTTATGTTCGGGACTGGTACGCGCGAACACGTCCACCTGCGGGGCCAGGCGGCGCAACTCCTCGTCGGACATCGCCTCGATCTCGGGGCCGGTGAGGGCGGGCTTGCCCACGCCGATGCCCATGCGCGCGCCGATGGCCCGTGCCGTGTCCACATGGTCGCCGGTGATCATCTTCACCCGGATACCGGCCTCGGTGCACTCGGTCACCGCCTGGATGGCCTCTTCGCGCGGCGGGTCGATGATGCCCACCAGGCCCAGAAGGGTGAAGCCGCTGCGCAGGTGTGAAAAACGCACCTCCCGCTGGTCCGCGCCGGTGTGCTTCATGGCGATGGCGAGGATGCGCAGCCCGCTCGCTGCGGCGGCGCTGCCGCGCGCACGCCAGTAGTCCGGGTCGAGGGGCTGACCGTCGCCCTGCCACTGGCACATCTCCATGATGCGCTCCGGCGAGCCTTTCACATAGATGAAGCCGCGCCCCTCATGATCATGGTGCAGAGTGGCCATGAGGCGATGCAGCGACTCGAAGGGAATCACGTCGGTGCGCGGCAGCCCTGCGCGTTCCGCGGCGGGATCAAGGCCGAGCTTGTAGGCGAGGGTGAGCAGCGCCCCCTCCGTGGGATCGCCCTCCAGATGCCAGGCATCCTCGCGCTTGTGCAGTTGCGCGTCGTTGCACAGCACCAGGGCGCGGGCCATCTGCAAAAGCATGGGATGCTCCTCGGGCGAGACCGCTGCGCCGTCCAGGTGCACCGCTCCCTCGGGCGCATAGCCCACGCCGCTGACCTCGAACACCCGATCCGCCGTGATCACCTGCTGCACAGTCATTTCGTTGCGGGTGAGGGTGCCGGTCTTGTCGGAGCAGATCACCGTTACCGAGCCCAGCGCCTCCACTGCGGGCAGATGGCGGATGATCGCGTTGCGTCGGGCCATGCGCTGCACGCCCATGGCGAGAGTGATGGTCATGATGGCGGGCAGACCCTCGGGAATGGCCGAGGCGGTCAGGGCTACCGCCATGAGGAACATGTCGCTTGGGGCTTCGCCCCGCAACACCACGCCGATGACGAAGGTGAGCGCCGCCATGACCATGATGGCCAGGGCCAGCCAGCGCCCGAAGGTATCAATCTGGCGCAGCAGCGGCGTGGTGACCGCGCGGACTTCCTCAAGCATGGTGCCGATGCGGCCCAATTCGGTCGCGGCGCCGGTGGCGACCACCACTCCCCTGGCCAGCCCGGAGGAGATGAGCGTGCCCGAATAGAGCATGCAGCGGCGATCACCCAGAGCCGCCTCCGCGGGCACTGGGGCGAGGGCTTTTTCCACCACCTCCGATTCCCCGGTCAGGATCGCCTCGTTGACCCGCAGGGCCTTCTCGCTCACCAGCCGCAGATCGGCGGGGACCTTATCCCCAGAAGCGAGCACCACCAGGTCGCCGGGCACCAGCTCTTCGGCCGGGATCTCCATGCGCTCGCCGTTTCTGATCACCGTGGCCCGCAGGGAGAGCATGCGCCGGATGGCGTCCAGCGCCTGCTCGGCCTTGCCCTCCTGGATGAAGCCGATGGCGGCGTTGACGATCACCGCCGTAAGCAGCACCGCCGTGTCCACGAAGTGGCCGAGCAGCAGGGTTATGACCGCAGCGCCCAGCATTACGTAAATGAGTACGTTGTGGAACTGATAGGCGAGCCGCAGCCAGGCCGGACGGCGGGGCGGAGGAGGAAGCCGGTTATGGCCGAAGCGCGCCAGGCGATCCGCGGCCTCGGCGGCGGACAGGCCTCGGCGCCTGTCGGTCCCGAGCCGATCGACAGTCTCCTCGATGCTCAGGGTGTGCCATTCGGGGGCGGGATGTTCCAAAGGCGTGATGTCAGTCATGGGCAAGCGATTTTTCTGGTCGGGGATGAGTAGCGATAAGTGCTGAGTCATGCCGGGCGTCGGTCCGTGCCCATCCATAAATACCTTGGCGAATCCGCTGTTCTGTGTAAAGCCACGTAGCGAGCGCGGACCAGCCGCCTGCGCACCCTGTACGGATTGGTCAGCGCATAGGCGACGAACAACCGATGCGCGTTCTTCTCCAGGCCCTTGTATTGGGGGGCAGAGGTATAACGAAATCTGGCGCACGGCTGGGAATTGAAGAAGGCAGCGTGCCTGCTTAAATCCGTCTTGCGAAGAACTGATCGCCAGCAGAGGCGGTACGCCACCCATGGCAGAACATAGCGTAGTCCACTTCCAGAAACTCAAGGCGGTGGAGGCGGGGTTGGCGTATTCTCAATACACCTCGTACGGGACCGGGATGTCGGGTGACCTATGCGTCCGTTGTCAGCAAGGTGATGCCTTCGACATCGGCCTGGGCGGAAACCGCCGGCGCCTTTGCCAAGTGCGGAGTAAACGAAGGGAAGGGGTGACGGCCGGATGGGGCGCGCGGCGTGCGGGAGCCAAAGGTCAAAGGAATGAAATGCGGGGGTTGGCGGAGCCGGCACCGCTTGGCGCCGGCCCCACCCGAGGCACTGTTTAGCCGATTAGCCGATGGTGATTTCGGTCTGATCGGACTCGCCCTTGTTGTCGACCCAGCTCAAGGTGAGCTTATCGCCGGGCTTGGCGCCGCGGAACTGAAACGACAGGTAGGGGTTTTTGGAGACCGCCGGGCCCCACTGGGCGG
>Ga0265294_10006063_pt1 | contig 14597 bp, 35 predicted proteins | sample MunlanPumphouse3_FD_192504 | JGI IMG/M metagenome (GOLD analysis project Ga0265294, IMG submission 192504) | Groundwater microbial communities from a municipal landfill in Southern Ontario, Canada - Pumphouse #3 | ecosystem: Environmental > Aquatic > Deep subsurface > Groundwater | place... | reverse complement strand
AAGCTGTTGAGGCTTCTCCTTATAATGCTTTTCTCATTGAAGTTGGATTAAAGGATTAAATAAATGGATTAAATAAATGAACAACTTTATAGTAGGTATTATTATAGGGATACTTTTGGTAGTCATTATAACTTTTATCTTAGACCCTGATAAAATATGGCAAGACAACATAATAAAGGCAGGACATGGTGAATATAACAGCACTACAGGTAAGTTTCAATTCCTACCTGCCTGCAATAAGGAAACAAAATAAATCATGAAAGGAATGGCAAGAATTTGATGACGAAATAATATCAAGAAGGGATTGGTGGAAAAAATGGAAACATATAAGCATGGTATTATAGGATTTTCTCCCGCAGAAGCTACGAAAGGATAAAAATGAAAATACAAATTGCATTAAAAGATAAGATTAAAATGTATTTGCAGGGACTAAAATTAAAACCTCGTCGAATGATGGGAGATAATGGCAAATGTATTTGGATTATAGCAAGTTCTCATCCATTATACTCAGTTACGTGGACTTGGGCAATATACTGGACTAAGCCCTCTTGCTGGAAGTTTGAAAGTTATGATTATTTAAACAATAAACATGAGTACAACTTTAGGAAGGGGTACTACTTGAAACGACTTTTATTCTTAGGATTTAGTCTTGAACGACAAGAAGCGGTGTTAAGAAAATAAAACACTTAATATGAACACAGAAATAGAAAATGAAATTCTTTATAATGAATTTCAATAAAAGGAAAATTATGAAAACAATTAAAGTAAAAGATTATATATTAAAAAACGAAGATATGTTTCGCAAAATATACAAGGCACATAACGATCCAGAATCCATTAAAATGAGTGAAATGAAAATCAAAGATCATTTTGACTTCTTAGTCGGTCAGGTAATTACTATTGGTTTAGTTGCAAGCAAATCATCAAAGTCAAAAATGTATGAGATGTCGGTGTTGGTTACTTCAGTAAATCCACCAGATGAAAATGGTCATAATACTTACGATTTTGTAATGTTTGTAAGAGGTAATTGTGAATTTATTCCAACAATTGATCAAAAAGAAAGATATCTATGGCGAATGTGCACTAAAACAGTTCCTGATGAATTAACAGTTAGATATCTAATTGGTATTGCGTCACATGATGATTTTATCAAAGATTATCAAATTACTCCACAAATGATTCATTACTTAGATGGAGACACATTATGCTTTCCTGATATTTTATCAGACGATGAGAAAATATTATTCAATAATAATATAGATCCGAGATGGTACAATGATGAGCACAGTGCATACTTAATTGAATTAAATAACACAAATATCGAAAGCAATCGAGTAGCATTTATTGAAAAAACTCCTAGAGTTTTTTTAAATGATGAATGGGTTAGCGGTCCAATGGGATCAGAGGAAGATCCTAATTCTAGAGATTGGTGTATTAAAACATTAGTCGAACATTTTCAAAAAGGAGGGCTATAAATGGATGATATTAAAACCGTTCGTGATTTAGAATCAACTTTTACACCTAGTATGATTGGTGACAAATACCAGGTAAGTGGAGTCGAGGGAGACGCGAGATACCCAACAATTGCAGAAGTGCATAGTAAAGACGTAGGATTTGGTATCGTGTTTAAAATTAATGATAAATTTCATTATTTATATGATCATATTCTATTACGAAAATTATAAGAAACATAAGGAAAAACTCATGACTTTTGAAGAAATACAGGCATTAAAAGAAGAGTATGGTAACTCAAATAAATTGCTAAAAGAATACCAAAAAGCAGAAGAAAGACTTAAACAAGTCTTTGACTTTCATAATGAAAATATTATACCCAATGCTATTTTCAAAATAACATTTGAGCGTGAAGAACAATATGATCAATTAAATGAAGACATATTAAGTTGTCTAAGTTTTGACTATGATAAATTTTATGATCTAATGGGTGAGCAAGAAGAGAAGATTTCTGAATTAGAAACTCAATTAGAAGATATTATTGATGTTTCCGAGATATAGACTTGAAATGAATAATTTAAGCGAAATTGATCAAATAATTTTTGAATTGTTTATTAATAACTGGAGTGGTAGTTGTGTATTATCTAGTTTAGATAATATGAAAAAACAACTATATAAAAATTTACAAAACCAAATAGATGGATACTGGTCAGGGAGAACTGCATACAATATTATGATTAAAGGTGGATTTTTAATTGATGGTAAAAGTTCTACAAAAAAAGAATTGACAACGTTAGGTAAATTATTTATGCAAAATTATAAATCAAGTTTAATGGATTGTGAGAGAAGGTCAAATGATTAAAATTAATAATATTTTTGGATTTTTAGTTTTATGTTTCCTTTTTATGCTAGTTTGGTTTCTAAGTGGATATGTATTAGAAAGACAACATATTTCAACATTAGATAAAAATTGTGAAACTCATATGAAGTTTCACAATGAAATATTGATTAGAAAATCAGGGCAATGCAATGAAAATTGAATCAAGAATAGGCATCGAAATACATGATGAATTCATTTCAAAAGAATATATTCAAAAATTAGGATTTGGTGAACTTAAAATGATACTTAGTTTTATTGATAATTTGGACACTTTACATAAGGTAGCTAGTTGGCACTCAGATAAAGCTATTCATTATGCACAAGAACTAGATAGAAACATAAGGGTAATATAATGGATTTAAAAGAGGTTTTACACTTAGAAGAACATGTTGAAATTGAGCAAATTAAATTGAATAAGTTAAATAATTCATGTGATCATATTAAGAGATTCTTTAATTATGAGTCAGTAAATCTTTCAACTAAAGAGACAATCATCATAGATATGGGAAATAAAACATTTAGTAGTAAAAGTGATTTAGGAAATATTATTGTTAATTGTTTAAGTTTTGATTTTGGAAAACTATTATATGAGATCAATAATCAAAAAAAGATTGTAGCTGATCTTGAATTAAAATTACGAAAAGTGAAACATGCTTTAAAAAATATTAAGTAAGGAACAATATGACAGTAATTGTATCAAATGATGAAATATTATATCTTCTTAAAACATTAGGATATACTATTGATATTAAAGTAGTTGATGATTCAAAAAAGGTTACTATTTTATCTAAAATCAGTAATCCACATGTTCTTCCACACTGTTATTCTAGTGAATCCAGTGATGAATATATTAGAAGAGATTGTGTACAATATGTACTAAAATGGGCAGGATTAGAAGTTGTTCCTATGTTGCAGTATGTCTAAAAATAAAAGGGAAAATAATGACACATACTAGAATTTTAATTGGTGGAATAATGATCTTATTATTATTATTAATTCTTGATACTTTTTATATTGGATTGTTTTCAACTGAAAAGGTGAGTACTCATAAAATTGAAAAAGTATATCTGGAACGATTCTTATTACTTGATAATGGCGAAATGATTCAAATGGAGGATTATAGATATGTAGATTATAATACTATTTATAAAAAAACTTATACTCATCACCATTTAATTTTTCCAAATTTTAAACCAAGAGTAATTATAAAATATTCTTTAGAGGCGGATTAAATGAAAACTAAAAATAGAAAGAGTGTTCTACGAGTTATTGAATTAAATAGTAGAATACATACCGATCAGGTAATGCAAGAACTTTACAATGAAATACTTTGCGATAATGACCTCCCTGGTATTTTTCAAGATATATTACCATTTACTAATTCTAAAATATTTAAAGAACAATGTATTTCTACTGTTCAATTTATTCCTTTAGTAAAATTTAGAAAAATTAAAATAAAGAAATAACATGAAACAATTAAATGAAGAAGAATTAAGAAAGTTAAGGCTAGACGATAGTGTTGATTGGCGCGATATTAGTAGTTTCCAAAGACTTAATGAAGATTTTATTCGAGAGTTTAAGGATAAAGTTGATTGGCGTGAGATAAGCATATATCAAAAATTAAGTGAAGATTTTATCCGAGAGTTTAGTAATGAAGTTGATTGGGAAAATATTTGTGATTATCAAAAATTAAGTGAAGATTTTATCAGAGAGTTTAAGGATAAAGTTGATTGGATATATATTAGTGATTGTCAAAAATTAAGTGAAGATTTTATCAGAGAATTTAAAGATAAAGTTTATTGGCGTGATATAAGCAGGTATCAAAAATTAAGTGAAGAATTCATTCGGGAGTTTAAGGATAAAGTTAATTGGGTATATATTAGTGATTATCAAAAATTAAGTGAAGATTTTATCCGCGAGTTTAAGGATAAAGTTAATTGGGTATATATTAGTGATTGTCAAAAATTAAGTGAAGATTTTATCCGAGAGTTTATTGATGAATTAGATATTAGATGTATCAATCTTTATCAAAATCTTAGTGATGAATTTCTGGAAGAATTTAAACTACAAAGACGATATATCAAAATAGTTCATAATTGTGGAAATAGTAATCGCCGAATTTATCGCAAGATAGAAACTCCTGAATTAATCCATATTGGATGCTTCCGAGGCACGCAGCAAGAAGCAATTGAGGCTATTTGTAAAAGATATGATGAAGAAGAGAGGGATGAGTACATAGCGAAAGTGAATGAGTGTTACAAAGATTGATAAAGGAATTTTATGAAAAATTTAAATGAACGATTTAATATCGAAGTATTGGTTATTAGAATAAATGGCAAAATTGACCACGTAATAGGAATACACGATCATTACACAATTGTAATACTTAGTATTCCTAAAAAAGATTTGAATGAAGAGGCAATTAAAAAATTAACCGAAAGTTATCATACAGAAGATGATAACTATATTCATTTATACGAAAATGAAGCAAAAGATCAAGTAAGAGATATAGGTAATCTCAAAATCAACATTGAAACCATTAATTTATTAGATGTGATAAGGAAAAATAATGAATTATAGACAATTAAAGAAACACAATAAAAAAATGATTAATCAGCAATTAAATTATTTACCATATACCATTGAATCGAAAAACTTTGGCGGTGGATACTTTATATTTTCATTTGAACCAGCTAGTATTTGTCATTTCACATTAAAAGAATTTCCTGATTGGAAATTCGCAATTTGGAATCAGGAAAAGTTTAGTATATTCTGTGACAATATTTACATGATTAATAAATTCAAACCCGGACATGGATTCATTAATGAAAATTCTATGCAAAAATTTGTAGAAGAATTGGATGAACTTCGTGAAACATTGTTAGGTAAAGATACCCATATGCGTAGATACATTGAAGCATGTGATGAGGCTAAAAAGGATCAACTTCAACTTGATGAATTCAATAGAAAAAATTACCAGATTATACTTGACGAATTAAATAAAATAAATTCAGAGCAATCAGATATAGAACTAGTTTTACATGATAATTGTACAAAACATTTGAAAGTTTCTCCTAGATATAATATCATTACGAAAGTAACTCATGAATTTAATGAATCATCAACTATTGATCAAAATAATCAATTAGATTTTATGAATTATAAACGATTATGTGATGTAATTCTATTTGATGAAGAAATTTCAATATTAAAGGATACATATGTTTTTGATTCCAGTGTGCATTTAGAAGTTATGAATGCAGCTGAATATGAATCTCGAGCAATTAGGTATGATTATACTTTAAAAACATTCGATGAAAAATTGGATAAAATTTTAAAGGATATGGATGAAAGTAGTAATAAGTAATTACACAATTGGTAATTTAAACATTACTAAAGATAAAATATACCCAATTTTGGCGAAAAGTGAAAATTTTATCAAAATCAAGAATGATATTGATAAAAGTCTTCATTTTCAAATTAAAAGTTTTTATCAAATATTCTCTCCTTTATCAGAGAGGGAATAAATAGATATTTCTATATTAACATAAGGAAAAAATAATGAAAAAGATAGTTTTATTGGTAATGATTGCGAGTTCAGTTTTTGGGTTAACCACTAAACAGTTCCATTTAAAGAATAATGGTTATAATGGATTCTTAGATGATAAAACCATATTATATATTGATAAAGATGTTAAAGTAGGCACAACAGTGGATGCAAACCATATTGGTAAAGTTCTTTGTAACGATCCACAATTGTTTGTGCTTATTAATGAAGGATTAACTATTACTATGATTTATATATTTGAAGATGATAGTGTGCTAAGCATCTTAATCAATGATTGTAAATTAAATAAATAAGGAATATCATGACAGTAAATGAATTAATTGAACATATGGAAAGTGTTCCAGATGACTACAAAATAAAATTGGTATATGGATATGGTGTTAACCAACAATACTTTACAAGTGACTTTATTACGGATAGTTGGCGAGGTAGCTATAATTTACCAGCAACTGAATTTGGTGGTGATGATACATTATTAAATCAAATAAATAATTTAAAAGCAACCCATGGTAAACGAGTTAGAGGTGGAAATTATATTTTAGATGGTGATTCTACATTATTCTTTGTAGAATGTTGGGATGAAAGTGGCGACTGTGTAGCAGTAAGAGATGTTCAAGTTGATCATGAAAGTGAAGAATTATTATTCTTTTTACAAGATAATATGTATTAATAAAAGGTATCAAATGAAAACTAAAACATCAATAATTGATAATTTAACAAACTCTGAAATTTCTGAAATTCTTAAACAATATGAAGAATTAAAAAATAAAGGATTTACAGGGGATGGTATACTTAGACAAAAAGCTAAAGAATACTTTAGTGATTTACCAGAATCATTATCTTTAGAACTTTTTGCAAAAGAAGTCGCATATCAAGTTTGTATAAAATATTGGATCAATGATGTTCTCGAAAAATAATTTAAGTGTTGAATTATTTTATTGTTCAGGTGATTATGAATTTCCTGATTTAATATTTAAAGTTATTGCAAATAATGAAATTAGGTATGATCAAGTATCATACCTTTTAGATCATAAATTATATAACTATATTTTCGACAATAATATTTCACAATTGGAAAAAAATTATTACGATATCCTACTTTAAAGGAAATATATGAAACAGATTGAATTATACACAGATGGATCAGCTCTTGGTAATCCAGGAAGAGGAGGATGGGCATATATTTTAAAATATAATGAACATATTAAAAAAGATAGCGGTGGAGTACCTCATGCTACTAATAATCAGATGGAATTGCTTGCAGTAATAAAAGGACTCAGTGTATTAAAAGAACGTTGTTATATAAAATTATATAGTGATAGCAAATATGTATTGGATGGTTTAAATACTTGGATTAAAAATTGGAAACACAATGGATGGAGAACAAGTAGTAGAAAACCAGTTGCAAATGGCGAATTATGGAAAGAATTAGATGCCCTCTCAGAGAAACACTATATAGAGTTTAACTGGGTAAAAGGACATAATGGTGATCCAATGAATGAAGAAGTTGATTCAATGGCTCAAAATGCTGCTCGTGGTATGAAAAAGGAAAACTAAATGGGAACTTTTTTAAAAATATTTTTTGGCGGGGTATTGTTTATTGCATTAGTAATGATTGTGGTATTAATTATAATTTGGGTACCAATGCAGATATTAAATTATTTTGAGGTTGTTGATTATCGACAATTAATTTATTTTTGTATTATGGTACCTTGGATGAGTTTTGTATTCACTGTTATATTTTTTATAGCAGACGGGCTTGATTAATGAATGAATTAAAATATATTGATGAAAACATTAACTATTTTCGAAAAATTATTCTAGGAGAATTTAATAACTCTCCTGCTGGTAAATATTTTTCAAATAATGAAGAATTTCAGAATAGTGATCAAGCAGAAATTGGTGCACGTGGTGATTTATTATTTCTAAGCTACTTTGCAGGTGAAAGAACTTATTTATTAAGATGTCTTCAAATTGATGAAGACAATATTGAAATAATATTCAATAAATGGTATCAATCTTTAATAAAAGATATTGATAATCCACATTTAGCACCTGGATTCAAAGAGTGGTATAATCTTTATTTTTTACCATTATATTATTCAGTAAGAAAATAAAATGATTATAATGCCACAGATTTCTAATGATTTGTGAATTAAATTAAAAATATGTTAAAAGAGGTGAACACAATGAATAAAACACTCCGTGGAGAATACAAAATTGCTTCTAAAGAAGTTCAAGATATATATTATTATATATTCAATGGTGGACCAGTAGATGATATTAAAAGATCATTGCAGCTAGTAGAAACTTTACCAATTTTAAATAAAGAACCCGTAAAGATTCGCAATCGAAAAGGACATTTAATTGGTTTAATTGGAATAAAAGGAAGCTTAAGAAAGTTCAATTCTGATTTTAATAAAGGATGTTGGTATTTTGATGGCAATCGAGTTGGTAAAAGAAAACAACTATTAATAGATGCATTCTTTACTGATGCCCCGGTTCCTACTGGACTCAATGAAGTAAAAGTCTGGAATAAAATTCAATATAGACTACGGGCAAATATATGAAAAAAGAATATTTGAGTCATGATAAATTATTAGAAAAATTAAATAATCAATCACATGCAACATTGATTATTGTTGGTCGAAATGGTTCAGGAAAAACATATTTGTCTCGACAAATTCAAAATTCACTTTTAGATAATACTGGGTTTTATACGATAAATGAAAATGTTCAATTCACAGATGCAAACCCTTTTAATTCGGATGATTATAAAAACGCAATTATTCATAAAGTAGTGCATTCCACAGGAGAATCACTATATAATCAAATTCTTGATACTATGAATACAAAAGATAATATAATACTTGATGAACCTACCGCTACTCTAGATTTATTAAATTCAAGTATTATAATCGAATCTTTTATTAGACATAATGGAAAAATTAAGATAATTACCACAAATGACTATCTTACTTTAAAATTATTAAGTGATTATATTAGTAGTGCTTATAATGTTGAAACAGGAACTTTTGTTCAAATTAAAGATTATATAAATGATTTAATTGATGAAACAATTAACACTTTAAGTGATCTACCATTTGAAATGATACCAATAAATAACTACAATAAACTAAAGGAAACATATGCAAGAGGGTGATAAAGCATTTCACAAAGATTCAAAACACTTCCACGGTACAGTTGTACAGATATTATCAGATACTCAAATATTGATAAAAAACTCAAAGGATGAATTTCAAACAGTTTATTCAAAAGATTATGTTACTCAAGAGGAAAAGAAAGTTGAGGGAATACGTATTGCTAAAAAATATTCAAAAGAATTATATCTTCATTTTAAAAACAATGATTACGATATATTAGATACATGGGAAAAGTTTAAAAAAGAATTTGATAAGCTTGCTGGGTTATCACCTACTTTTTCTAAGAAAAGTAAATTTGATGATCAATTTTCCCATGTTGTAAATTTCGTTCCAGATGGGTATTATTTAAGTAAAAATCTTTTTACAAAAGAAGAAGCTTTAATTGAATTTCAAGAGACTTTGGGTAAAGAAATTAAAATTGATGAAATTAGTGAACAATATGTTCGATTTCAACCAACACCAGAAGAACTTCGAGGAGAGTTAGATACTAAGATGGCATGGATAGTGTGTAATAAAACAGATAGAAATGCTCAGCCTTGTTGGAGATATTTATGAATACATCCAATATTCAAGTACCAAGTTATCAAATACTTGAAAGTTTAAGAAAAGTAGTAAAATACTATTTACTTAATCCAGATTATGATATGTTTATGTCCAGATTAAAATTTTTAAGAGACACTGCTCTAAAATTTAAACATGAAAGTTTACTAGACACAATCGATCATGAAATTACATTATTAGAAAATGGCGATTATGGTATATGTGATGCACCTGAATTACATTCTAATGGACTATTATAGTCTTATAAAATAAAAAATAAAAATAAGGAAAATAAAATGAAAAAAATAATAATTACAATAATGATGAGTTTAGTGATGAGTGCAACACTAGTTGCTGAATATGTTATTGATATTAGTAAATATCCAGTGTTATTTTCAAATAGTAGAAGTGAGTGTATACACATTGCTCGTTTTAAATTAAATGATTTAAATAATATGATGGAATATTTTGAACACCCATCCACTCAGATGATAACTCAAAATAAAGATTATGTAAAAGTAGGATCATATTATGATGGTGGATATGAAGAATTGTATTTCTTTACAAATGAAGAAGTTTGTAGTAACTATGCAGGATATATTGCCATCATTAATGATAGTGCAAAGTATAGATAATGTTGGGTAATAAAAGATTACTATTTGAAAAATTACAATCTCAAATAGAAAAAGACAAAACCCCAGTTTACATCGTAAAAAGAGGAGATGATAGTTATCCATACCTTTGTACTTTCTCATGGGATGACGCATATAACATGTATCTACGTGAAACGAAGAATGCTAATTTTCCATACATTGAGATAATTAATGTTCAGGATAATATAAATTCCTCATGTCAATTTGGTGCTCCTGCGAGCACAATATATTTTAGTCTTATGAATAATGGTGATGTGATTAAACATTCTAATGATTCAAGAGAATTAGTCTTATCCTCAAATTGGGATAATGTAAAGCATGAATCAGGTACAGTATTGCCATATGATTCAATTAATGGTTTTTATTCATTCCAACCAGTATGGTGTTGGAGTGATAGAATATTTCCACAATTATCTTTTTGGGATGTAAAATCTAGTAAACCTATAAATGCTAACAACAATTATTATGTTGTTGAAAGTGTACCAGTTGATGATTTAAAGAATATGAAATATGCACATGAGTATTTTTTAAAACTGATAAAGGAAAACCATGATTGTTAAAAGAATCAAAGAAATTCCACCCGATTTAAAACCAAAAATAGTTCGAAGATTCGCATTCTTTCCAACTTGGGTAATTGATAAAAATATTAAACATATCTATCACCATCAAGAAAAATATGTATTAATATGGTTAGAGTATTATTATCAGGAATATTATCCGGATAAAGTAAGTAAGAAATTATTTGGAAAAACTTATACAGTAAGTAAATTCAAAGCAGATAATGAAAGAAGATACAAAGATTAAATGTTTAACATCTAATTCTAAAGAATTTATAAGTAACAGATTTTCAGATTTTAAAGAAAATGCTAAATCTGAATTGAAGTTATTATTACTAATTGCATTAGTAAGTATTGGAGTTTTTATAGGGTTATTTATTACGATGATAATTACCGGATTATTATCGCAAATAATTAGTATGATTATTTACGGAACTCTACAATCATGGGTCCCTATTACATTAAGAGAAATGGGAAATTTTACATTTACAATTTTAGTTATTCTTGCAATTGTAATATTTATTATAAATATAATAAATACATGGCGCATTAAGATTGTAAGTATCTATAAATATTTACAATTTGAAGAGTGTGAAAAGGATCAGAATGAGATTATACCTAAGTGAGTTTTTTGATATAAAAGATTTCTGGAAAAACACAAAAGAAATATTGTAATTCAAAAATATGTAGACACAGACTTGTGTTCAATTTTTTGGCTTAGAATTTAAATTAGATTAAAATAACATCATAAGGAATAATATGCAACAGTTTGCACACAATGTAAGTGAAAAGTTTAAAAATCTCCAAGGAGAATTATATGTCGTTGATGTATCAAAAGATGAACTTTACCAATTCTATCTAGATAGTTTTCCACAAGGAACCAATGAAATTTTTAGAGAAAGAAGAGCATATGAATGTAGCGCATGTGGTAATTTTATTAAAAATTTAGGCAATGTAATTGCATTAGATAATGATGGTAATTATATTACTGTCTGGGATATCCCTGAAGTCGATACAGATTATCACAATATTGTTGCAAATAAAATGCATCATTTTATCTTGAGCAAACCTATTATTAGTGTATTTCGTTCAAGTGAAAAGCAGTACGGCTTAGTAAAAAATTTCGAAGAGGGAGAAAATCAGAATTATGTTTGGCATCACTTTTTTGGAGAAGTACCCGAAAGATGTTATAATCTCAGTCCGGGCGAATCAAGAGAAGAAAGTAATGTTAAAGCTAGAGTTCTTCAAAGTGGTTTAGATTTAATTAAAGATGAAAGTATTGATATTGTTCTTGATCTTATTGATCAAAATAGCTTAGAAAGAGGAACTGAATTTAGACACAATGTTGCACAATTCAAGGAATTAAAAAAAAGCTATAAAGTATCTCCTAAAAACTTTGCATGGAGAAAATGCAATATAAATCCAGCAGTTAGCGGTATCAAAAATACCGTTATTGGTACTCTATTAATTGATGTTGAAACACATGAGTTAGTAGATGCGGTTAATAAATTTGCAGAGAAAGTTTCTCCTCTTAATTTTAAAAGAGTAAAATCTTTATATACACCAAAAATGGTAGAAAATGCTATGAAGACAATCGATGAATTAGGACTCAGACCTAGTTTGAATCGTAGACATGCTAAAATTTCAGACATTACTATTAACAATGTAATTTGGAGCGATCCTGAAGCTAAAAAAGAAATGAAAGATTCAGATCCTTTAGCAGACATGCTAGTGAATAATGCTAAGAAAAAAACTCTTAAATCTCAAAACATTGAAGAGATTACCATTACTGATTTCATTGAAAAAGTAGTTCCAAATATTGATAAAATGGAAGTACTTTTTGAAAACAGATTAAAAAATAATCTAGTGAATCTTATTTCTCCTCAACAAGAATCTCCTGGATTATTTCAATGGAATAATAATTTAAGTTGGAGCTACATTAATGAAGTTACAGATAGTGTAAAAGAAAGAGTAAAAGCAGCCGGAGGAAATGTGTCAGGTGATGTTCGTGTAAGTCTCAGTTGGTTTAATAGAGATGATTTAGATATTCATGTTCTTGAACCTGAAGGTGAACATATTTATTACGGTAATAAACAATCAAGATATACAGGAGGAGTATTAGATGTTGATATGAATGTTAATAATCCAGTTCGAGATGCAGTTGAAAATATTACTTGGAGTGATTTACATAAAATGAATCCAGGAAAATATGAAATTAAGATTGATAATTTTACACATCGAGAGAATATTGATTATGGGTTCAACCTACAAGTTGAAGTGAAAGGAGATATAAAAAATTTTAATTATGCTTCAGTAGTAAATGGGACCGTATCTGCACTAACTCTTGAGGTTACAGAAGATTATGAAATACACATTATCCCATCAAAAGAGATGAAAAGTGAATCAGCAAGCACAGAATTGTGGAATTTACAAACAGAACAATATCAACCTTGTACTATTTTAACATATTCTCCAAATTGTTGGGATGGTCAAATTGGAAACAAACATTATATGTTTATCTTAAAAGATTGTTTAAATCCTGATGATGCAAGGGGATTTTATAATGAATTTTTAAAAAATGATTTAATGGTTCATAGAAAAGTGTTTGAAATGATCGGAAGTAAAACTCGAGCGGTTTATAGCGATCAACAATTAGCAGGGCTTGGATTCAGTAGCACACTTCGAAATGAAGTTATTGTAAGAGTAAGTGGAAGTTTTAATAGAATATTAAAACTTAAATTTTAATGGAGGAGATAAGTAATGAAAGGATGGAGTATTTAAAATCTCTATCACATGATTATCAAATAGATTTAGATATAATTATATCATTAGCTATTCTTTTAGAATCTAATGAAGATTGTTATGGATTAATTACCAGCTTAGAAGACATACTAGCTGGTATATAAATAAAAATAAAAATAAAATCAAGGAAAATACAATGGAAAACCCAACATCAAAAGATATCGAGATCAACGTAGAGAACATCGAGAAATTAATCGTAACATCAATTAAAAATAAATATCGTTATAATAGTATTAAAGGTCAATGTACTTTTGAAGATTTATGGGATATTAGTTTAACTAGTAATTCTGGATTTAGTTTAGATGATATTGCTAAAAACATTAATCGCCAAATCAAAGAATGTGATGATGAAAGTTTTGTTAAAAAGAATAGCGGCAAACTTAAAGAACTTAAAGCATCTCTTGAAATTGTAAAATATGTAATTAAAACTAAATTAGAAGAAAATGAGCAGGCGCGACTTGCTAAAGAGAAAAAAGAGAAACGTCAAAAAATTCTACAATTGATCGAAGATAAACAACATAATGCACTGCAAGAGAAAACGCTTGAAGAATTATATGCTGAATTAGAAGAGACTGAGAAATAATATGGGAAATATAATTGCTGTTCAGAATTTAGAAAATTTAAAACAATCTTTGTTTGATGATTGTGCAACATTAAGTGAATTAATTCAAACTGAGTTGGATAAAGAGAATTTTATACAACTCTCTAATTATATTCTTCAAAATTTAGAAGGCAATATTAAACAGATTCGTAATCTTCAACAAGATGTTATTCGTATTAAAAAATTTAAATAAATGATACAAGGTTATTTAAAAACAAAATTTAATAAAATTCATAAGATGGTTGATTATTTAGGTAAACAACCATCTAAAAAATTTGAAAATAATTTTGAGCGATGTCGTCCTAGTAAATATGATAAATTATTAATAAATGATTTATTAAAGGATAGTGGATATGTTGCTGATTATGACCTTTTTTACA
>Ga0265294_10006060_pt1 | contig 14603 bp, 22 predicted proteins | sample MunlanPumphouse3_FD_192504 | JGI IMG/M metagenome (GOLD analysis project Ga0265294, IMG submission 192504) | Groundwater microbial communities from a municipal landfill in Southern Ontario, Canada - Pumphouse #3 | ecosystem: Environmental > Aquatic > Deep subsurface > Groundwater | place... | reverse complement strand
GTCATTTGGGATTCATCTTTCAGCGAAAATACATTAGCTAATCAAATATCTCAATGTTTAATGTCCAGCTCTTCAGTAAATCACGAAAGGTGTGATGAATTGTTGGCAGAAGTAACTGATTTTGACTCTTGTGTTATGGCTGGATTTCAGGTATTGGAATCGAATCCAGTCCAATGTCTAACGATTGACGAACGCACCTTTTCTCAGGAAAGTAATAGTGCTTGGGATCAAGCAGTATTGGCAATTAGTAATTGTGAAGTTGAAAAAGTCTTCCAGGCTCACAGTCGAATTGTGACCTTAACTTTAAAGAATGGTCAAACATTGATTGCTCAGGAACCACGGATCGATGATGTCATGACCTTGGTTGGAATTGCTGAATCAGAATGCGGAGCAATTCCCATTGCGACGGAATAAAATAAAAAAATAAGACAGTATTCATGGTATTGTAAGGTAAAAATCAATCAATATTAATAATGCAAGTTATTTCTCAAAAAGAGGTTGTAACAGATAAGGTATTAAAACTAATTGCCTACTTGCCAACTCGAAGTTTACTAGAGTTAATTGAGGCCGACTTTTTTAAAAAACTAAAAGATCGTGATTTTATTAGGATTGCATTTTACCTGGCTCAGAAGAGTTATCAAGAAGGCGGTTGCCCAATTGGAGCTCTAGTTGTCGAGAATAAAACTAATTTAATTATCGGCAAGGGCCACAATGTGTTAGTCCAGAATAATGATCCTTATGGTCACGGAGAAGTGTCAGCGATTAAAGAGGCCGGACGGCGTGATTTTAGTCAAACAACTATTTTTACTTCACTTAGTCCATGCGATGTCTGTGCCGCTTTGATTAGAGCTCGTCAATTTAATCGTCTTGTTGTAGGTGATATCACTAATGCTTCTGGTAATGAAGAATTACTGCGCCAGTCGGGGATAGCAGTTGATATTCTAGAAGATTCCGAGGCGATTTCTCTCTACCGTCAATATCGAGCTCATAGACCAGAACTAGATATTGAAGACTGGAAGGGTTTAGCTGAAATTAATAAAAAATAATTATATTAATTCTCTATGACTAAACCAATAATTACTCTCATCGTTATTCTAATTGTACTAGCGGGATCGTTGATATATTTATGGCTAAGCCGGCCGGAAGAGGGGTCTGATTTTGGAGAGGAATATATTGTCGGTTCCATTTATGATATCTCGACTGGTCGTATCTTGGTGGCTGAGGGCATTCGGGAAGCAGAATATACCGGGCAGGTAGATGATTTTCAAGGTAACGCAGCCTGGTTCTGGACAACCGAGACACCTATTTTTGGCATTGATGGCGCCGAACAGGATTTTAATAGCTTGCAAGTAGGTCAAACGGTCAGTGTTTGGGTAGATAGTCCGGTTTTGCTAAGTTATCCAGCCCAGGCTACAGCTAGCAAAATTAAAATCTTAGCTGAAGCTGATTTGAGCACTGAATCACAGAATTGTTATGTTGGCGGTTGCGGCGGCGAGCTCTGTACTGCCGATCCGGAAGCTATTAGCGATTGTGAATATTTATTGGGCATGGAATGTTTAGCTGAGGCCAGTTGTCAATTAGTTGAAGGGGAGTGTGCTTGGGTTTTAAATCTCGAATCCGCAGAATGTTTTGTTAATTTGGAAAGAGAGCATGGAGCGGCTCTTCGAGAAACTCGAATTGGCTATCTTTTTGAAGAAGCTAATCGTATAATCTCTGCTGATTGAAAAAACTTGATCTCGCGCTGTTATAATGTGCCAACGTTTACATCTATAACAATATTTGACTTACAATGAACGGTTTGACAAGATTTTTTTATCGCCTCTTTGGTATTATTCGTAAAATCACTCTGGCCGAAATGAGAGTCCGAGATGATTTCTTGATTCGATATTTAAATTTTATCCCACATTCGATCAAACCTAATCACCTGACAGCGGTTCGCTTGGCCATGTCAGGTTTGTTTTTTATTCCCGGACGTCTGATGAATAGTTGGATAGCCTTGTTTTTATTAGTGATTGGTGGTTTAACTGACATTGTTGATGGTGTTTTGGCTCGCAAACGTGACCAAATAACTACCTTAGGGTGCGTCTTAGACCCAATTGCCGATAAGGCATTGGCTCTTGGGGCCATCTGGTATTTATTTTGGCAAGGATTAATTAGCTCTAGAATTTTGATGCATATTATTTTGCCTGAATTAGTTTTGTTTATTTATGTTGTCTGGTATCTATTTGACCGTCGAGTCAAGCATCCGGAACCGAATATAATCGCTCGGCTTAAGTTTACCAGTTACGTTTTTGCACTTATTCTTTTGGTTGTCTCATTACTATTAGGATGGGTGACTTGGATGAATTATCTCGGCTGGGGATTGATAATTTTTGGTGTTATTCTTTCTTGGATCAGTCAAATTCTTTATGCTCATGATGTAATAAGCGATTTCCGAGCTCAGGTTAATATTGGGAGTAAGGCGAGTTAATTAATATTAATCGGTCATGGAGGTTAAAGAGATTAGGGTAAAAAGCATTCTTTCATTTTCTCGGGTCGCTGATTGGACGATTAACCCTTATGTTGGCTGTCAGTATGCTTGTGCTTACTGTTATGCTCAATACATGAAACGATTTACTGGTCATCGAGAAAATTGGGGCGATTTTATCGATATTAAAGTTAATGCGCCTGAGTTGCTCCGAAACGAAATAGGTCAAAAGAAGCGAGGGCGAGTTTGGATGAGCGGCGTTTGTGATCCTTATCAGCCGATTGAGGAGCATTATCAGTTGAGTCATCGGTGTTTACGCATCTTGGCGGAGCACGATTGGCCAATGACAATCCAGACAAAATCTCCTTTAATTTTAAGAGATCTTGATTTACTTAAGCAATTTTCTGAAGTTGAGGTGGGCTTTACTATTACCACCGGAGATGAAAGAATTAGACAAATCTTCGAGCCAAAGGCGCCGACGATTAAAATGCGACTGGAAGCATTATGGCAATTACATCAATCCGGGTTAAAGACTTACGTAATGATTGCCCCAATGCTACCGGGGGCCGAAGGATTGGTTTCTCAAATCAGGGATCGAGTAGATTATGTTTTGATTGATAAGCTTAATTATCATTATGCCGATCGATTGTTTGAAAAACATAATCTGACAAAAATTAATCAAGCAGACGAGTTAATTACTCTACTGCAAGAAGCGAATATTCCTTTAAAATTATTATTTTAAATTATGAGCTTCAAGAATCAAGTCCTTAAAACAGTTAATCAAATTCCTCGAGGGCGAGTTATGAGCTATAAGCAAGTAGCCGAGCGTTCTGGTTCACCGCGAGCTTGGCGATCGGTGGGCAATATCTTAAATAAAAATAAAGATCCCAAATTGCCCTGTCACCGAGTTATTAAATCCGATGGAACAATTGGCGGATATCGACGAGGGGTCAAAGAAAAAGCCCGTCGATTGCAGCAAGAAGGAGTACTGATCAAAAAGGGAAAGTTTATCTTCTAGACTATTTGGTGATTGATGAAGATCTATGTTATCCTTAGAAGTTTTGGAATTGAATTATTGAAAAATGAAAAAAATTATTACTTTAGTAATTGTTATAATTGTTGCATTATTAATCTTTATTTGCTTTTATCCAATCGTTCAAGAAAAATCAGTGGATCTTTCTCCAGATCGAGAATCATTTCAGGTGCTAGACCTTGAAGGTCAATCTCTTTTAAACTTCTCGATCGAAGACTGGCAAGATTGGGCCGAGGCTAATTGGAATAATTCTTTATCAGAGCCGTTAATGATCGGTCAAGAAGAGATTACTCCCGACAGATTTTTGGCTTTTGACGCTGTTGTTCTTAGTCCTAACTTTGAAGAAGTTGCTTTTTCTCTTTCGTCTTATGCCATGCTTACCGACCTCTCTTTGGTTAATATTATTGACTTGAAGAGCGGACAGATTAGAATGTCTTCGAAAGGAACCTTCGGTCAAATAGGCGAAATACAATGGGATCCCTCTGGTCGTTATTTGGCTTATTCCTTAAATACTGCTCGGGCTGGCGGAGATGCCTTAGCCGTTGACGAAACAGATAGATTAACTAAGAAATTTAGACTAGGCGAATCGGAAATAGTGGCTGGGCTTCAGATCGAAGATCAAATTGATTCGGGGGTGCTAAACCCTGAGTTTAGAAATTTGAGCTGGGCAGAAACAGGATCACGCCTACACTTCACAACCAACACTCTGAATATTGGTCAAAATGCTTTTTGGAGCATTGATCCCAACGGGATCGACTTAGTTTTAGAAGAAATTACTCCGGTCGAGTCTTGGTTTGAGAAGACGGGTGTGCTGATAATCAATAATCCTGGAATTCCAGCTGACTCTTGGCATTTAAGCTACGAAGAGGCTGGAGCACCTGGCTTATTAATTGAAATTCAAATAGATGAAGAGACCGAATGCTTAGGAAACTCAGATTATTGTCAGCGATTGATCGATCGAGATGAAGCATTAGCTGGACAGTCGGTTAATCTTAAGGGAATTATTGAGGGCGAGTATCTGAAGGTAACTGAAATTGGATTTTAATCGGATCAATTGTTCCCGGATCGAAAACATCATTCAATGATAATCATTAATCATGAATAATAGAACAATAATTATAATTCTTCTTGTTTGTATTGCGGTTGTTTTTGTCATTGCTTTTAGCTTGGGAGATCATCAGCCGGAGGAGGAAGTCGTTTCGTTTGAGGGATTAATTCAATGTTTGGCCGCTAACAACATTGTAATCTATGGGACTAATACTTGTCCGGCCTGTGCTCAATTGATTAACAGTCTTGGGGGCTATCAAGCAGTAGAGCCTATTTATGTTGAATGCAACCAGGAAACGGAACAGTGCATTCAGCAGATGAAAACAAATTATGTTCCGGAGATTCAAGTTAACGGAGAACTTTATACTGGGTCTCGAGATCCTCAAGATCTAGCAGAACAATTTGGCTGCCAACTTTAAAAATGATGCGTTTCTCTCAAAAAATATTTCTAGTCATTATCCTTAGTTTTCTTGTCTTTATTCCGATAGTTAAGGCAGATAATCTTGAAGGACAAATAATCAACGAAGAAATAGCGATTAATGAACCTATTGTTGTTCATTTCTTCGAGGATCGGCTTTGTTCGGTTTGCGCCAAACAAAAGGATTTTATGGTCTCTCTCCAAGATCAGTATCCGCAGATGGAATTACATATTCATTCGATATCTGATTTGGATATTTTCCATCAACTAGCAGCTGAGTATGATCTTGAAGATTATCGAATTATGGCTCCAACGACTTTTGTGAGAGGGAGTTTTTTGCAGTTTCATGATTTTGGAGAGAAGCAGCAAAAAACACTTATTAAAGCCTTGAACGGTGAGCAGATTCAGGAGGATTGTTGTTTGGTCCGAATTCCAATTTTGAATATTGAGATTGACATCAGTAATTGGTCTCTACCTTTAATTGCTGTTTTACTCGGTTCAGTTGACGGCTTGAATGTCTGTTCAATTGGGGCCTTAATTCTTATTTTAAGCATTGTCTTGATTTTTGAATCTCGTCGGAAAACTTTATTTTATGGAGGTTTATTTATTTTAACAACCGCGGTAGCCTATGGTTTATTAGTATTTTCTTGGGGGTGGGTTTTTGAGATGTTGGTGGGACAGTTACCGATTATTAGAATAATAGTTGGTCTAGCGACTCTCGCTGGTGGGGTTTACTTCTTTAAAGAATTTTTAAGATTTTATCGTTATGGTCCGACCTGTCAGGCTTCTGAGAATGCTTGGGCTCGTCGAGCGACTGAAAGACTTAAACAATCTTTTGATAATCCGAAAAAGAGCTTTTTAATACTGGCTCCGGCAGTTATGTTTTTTGCGCTAGTAATTACTATAGTTGAGTTGCCTTGTTCTATCGGCATACCGATAGCCTTCACAGCTATCTTGGTTGAATCCGAGGTTAGCTTATCGAGTTATATTTTTTACATCATCCTTTATCTTTTTTTCTATTTATTGATTGAGATTGTTATTTTCTTGGGAGCAGTTCTAACTAAGTCTATTTGGCTAGCTGGGTCGAAGGCAATTACTTGGGTTACTTTAGTTGGCTCTCTGGTTTTGTTCTATTTGGCTTTTCATTATTTAATTGGTATCTAATGAATAAAGTCCGAATATATACAACATCGACTTGTGTTTTTTGTTTGCCAATGAAGCAATTTCTGAAACAACAGGGGGTAGACTATCGGGAGATCGATGTTAGCCAAGGAGAGGCAATTGAAGAGCTTCGTCAGAAAACTGGCCAGACTGGAGTACCGGTGGTCGAGGTAGGCGACCAACTGGTCATTGGTTTTGATCGAGCCAAGCTGATCAAAGTATTAGAAGCCAAAGGTTTAATTTGAAAGCCTCAATAGTTAAAGCTGAATTAAATAAAATGGCTGACCCAATTCGAGCAAGGGTCAGCCGTCGCTATTTTAAAACTGGGCCAGGGGAGTATGGTCAAGGTGATTGTTTTTTAGGAGTTAGAGTGCCTAGTCAAAGAATAATAGCTCGTCAATTTGTTGGCTTGCCACTATTGGAAGTAGAAAAAATTTTAAAAAGTCGTTGGCACGAATATCGACTAACCGGGATTTTGATTTTAGTGAACAAATATCAGATAGGAACCGATGAGCAGAAAAAAGAAATTTTTACATTTTACTCTGATCATTTGGAGGCAGTCAATAATTGGGATTTAGTTGATGTCTCAGCTCATAAAATAATCGGTAATTATTTAAAGGATAAAGATCGTCGGTTTCTTTATTATTTAGCTGATTCAGATAATCTTTGGTTTCGTCGCTCAAGTATCATTGCTACTTTCGCCTTTATTGATGACGGCGACTTACAGGAAACTATTCAATTAGCAACGCGTCTCTTAAAAGATAAACATGATTTAATTCATAAAGCGGTCGGCTGGGCGATTAGAGAAGTTGGCAAGAAAGATCCCTTGATCGCCAAGAAGTTTCTCGACCGTTATCATAGTGAGATGCCCCGGACTATGCTAAGATACGCTCTAGAGAAGTTTTCTTCAGCTGAAAGGCAACATTATTTAAAAAGATAGACAATTATGCCTCTAGAATTCCTAGGAATCATCATTATTATAGCGCTCGTCTGTATTTTTTTGTTTTTGTATTATTGGCTGAAACAGATGAAAGGTCTTTTGCGGGATAATCGAGAGAGGTCTTATGAAGTTATCGAAGAAAAGTTAAAACGTGAAGCGGATTACGTTGAAGGGCGTAAGGAAGATATTAAGGAATTGGTAAATAAGATTGAACAGCAGCTACAAGTCAGCCAACAAAAGTTAGAAGTGGCAGAACGAGATCGGGCAGAAACATTTGGTCAGCTAAAAAGCATATTAGAGCAGCAACATCAAGTGACTTCGCACCTGCAAGATTCAACCAGCCAGCTTAAAAATATTCTTTCTAATAATCAACAACGCGGACAATACGGGGAAGAGGTTGCCGAGCAACTGATTCAAACCGTCGGCTTTGTGCGGGGGGAGAACTATTTGATTCATCCTAAGACTAAGTCGGGCACTCAACCCGACTTGGCTTTGTTAATGCCTGATCGGACTCAAGTTAATGTTGATGTTAAATTTCCGATGGCTTCTTTGCTCCGATATCAAGAGGCTCAAGGCGAGGCAGATAAGTCAACGACTCTAAAGAGATTTGCGGCAGATGTTAAGCAAAAGATTAAAGAAGTCACTAGTCGCTCTTATATCAATCCGGAAGAGGGAACAGCTGATTTTGTCATCCTCTTCGTTCCTAACGAAATGGTCTTTAGTTTTATTTATGATAACTTTCGAGATATTTGGTTGGAAGCTTTAAAGCAAAAGGTTATTTTAGCTGGACCATTTAATTTTGTTGCTATTCTGAGAACTATTTATTGGTCTCATCAGAATTTTAAATATCAGGAAAATCTAAGGGAAATTATCGGTCTCATTAAATCATTCGAAGAAGAGTATCATAAATTTGATCAAGCCGTTGATAAGCTGGGTGCGAATATTGATCAAGTGTCCGATCAGTATCGACAGGTGGTTGAGACTCGCCGGAAAAAATTAGTTCGACTGATTGATCGCATCAAAAGTCAGGATAAAGTTTCTACGACTGAAGAAGATTAATGCTAGCTTTTTTGAAAAATAAGAATAAAATATATTAAAGATTATTTAAAATGGAACACCAAAATATTGAAAAGTTTTTAACCAAAGTTGATCGAATTTCTGCCTGGGTTTTAATGGCGGCGTTTATTCTTTACATGGTTAGTGGTTACGGATTAACTCGGGGACTGATTGATATTTCATGGGCTAAAATACTCCATATTCAATGGCTTCCATTAATTGTTATTTTTTCTTTTACTTTTCATGTTGGTTTAGCCCTACGCCTAACGATGATGCGTTGGCAAATTTGGAATAAATTTAGTAAAGCTATTTTGATTTTGGATTGTGTTTTATTTCTTTTTTTCTTTGGTTATGTGGAGCTGTTTTACAATAAGGTTCCTTTGACTTTGCCTATATCTCCTTCTGAGGAATCGTTTCAGGAAGAGCCTTATCAGGAAGAAATGGAAGAGGGAGAGGAAGAAATTCCAGAATATCAAATTGATGAAGAACCAGAAACAGAGATTGTCAGTCAACCTCTAGAAGAGGACGGCTTACTCTTGTTCACTTTGGAAGATTTGTCTTATTATGACGGCCAAGAAGGCCGCCCAGCCTACGTAGCTGTCGATGGGATTGTCTATGATAATAGTGAAATTTTTGAAAACGGAAAACATTATTCTCATCTGGCCGGAAAAGATCTTAGTGAAGAGTTCTTTTCTTATCACGTGCTGGAGGAAATTACTAAGTATCCAGTGGTCGGTCGGCTGGCCGATTAAAACCAGTCTTTTTGTTAAAGACCGCCATCAGCCAAGTTAATTAATTTTCTAACATGGCAACATCTGCCTCTAAGGCTAAGAAGAAGGCCAAGGTTACTAAAAAAACCTCGAAGCCCAAGAAGATGGTCAAAAAGACCACTAAAAAGGCAAAGCCTAAAAAAACCGCCAAGAAGGTGGCTAAGAAAAGGGTAGTCAAGAAAGCTACCCCTCGCAAGGCGGTGAAAAAAGTTCGAGCTAAAAAGTGATTATCACTAGTAGTCGTTTTTAGTCGAGCTGTTTTGTTAACTGTTACGGGACGGAAGACTTTCTTTCGTCCCGTGCAGTATATTTAATCGAGATGAAAAAAGATTTATCGACTCTGACAATAGTTTTGATATCTTTTGTTGTTTTAATTGGATGGGCAACTTGGCGTCAAACTAAGGGTTTATTGCCGGAGACAGAAAAAGATAATAATTGGACTCACTGTTTTTCAACGACATTTAATTATCCGATCCATTGTTGGACGCCTAATGGATGGCTGTCGATAAATCGTGATCGGAGTGCCCCTCTCATCGCTCTAAACAATTTGGGAATTGACGACTCCTGGTCATTAGTCGGCAAAGAGCTAGTCATCACTGGTTATTTAAGTGGTCGTTGGTTTTTTGAGGCTGACTGTCTAGCTGAAATACATGATTACCAAGGTCAAATAATTACTAAAGGACTTGCCGTAGCCCTAGCTGATTGGATGACTGAAGGGTTGGTTCCGTTTCAAGCTTCTTTTATCTGGCCGGACAATCTTAATCTAAGGAGAGCCATACTAGTCATCGTTAAAGATAATCCAACTGGATTGATGGCGGAAGATGAAGGATTAGTGATACCAATTAAATTAAACTATATTTCTCAATGACCCTGAGGGATTTCATTTATACTGCCGTTGATTTCATTTATTCTATTTTATTTCCGCCATTTTGCCTCAACTGTGGCCGGGCCGGGTCTTATATTTGCGATCAATGTCAATTATTTTTGATTGAAGCTGAGCCGAGTTGTCCGGCTTGTGGTCAACCCAGTCCTGGTGGTTGGCGTCATTCAACTTGTTCTTCATCGATAGATCGGCGAATAATTGTCTGGGAGGATGAAGGGTTGGGTAGACGCCTAGTCTCAAAAATATTACAGAGTCGATCTACTCATTTACTGGATGATCTAATGATGCGAGCTGTCCTGACTCTTTTCAAGAATAATGATTATGTTGATTTTTGGTTAATCTTAAGACAGGGATTAGTGAAAATTTTACCCAATCCATCATCTCGTGAAACGAGAGATCACTGTCAAATATCAGAACGAATGGCCCAGAAAATAGTGGCCCTTAATCCAATTCGGGATTTTAAATCAACTTCAGAAACTAGGGTGGCTGTTCTGGTCGGACTCGAGGAGAAGGTCTCAATAGAGGAGCAGGCTCGACTCTTAAAAGCAGAAGGTTTCGATCAGGTGTTTTCTTTTACTCTGATTGGACGAACGTGTTAAGATAGATAATAAGTAATTCACTCATCATGGAGATTATTAATTTTGAAGATTTTCAAAAGATTGACTTGAGGGTAGCTGAAATAATTGAAGCCGAGGCAATTGACGGTTCTGATAAACTAGTTAGACTAAAGATTAAGTTAGCCGATCAGGAACGTCAGATTATAGCTGGCATTAAAATGCATTATCAATCATCAGATTTGATCGGTCGGCAAATTATAGTTGTAGCTAATTTAGCTCCACGGACAATGATGGGTTATCAGAGCCAGGGCATGCTTCTAGCAGCCAATGATGGGAAATTATCCTTACTTCAACCAGATAAAGAAGTAGAACCTGGAACAAAAATTAATTAATTTTTAAAATGAAAAAATTAAAAATTGATAAAGATAAATGCATTGGTTGCGGAGGTTGCGAGTTTAATTGTCCGGAGGTGTTTGAGATTAATATTAGCAGCGGTAAAGCCGAGGTAAAAAAAGACATTAATCCAGCTGATTATCAAGAGGCTGTTGATCGAGCAATCAGCGAATGTCCGACTAAGGCGATTAGCTATGAAGAGTAAAACTTCTTACTTCGGTTTGGCCGAGACGGAATCAGATTATCTGATTACTTCTCGGCGCCAGAGATGCCGTGATCTATTAGCTCAGTCTGAATTAGATGAAGAGGATATGATTGAGCTTTATATTGCCTTACATGTCGTTTTAGAAGTTGGGCTGAATGCCTTATTCCGCCGTTTAACCTTTTGGCATGCTCAGCCCGTCTTTGATCGTCGAGAAATTATTGATCAAGTTGATGATATCAATTTTAAAGACAAGGCGGCTCTGTTTCTTTATTACGCACACTTTAATTTTGAAAATCAGATTGATCAAGCTAAAAATCATCAGAGTATTTTGGACAAAATGGCTCATTTTTCAGAGATTCGAAATCAGCTTTTGCACGGTCACTCAATTAGTACCTTTATCTTGGAGGGTCGGCCACATGATTCCAATGCGCGACGAAAAATGAACCCGAAAACATTAACCAAACAAATTGAATTATTTCGTGACATCATTAAAGGAATGACATTTTATTTGGAGCATTTAGAATCGGTTGGCCAAGAATTAAATAAAGAAGATCTGCGGAAAAGGTATCTTGATCTTAGTTTTTTAGATCAGACTAAGTTTGGATAAAAGCAAGGATAAAAGCAAGGTAGATTGTATTCTGGAATTACCGAAGGGCTTGAATAATTAAAAGACGGCCTGACTTATGGCCGTCTCTTTATTATTTCTTTCCGCCGGGAGAAACGAAGAATTATTCTAGTAGCAAGGCTATTAGATCTTTTTCGCTTAATTCTTCAAGTTTAACTCCGCTATCTAACAAGATATCACCTTCTATCTTGATGATAACCAGTTTCCCTGGCTGATCGTCGTAATTGACAACTGTCAGGTTAACTGTCTCTAGACTAAGACGAAAACTTCGGCTTTCACAGAGTTCTATTAGTTGCTCTACCGTGCGGCGGTTAACATTAATAATCATAATAACACCTCCTTGTTAATAGAATACAATTTTTTTAAAATTTGTCAATTTATATTTTAAATAATTTTGATAAAATTAGATACAGATGTTTAAAAAGGTTTTCATCACTTTTTGTTTTATTGCAACTGCGGCTTTAGTCTGGTGGGGATTTGATCGTCTTAATTGGGCGGATCCGTTAGAGACGCTAATAGAAGTGGGGGATATTATCAATCCAATCCAGATCGAAGAAAGGATTGTTGCTCCGCCACCATTGTCGCTTGATGATCATTTGGACAGATCGGTTGAAAATCTTGATCTGGATAATATCTGGAAGCTTGGTAATCAAATGAGAGAGATCGAAGGTCAGGCTCCGTTAGCCAGAAGTAATTTATTGGACCAGGCGGCTCAGTTGAAGGCTGAAGACATGTTCCAACGGCAATACTTTGCTCATGAGTCTCCAGATGGTCAGGATATAAGCTGGTTAGTTGGAGCGGTCGGCTATGATTTTATTTTAGTCGGAGAGAACTTAGCTTTAGGTAATTTCCAGAACGAGGAAGAGTTGATCGATGGTTGGATGAATAGTCCCGGCCATCGCCAGAATATTCTTAATCAACGTTATCAAGAAATTGGAATTGCTGCTAAAAGAGGGGAGTTTGAAGGGCGGGTAGTCTGGTTAGCTGTTCAAGTATTTGGACTCTCAACCTCTGCTTGTCCGGTTCCAGATCAGGAAATTCGAGAATTGATTGATCGGAATAAGGAAGCGCTCGAGCAAAAATATTTAGATATAGAAATGATTCGCGAGGAACTAAATCAAGTTCGTCCTCGTCGAGGAGAAGATTATGCTGATTTAGTCGATGCTTATAATCTCTTAGTTCGTGATTATAATGAATTAACTCAGGAAACAGCCGATACGATCGAAGAGTACAATCGACAAGTTACTGAGTTTAATCATTGTCTCGGTTATTAATCGACCACTCTCCACTCAATCTCTTCTTCTTTTCCGACAAACTCCAGCCATTCTCCATCATCGTTTATAGCATACCACTTACCCTTGGTGTTACTCCAAATCAGGGGCATTGTTCCGTAAAAAGGTTTCTTAATTACTTCTTTCGGTTTGAGTCGATCAAGCTCTAACCATTTTTTAGCGACTGTTTCTAAACTGTATTCTAGGTTGCGAGACTTAGCCCACTCAGCGACCCTGGTAATAGCCTGGCGAGCCTTCTCCGCTGAACCAGCTAAATCAAGAATCTCTTTAGCGGCTCTCGTGTAGCGACCGTAAATTATCTTCTTTTTTCGAGCACTTTCCTTGATCTGATCTAGGGATAAACCTCGAGTATAAAAATAATGATTAACCACCTTCTGAATATCAGTCTCAGGAGTTATTTTTTTGTTTTTATCATCTGACATGACAGATTCATTCTAGCCGAAAATTAAACTTCTGGCTATAATATGATAGAATAATTCAAACATGATCCAAAGAATTTTTATTGCGGCTGGATTGCCTGAAACATTAAGTGCTAAATTAGCCCGCATTCCAGACAAATATCAAATACCAGTCAGCTGGGTGCCCGCTGACAATCTCCATTTGACGGTTCTTTTTTTAGGAGCGGTCCGATCAGAAAACCTATACCAAATTATTAGAGAAGTCGAGCAGGCGGTTAAAGATCGGCCGTCTTTTACTCTGAAATTTAATCGAGTTGAATATGGTCCAGACGACTCTTTACCACCACGATTAGTTTGGTTATTGGGTGAAAAAAACAGTCAATTTGAGGAGATGCGAGATGAGATTGATCGGCGCTTAAAAAAAGAAAATCTTTATTACTTAACAAATCAATCTAAAGAATCTAAGATTCATGTAACATTAGGGCGGGTTAAAAAATGGGAATGGGCTAAACTTGAGGCGGATAGCCGATTGCCGATTCGAGAAGAGTTAGTCGCGGAGATACCCATTGACGAACTTTTAATAATGGAGAGCAAGCTTTCTCCGGGTCGTCCGCCACAGTATTTTATTTTAGAAAAAATTCCTTTGAAAAAATCATGAAGATACACTGTATTGGTATTGGCGGGATCGGTGTTTCAGCTCTAGCTCGTTATTATTTGTCTCGTGGTGATCAAATCACCGGATCCGACTTGGGCCAAACTGAAATCGTTGATGATTTAGAAAAAGTCGGAGCACAGATTAAAACCGGTCGTCATCAGGCGAGTCACGTTCCGGATGACGTGGAGATGGTAGTTTATAGTGCGGCTGTTCAAGAAAGCAATCCGGAGCTAGAGAGGGCCCGATCGTTGGCCACAGAAAGACCGTTGCCGATTTTGACTTATGCGCAGGCCTTGGGTCAGATAACAAGAAATCATTGCACGGTAGCGATTTCGGGCACACATGGCAAAAGTACGGTAGTTTCAATGCTTTCTTTAATTTTAGTAGAGGCCGGACTTGATCCAACAGTGATTATTGGTACAAAGTTGAAGGCTTTTGGGAATAGTAATTTTCGACTTGGCCAGAGTCGATATTTTATTATTGAAGCAGATGAGTGGCATGGATCTTTTCTTAATTATCATCCAGAGATAATTATTTTGACCAATATCGAAGAAGATCATCTCGATTACTATCGAGATTTGAATCATATTCTCGATACTTATCAAGAATACCTGGGCCTTCTTTCTCCAGAAGGAACTTTGGTTTTTAATCAGGATGATCACAACATCATGGGTTTGTTAGAACGAGTTAAAATTAAAAATCA
>Ga0265294_10006058_pt1 | contig 14608 bp, 12 predicted proteins | sample MunlanPumphouse3_FD_192504 | JGI IMG/M metagenome (GOLD analysis project Ga0265294, IMG submission 192504) | Groundwater microbial communities from a municipal landfill in Southern Ontario, Canada - Pumphouse #3 | ecosystem: Environmental > Aquatic > Deep subsurface > Groundwater | place... | reverse complement strand
GGTATAATTTTATTAAATATAAAATATGAGTTTATGTCAGATACACAAAGAGGAATGATGATGGAACAGTCGATATGGAAAAAACAATACGATGAGTTAATTTCTTACTTGCGGTCAGATAAAAACAATCTCGCTGTTCAACAAGCAATTTCCATAATGAAAAATAATCCAGCCTTATCCTATCAAAGTGTTATGATTGAAGGCTTGATGGGAATTGGCAATCTCGCTCAAGCAGAGAAATTAGTCGAATCGATGAAAAATTACAAAAATGATGATCAGGAAGCAATAAAATATGGCATTTTTGCAATCGCAAATTTATTAAAATCCGGTGGAAGAGTTGTAGAAGCATTAGTATACTATGAAGCAGGACTACAACCCGACGAAGTAATTCATTGTCCACGAATGAATGCGTATGGAAAAATATGCCGAGAAATGGCGCTATCCCGTTTTGGAGATAATTCGTCATCCCAGCGTCTATTAAGCGAGTTAGCCGCGGCACAAGAAAATAATGATAAATATTTGGTTGTGCTCGCTTCGGCCTATATACTAGTCGGGAAAACAAATTTACATCAAACATTTACATTGGATTTTGCTCAACCGTTATTAGATAATATTGATGACTACATATATCCCGGTCTGAAAGCTTTAGCGTATATTGCTACTATATGCAGCGATTGTTATAATGAAAACACCGAGAATTCGATAATCATAAAAATTATCGAATTAATTCTTAGATGTGAAGGAATTAAAGGCGATCCCAATCTGATCGACGAATTTTATTTGCGCTTTCAGATACAAATACAATCATTACCTGTTGGAACCAGTCTTGACGTCTGGATGAAAAAATATCTTAAGCCGGTATTAGATTATCAAAAACGACAAGAGTCGTTATTGTTTCCCAATCTACCAAACGAGCCGCTCATGAAAACAATGGACTGTCTACATTGTGATGGAAGATGTTGTTACGACGGAGTATACATTACTACAGATGAAGAAAATGAGATAAACAAGCTTATCAGAAAGTATCCTGAATATTTTCAACAGGTTCCGCCAATATTCACGGAAGCAGGAGAATGGGGTTTTTTGTTCCATGGCAAGCGGACAATACGTGTGTCTCATGAATATCTATCGACCGACTATCCATCCCATTTTTTGCCAACTAAATGTGTATTTGCATATTCAAATGGAGAATGCGCGTTACAAAAGGTCGCAACGGAAAAGGGATATCATCCCTGGAAATTCAAACCGGCATCTTGCTGGCAATTTCCGCTAATTGGACTTTTTAATGAAAACGCAATGGAACGTCCCCATTATTTTGGTATGAAGGATCCCGGTTATTGTGATGACGAACATCCGGGTTATCTTGCATTTATGCCGTGTTCAAAAACCGATTCAGAAGGTATCACTTGGAAACGGGTCTTCAAAAACGAGATTCAATACTATTTGTTTCAACTTGCCAAAAAAAACGATGAAAAAATCCCTAAATAATGGATGTTTGCCGATGATGTCTCGAGGTTATGAAAACAGGTTCTTGATTAATCCAATGTACAAACCGTTGTATCATTTTTCTACTCCTTTTGGATGGTTGAATGATCCAAACGGTTTTAGCTATTATAAAGGCTATTATCACTTGTTTTATCAGCACAATCCCAAAGCGACAAAATGGGGAAAAATGTTTTGGGGCCATGCAAGGAGTCAGGACCTTATCTTTTGGGAGCATTTACCGATCGCCATAAATCCGGACACCAAATCCGAAATTTTTTTAGGCTGTTTTTCAGGTTCCGCCTTAATTGATAATAATACTATGTGGTTGATTTACACGGGTATTTCATATACGAAAAGCCAACAGCTTATGGCTTTTAGTCGCGATGGAATTCAATTTGAGAAATTACCTAATCCGGTCATTAGCAATGCCAATCGTCCGCCCTTTGCCGGAAGAATGGCGTTTCGAGATCCGAAAATATTTACATTTAATTCTAAGTATTATGTTGTAATTGGTGCTAAATTTAAAGCTGGAAGACAAATAGCACTGTATAAAAGTGAGGAGCAATGGAAATGGGAGTATGTTGGCTGTCTGTATTTAGAAAAAGAAAGAACAATTGGAATATATGAATGTCCCGATTTGATTATAGGAGATAAATTTGATCTTTTATTATATAACACCATTGAAAAGATAAAAAAGAATAATATCATCGTTAAAAACCATATGAGCACAATTGAATTGGGAAAAGCTAATCTTGAAAACTGCACTTTCCAATCGAGTTCAGGAAAATTGAAAATGGATTTCGGATCCGATTATTACGCACCCCAAACAACTTTTACTCCCGATGGGCGTTTAATTGCCATTGCCTGGATGCAGTCATGGAACAAAACGATACCAACGGCCTATCTAAACCATCGATGGGCGGGAATGATGACGATACCAAGAGAGATAACGATTGTCGACGAAATCGTTCATCTAAAACCAGCAAAGGAAATATATAATGCTTTTGAAATACAGGGATTCGAAAGAATATTTCTTGTAAATGAAGAAGTCAGTTTTGAATCTTTTTCAGGGAGTAGTTATCTTTTACGAATATCATTTGATGGATTAGCCAATTTATGTGTCAAGGTTCGCAAAAGTGACCGATGTGAAACCCATATAAAATATGAAGAAGGAATCATCTGTATTGATCGTTCTCATTCTGGACATAAAATTAAAGCTCGAAATGGCTATGATGATGGTAACGTTAATAAATGTGATGTCGGACTTTTGAAAACAGTAAAAATGGAAATATTTGTGGATGTTTCATCGGTGGAGATTTTTATTAATGATCGGTATGCCATGACAACAACCATTTATCCGTTTCCAAACTCGGAAACAATATCATTCTGTTCAAAAAAAAGTGTACAAATACATGCGGTAATTCATCAATATCAAAAAAAACGGTTCACTTTAAAATAGTAATCGTTTTTTTATTTATTTTTGACAACTTCATAAACAAAAGCCCGACCGATTTTGCCTGTTTGGACAATAATACCAAGTATCCGATATGTAAGTAGAACCCCCGTAGCGGCGCTGGGTTTAAGATGTGCTATTTTCTGAAATATTTCTTTCGTAAAGGGATTTGTGAGTTCTTTTGGGAGTAAGTCGAGATAGTCTTTATTGGTTTTCAAATAATAGATAGTGGGAATTCCTTTGGGATATTGATCGATTCGATCATAAGGTTTGCGTTTTGATGCGACAATCGTTTTGGTTCGGTATTCGTCAACATCGACAATAAAGATGATAAAATCCAAATTAGGGTGACCTAACAAATCGCGAATTTGTGCCAGTTGTTGTCCAATGGCCAAAGGTTGGCCTTTTTTTGGAGAACTTCTTTTTGGTAAAAGGACTCCCATTTCATCAATCAGATAAATCGTCTTTCTATTGATAACGGGATACACAACTGTAACATGGTATTTGGGAAGTAAGGCCGTTAATTTGTTCTTTAAAGGCAAGAATGATCCGGTTTGGATCTCGATAATTGCTCCATCGTGGAAAATATCCACAATATAATTGCCGATCTTAAATTCATGGGTGGTCTCATCACTGCATAAATAATATTTTATCGTTCGATGCAGTGTTTTTTCTCTTTCTGTGCCGATACTGTTGTAGGCAGAAGCGGATTTATCAGATAAGCTGCTAAAAGGAGCGGAATTGACCATTTTATCACCTGTTTTCATTGTATCAAAAAATCAGATTGAAAGCCATGAAGAAAAAGATAATTTGGTAAACATTAAAAATTTATTCGAGTTTGTAAATCTCACGGCTTTCAGACCTTGACAACAGACAATCATGATTATATAATGAACATAGTTATCATAAAAATCAAAGGAGGATGACAAAAGAAGCATCAAAAAAGTTGGAATTTTAGGCGACGATTTCACTTTCAATAGCCGGTTCGTCAAAATAGCCAACTGTTATATTTAAAATGTAATATACTCTTCATACAATTATGCGTTGCTTGGGATGCATCAAGACGGAAAGTCCGATGATATCGGCATACCCTTTCAATACTTACATCATGACGCCACCCTTCAAAGGATCTTCCATTCGGATGGTTTTTTTGCGTTATAAAAGGAGGATTACTATGACACTAGATTTAATGTTACAAAAATATCCAGCTTCATCCGAGTATTTGATCGAGGCATTACGTGATTATCAGACGGCAAAAATCGATCACTGCGTCACCGAAATGGAAATCGTGAAGATTGCCAAATATTTTAACGTTACCGAGAGTAAAGTCTGTAGCGTTGTTTCTTTTTATTCGTTTTTATCGGAAAAACCGAAAGGAAAGTATGTGATTCGAATCTGTCGCGATGTCCCATGTTTTGTTAACAAATCCGAATCGATATTAAAAACATTAGAAACAAGATTGGGAATTAAACCAGGAGAGACAACGACTGATGGGTTATTTTCATTGGAATTTACGGGATGTTTGGGTCAATGCGATCACGCTCCCGCCATTCGAATTAATGAGAAGACATATGTCGATCTTACCCCAGACAAAGTAAAAGCGATTTTGTCTGAGTATCGGGAGGAAAAATCATGATCGAGAAAAAAATTATCTCCAAACGCTTTGATAAAATTGATCCGTACTCGATTGCTGATTACATTGCGACCGGTGGTTACAAGCCATTAATTAAAGCGATGACCGGCGAACGGATTGATATCTTAAGTGAAGTAGAAAAATCGAGGCTTCGTGGCCGAGGCGGAGCGGGATTTCCCGTGGCTATCAAGATGATGGCGCTTGCCAAAGAAGCGGCCTCAGTAAAATATATTGTCTGCAATGCTGACGAAGGTGAACCTGGAAATTTCAAGGATCGAGCGATTATGGAAAAAGATCCCCATTCCATATTGGAAGGCATGATTATCACTGCCTATGCCACAAGAGCGACCAAAGGATATATCTATATTCGATGTGAATACGACAAATCTATTGAAATTATGAGACACGCTGTCGATGAAGCCAGGAAAAACCATTTTCTTGGTCTCAAAATTGATAAAATTGATTTTGACTTTGATATTGAAATCCGACTCGGAGCCGGATCGTATGTCTGCGGAGAAGAGTTTGCGTTATTGGAATCAATTGAAGGAAAGACTGGACGGACAAGAGTCAAACCACCGTTCCCGACATCAGTTGGATTATTCGGAAAACCGACGGAAATTAACAACGTCGAAACCTTTGCCAATATCCCAGTGATTGTTGATATGGGTGGCGACGAATTTGCTAAAATCGGCACTAAATCATCAACCGGGACCAAATTATTAAGTCTTTCGGGAAATGTCAATAACAAGGGCGTTTACGAGATTCCTTTTGGAATCCCAATTAAGACTGTAATTGATGAATTAGGTGGTGGTGTTCCTGATAGCCGAGCTCTGAAAATGGTTCAACTTGGTGGAGCTTGTGGACCAATTATTCCGCGATATTTATTAGACATGATCATTGATTTTGATCGTTTCGATGAATTTGAATCAAAGACTGGATCTGGGGCAATTATCGTTATGGATGATCGTTGGGATATCTTTGATATTTTGCTTCGTAACGTTGATTTCTTCAAACACGAGTCATGTGGTAAGTGTGCACCATGTCGCGAAGGCCATAATCAATTAGCACGATTGTTGCGAAAATTTACTGATCGGAAAGCAACTGTCAAAGATTTGATTTCAATCGAATCATTAGCACGGGTTATGCATCAAACTTCGTTATGTGGGCTGGGACAAACATCGCCGACCTCGATTATTTCGACACTTCGTTATTTCCGGGAAGATTATATTGACCGGCTAGAATCATTGGAGGTATAACGAAAATGATGGTAAACTTAAAAATTAATAATATCGACGTTACTGTTCCGGAAAATACAACAATCCTTGATGCAGCAAAAGCAAACAACATTGCAATTCCGACTTTATGCTACTACCCTGATTTGCGAATTAATTCCGATTGCCGGATTTGTTCAGTTGAAATTGTTGGCAAAAAGGGGCTTTCAACTTCCTGCTCGACGTTGGTAACAGAGGGGATGCAAGTTAAGACGCATACTCCGCGAGTCATAAATGCTCGAAAAACAATTACGGAATTACTATTGGCAAATCATGATGCTGATTGTACAGCTTGCGCCAAAAACATGAATTGCGAATTGCAAAAACTGGCAAATGTGCTGGGAATTGATGAAAACCGGTTTGCACGGGTTCTTGAAGTGCGACCTATCGATGATCATAATCCATCTTTGATTCGTAATTCTAATCGTTGTATTAAATGCGGAAGATGCATTGATGTATGTCGCAACATTCAAGGGGTAAATGTTCTTGAGGCTATGAATCGAGGACATGATATTTTGATCTCACCTCCGTTTGGAAAATATCTTTCCGATGAGTTTTGTACATTTTGCGGACAATGTTCAAGTGTTTGCCCAGTCGGGGCTATCATTGAAAAAGATGAAACCGCAACGGTTTGGAATGCATTGCATGATCCGCAAAAACATGTTATTGTTCAGGTTGCCCCTGCAATTCGTGTTTCTTTGGGAGAAGAATTGGGTCAAAAACCAGGAACAATAGTGACTGGAAAATTAGTTGCGGCATTAAAACTTTTAGGATTTACTAAAGTGTTTGACACTGATTTCACCGCTGATTTGACAATCATTGAAGAAGGAAGCGAGTTAATCAAAAGAATTACCACCGGCGGCGTATTACCGATGACAACTTCGTGTTGTCCAGGATGGATCAATTTCGCTGAAACATATTATCCGGAGATTCTTGATCATATTTCTTCATGCAAATCGCCCCAACAGATGTTTGGTGCGTTAGCCAAAACGTATTATGCTCAAAAAGAAAACATTGATCCGGCATCCATCTTTGTTGTTTCAATCATGCCCTGTACCGCAAAAAAATACGAAGCTAAACGATCAGAGATGGGCTCGACAGAAAACAATCTTGATGTCGATGTTGTTCTTACAACTAGAGAAGCCGGAAAAATGTTACGACAGATGGGTGTCGAATTCGAAAACCTTGCCGAAATGGAATTCGATAAACCCTTTGGAACGACAACCGGCGCTGCCGCGATTTTTGGAACTACAGGCGGTGTAATGGAAGCAGCATTACGTACAGTATACGAAATTGTTAATAAGAAACCATTAGCCGCTCTTGACTTTGTCGAAGTCCGGGGCATGAAGGGAATAAAAGAAGCTTCCGTTGATTTAGGCGGAAAAACAGTTAAAGTCGCCGTAGTGCACACGCTTGCTAATGCAAAAATAATAGCTGAACAAATCAAGAACCACGAATCACCTTATGCTTTTATTGAAGTCATGTGTTGCCCTGGTGGTTGTATCGGCGGAGGTGGACAACCGTATGGAACGATTTCGAAGACCCGAACAGATCGTCTCGCATCACTTTATGCAGTAGATGTGGCGATGCCGTTAAGGAAATCCCACGAGAATCCGGATATAAATAAACTTTATTCCGATTTTCTCGGTTCACCTCTTGCTAAACTATCTCATGAATTATTACATACTAAGTATCAGCCTAAACGCCGTCACTAATAACGTTTAATTAGCAAAATTATAAAAAAAAATTGCCTTTCACAGTGTGAAAAGGCGATTTTTTTTGTATAGGAAGCGGATTTTATTGCGCTTTTATAAGCACAAGACTATAATGTAATGTTATAATATTAATATGAATAATAATATTCATATAGCTTAGAAGGAGTACATACATGAGCAAAATTGTTATCGCATTGGGTGGAAATGCTTTAGGCAACCAACCGTCTGATCAAATCAGACTGGTTAGAGATACTGTAAAACCCATTGTAGATTTAATCAAAAAAGGACATCAAGTCATTATCTCTCATGGCAACGGTCCGCAAGTTGGGATGATTAATAATGCTTTTGAAGCGGCTCGAAAGAGTGGCGTTTTAAAACACGGCATGCCCTTTCCCGAATGTGGAGCGATGAGTCAAGGATATATTGGTTACCACTTACAAAACGCATTAGCGAAAGAATTGATCAATCAAGGCCTTAAACAAAAATGTGTTACCATCATCTCTCAGGTTGAAGTCGATCCAAATGATGAGGCTTTCCAAACACCTTCAAAACCCATTGGTCCATTCTACTCAAAGCAAGAAGCAGAAACAATTGCTGAAGCGACTGGTTACATTATGAAGGAAGACTCAAACCGCGGGTTCCGGCGCGTTGTTGCCAGCCCAAAACCGATTGACATAGTCGAAATTGACACCGTGAGATGTTTGGTTGAAAATAATGTTATTGTCATTACCGTAGGAGGCGGCGGGATTCCGGTCGTTAAAGACGGGAATGGTTATGTTGGAGTTCCTGCTGTTATCGATAAAGACTTTGCAAGTCAAAAACTGGCTGACTTGCTTGATGCTGATTACTTATTTATCTTAACGGCTGTAGATTGTGTTTCCCTAAATTATGGAAAACCCAATCAAATTGATTTACATGAACTTACAGTAGCTGATGCAAAAAAATATATTAATGATGGTCAATTTGCTAAGGGAAGTATGCTTCCGAAAGTTGAAGCCGCCATGGAATTTGCTTCCGAAAAGTCTGGGCGTGTTGCTTTAGTCGGGTCTTTGGAAAAAGCAACTTTAGCTTTAGAAGGTAAATCAGGAACACGGATAACCATATGATGAAACAATCCGAACGTAAATCTGCCGCGTGAATTGCGTTGGAGGGGAAGTTCGGTTTTTTTCTCTAAATGATTATTAATGATACAATATTCGATTTTTTATTAAAATACATGGAATCTTGTTGCCTAAAACCAGTTGAATATACTAGTATTATTTTTTAATTTTCTTTATTTTATATTTCACTTTAATGAGGTGAGTTAAATGGTCCAAGGATTGATTTTGGCAGGTGGATTATCAAGTCGCGCCGAAACAAACAAGATGATTTTAAGAATTAGAGGCATGGAATTGATTTGTCATACGGTAGAGGCCATGCAAGATTTTGTCGATGATATTTTCGTGGTTACCGGTTTTTATCACGAAAGTACTTGCGATGCAGTCAATGACTACAATAAAGTAATGGTCGTTCGCAATCCATTTTATGAACGGGGGATGTTTTCTTCGGTTCAATATGGATCCAAATTTATTGACCGTGATTTTTTTATTATACCTGGAGATGTTCCTTTTGTAGAAAAATCAACGTATAAAAAAATACTATCCGCCAAAGGAATGGTTAGGATTCCCGTACATCATGGTCATTCTGGTCATCCGGTTTTTGTTAGCAAAGAACTCTTGCCTGATTTGCGAAACGAACCCAAGGACTCCAATTTAAAACTCTTTTTGGACAAGCATCACCCGACATTTGTCGAAGTTGATGACGAAGCCATTCTTTTTGACGTCGATACCATAGAAGACTTAGAAAAGCTGAAAAAGCAATCGAAAGGAAGCGGAATATGAAAATCGAGCGATATGTAAAATCACCTTCAATCGAAGCCGCATTTGCATCCCTTCATGAAGGAACAAATAACAAGATAATTGCTGGAGGTGCGTGGCTGAAACTGACTGATCCCACGATCGATACGGCGATTGATTTGTCTTTGTTAAACCTAGATTTCATTACCGATAATGGTAAAGAAATTGAAATTGGGGCAATGACTACTCTTCATACTCTGGGAAGAAACGCCATTTTAAATAAAATTTATGATGGTATACTTTCACGAGCCGCAATGCAGATAATGGGAATAACGGTCAGAAATATCGCCACCATCGGTGGCTGTATTATGGGAAAGTTTGGTTTCTCCGATATTCTTACACCTTTAGTCGCAATGGATGCTTTATTGATCTTCCATCAACATGATAAAATGACAGTTGTCGAGTTTCTGAATACAAAAGAAAATATTAGGGATATCTTAGTTAAAGTCGTTATTCGTAAAGCAAATACGCGTGGCTATTTTCGTAAAATTGCTTTGACTCATTTAGATTTTGCAGTTTTAAATACGGCCGTATCGAGAAACGGTTCTGAGTTTCGAATTGTTTTTGGATCTCGTCCGGGAGTATCAACTCGAGCATACAAAGCCGAAAATTTTCTTAAAGAACAAATAAAGATTGATGAAGACGTTATGAATAAAGCAGTTGAAATCGCGGCAGCGGAATGTCAATTCGGTTCAAATCAACGGGGCTCTGCTGAATACCGACAAAGCCTTGCAAAAGTATATGCGAAACGCGGAATTAAGGCGGTGACAACTAATGAAAATTGAACTGACGTTAAATGGCAGAAAAATTTCTGTCGATATTTTACCAGGTGAATACTTAATTGAAACCTTGCGTAAATGCAATATTCATTCCGTGCGTCGGGGGTGCGATACGACCAACTGCGGAGTATGTACTATTCTCCTAGATGGCAAACCGGTGCCTTCATGTTCGGTGCTAAGTGCTCAAGCAGATCATCATCAGATTACGACCATTGAAGGCATTGCTCATGAGGCGGAAAAACTAAGCACTTTCTTTGGCAAAGAAGGCGCTGATCAATGTGGTTATTGTAATCCCGCATTGGCACTTTCCGTATATGCCTTGATGAAAGAAAATCCCCACCCCACCAGTGCTGAAATCGATGAGTATTTGATTGGTAATTTATGTCGATGTTCCGGATATAAAAACCAGAATAAAGCGATAATGGCATTTTTAGCAGAAGAAGCTCGTATGGAGGAACAATAATGAAGGTAGTCAATCAGAAGATACCGTCGATTGACGGCAAGAGTTTAATGATGGGACGGATAGCATATTCTGATGATTTCGCTGATTCGGACTCCTTGGTTATTAAAGTTTTACGAAGCCCGCATCCGTTTGCTAAAATCGTGGCGATTGATGTATCATCCGCTTCCACGCTGCCTGGAGTTGAAATAGTATTGACCTATGCTGATTTCAATCGCATTCCCTTTACTCGTGCTGGTCAAGGATATCCCGAACCCTCTCCTCACGACAAGTTTGTTCTTGATGAATATGTTCGCTATATTGGCGATGAAGTCGCAATTGTAGCTGCCGTTGATGAAGCAACTGCCAAAGAAGCTTTAAAACTGATTAATGTCGAATATCAAGTAATGGAACCGATATTGGATTTTGAAACGGCTTATAATAATCCCATTGTTTTGCATCCGGAACCGGAAATTCATGAAATGTTCCCAATTGGTTTTGATCCGAAAAAAAATGTTGCGGCTGAATACCATATGGAAATCGGTGACATTGAAACCGCTTTAAAACAATGCGATGTCGTCGTTAATGAAACCTATTATACTCAAGCTCAAGCTCATGCAATGATGGAACCGCATTCCTGTAATGCCAGATTCGATCATTTAAACCGGCTTGTGATATATTCCTCGACACAAACACCATTTCATATTCGTCGGATAATTTCTCAAGCATTAGAATTTCCGATTTCTCGTATTAGAGTCATCAAACCCAGAGTTGGTGGGGGATTCGGCGGTAAACAGGCCGTTCATGGAGAGTTGATTGCCGCTTCTGTGACCATTAGAACCGGGAAACCTTCGAAACTTGTATATACTCGTAAAGAAGTATTTGAGTCTTCATACACACGTCATCCGATGCGGTTTGATATGCGTTTGGGAGCCATGAAAGACGGAACCCTGAAAGCCATTGATTGTCAGGTTCTTTCGGACACTGGTGCATATGGTGAGCATGCGTTAACTGTCTTTATGGTTGCTGGTTCAAAAGTCTTACCATTATATAATAAAGTCGATTCGGTTCGTTTTGGGGGTAAGGTGGTTTATACTAATCACACTCCCGCGGGAGCATTTCGCGGATATGGAGCGATTCAAGGAAATTTCGCGCTTGAATCGGTTATTGATGTTCTATGCCACAAACTGCAAATAGATCCGGTTGTCTTCCGACAAAAGAATATGATGAAGGAAGGGGAATCATCACCAATTTTTGCGATTATGGGTGAGGGAACCGAAGGAACGGCAATGACGATGGATACATGCAAACTTGACTATTGTGTCAAGCGCGGCATGGAATTAATTGGTTGGAAGACCAAATATCCTCGGCAAGTTATCTCTGAAGATCTCGTTAGAGGTGTGGGGATGGCGATTGCAATGCAGGGAAGTGGAATACCGTTAATCGACATGGGGTCAGCCATTATTAAGTTAAATGACGGTGGCTTTTATAATTTACTGGTGGGAGCTACGGATATCGGTCAAAAAAGCGACACCATTTTGGCACAAATTTGTGCTGAGGAACTGGAGACAACAATTGATAAAATTATTGTTACTAGTTCGGATACAGATTTGACTCCCTTTGATACTGGGGCATATGCCTCAAGCACAACCTATGTCTCAGGGAATGCCGTAGTGAATGCGGCAAAGGCGATGAAACTACTGCTAATCGAAGAAGCTGCAAAAATTTTGAAAATTAATAAAGACAAGATTATTTTCGATGGTAGCAGTTTCAGTGATTCAGAAGGCAAAATCAAAATTTCGTTAGCGGATTTATCAAATCGCTTATACTATAATGAAAATCAAAAACAATTAGCCACAACAGGCAGTTTTGTCGGTCATAAATCACCACCTCCATTCATGGCCGGTTTTGCGGAAGTCGAGATTGACATCAAAACTGGAGAAACATCGGTTATAAATTATGTTTCAGTGGTCGACTGTGGAACGACAATCAACCCTAAACTCGCTCAAGGGCAAGTTGAAGGCGGAATTGTTCAAGGCATTGGTATGGCTCTTTATGAAGAAGTCAACGTCGCGAAAAGTGGCAAACTGATTACGAATAGTTTCTTATCATACAAAATTCCTACGCGGTTAGAGATAAAAAATTTAGTTACTGAATTTGCGGATAGTTACGAAGAATCAGGTCCTTTTGGGGCAAAATCAGTTGCCGAAATTGGCATCGATACACCACCGGCAGCTATCATGAATGCAATATATAACGCTATTGGTGTCAGAATTAATGTTTTGCCGGCTACTCCCGAAAAAATATGGATGGGAATCAACAAAAAGGAGAAAAAATTATGAATAAAAAAATTGCTTTATTATCACAAATAGTTTTTTTTGGAGCAATTTGGGGGATTTTGGAAGCAACTCTTGGTTATGCTTTGCATTTTCTGCCAACGCTAGTTGCGGGTGTAGTAATGTTTCCGATTGCCAGTTTTATTCTGGTTCGGGCATATTTGAAAACTAATTCACGAGTGGCATTGTTATTTGTCGGTCTTTTGGCAGCAGCTATTAAGGCGCTTAATTTCTTAATGCCATATACCTATGTGATTAAGATTGCCGATCCCATGATTTGTATCGTTATTGAAACGGTAGTCATTTTTGCCATCGTTCCTTTACTGAATCGTAATAAAGTAGCAACTAATTTATTGGCTTTTCCAATCGCAAGTATCACTTGGCGAATGGTATTTGTATTGTTTTTGATTTTTCAAGATTTAGTTTTTCATACTGTTTCCGGACAATTACAGAGTTTTGAAACAGGAATGACTTTCATCGTCGTTAACGGCTTATTTGAAGGGGCATTGGGGGCGGTTGTGTACCATGTAAACTTAATGATTGGTAAGAAGCCGATTCACAATTTGACGACAAAACCAATTTTTGCGGGCGTTTTTTTGATTTTAGCAATCGTCGTGACATTATTTTTGTAATAATCATATCTACCCAATAATGAGTTTGTGCCGATTAAATTGGTAAATAATTATATATTAAAGGGGATAATGATATGATTAATATTATTACTGGGAGTATTGATTCTGGTAAAACCAGCAAAATGATGGCGATTTATCAGTTTTATAAAACTGGTGATGGGTTTATTTCTTTTAAAAGAAAGACGCTTAATTTAGTTGAGTCATATTGGGCGACGCGGCTGGCAACGATGGAAGAACGACCATTTATCTATCGCGACAGTTGTGCTCCTAAGGACTTTGATTCCTGTTGCCATATCGGACCATATTTGGTTTCTCATGCGACTCTGGCATGGATTGAAGCGGAAATTCGCACAATGATTAAACAACAAACATCACCAATATTCCTTGATGAAATTGGCTTACTGGAACTAAATAATCTCGGATTTCATACGATTTTTTCGGAAATGATTGCATCAAAAGGCGAAATCTACGTTACCATTCGTAACGAACTTGTCGATGCAGTATTAAGCAAGTACACGATAACTGATTATCGACTAATGTGAGTGAAAGAGGTTTATTGATGGACGATATGCGGATTCAAAACGGGATGGTGTATCGAAACGGCCACTTTGAAGCGACTAATATCTATGTCAAAGCTGGTTTAATAGTCCGAATTGATTCCGGACTTTTTCCCGCTCGCGACATAATCGATGCCAGTAACAAGTTAGTACTTCCTGGGTTCATTGATCCACATGTTCATTTTGCACTTAACTTAGGAAAAGTTCATTCCGCTGATGACTTCTATTCCGGTAGTATCGCTGCCGCATATGGAGGAGTCACGACCTTTATTGACTTTCTGGATCCTACGGACTGCGTTCACGATTTAGAACTGGCATATGAACGAAGGCTTAAAGAAGCACAGACAAGCGTTGTTGATTATCAATTCCATGCGACCATCAAAAATCCAAAGGGTGATTTGGAACCTTTCGTC
>Ga0265294_10006056_pt1 | contig 14609 bp, 11 predicted proteins | sample MunlanPumphouse3_FD_192504 | JGI IMG/M metagenome (GOLD analysis project Ga0265294, IMG submission 192504) | Groundwater microbial communities from a municipal landfill in Southern Ontario, Canada - Pumphouse #3 | ecosystem: Environmental > Aquatic > Deep subsurface > Groundwater | place... | reverse complement strand
CCATCGAAAGTAATGATATTGTTTTTATCAGGGTTTTTCACATCAATATATCGTAAGTTTCGAACATCAATACTAGAAAGTCCTGATGAAGCTTGAAGAAGAATTATAGCTCGATTTCTCGTATTAGCGTGATGCACTGCTTCCCGAATATCTTCCCTTGTTGGAATATGTTTATTTTCATCTTTTGGAAGTGCTTCTGGTCTTTTCTTTTTCTCATTGTAATGTAATTCTATATTTCGAACTCTACAAAAGCTTTTTATAGTTGCTATTTTCCGTTCAATCGTTTTTGGTGCATTATCCGCTAATGCCGCTTTGTATTTCAAAAAATATCTTTTTATTTTTCTATCATCTATGTCAGGTATTGTTCTTTTTTCAAGCTTACATTCCTCAATAAATTTATCAGGTGACATGTTGATGAAATTGCAGAACTCAACCAATGTTCTTATATAAGTCAATTTCGTTCTATCTTTTGCATATTCACCGTCTTTCTTTCCAATACTCAAGAACCATTCATCTATAGCATCACGATTATCATCGTCATTACATCCTATAGATTCCAAGCATCTTTCAATTACCAAATCAACTTTTGTTTTTTTCCTTTCTAATATCATACTAACACACTCAATTTATTAGTAATGTTATATAGGTATTTGGAGAATAAAAAGTAAAAAATTGACCAAGTAACAGTAGAAGAATCATTCTGTAAAGTTCTGGGACCTTGTCGGTGAACTCATGCCAGGCTATCAGGTGCACAGGAAAAGCCTGAAAAAAGATGGCTGGAGGTATGTGCTTTAAAACTGAACCGAAATTATGCGAATCCGGGTTATGCAGACATATCCAGATTTTATGCAGACATATCCAGATTTTATGCAGAAATATCCGTTGTTTATGCAGAAATATCCAGATGGTTGCCCTGAATTATCTTGTTCTGTAACTTTTTCAATTCTCCGGAGTAATTTCACTCTGAAACTTTTTTGACTCACCTGTATATCTTTTTTAAAATCTGCATTATGGTTTTTAATTTTACCAAGGACATCCTGGACATTAATTATTTATTCGTATAGATATATTACTAAACTGAGGTCAATAACCGAAATAAACTAATAAAACACTTTAATGGGGGTTTTTTCAGGGGAAATAATTCTGATTATTTATGCAGTAACGGTGCTGAAAATCCTGTTTCAAACTTTAACACTCCCTATGCAGAGAAAAATGTCCGCAATACCTGCAATATATTCTCTGAAATTTCAAATATGGGAGTGGAAGAATTGTCAATATATCTTCTGACCATACTATTTATGATGTCAGGATTTTTGCTATTTATTTACGGGCTTTTTACGGGGCAAATCTACCAGTTTGTTATGGGTTTTATTTTTCTGATTTCCGGGTTTATCCTGGATAACACAGGAGACCCGGATAAGGCCGAAAAATGAAATTTGCGCATGACTGTGGGTGAAGAAAAGTTCTTAAAATATTTTGTTCTTAAAATATTTTCTTCTTTTTCCCTTCTTTTTAGCCTTAACCTGCGCCTTTTGTTCAGCCGATGTGTTTTCTCCGGTTTATTATTTCTTCACTTTCATTGATTTCCTCATGACCGCACACTGTACATTTATAATATCTTCTGGTCAACCTCTGCCTCCCTATCTCTTTTATATCAGGTTTTTTGATTTCTACAAGTGTGCCTGTTTCGCTGCATTTATTGCATTCAATATTTTTCAGGGAAACTTCAGGAAGCATTTCTCCCTGTTCTGCAAAGATATTTTCCTGACTCTCTCTTATATCCACATTTCCGCAGTATCTGCATTTCCAGTGCCTTGTCACTGTAAGGGTATATTCTCCATAACTGCTTGTTTCTTTCATAACCGGTTCGCCTGTTTCTTCACAGGCAAGCTTTTTTCCACATTTTTTGCAGAAAGTGTCATGATAATATTCCAGGACATTCTGTATGAAAAGAGAAATGATGAGGGAAATCACGGAAAATACTATGCCAGTAATATAAAACCAGTCTTCATAGCCGTTGCTCAGAATATTTACTATTGTAATAAGAGATATAATTACACAGAAAAGGAAAAACATTTTACTCATTATTTCAAGGGCTTTTTCATCAAAAATATTTATCAGAAAGAGAGAAACTTTTTTGAACCTATCTTTTTTATATTCAACCGCGCCAGTAAAAATATAAGTATTGAGGACCTGTTCGCAGCTGGTCTTTTTACATAATTTCTTTTCAAGGAGATAATTTTCAAGGTTGCCAAACTCAGACTGGTTATACAATTCAAAAGCCCTTCTTTCATTTTTATCCTTTTTCCGTTTTTATATATACTGCATATTTACTCGACAATACTTTTTCAATTGTTAAAAAAGTTACGATTTTAATCGGAAATCGCTAACTGTCTGAAAATATTCGCTGAATTTATGAAAAAACAAAACGATTTCGGAGAAATTTTATAGAAACGATTTTTTACTGATGAAGAAAAAGGCGTTTATAAAATCAAGCCTGATCTTGATAATTTATACTTTTGTTCCTCTGTTAATCTAAATAAACCTGTTCCTGAACAGAAAACAGGATCGTCGGTTCTGTAAAAAGAAACAGGATAAAAAGAAACAGGGCAGGTTTTTCAGTATTCGGACATTTTTCAGCCCGTTACTTCTCACAAATTTCAAACAATTATTACAGGCCCATCGTTATAGGCGTTATATTCGCTATTGCAGTGTTTATTGTCCAGCCAGTATGCACAATGTGCGGTTCCGAAGGATCCGGCAACTTTTGCTTCTGCATTTTCATACCCGTCTACCTGATGCTCCTGGATAATTAGAACGCTGTCGTCATGGTGGGCATTTGATACGACATCCCCGCCCGGAAGTTCCCAGAGACTTATGTGGTAGCCGCCTGAAATCCTGTACCTTCTGTCAGCAACTCCGTCCCAAGCTATCCATTTCCCATATAAGGTTTACAGCGTATTCCATTATGTGAATAGTAAAAATTTTTTATATTTTCTTTTTAATTTTTTGCTTTCAGGCAGTTTCTCCTGCTAAATAAAATCCTTTTCATAGCTTTCAGATGGGTTTTGCTTTTTTATACTCTATTTATGGCAATATGGTCATCTTTTATGCGGACTTCCACGTATCCGCAGTGTACACATTTATAGTGCCGGATTGTCCTGAAAATATTATGGTATTCCAGATGGGCATCCGGATATCTGTATTCTACAAGGCTATAATCCTTCCCGCAACCTTTGCAGGTTTTTCTATTCTTATCTGTCTTCTTTGACCTGGATTTCGAATTTTGGCGGGCTATTTCAGTCCTGATGTATTCATCATTGCAGTACCTGCACTTCAGGTAGCTTGTTATTGTTTTTTCATATTTGTTGTAAGTGCTTACTATTTTGACAAAGGGTCTTTTAATTTCTTCGTAAGCAAAGTCCCGACCGCAATTTTTACATCTGAATATATTGCAATAGTTCTCTATTTCAGAAAGATATGAGGCAAGAACAAAAAACATCAGGCTCCCGGAGATCGATACAAGTGGTAAAAGCGAGGCGGGATCTCCTGAAACTATTTTTAAAATTAACGTGACGAAGAGTACAACGGATAAAAAAAGCGACAATTTCTTTAAAATATTAATTTTTCTTAAACCAAACCGGTTAATCAGGTCAGGAGCTCGTTTTTTAAGGGAACTATAAAAATTTCCTTCCGAACATATCGTCAACGTATCTGTTTCTCTATCCAGTTCGTAACAAACGTTATCCAGATAGGTCCTGTTTATACCTACGGGGAATTCCACGTATCTGATATCTTTGCTCAAAGTATCAATGACCAGTTCCAATTATTAGCCTTTTTCCAGAATTATATCTAAATATATAACAGGACATGATAAGTCTTTTTTTTTAAATTTTATTTATAGAACCACCGGTTCTGCAGAAGTCCTTTATCTTGCGCAAAATTATTTCTGCAGTATTTTTTCTGAGTATTTTACATTATTCACCACGGCTCAGGGATAAACTGGTTCGAGAAATTATCTTAAAAAGCCAAATTAGATCTCAAAAAGTCAAGTTATATCTCAAAATATCAAATGATACCCAAAAATCAGATGGTTAAAAACTTATTCAAAAGAAATGGGAAAAAACTCTTTAAAAATTTAAAGAAGCCAAGGTCCGGATTTGAACCAGGACTGAATCGCTCTGCTGGCGATTGCGTGACCGCTCCGCCACCTTGGCAGCCTGTATAATATAACAAAGTCTTCAAAATATATAAATTTTTAGATTGATAATATGTTACTTTTTATAAGTGCAGTTTTGCATTGACAGTCATAATCATAAAAATTTCAGGCTCTAATTTAAGTTTATAGCACAAACTCATTAGATGAATTTCATTAAAATGTTATCTTTCTACAGGGTCATTTGCTCCGAAGACTGGAGAATATGAGAAATATCATACACATACCTGTTAACTATAAATGTAGTATTCAAACCTTATTTGGAAGTTACAATAATGAGCTTTATTAAGGCCAAAAAATTAAGTTATAAAATCTCTGATCCTTGCAACATCATCCACAATACAGAACCTTTCCTGTCCCGGCAGAGTTGCGTCTCTACAGTGCACCGTCCTTCCCGAGTTTCGCTTCCCGAGTTTCGCTTCCCGAGTTTCGCTTCGGGAGCACGAGGTCCTTTTCGCTGCGCTCAAGAGGACTAATTTAGAAGTTACAGCACGAGGTCCTTTTCGCTGCGCTCAAGAGGACTAATTTAGAAGTTACAATAGTGGACTTCAACAATGAGAACAAAAATTAAGTTATAAAGTCTCTGACCCGTGCAACGTCATTCGCTTTACCTATTCTGTCTTGTCCCGTTCAATGGAGGAGAGCGGAAAGTCCCAAAATTAAGTTAAAAATTTAGGCTTGTCATGTTTTTAAGAGTTGAAATATTTACTGAGCCCTGTTTCTAAGAAATCTTTTATTTTTGTTTTTCTTGCATTTTAGGATTTGCCCGGGCCAGTTTCAGGCTAAAAGATCTGTTGTGAATCAGAGTATATTTTTTCTGTAGGTTTTTATTCAATAATTACCTGGTTTAAGGCTGCTAATTATAAGCAATTAATAGTAACTTATAAGTCCTTATAACTTTAATAGTTAGATAGATCGTTATGAGTGAAGCTACTACAATTCCAGTGACAAAAGATATAAGAGACAGATTAAAAAAATATGGTATGAAAGGAGAAACCTATAACGATATTCTCAAGCGCCTGATGGATGAGGTTGATTATGAGACATTTATGGAACGCCAGTACAAAAAGCTTGAAGAGAAAGATAAATTTGTGAGCCTGGATGAACTTTAATGAGTTTCGATGTAAAACTTCACCCTGATGCAGTGAAATTTCTGGTAAGCTTAAATCCAGAGACAAAAGAAAGACTAAAATCAGGAATTAAAAATCTGGAAATGGACCCTTTTAAAAGCAGACCCCATGCTGACATCAAAAAATTGAAAGGAACGAAAAAAAGAAATGACCTGTACCGTTTAAGAATTGGCGATTATAGAATGATCTATTCAGTGGAAGAAAATACAATTTTCATTCTTGAAATTATTCCACGAGAAAGAGGATATGATTGGCTTTGAAGCCCGAATTTCTCTTCGGGATCAATTTTTGTAAAGACCGCCGCTTCATATTTACTTTTGACAATCCCCTATTCTAATAGACCTGGGATTTTTCCTTAAATTTCAAAATAAACATCGTTAAGTTAATAATGAAAGGAATGACTCTTTTTATAGGGACAAAAAATCGGAAAATTAGCATGTTTCAGCCTAATTTTAAGTATACAAACAAAATCGTGCGTCTGCTTGCGCGAATTCAGGCTGCCCGTGAGGTCATTCTGATTAGCCCTCTTATTCCTGCATGGGAGAGAGAACTCCAGCGAGAAGCTCTTATAAAACAGACTCACCACACAACAAGTATAGAAGGGAATCAGCTTACTCTTGAAGAAGTAAGCCTTCTTATTGAAGGCAAAGATATTCCTGCAGGTGAAAAGGACAAAAATGAAGTTAAAAATTACGTTGATGTGCTTGAATATATAGACAGTCTGGAAGAAAGCACTTCTATTACCGAGAAGATTTTCCTCGAAATCCACAGGCTCACGGTAAAAGATATCCTGCCAGCTGCTTCTGCCGGAAATTATCGGAAAGTCAGGGTGGTAGTCGGAAACCCGAAAACCGGTAAAATCACCTATGTCCCACCGGAACCTGAGGAAGTTCCTCTGCTCACCAGGTCCCTTCTTGAGTGGTTGAACAGTGCAGAAGCTTTAGACCTTATGCCTGCTATACAGGCCGGAATAGCACATTATGAAATTGCTCGAATCCATCCCTTCCTTGACGGCAACGGCAGGACTGCAAGAGCCCTTTCCACGCTTATTCTGACAAAAAGAGGCTTTGATACAAAGAAATTTTTCGCCCTTGAGGAATATTACAACGAAGACCGCCAGGCTTACTATTCAGCGCTTGCCGATGCCGATGCAAAAGGAGGGGAGCTTACGGGATGGCTTGAATATTTCCTCTTCGGCATTGCGGTAGAAACCTCAAGAGTAGAAAATACGGTCAAAAAGCTGAGCAGTGATCGTTCAATGAAAGAAAAATTTGGGCAGATCGGGTTGAGCAACCGTCAGATAAAAGCTGTTGGATACCTCAAAGAAAAAGGCCGAATTACAAATAAAGAGTACCAGGAACTTTGTGACGTTAGCCAGCCAACAGCAAACCGGGATCTTCAGGATATGGTGGATAAAAATGTCCTCCAGCAAAAAGGCAAAAAAAGCCAGCAAATAATTTACGTGCTTAATTTCTAAATTTTGGGCTATTCAAAAGCTATTCAAAAGCTATTCAAAAGCTATTCAAAAGCTATTCAAAAGCTATTCAAAAGCTATTCAAAAGCTATTCAAAAACCATTTGTTAAATATATCATTTACGTAAATTATTTATGTACATTACCTTTTAGATTATTTGCCTGTTAATAAAAGCCATAATTACAGATTACTTCGACCAGTATAACTTTATTCTCTTTACCAAATCTGTCTTGTCACGCTCGACGCAGGAGAGCGGAAAGTACCAAAATGAAGAAAAGAAAATGGTAATTATTCAACTTTTTAAAGTTAAATACTCAAGAACTCTGTGTGCTATACCTCTTTTTTCTTTTTCATTTTAGGGCTGCCCTAACTAGCGCTCGATAAAAAGATCCCTTCTAACTTAAAGCAAAAAAGATTAAGCTTTTTCATTTAGATCCTGAACAATTTTTAAAACTACCTTTTTGAGAGTCGGGATATCCTCTTTTACGGTATCCCATACAGCATCAATATCCACACCAAAATAATCGTGAACCAGTTTATCTCTCATACCTGCTATTCCTCTCCAGTGGATTTGCGGATATTTCTCTCTCAAAGGCTTTGATAGATTTTTAGTAGCTTCGCCGATTATCTGAATTTGCCTGATGGTACCATCCTGAACAAGACTATTTGACAGAAACTCTTCTTCAGTTAAATTCGCTGTGTATTTTTCAATTAAGGAAGTAGATAAGAGGATGTGGCTAAGATATACCCTATCATCCCTTTTCATTCAGATATCACTTTAGCCTCTTTTTTTATTCCATCTATCAGGTAAGGACTTATCGATTTTTCAGTCAGCAGGTCAACCTTAATTCCCAGATAATCCGAGAGTTCCAGTTCGATATTAACCAGAGTCAGCAAGCTTTTTCTATCAGCAAACTCGACCAGAACATCTATATCGCTTTCCGGTTTCTCTTCACCCCTAACATAAGATCCGAAAATGGATACTCTGGTTGCCCCGTATTTTTTTAGAAAAGAGGAAATTTTGCGAAACAGCTCTTCCCTTTCTTCTGCGGTTTGCATGTTGATATATTTCTTTATTTTCAATTTAAACTTTCCCCGAGTTTTGCCACCCGAGTCCCGCCTCGGAAGTCCGCTGTCCTTCCCGAGTCCCGCCTCGGAAGTCCGCTGTCCTTCCCGAGTCCCGCCTCGGGAGGGCGGTGTCCTTTTCGCTACGCTCAAGAGGACTGATTTTTTGAGAGAGATTTTCACAACATATTTATTATATTTCGGCAGCAGCCCACTCTAACAATTCCTTCACAACCGCTTCCATAAGTTTCTCGCTGTCTTCCCGAGACTTCCTTAGTTTCGATTCGAGTTCATCACATAATCTCATGAACTGCTCGATTTTTTCAATGATTTTTTTCTGTAAAGGCACCTGTTAAAAAACCAAACTTGAGAAAATAACAAATATATATGATACACATACTTGTTAGCATAAATTCAGATTTTAATCGTGCTTCATCGAGACTTCGTGGAGGATCTCAGAATAATGCCTTCCCAAGAGCTAAAAGACGCAGAATATTATATGAAAATATTAAGGCAACATATGCCTGAGTTAAGAGATAAATATAGTGTAAACTACCTTGGAGTTTTTGGCTCTTATATTCGGGGGGAGCAGACAGAAGATAGTGACCTTGATGTTCTGGTTCAGTTTGATAAGAAACCAGGACTGCTGAAATATATTGAGCTGGAAAATTATTTGAGCGACCTTTTAGGAATAAAGGTTGACCTGGTAATGAAGAGCGCACTCAAACCCAATATAGGAAAGCGCATCCTGAATGAGGTTGAAGCTCTATGAAGGCCGAGGAAAGGGATTCCGTAGATTTTTTAATGGATATCAGGGAATATGTGTAGATGGGCTCTCCGAAGTAATGGATATTGGAAACGTCTTTTGTCTCTTTCGGGGTAGCTGTCAGCCCGATCTGCGTTGCCGAAGAGAAATATTCGAGTATTTCCCTCCATGCGGAATCTTCAGCCGCGCTTCCCCTGTGGCATTCGTCCACAATCACAAGGTCAAAAAAGTCAGGGGAAAACTGTTTGTAGATGTTTTTCTCTTCTTCTGTGCCTGAAACAGCCTGATAGAGGGACAGGTAAATTTCGTAGGATTTTTCAGCCTCCCGGTTCTTGATTTTTGTCATTGCCTTCCCGAAATGCTTGAAATCGTTAATTTTTGTCTGGTCAACAAGGATGTTTCTGTCTGCCAGGAAAAGGATTCTTTTTTTCACCCCTGCCTTCCAGAGGCGCCAGATGATCTGAAATGCCGTGAGAGTCTTTCCCGTACCTGTTGCCATAACCAGCAGGATTCTGTCCTGCCCTTTTGCAATTGCCTCTATTGTCCGGTTAATTGCTATACGCTGATAATATCGCAGGGATTTCTGCCGATCGGAAAAATAGTCCTGGGTTACGATCCTCTGCCTGTCTTCGTCAAGCCCCTTCCATTCGCAGTATTTCCGCCAGAGAAATTCAGGGGAAGGAAATTTGTCCAGAGAAATTTCCTCTTCTACCTTTCCAAGAGTGCCTGTCCTGTCGTGGAGCAAAAAGGCATCCCCATTCGAGCTGAATGCAAAAGGAATGTCCAGCATCTCAGCATACATGAGCGCCTGCTGCATGCCCTCTCCAACCGTGTAAATATTCCTCTTTGCTTCCACAACTGCAAGAGGAAGGTTGGGTTTATAGGAAAGAATATAGTCAGCTCTCTTTGGTTTTCCTCTGCTCGCAGATGAACCTTTAACAATAATCCTTCCCCTGGTAAGGTTTACTTCTTCCCGGATCTGTTTTTCTTCCCAGTTAGCCCTTTTGATCGCAGGCGTGATAAACTTTGAGCAAATATCCCGCTCACTCAGTTCTTTTTTATTTACCTCTTCCATTTACAGTCATCCAGCGGAATTTACTAACACTCTAGACGGTAATTAATATAAGTGCAGTCACTACTTATACTTTTAAATTTCTTGTGTTTTTGAATTCCTGCCGGCTTAATTATTTTTCAGCATGCTCCGCCTATTTTTGTATTTCCTTACAAAGTGTTATACTGTTAATATAATATTATACGATTTAATACTTAATTATTTTATTAAGATATTGATTATACGCATGCGTCGAAGTTATTCGTTAAAAATAATATATACCCCAAATGCGTAGTATAACTTGCGTTCTCATCAATTGAACACCCACAGCAAACAACACCTACTCCAAAAGATCTACCCCACTAAAGTATTAAAAAACGAAAAACTCTCAACCCACAAGTCAAATAACTCCAACCTCTTCCCAAACTAAAGACTTAGAAAGTTAAATCTTTTAGATGCCTTTCGGAACTTCCAGGTATTTAGATGGGAACGCAAACTCTTTTAAAATTAACCTAAAATTATCTGAAATTTCCTGCACTGAATTTTCCACGTTAAATTAACAATTTTGAAATTCCCTAAGTCAAACTGTTTCATTAAGTTTCAATATTTCAACATCACACAATTTTTAAAATTTCTGTAATTATAAACTTATTATATTTCTGTAATTACAAACTTATTATATTGCTGATATAATCTTAGATCATTAAACTAATGTTATTCCGGTTCTATTATGATTATATCTCCTCATTACGATTATTCGTTAAAAATAATATATACTCCAGGTGCATAGTATAACTTGCGTTCTCATCAAATGAACACCAACCAGCAAACAACACCTACTCCAAAAGATCTACCCACAAAATAACTGAATATTGAAAAACTCTCAACCCACAAGTCAAATACCTCAAACCTCTTCCCAAACCAAAAATTCAAAAAGTTAAATCTTTTAGACGCCTTTCGGAAACTCCAGGTATTTCAGATGGGAACGCAACCTTTTCTAACAAAGCTAAATAACTTTTTTAACAAAATTAAATAAAACAGCAGCATAATTTTTCTATTCTCAGAGCTTCAAAATCTGTTTTCTTCTTCCTGGATATCCTGACCCTTTCCGGCTTTTTTCATAATCCCTTCTGCAGCCATAATTCCGGTTGCAGCGGCATTTACTATATCCCTTGAGAGGCCTGCACCGTCTCCTGCTGCAAAGAGGTTTTTGATGCTGGTTTCCATATGGCGGTCCACGTCCAGGTGCATGGCATAGAACTTGACTTCAGGAGCGTAAAGCAGGGTCGAGTCCGAAGCAACGCCGGGGATAATCTCGTTTAAGGTCTCAAGGCCTTCAATTATGTCCATGACTATCCTGTGAGGAAGAGCCATTGAGATATCGCCAGGTGTCACGTCTTTTAATGTATTTATGACCAGGTTTCTGGCAAGGCGCTCTTTTGTTGACCGCCGTCCGCGCCTCAGGTCTCCCATGCGCTGCAGGACTGGTTTTCCTCCTCCGATCGTTGTCGCGAGTTTCGCAATTGAGCGGGCGTATTTTGTAGTGTTTTCCATGGGTTCTGTAAGTTCTATACGGACAAGGAATGCAAAGTTGGTATTTTCTGACTCCTTATTTGCCATGGAATGCCCGTTTGTTGCAATAAAGTCCTCGTATTCTTCTTTCACGACAAAACCGCGCCTGTTGGTGCAGAATGTCCTTACAAAGTCGTCATATCGGCGGCTCTGGATATGGAATTTAGGGTCACGGTTGATTTTAGTAACAGGGTCCATAATAATAGCAGGGACTTCGACTCTGACCCCTATGTCAATTCCGCCGTAACGGGCTTTCAGGTCATGTTTTTCTATCATTTCCGAAACCCAGTTGCAGCCCCTTCTTCCTGGAGACAGGAGCACATAGTTTGCGCGGATAACCCTCCCGCCTGAGAGTATAACTCCTTTGCATTCCTTTCCTTCTATCAAAAGGTCATGGACTTCGGTTTCAATCAGGAAATCCACTCCTTTATCAACAAGATCCTGTTTGAAGCGCCCGATGAGTGCAGGTGCATTGTCCGAGCCTATATGCCTCTGTTTGATCTCTATAAACCGGGCTCCGACAGAAGCAGCCCTGCGTTTTAATTCCTCTACTTCCGGGCCTTCTGTAAGAAGGGCAGTCTGGGGTGCACCGAATTTAAGGAAAACCTTATCGACCCTGTCAACCAGCTCCCAGGCTTCAGTCTGGTCTCCGGTAAGGGCTGCCAGGTCACCTCCTATGTCAGGCCGAAGGTTAAGTGTCCCGTCAGAAAATGTCCCGCAGCCTCCAACCCCGCACATTATCTCGCACGGGGCACAGTGCTTGCAGTAGCTAAGGGCTTTCATAGGGCAGGAGCGCTTATCAATGTCCCTGCCCATATCAATAACAAGAATTTCCATCTTTCCGGCTGCAAGTTCGTAAGCCGCAAACATCCCTGCAGGTCCTGCTCCTATAATCACGACATCATATGCAGATTTTATCTTTTCTTTCTCAACAGCCCGACCTTCGTTACTCATGGGCAACTCCCCCTAGTTTTTGATTAAACATCAGAAAAACTTATTAATTTCCTTAATCTTATCAATAAAAACTTTTTCATAAAATGCAGCGAACTTCACATTATTTCCGCAAATAAATATATCCCTGATTCTTATTTACATCTTCCTTATGCCGCACCCACAGCCGCTGTACAGGGTCTTACTGGCAAAAATCAGCAATAAATCTAATATCTGTCCCCGAATGTGAAGTATGCCTGTGAAATTCCACAGGCTACTTTTTTAAAAGCTGCTTATCTAACAGCTATTTATCTAACAGCTACTTCTTTCAGTTTAGATATTAACCTGAAATCTCAACAATCAGGGACTTGTTTAACTGAAATCTCTGTTACTGAGATCTCTGTTTATATTCACATTTATTTCAGTCCTCAGTTTGCGGATCAATTACCTGATTGACCTGTTACTGAATGAAAGAAATTGCAAGCATAACGCCCATAAATAGGCAGGTATACATCAGTATGAAAAACAACTTTTGCAAATAACCTTCCTCCTATTCCCACTTTATTCATTATCTTTCCCACTAATTAACATATATGGAGGTTTCAGTATAAAAAACTTTCACCAATCAATTTTAATATTTATTTAAAGTTATATCCTTGCCAGAAAAGAAAAGTTCGAAAAGAAAAGTTCGAAAAGAAAAGTTGAAAAAACTCAGAAAAACGAAAATACTTTGGAAAAATCTTCTTCAGCTCATTTTTCGAATAAACAATTTTTTGACTGCTTTTTTCTCTTTACTTTCAGGATCCCCGTTTTCTGCGGCTTCAAAAAGCTCGGTCCATGCCCTGAAATGATAATCACTGCCTGCTCCAAGGTCTCTGATCCTTATCTCTAAAGGCTTTTCTTTTGTGGCTCCCTGTTGCCCTGCGAGTTTCTTATGAAATGTTTTTGCTGCGGCTTTTTCCGGGGTAGGGGCTGAAACAACTCCGATCATTCCCCCATTTTCATCCGTGGCAATGAAAGTCTTTTCCTTTTTTTCCTTCCCTGCCTGAGGCTCCTGATTTATATTCTCCCTCCTGAGCTGCCTTCTTACCCTGTCAAGGGCATCTCCTGAACTTTTTCTTTCCTGCGGGATTGTTTTCCGGGCTCTGGCTTCAGAAAGGTGCTTTTCTTTTTTCTCGGGTGGGATATAGGGGGCTTTTCCAAGGAGCTCGTGCAGGAGCATTATTGCCGCGTGTTTATCTAGAGGTTCATTATTGTTCCCACATTTGGGGGACTGTATACAGCCAGGGCAGCCACTTTCACAGGGGCAGCTTTCAATGGCTTTTAAGGTGCCTTCCAGTACCTCTTCAATCAGGTCATAACCTTTTTCGGCATACCCGACTCCTCCCCTGTGTCCGTCATATATGAAGATCCCGCTTTTACTCCCAAGGTCAGGATGAGAAGGAGTTGAAACCCCTCCTACATCGCTCCTGTCCACAAGCAGGTGCAGGGGGTACATGGAAATTATTGCATGTTCAACAGCATGGATCCCTCCTGCAAAATCAAGTTTATGGTCTCCTATCATTTCCTGCAGCCTGTCGGGCAGTTTGAGCCAGAGCGCGACAGTCTGGAGGGTAATGGGAGGCATTTCAATTTCATGAGCGCTCATCGTCTCGTCGCTGTGGGTCCTTATTTTCCTGTAACCTGCTATCCTGTCCGTTACCTCAACTTCCCCAAGCCCTACCTCCACCTCAGGGGCGTGCAGAAGAGGTTTTGCTGCATAAGTCTCCTGGACCACGACTGACGAGTCTATCATCGGTTTTGTATAATAGCTGTCGTGCGTCTTTATAGCGTGAATTTCCCTTTTCTCATGGTCTATCCTGTTTATGTAAAAGGATTCTCCCCTGTGAATGTAGACTGCACCCGGATGGCACTCCCGGAAAGCCAGGGTCTCTTCAATGTCTTTTTCTATCGGAAAGCTCCTTTCCCCCTCAAAGGCGAGCAGAGAGTAAGTATTATTATCTATTCCCCTCAGGGAGACCTGTTTATAAGGGAAAGGATCGGTAGAATATTTCATGTCACTACCAGCAAGCAGCCCTTCCGCTTCCAGGAGTTCAACAACTCTTGAGTATCCGCCGCCAAAATACTTTTCATCCGATTCCCTGAGAGGTATTTCTTTTGCTGCGCAGAGCAGGTGCCCTGCAAGGATGTAGGGATTTTTGGGGTTAAGAACGGCGTTTTCACTGCTTCTTGCAAAAAAGTCAGCCGGGTTTCGCATATAGTACTGGTCGAGGGCATTTGTCCCGGCTACCATCAGGACAAGGCTTTCATTCCCGCTCCGGCCCGCCCTTCCTGCCTGCTGCCTTGCACTCATTACCGTTCCCGGATAGCCGTCAAGGATGCAGACATCAAGCCCCCCTATATCT
>Ga0265294_10006055_pt1 | contig 14614 bp, 16 predicted proteins | sample MunlanPumphouse3_FD_192504 | JGI IMG/M metagenome (GOLD analysis project Ga0265294, IMG submission 192504) | Groundwater microbial communities from a municipal landfill in Southern Ontario, Canada - Pumphouse #3 | ecosystem: Environmental > Aquatic > Deep subsurface > Groundwater | place... | reverse complement strand
TTCCGAGATTTTTCAGATATTCCACATCTTCTATTGTTCCCCTTCCATTACAGATCTTCTCAAGGTTCTCATGTAGCCTCTTGTTCCCCACACGGCAGGGGGCACATTTACCGCAGGACTCTTCTACAGTGAACTCCAGGTAGAATTTTGCCACAGCCACCATGCAGTCATCCTCATCCATAACAATCATACCACCTGATCCCATCATAGAACCTGCAGCAATAAGATTATCATAATCAATAGGAACATCCAGGTGCTTCTCAGTAAGGCATCCTCCGGAAGGACCGCCTGTCTGCACAGCCTTGAATTTTTTACCACCCTTGATTCCTCCTCCGATCTCATATATCACCTCCCTGAGTGTGATACCCATGGGAACCTCAATAAGGCCAACGTTGTTTATCTTTCCTGCAAGCGCAAACACCTTGGTGCCTTTTGATTTTTCTGTTCCGATTGATGAGAACCACTCAGCACCCTTGAGAATAATTGCAGGAATATTTGCAAAAGTTTCAACATTGTTCACATTGGTAGGCTTGCCCAAATAACCTTTCTCTGCGGGGAACGGTGGTTTTACGGTAGGTTCACCGCGGAAACCCTCCATGGAGTGTATCAAAGCTGTCTCTTCTCCGCATACAAAAGCCCCTGCTCCGTATCTCAGTTCAAGCTCAAAATCAAAACCGGTTCCCATAATATCCTTACCCAGCAGGCCGTATGCACGGCACTGTCTTGCGGCAACCTTAAGACGGTTGATAGCCAGGGGATATTCTGCCCTGATATATACAATTCCCTTAGTAGCTCCTATACAGTAACCGCAAATTGCCATAGCCTCGATAATCGAGTGGGGGTCTCCCTCCAGGATTGAACGGTCCATGAATGCTCCGGGGTCACCTTCGTCAGCGTTGCAAACCACATACTTTTGATCTGCTTTTTGCTTTGAAGCGATCTCCCATTTGAGACCGGTAGGAAAACCTCCACCGCCTCTGCCCCTCAGACCTGATTTTTTAATTATGTCTATTGTCTCCTGAGGTGTATACTCACCAAGCACTTTTGCCAGAGCTGAGTATCCATCCCTTGCTATATATTCATCGATGTTTTCCGGATCGATAAAGCCGCAGTTTCTCAAAGCAATTCTTATCTGCTTCTGATAAAACTGCATATGTTTGGAATCTTCCACATGTTCCTTGCTCCTGGGATCCTCATAAAGCAGTCTTGTAACCTTTCTGCCCTTAAGAATGTGCTCTTCTACAATCTCTTTGCAGTCACCAGGTGTAACCCGGGTGTAAAAAGTATTGTCGGGAACAACCTTCACGATCGGACCTTTTTCACAGAATCCAAAGCAGCCCGTAATTACTACCTGGGCATCATTTTCCATGCCCACATTCTTAATCTCTGCAGTCAGTTCTTCAGCGATCTTTGCACTTTCAGAAGCCCTGCAGCCGGTTCCTCCACATACCAGGAGGTGCATTTTGTAATTTGACATACCGACTTTAATTATTAATTAATAGATTGATAATTAGTCGGAATAATTCCTTCTATCAGTTCTCCCTTAAGAATATACTTTTCCAAGATATCGATTGCCACCTTTGAGTTGACGTAACCGAATACAACCGGATCTTTGCCGGGCACTCTCACCTCAACTGTAGGTTCAGCATAACAATAACCCATACATCCTCCCTGAGTAACCACTGCGGGAATTTTGTCCTTCTCGATCTTCTCGATCATGGTGTTCATGACCTCCCTGGCACCCGAAGCTATTCCACAGGTTGCCATTGCGACACGAATCTGGACCAAAGACTCTGGCGAGTTGCTTTTTTCGCGAATATTCATTCCGAATTCAAGATCTTTCTTCATCTTGCGCAAATCGTCAATTGATTTGATTTTATTCATAAATGATTGATTATTTGGTTTTTACTTGTATCCAATTTAGGTCAAAATTAGTAATTAAATTGCAAAAGCAAAAATTTTTAACTTTTTAATTAATATTTATTAGTGAGCTTCTGATTTGCAGCCTTTTAGACAGGTTCAAATTACTTAATAATGAGGGATTTACGATATAGTTCACATTATCAGCTCATATGACTATTTTTACTCTTTAGCATTTCAAATCTTTAATATTCTCATTGATCATATCTGTCAGAGCCTTTATTACACCGGGTTCACTAAGAGGCACCCCTTCAAGCACCTCTTTAACTTCCACGGTATCAAACATATACACCGATCCGTTATAAATATATTTGAGTCTGAATTCAATAGACGGGTTTGAGGATAGTGTCAGGACAAAAACATTGGCAATATCACCAAGGGGCAGCCTGTCAATATTGTCATACACAAATTGAGCTGTAATGGCAGTACCCCGGCCGGGAAAAGAGTCAATAAAAAATGTACCGCCTGACTGAATTGCAGACTGTTTAAAAAGTGGTATTCCCAAGCCAACCTTTCTGGTGGTTCTGGAGGTAAAAAATGGATCAGTGACACGCTCTACCTGCTCTGAATCCATCCCTTTCCCGTCATCCTCGACAATTACGGTGAGTTTGTTCCCTTTTATATCCTCATCAATTGTCACTGAGATATTTTCGGCTCCGGCAGTAACCGAGTTCTGAAGAATATCCAGTATATGCATCGCAATATCTTTCATACAGCAAGTTTTAAGATCGCCTTTTTTACATTCTCAAAGGATATCTCCCCGGAATCCGGTGTATCAAGATTCAGTAAGGTATATGCACTGCCTATATCCTCAGGGTAGTGTGCATCAGAAGAGGTTATTATCCCTCTGCCGGCCAGAAAGGTGTTGTTTTTTACAAACTCCTGCAGATTACAGTTCACGGATAGTTCCACAGCATCTGCTTTAAGATCAGGTGGGAAAAAACCCAGCTGGCTCAATATAGAGTTCTGTCTCTTATCTATGTGAGCAGGTATAAAGAGTCCTCCAAGGGAGTGGATAAATGCTTCTACCTGATTGATAGACTGATTGATTGCACTTATCAAAAGATATGGCTCCTGATACAGAACCTCCTCATCCTCGTTTACAACCAACTGATAACCGAAAAAATCGGTCTTATTCGGTACAGGAGGCAGATACTTGTTAAGGTACTCCTGCAGTGTTGCAAGTTTATCGGTATCCACCAGACACACAACATGAACCTCCTCTTTTGTGGTAATTTCGGCCCCGCACAATACAGATATTCCCTCCCTCTCTCCTATTCTCCTTATCTCACCGCATTGCAAAGTTGAATTGTGGTCAGTTATTCCAATGATTCCCAGAGATCTTTCCCTGGCTTTTTTAATGATGTTCAGCGGTGTCATTTCCAGATCACCGCAGGGAGAGAGAACGGTATGTATGTGCAGGTCAGCCCGGATCATTTTAACAGATTATATAATCTGCCAGAAATCTCAAAGGTCTGTAAATCTGTACCCAACAAGGGGATATTCTCTGCTGTGGCAGCTTCTACAGTATCCCTGTCAGGTTCGAAACCCTTGACAAGGATTATTGCAGAAAGCTCTCTGAGAGAGGCAACGGCAACAATGTTTTTATGAGTTTGCAGAGTGATCCATAGATCACCCTCTTTTGAAGCTCCCATAACATCAGAAAGCAAATCAGATGTGTAACCACCCTTTACATCTTTAGCCATCTCAACCTGGGGTGTAAAGGTTTTGAGACTTAATTTTTCGGCAATCTCTTTAAGCAGCATACCACTATTTTTATCTTTAAGCTATAATCACTATAAATCTTTATTGAACCGGTCTTTGCCCCAAATCTTCTCCATGATCCTGACCGCCTCCTCCAGGGTAATTTCACCCCTTTTCTCAAACAGGGTTCTCAGGAAAATACATGAAGTAATATCAGCCTGATCCTTAACAATATCTTCTGCAAGAGCTTCACAACTTGGCGCTCCGCAGGCACCGCAATCTATTCCCGGGAAAAGCATTCTGAGTTTCTTTGCACCCTCCATTTTTTTAAGGGCCACATCAATGTCCCTGTCATACTTTATCATGGAACGGGGCTCAATCTCATCCATGTGAATAACGGCAGAACAATGTTTAAGATACTCTGGAACAAGAGAGTGTGTGTCAGAAATTGATGACGCATACTCTCTCATGCTCTCAGCAGCCAAAAATCGGTTTCTGTGGCACAGTATTCCACCTGCACAGGACTGATCGCACGCCCGGAGCTCGAGAAAATCAAACCCTTCCACCTCCTCGTTCTCAAGCATCTCCAGAAAATCAATTACATTATTCATCCCGTCTATAGCCAGTGTTTTACCCTCAATATGCACTGATTCACCCCCAGTCACAGGAAAGAGAACTCCTTTGGAGGAGAGCTCCCTGCTAACCTTAACCTGACTGGTTAACGGAATATGTTGTTTGAACGCCAGGTAAACCTTGTTGTAGAAATAATCCATATTGATCACCCCTGTTATGGGAGATTCATACCCCCCTACAGGGGATTTTACGGCAGCTATTTTCCCGATGCAGGGTGTGAGGTAGAAAATACCCAGATCACTCTCCGGGATTCCTTCCTCTGCATACTTTCTCTTAAAATACTGAGCGGTTATTTCGATTGGAGGTATCAGCTTCATAATATGGTCAAGAAGTGAAGGAAATCTCACCTGGATAAGTCTTACCACTGCCGGGCAAAATGAAGAAATTGAAGGTTTTACGCAATTTTTGAGATAGTCGTTCTCCTCCCTTATAAGTGTATCCACACTCTGTTCCACTGTGCTTATCTCTGTAAAGCCCAGCTCTCCGATTATGGAACAGACAGTTTCTCTGGATACCTTGTTGTCAAACTGGGCAAAAAAAACAGAGGGAACTAACAAAAGTCTGTGTTTGTACTCGTAAATCTGCTTGAAATCATCGTCCATCACTCTGATTGCCCTTGTGGGGCAAACTCTGTAACACTCCCCGCAATCAATACACCAGTCCACATGAATGTGAGCCTTTCCGCCGGTGACTCTGAGTGCCTCTGTCGGACACACCTTCATGCAGTGGGAGCAGCCGATGCATACATCCCTCATTATCTCGAGGGCTCTGTGATAGGTTGTCTGGCTCATTATATAAAAATATACAAAAATCTCTATCCGGCAAAATCTATTTCAATTGTCACCCTTGTCCCCTCACCCACTCTCGAGACAATATTAAAACGATCTGCGTTATCCTTAATATTGGGCAATCCCATTCCCGCTCCGAATCCCATCTCCCTCACCCTGGAGGATGCCGTGGAGTACCCTTTTGTCATTGCCATGTCAATATCGGGAATCCCCGGCCCTTCATCTTCAAGCACTAGTTTAATTCCGCTGTTGGAGATATCGGCTGATATCACACCCTTGAATGCATGAGCCACTATGTTAACCTCAGCTTCGTACAGAGCAACTACCACTCTTTTAATTATTTCCGGTGATATATTTAAGTTTTTTAATGTTTTCTTTATCTGGGAGGATGCATATCCCGCACGTGTAAAATCTCCCCCTTCTACATTATATTCAGTCAACATACTAAAAAACCGGTTTGAGTCCCTCTTTAAACAAAATCCCTGAGCAGCGGAACATGGAGAAAGGACTCCTTACAATCAGAATATTACTCTCATCGGCAACCTCAATCATCGCCGGGGTTACCTCCTTATCCCTGCATACAAGCATAAAAGAGACATCAGACATCTCTGCAGTCCTTACCGACTGGACATTGGCAAGCCCCGTGATAAGTATGAAATTGCCACTTCTTACAGTAAGTACATCACTCATAAGATCCGATGCAAAGGCATACTCAACCTCTTCATCCTTTTTTGACTCCCCACACACTATACTTCCATTGACCAGCTCACAAATTTTGCTGATTTTCATATAATTCAAGAATTACAAATTTTTAATATAGCATCTTCTTCTCATATAGGGTACATGCTCATAGGATTCCCACACCTTATACACAGAGTTATCCTCTGCCTGGGGATTTGTAATTGCATAGTCAATGCTCAGCTCCTTAAATCTTGTGGCAAGATAAGTGTGTATTATTGAGGATATACCCTTGTTCTGCCACTCGGGTGCAGCACCCAGCAGCATTAAATCTATAGATCTGTATTTTTTTAATCCTTTCATAAGATAGTACCATCCAAACGGCCAGAGAGAACCTTTTGCTTTTTTGAGAGGTTCCGACAGACTGGGGAAACATACAGCAAAAGCGGCAACTCTCCTGTTTTGGTCCACAACGATACAGGTAAGATCAGGATCCAGCATACCCATGTAATCCTTACCTATCTTTAATATCTCAGGCACTGTCAGAGGCACGAAATTGTCAATGTTCCTGAAGCTCTCGTTATAACTTCTAAAGAAATCCATCAGCAAATCCTTGTCTCTCTTAAACTCTTTTATCTCCATAATCCTGAGATTATATTTCTTGAGCAATAAATCGTTGAGCCTTTTGAGTTTATCAGGAACCCCCACGTTGGCCGTGATTTTTATCTGAATCCACTCTACCTGTTTGCTGTAATTAAGGGTTTCTATATGTTTAGGATAGTAAGCATAGTTATACAGGCAGTTTGCCGGCGGAGTGTTTTCGAATCCCTCAGTAAGCATTCCCTGCCTGCCCCAGGTGTTGTAAGCCAGCGGGCCGTGAATCTCTGACATCCCTTCCTCTCTTCCCCACTCTTCCACCTTTCTGAGAAGAGCGCCGGAGACCTCAATGTCATCCACAAAATCAAACCATCCGAAACGGATTCTTTTTGTTTCCTGGTATTCGTTGACCCTCGGATTCATAATTGCTGCAATCCTTCCTACAATTTCACCCTCCGGAGAAAAGGCCAGCCACATTCTTATTCTGCAGTACTCAAGAGAAGGGCTTTTTGTAAGAGAGGTGTACTGATCGGAATCCAGGACAGGTACATAATTGCTGTTGTCTTTGTATAGTTTATGAGGAAATTTTATAAACTCTCTGATATCCTTTTTGGAGTGTATCTCCTTAACAGTAATGTGCATAAGATATTTTTATGTCGGGTTTAGGTAGTGCAAATGTAACGATATTTTCCCAATTAACATTTATGCCCGGTCAGATTGCATACAACCTCCTGGGCACAAAGGGCTCCAAAGATAACGGGCAGCCAGGAGACACTGCCCACCATCGATTTTTTATTCTGCTCCTGTACAGGCACTATCGCTTCACTTATAGGAAGTTCCTCAGAAAAAACCACTCTGAATCCACTTTTAATACCCTCCTTACCCAGCCTTTTTCTAAGCATATATGCAAGAGGGCAGTTGTGAGATTTTGAGATGTCTGTGATACGAAGCTTAGTCCCGTCGAATTTTGCTCCCGCACCCATTGAACTGACTATGGGGATTGCATTCGCAAGAGCAAATTTAATGAGGGATATCTTTGGGGAAAGTGTGTCAATTGCATCGATAATGTATTCAGGCGAAAATCCGGAAAACAGCGATTCGACATTCTCTGCTGTAAGGAATTCCACAACCTCGCATATGTTTATCAGCGGATTGATGTCCCTCAGTCTGGCTGACAGAACTTCTGATTTCCTTTTTCCTATTGTGCTCTCCAGAGCGATAAGCTGGCGGTTTTTATTTGTCGGTTGAACAACATCTGAATCCAGCAGCATCAGATTGCCGACTCCTGATCTTGCAAGCATCTCTGCTGCGGATGATCCTACCCCTCCCAGCCCCACTACAGCCACCCTTCTATCCTTTAAAGAGGAGAGGATCTCCCTCCCTAAAAGCATTTCTGTCCTTGCCTGCCAGTTTTCCATTATTTCTCCCTCTCTTTTGCCTGGTTCCAGATTCTGTCCATCTCCTCCAGGGAGATATCCTTTAGAGAGAATCCCCTTGCCGCCACCTGTTTCTCCAGAAAATTAAACCTTCTGATGAATTTACGGTTTGTGAGCTCCAGGGCAGTGTCAGGATTTATATCATATAGTCTGGCGGCATTTACCAGAGAGAACAGCAGATCTCCGAACTCCTCCTCTTTCATCCCCGATCTTTCTGACTCCTGTTCAAACTCAGCGATCTCCTCCTTCACCTTGTCCCAAACCTGCTCTCTTTTATCCCAGTCAAATCCTACAGCCCTTGCCTTATCCTGCATCCTGTAAGCCTTTATCAGAGAGGGCATAGAAGACGGCACCCCTGATAGAAGAGATTTGTTTCCGTCTTTTTCTGTGCTTTTGAGTGCCTCCCAGTTCTCTATCACATCTTTTGATCCGTTGACAGATACCTCACCAAACACATGCGGGTGGCGGTAAACCAGTTTGTCACAAAGCCTGTTCATAACATCTGAGATATCAAACAATCTCTTTTCCGAAGCAATTTTAGAATAGAATACAATGTGCAACAATATATCTCCCAGCTCTTTGCTGATCTTAAGATTGTCCATTTCAAGCAAGGATTCGCTCAACTCGTAGGTCTCCTCGATAGTCAGGCTACGGAGCGACTCAAAGGTTTGCTCCCTGTCCCAGGGGCACTTTTCCCTGAGCTCATCCATAATATCCAGAAGCCTCACAAATGCCTTTATCTCCTTCTCCCTGCCAACTTCCCTGCTGATATTTTCTTTACTGACATCTTTTCTGACATCTTTTCTGTTCATCTTTTCAATATTCTTCTGCTCTGTGCTCTTCTGCTCTGTGCTCATCTTCTAATTCCTTTTATATGTATAATTTTTAGTTATAAAATTTAATTCTGATTTCGGAAGAGACTCCAAGCCCCTCCAAAGCTGTAATATTTCCCTGATTTACTGCCAGTTCAAGCATCCCGACAGAGTTAAAAAGCGCAAGTAGCTCTCCCGGAGAGTGCTGTGAGTAGCTTTGGGATATCCTCTCTATCCTGGCCCTCGGTCCCTGAATAAAAATCGTAAAGTCTCTCCCTTTATGCAGTCTGTCAAATACAATCTTGCTGATATCGGTTATTGCATTTCCAAAAGAGTCAATATATACCACTTTACCTATTATTTGGTCATCACCAGTAACCACCTCGGTTGTAATCTCTTTGAGGATTTCAACCGCCTTGGTCTCAGTCTGGAAGGTGTTAGCGGTAATAATCCTGACCCCTTTTGCAAACAAACCAGGGGAAGAAAAGGAAGAGCCTGTATGGTCTCTCTCAATTTCAAAAGCTATAGAGGGGGGTTCACTGAACAAAAGAGAGAACCTGCCGTCGTTAAGTCCGATAAAATAGTGTCCGTCAGCAAATACTATAACCATAGGGAAGCCTGCTGCAGGCTCACTCATAACGCACATAAGATGAATAGTGCCTTTTGGAAAGGAGGCATAACTGTTCCTGAGCACAAATACCTCCTGAAGAACATCATAACAAGTTATAGAGTTGGTTATTTCAACAATTCTCAAGTCCTCCCTGACAGACAACAGACTCCCTTTGAGTGTTGCCAGGTAATAATCCCCCCTGTTCCAGTCACTGGTTATCGTAACAATAGTCATCCACAAAGAGTATATTGGACAAAGATAGAAATAATTCGTACATTTGCCGTTCATTTCCAGAGGTTAATGATTATCAGAGAATTTAAAAAACTTATATCCGGCAATGGTTAAATCCCCTAAATTCGTGAGCCCTGCTGAGGCAGTAAAAATTGTAAAATCAGGCGACATAATATGATAAAGAAAGTACCTCACACTCTTGCTATAATATTTAGCCTTATACTCTTCTGTGCCCTTCTGACCTGGTTTGTACCATCCGGGAAATTCGACCATCAGAATATTGAGGTAAATGGTGTGGAGCGGAGTGTAGTTGTCAATAATTCCTACCACAGGGTGGAGAACTCTCCACAGACATGGCAGGTCTTTGGATCAGTGCTTGAGGGATTTGAAAAACAATCCCTGATAATTGCATTTATACTGATAATCGGAGGAGCTTTCCAGATTCTTGGGAGTAGCAGGGCTGTTGATTCGGGAATTTTCTCATTTCTGAACTTCACAAAAGGTCTGGAAAAATATAGCTTCTTTAGAAAGACAGGTGTGAATAACATTGTTATCATACTGACGATGATAATGTTCAGCCTTTTTGGTTCTATATTTGGAATGAGCGAAGAGACTCTGGCCTTTGTGGTGATAATAGTACCACTTGCAATATCAATGGGATACGATTCAATCACCGGTTTTCTTATGGTTTATGCAGCAGCTCATATAGGATTCACAGGTGCCACACTCAACCCCTTTACTATCGGGATCGCACAGGGACTCTCAGGCCTTCAGCTATTCTCAGGTATAGGATACAGGATCTTCTGCTGGGCACTGCTCACAATATTCATAATCGGTGTTACACTGTTCTGGGCTGCCCGTGTCAAAAAGAATCCCGCACTCTCCCCTATGTATTCAGCAGATAAATACTGGAGGGAAAGAGAGAAAGAGGCCGTATCAGAGAACAGATCCCTTGCAAAAAAAGCGACAATCTCCACCTGGGCTGTTTTCCTGGTTGTATCACTTATACTTGTGCTTTTCTCAATCCTCTATCCCGTAACAACATTCACTCTTGGTACCGGAAGCTACACATTTGTATGCATTCCCGTTGCAACCCTGGTTTTTATCATACTTGGCTTTATATCAATCAGAGGATCGGCACAATTATTTATAATGAACATGCTCGCATTTACTATAATTTTTCTGGTAATAGGAGTGCTGGGCTATCAGTGGTATCTTAAAGAAATCTCCGCCCTCTTTCTGGCTATGGGTATCAGCTCCGGAGCTGCATACGGACTTAACACCAACGGAATTGTATCTGAGTTTATATCAGGGGCAAAAGATATGCTCACCGCTGCACTGGTTGTAGGTATGGCAGGAGGTATAATAACTATACTGGAAGATGGAATGATACTGGATACAATGCTTAACTCCCTGGCTCAGACCATGGAAAATGCAGGAAAGAGTGCAACTGTAGCTATCATGTATCTGATACAGACCGGCATCAATATTTTCATACCCTCAGGCTCTGCAAAGGCAGCACTCACAATGCCAATAATGGCACCCTTCTCAGATGTGATAGGACTCTCAAGACAGGTGACTGTTATGGCCTATCAGTTCGGAGACGGAATTACAAACATGATAACTCCCACCTCAGCTGTTCTGATAGGGGCACTTGGAATAGCAAAGATCCCATATGAGGTATGGTTTAAATGGTTCTGGAAGATTCTTGTAACACTGATAGTAATCGGATTCCTGCTTCTTATCCCTACGATTTTTATTGAGCTCCAGGGATTTTAATGCTTCCGGCAGAACTAATCCTCGTCAGTATCGTCATCGTTGTCACTTACCACTTCCAGATAGAAGTGCAAAGGTTGATGCCTTCCGAAAGATTTTTGAGTTGCACCGTATCCCCAGGCAGAGGAGAAAAATGTATGTGCCTTACCGCCGTGTTTCATTAACAGAAAGCTTTTTGCCACTCCGGGAATATCAGATAAAGTCTGGGATGTCATCACCTCAAGAGAGTCAACAACTGTAAAAGACCGTGCAGTGTAATTATTGTAAGGAGAATAAATTTTATATTTTCTGGCAGTGTCCTCAATGTTGGTATCAACTACAAAGCCATCCAGCAACCTTACAACATACCGGTAACTGATCTCTTCTCCCTTTTCCAGAGTATCCCCGACACCCTCCTCAATGGATTTGAAATAGTAACCCTTACTTAAAGAGTCAAGACCTCCGAAATATTTGTTGCTGAATGCCTCCAGTGAGTCGTACTGGAACTTTTCCAAATCATTAACCACTCTAAGAACCTCAATGTCATATATAACAGGTGATGAAGATGTTCTGTTGCTTCCTTCAAAATTATATACCGATAACCAGGAGGGCTCAATAAACTTTACCCTTGCACCTGCTTTGAGTCCGGTTAAAGCCTCTTCCACCCCTTTCGTAAGAGAGTAGTTGCCCAGTGTGAAGAGAACAGGGCCAAAATATGTGGTGTCTTTATATGTTCCGAGAATTTTTGCAACAGAACTGTCACTAGTGGAGAGATAATCATTATTGAGATTAAAGGTGGAATACCGCACAAAAAGATTGGAGGAGTCGTTTACTGCAACCCCGGTTCCACTGGTCTTGCTTATTATATAGAGACCTGAGGCAGTGGTTTGTACAGAGTTACTATAATTGGCCGTTATATGTGCCTGAAGAATTCTCTTTTCTACATCATCGGCATTTTCAACTACCTCCCTTGCACAGGAGAGTGTTGCCAGAGCAATTACAGCCAAATGCAGGCCGGTCAAATATAATCTCTTCATCAAAAAAATCTTTTGTGCTTATGTAAGCAAATATCGTACAAAAGTATAAAAAATTATTGCTTTTTTATCTTTGTGACCCATACCTCATAAATAAGAGGGGTCATTTTGGGGACAATTCCAGTTCCGGATTTTCCGAATCCAAGGTTTGAGGGGAAAACAACATAGCAGTACTCACCCTCCTTTACTCCTGTCAATCCCAGCTCAAGACCTTTGATTAGTTGACCCTCTGCAAGTTTGCATTTACCAAGGTCAAAACCTCTCTCCAATATTTCAATCCCCAATTTGGAAGAGAGTGAGTCCAAGTTTGTGTCAAACAAAGATGAGGGACCGTTGTTAAAAGTATATCCCCCATATTTAATATAGAGTGAATCCCCGCTTACAGCACCATTTCCGGTTCCTTCACGCTTGACAATTCTTGTTGCTCCGGCATTAACAACAACATCAACTGCAGAGCTTTTCTGGTTCTCCGCATAGTTATCTATTGCCTTTATCTCATTTGCAATCATCACCTCTCTGTCCTGTTTGGAGCAGGCGGTTACAAGCAGAATAAAAAAGCTTAAAAACAGCACTTTGTCTCTCACTATCTTCATTATGATATTATTTATTCTCACATTCTAAACTCTTTTTCAAACTTGTTTTAAAATATTCCGGAATATCATTAAGAGAGATAAACAGTTTCCCTCCGGCTGCCTTTTCGTGTCCGCCTCCGTTAAAAAATCTCTTGGCTAAGTTGTTAACAGAAAAATTATTGAGTGACCGGAGAGAGACCCTGATGTTGGATTCATTCTCGGTAAAAAGTGCAGAAATGTTGATCCCTTTTATATTCAAAGGCATATTTACAAATCCCTCCGAATCTCCATCGGTAAAACCGAATTTTTTCTGTTCCTGTAGAGAAAGCAAAATGTATCCAGCCTGGTATTCAGGCAAAACAACCATTTTGTTGAGCAAAAGATGTCCCATTAGTCTCATTCTGTTTTCAGAAAAGCCTCCGAAAACCAAATGTTGGAGTCTCTCTTTATCCACTCCCATAGCAAGAAGGTCGGATGCCATCTTAAAAGTAGACGGAATTACTGAGTTTGAGAAGTTATTGGTATCTGTCATCAATCCAATATAAAGAGATTCGCAGGTTTCAGGAGAGAGAGGGATTGATCTCTTTAATCCTCTGTCTCTTCTCTCATATTTGTCAAGTCCGGCAAAAAGCCAGTAAAGAAGTTCGCATGTAGAGGAGAGTGCCGGTTGTGAAAAAACCATATCAAAGGAGCCGTTCTCATATGAGGGGTGGTGATCAAGAAGTATTTTACATGCAGAAGAAGCCTTCACCTCACTCTCCATATCATCAATTCTGCTAAGTGAATTAAAGTCTGCAAGAATTATCAGGTCTGAACTCCTTATAAAACTGTTAACCCTCTCCGGCTCTTTATTCCAAACCATAATTTCTCTATCAGGATCCATAAAGCACAGATAATCCGGGCAATCGTTTGGTATTGCAATTGAAGCGTTATAACCTTTGGATGAAAGGTAACCTTTGATTGCCTTAACAGAACCTATAGCATCTCCGTCAGGATTAGTATGACTTATAATCAGGATGTTATTGCTTTTATAAAGCAATCCATAGAGTTTTCTTATACTTGCAGCGCTAAAACTAAATTCCATAATTCGTTAATTGGTACAAAAATAAAAAATATATTGCGGGGTCTGAATTTTTATTATAATTTTGTGGAACTTATTGACAAACTATTTGAACTAATTAAAATCCCATACTTACTTATGAAAAAGATCCTGACATATTTTCTTCTGCCCATTGCGGTAATTATTTTGGGTTATCTGATCTATTCAAGCATTCAACAACCTGTTGAATTTGAAAGAAACAGAAAATTAAGAGAAAGTGTTGCAATTGAGAGACTTAAAGACATCCGCACTCTTCAGGTGGCATATAAATCCAAACATGCATCTTTTACAGCAAGTTTTGACACACTGATTGACTTCTATAAAAACGGACAGATAACCATTGTTAAACAGATAGGATCTATGGATGACTCTGTCGCAGTTGCACAGAAAAAAGTGTATCGCGACAGCGTTAAAATTTTTGTAAGAGACACTCTTTTAAAGCGTACGGGTTTTGTTATTGACTCAATCTGCTATATCCCCTTCAGCGGTGGAGAAAAGTTTGACATGAAGGCCATCACAGGAAAAGTATCCAATGTTGACGTCCCGCTCTTTGAAGCCTCTGCATCATATAATCAGCTTCTCAAAGGGCTGGAGAGACAACTGGTGATTAACCTGAATTCTGACAGAGTCGAATCAGGTCGTTTTCCCGGATTGAAGGTGGGCAGTATTGAAGCTCCAAACAATAATGCCGGTAACTGGGAATAAATAATATGCCTGTAATTGTCAACAAACAGCCGCAGCTGGA
>Ga0265294_10006054_pt1 | contig 14614 bp, 12 predicted proteins | sample MunlanPumphouse3_FD_192504 | JGI IMG/M metagenome (GOLD analysis project Ga0265294, IMG submission 192504) | Groundwater microbial communities from a municipal landfill in Southern Ontario, Canada - Pumphouse #3 | ecosystem: Environmental > Aquatic > Deep subsurface > Groundwater | place... | reverse complement strand
GAAAGCCCCATCGAAATTAGCGAGGACCCGACTTTCTTTGATCGGCAACAAGTTGGCACAAAACGCACCGCCTACTTTGCCTTTTTTGGGAAGATAATCGATCCAGCCATCCGTAAATGCCCGCGAGGCCATCTCGTGGAGTCGGGGACTGAAGGTGCCAAAATTCTTTAAGATGTACTCGTTGGCTTCGGGAATCGTGAATTTCTTCTGGGATTTCCCCATCGGCGCGAACAGGTCATAGAATGGCAACCCGTTCGAATGACCGAGGAGTGCAGCTTTCCGTTTCAAATAGTTGCGAAAAACCGGCAAATATTCTTCCATGGTCTCGAGCATGACCATCAAGGTGTCTCGGCGCAGGCGGTTTTGTTCGAGGGTGAAGTCCAACACGCTCGCATAGCCGCGCTCTTCCAAGAGCGTGTTCACTTCGCCCTTGATGCCGTTGATCGCATAGGCGATAGGCTTTTCAATTTTCTTGTAAGCGGCGATCTCGGCTTCAAAGGCTTTTCTCCGAACCTCGGGATCTTCGCTATAAGCCATGTTTCTCACTTCGGAAAGCGTGACTTCTTTGCCTTCCAGATCGACTTCGAGCGTCGAGGTCAAGAGCGCCTGCAGGCGTTCCCACGCTGTGGAGCCGGTTTGTTTGAGTTTAGCGATCAAGGTCTCAGTCTTGTCATCGAATAGATGCGCCGCATCGCGAATCGTTTCCCTTAACACGAATTCGTGTTCTTTTAAGAAGTCGTTCTTCGCGAAATCCTGATCGATGTTGGGATAATCTTTCAGCCATTTCTTAAACTTGGATTCCACGACCGTCAAGTCGGTCATTTTCATCTGAAACCGATTCAAATACTTCAAAGCGGGCAAATTGGTCGAATCGGTGGCTTGAATCAAGGATGCATAGTGAAACAGTTTGGATGCCAGCATCATCAACTCGATCGATTCCCGAAGATACGTTTCCAATTGTTTTTCCTTTTGGGTGTATCCTTGGAAGTTGAAGTGTTTCAGTTCATCGATCGTTGCTTCAAACTTTGTCACATCGGTTTGAAAGCCCTCGGTGTCAAAACCTTTGTACAGTTTGTCTAAATTCCAGGTTGTGTTCATGTGTTCCTTGTATAATAAATTTGTAATAATTTATTGGTAAATGAATTAGAACAAATTTAGAATACGTCTCCTTTCTATTATTTTGAATGTGATTGTAATATCGATGAAGAATCTCCTATAATGAAACCGCAAACGTTGTGGAGTGTGTCATAGTGACCTTACACCTAGAGTGTGTTCAGGAGGGTACAACCACAACCAATTCCATAAAGGTGAATTAGCTAGTTACACTTTGAGTGTGTATTTACAAGGTTACCCGGGATTGATTCGTGGGGTTTCATGACGTTTGAATCTTTCAAACAAGGAGGCTCTTTTGAAATTCGTTGGCATCGATATCGCAATGGATAAGCATGATATCATCATCATAGACGATACTGGTGAAATCATCTATGATCATTTCATTATCCAAAACAACCGTTTCGGATTTAAAAAACTTCATACAGTCATCAGATCCTGTACGAAGTCGGTTAACGAGATTCGTATAGGGATGGAAGCAACTGGAATCTATCATGAAAACCTGAGAGACTTTCTGATATCCAAAGGCTACACTGTCTATTGCACAAACCCGATGTTGGTTTCACTCAGTCGCAAAGCTGCGTCGCCACGCAGAACAAAGACTGATAAAATCGACGCTATGGCAGTGTGCAGACATTTGATGCATAACCTAGATCGGCTTCATCCCTATACACCACCATTATACCATCTACAGGAATTAAAACAATTGACTCGGGATTATAACACCAATCGAGAAAAGATCGCAAAGTCCAAAACCGAGCTCAAGCGGCTCCTTCAGACGATTTTTCCTGAATTTCTCAAGCACTTCGATCCTTTCGCCAGTTGGGCTTTGGAATTACTCGATGATTATCCGCTTCCGTCCGATTACAAGGGCCTGCATGTCGATAAACTGGCGGATCGGATTCAAATGCACTCAAACCGCTGGTCCCAAGCTGTTTTATTGAAGCAAATCGCTAAGGACTCGATTGGAAAGTCGGATGACTTGAACTCGCATTTACTGCGGTTCTGTGTTTCCGATCTTCTGCATTTCGATTCGCAAAACAAGGTTTTGAGAAAGGTCATCGCAAGCACAATGAATCTGTATCCGAAGATTCTCTCCGTTCCGGGAGTCGGACCAATCAACGGTGCGACGATACTAAGCGAAACCGGAAACATCAATCGTTTTTCCAACAAGCACAAATACACGTCTCTATACGGCATCGATCCGATCGTCCATGAATCCGGCAAGTACAAACTCAAGCACTCTCATCTGTCCAAACGCGGAAACAAGTTTCTTCGAACGGCAATCTACAGTGCGGCTAGGGTCGCTTGTGTGGCCCCCAATGTCCGCCCCAACAAGTTCAGGACCAAATACCTCGAGATGACCGCCAGAGACAACAAGCATCACAATACGATTATCTTCGCCATCGCCAAGAACATGGTTCACTCCATCTACAAACTTCTCAAAACCGACTCTTTCTTTGATGATCTGAAATAACATATCACCGACATATCTACTCTACAGTTCATTGAACTCGTTTTTCTTTATGGCTTTCTTCAGCGATTTTGTATTATTTCAATTATTTACTTGACTTTGGTATAGCTAGCTCCTTAAATAAATAGTCTTTTTTGGTCATTTTATAGTATTTGGCAAGTTTGACCGTTTTGGTCCTTGTAACATACTCACTGTCTTTTACATAAGTAAACCCCAAGCGTTTGATCACATTGGCAGATTTTTGGTTTTCGACGAAATGGGACACCCAAATCGTTTGAATCCCGGTCTGAGTAAAGACATGTCGGATGGCGGCCTGAGCGGCTTCATTCATCAGTCCTCTGCCTTCATAGGGAGTCGAGAGGACATACCCGAGTTCTTTGCACAACTCGCCATCCAAACTCACAAAGTCATGCATCCCGACTGATCCGATCACTTTGTTATCCGCTTTCAGCCACAATGCCCAAACATCATCCTTCGCTTGAAACTGCTTAATGATCTCGATGCTTTCCTCGATGCTCTTGTGCGGTGCCCATCCCGCCATGGGCCCCACCGTGGGGAGTTTGGCATAGGCAAAGAGATCTTTGGCATCTTCAAGCCGAAAACTTCGTAACAACAAACGAGTCGTTTCAATCGGTTTCATTCCATTGCCTCGCTGACGGTCAAGGCTCCGTTCAAGAGTGTGATCGTGGTCTTTGGGGTGATGTCTAATACGATTGTTTCACTTACTGCTTTTTCCAAAAGCGCCTTCGTTTCCATTATGGCTTCCATCTGGATCGCCGTGAGCGTATCGGGGCGAATCACCGGATTTTTTGGAACATAGACCGAACAACAATCGTTGAATGGTCGATTCGAGATTTCGAGCGTCCCGATTTTTTTCGCGATGGACATGATTTCCAATTTATCGAAATTGGCGAGTGGCCGAATGACGAGTCCCGTAATTGCGTGTTGAATCGTCGCCAAACTTTCCAGTGTCTGCGAGGCCACCTGGCCAATGGAGTCCCCAGTGAAGATTGCGGTTGCTTTGTTTTTTTTCCGGATCATGTCCGCAATCCGTAACATCATTCGGCGCATGATGGTGATTTGGTATGCCTCCGGCACTTTTTCAAGTATCAGTTGGTGAATCCCAACAAAAGGCACCAAATGCAGTCGCATGGTTTCATTGATCGAGTAATTGGCCAAGACCTTAACGAGATCAATCGTTTTTTGCGCCGATTCAATCGGCGTGAGCGGTGTGGATTCAAAGTGGATGCAATCTACTTCGATCCCTTTTTTCAGTGCACAAAAGGTCGCCACCGGGGAATCGATCCCTCCCGATAACAAACTGACGGCCTTGCCACTCATCGGAATCGGAAAACCGCCTAGTCCCATGAGTTGATCGATGAATAAATACGCGCCGTCTTTTCGGACTTCAATCATGAGCGTGAGTTCGGGAGTGTGCACATCTACAATCAAAAAATGAAGTGATCGCAAGATCTTCTTCGCGACAATCTGAGAGATTTCCATCGAGGTCTCCGGAATGGTTTTATCGGCTCGTTTCGTCTCCACTTTGAACGTTGTTGTCTTCCCGCCGGTTTTCTCTTGGATCAACCCTATCGCCAATTCGGCGATCTGGTCGTAATCAATCTCGCAATGGGAAAGCAAACTAAACGAATATAGCCCTGGAACCTTTTGAAGCCGACAAATGATCTCATCGGCAGAGACTTGATTGATATCGATATATGCCCGATCGTGACGAAAGTCATAACGAACGGGAAACGACGCCAATTTTTCCTTGATCCGTTCATTCGCTGTACGGACGAAGAGCTTTAGATTGCGCCCTTTTAATAACAAATCTCCGTATCGAACCAGTATGAGTTCATTCATCTGTTTCCTCCCAAGGTTGATAAATCTATTGTATCACACCCTTGTGAAAAGTAATGAGATAATTTATAATGAACCGGGTGATAATCGATGAATGCTCAATTTGATATTCCCTTTAGCCGTAGAGAACGCGATCCGCTCTTTCTGGAATATTTAAAAGGATATCTCGACAAAGAACTGCCGCTCATAACCAATCTCGCCAACATGGCTGCGTTGATCAAAACGTTCTATCCGGAGTTGAATTGGGCCGGTTTTTATCTGAGTGATGGGAAAAAACTCACGCTTGGTCCCTTTCAGGGCCTTCCCGCTTGCACGTCCATCGCCTTCGGAACGGGCGTTTGCGGGCAGGCGGCAAAAGCAAGACAGACACTCTTGGTTGACGATACCGCCCAATTCCCGGGACATATTACCTGCGATCATTTAAGCCAGTCCGAATTGGTGGTGCCGATCGTGGTGAAAAACCGCCTGGTTGGCGTCTTGGATCTCGATAGTCCCGTCAAAAACCACTTTGAAAAACGTGATCAGGATCTTTTCGAACAAGCGGTGACGCTTTTCATTGACATTTTATAGGCTTTCCGCTATAATAATCCGTGCGCATGTAATAAAAAGCAGTTGTTTTCGAAGTGATTCTTCAGGGAAATTGTTCCATTCAAGGTTTGGCAGTACTGTGAACTGCTTCACAAGAACCCATTAAAACAATCCCGTTCACCACGATGAAAACTCCTCTCTCATTACGCGACACTTTAGTAAAGGAGGATCATACGATGTCAAGATTTACAGGTTCCCAATGGAAGGTATCTCGCAGACTGAACTATTCGATTTCGGAAACCGGAAAAGAAACCGCTCGCCGTCCGTACGCACCTGGCCAACATGGCCAAAAGCGTTCGAAAATGTCGGAATATGGCACTCAGCTTCAAGAAAAGCAACGCGTCCGTTTCACTTACGGTGTCAACGAACGTCAGTTCCGCAAGACTTTCAATGAAGCCAAAAAACTCCCTGGCAAACAAGGCGCAAACTTCTTGTTCTTGTTGGAATCGCGTTTAGACAATCTGGTCTATCGCTCCGGCTTTGCGAAGACTCGCCAACAAGCCCGTCAACTCGTCAATCATGGCCACATCATCTTGGACGGCAGAAAAGCGTCGATTCCGTCGATTCGGGTCAAACCCGGTCAAGTCATCTCCGTCAAAGAAAAATCTCGCGACCTCACAATCATCAAAGATGCGTTGACAGCCGTCGTCTCGAGAATGGAATATATCGGCTTTGATGACAACAAGATGGAAGCCACGTACATCCGGTTGCCCGAACGCTCGGAAATATTACCCGAGATCAAAGAAAACCTGATCGTTGAGCTTTACAACAAATAATTATCTTATAAAATTAACTCCCATTTTCCGATTAATCGGTTGATGGGAGTTTTTTTTGATTTTTTACACATTCTTTACAAAACTCTTACTCACCGCAGGTGTTATCGGTCTCGCAATGTCATTATAATCAAGACAGGAAGAACGAAAGGAGCCCCTCTATGAAAAAAATAATCGGCTGTTTCACTTTGATTCTGGCACTGCTGCTTACTGGATGTAGCCGTGGACTCTTCAATGAAGACGCCAAAATCACCGTCTATACCCGAGATACGACGTCGGGAACCCGCGATGGCTTTATGAATGGCATCGGATTCTCTGAGGCCGCCAAACAAGATGATTTGTTAGTAAGCGGTTTTCTGATCAAAGATAACACAGCCATCTTAAACGCCATGACGATCGATGAATATGGCATCGGCTATATCTCGCTTTCCTCTCTGACTGATAATGTCAAAGGTTTGAAGCTGAACGGCGTCATTCCCTCCGAAGCAAATGTTCTGAACGATACTTACGATTTGAAAAGGCCTTTCATGTGGATGATCCGAGCAGAAGATGATTACCCTTCAGAGGCAGTCGAACTGCTTGTTCAAGCGTTCGTGGCGTTTCTCAATACGACGGACGCGGGGGATATCATCAATAACGCCGGAGCCATTGCCCTTCCCTCATCGACGACTTGGGATTCCATCAAAAACGACTATCCGATCACTGCCGAAGACAACCATTTGATCACCGTTCGTTTTGGTGGATCGGACTCCATCCAGAAAGTCGCTCAAGCGTTGACACAAGCTTTTTCAGCGAAAGCTGGCAACTTTATTGCCGAGCACGACCATACCGGTTCTGGAGATGGTTGGAAACGCACGAACGGTGATTCAAAGGACCAAGCCGAGGGTAAAGATGTTGGCTTCTCTTCTCGAAATTTCACCTCCGCGGAACTGGCCAATGTCAACGCGACCCAGACGGGACAACTGGCGTGGGACGCCATTGTCACAATCGTCCATAACGATAATCCGATTGAAAACATCACCACCCAAATCTTAAAAAATATCTATTCGGGTGCCTATACCTTGTGGTCTGATCTCCCTGAAACCGACTGACCCCCGTTCGTGCAAAAAGCCGGAAAGACCGATGAATCGGTTTTTCCTTCTCCATGAAAGGACGGAATATGTCACGGATTAACACAACACTGCGATCCAAAAAAATCTTGATCGATCAGTTCGCACACCAAGGATTAAAAACCTTGGCGCTTTTGTCCGCTTCGTTCATCTTTTTGATTGGGAGCGTCATCTTGGTGAAGGGTTTGACTCCATTTCTTACTGACAACGATGGCTTGGGAAGAGTCGGGCTGATTCCGTTTCTCACGGGAAATGTCTGGTTGATCGGTCCGACTTTTCAATCCAGTCTCTATAGCGTAGGCTTTTTAATCATCACCACACTCTATATCGTTTTTTTATCGCTGCTGATTTCCTTTCCCGTCGGTGTCTTGACCGCGCTGTTCATCGCGAAAATCGCGCCGAAGAAATTGGCGGAATGCTTTCGAAGTGTGGTGGAGATCTTGGCCTCAATCCCGTCGATCATCTATGGGCTCTTTGGGGCCGGATTCATTCTCAAAATCGTCTATCAAATGAGCCAACTGGTCGGCGTCCAATCAAAAGGTGGTAACAGCGTCCTCTCAACCGTCATCATCTTGGCATTGATGACGATCCCGACGATCACAACTGTATCCGAAGTGGCGATCCGTTCCGTCGATCAACGCTTGATAGAAGGGTCATTGGCTTTGGGTGCGAGTTTCACACAAACAAACTTTAAAGTGGTGCTCACCGCCGCAAAATCGGGTATCTTCACCGCTGCTATCCTCGGCGTTGGCCGGGCTTTGGGAGAAGCAACCGCCGTATCGCTTGTCGCTGGTGGACGGAGGTCGGGTTTGTCTTTTGATTTATTGGATACGACCGCCACCCTCACAACGACAATGCTCGAAGGGATGAAAGAATCCCAAGGGCTTGATTACAATATCCGTTTTTCCGTCGGGATGGTACTCTTAGTTGTCATCCTCATCACCAACTTTCTCTTGAATCTAATCAAGCGAAAGGTAGGAAAAATCCATGTCAAATAAACGCAAGGCTCAAGATTTCCTTCTCCAGTTTTGGACCTATTTTGCGGCGTTCTTTAGCTTTGCCACCTTGTCTTTGATCATTTTCTTCATTTTCACGAATGGCGTCAAGCTGTTAAATCTCGATCTGATCACGCATGATTATCAAGCAAAAACTCACATTGCCGAACCGCTCGCTCCGAACGATACGGATTACTTTGAACCCGAAGAAACTTTAAAGGCGGAAGTGTATTATAGTCCGCGCTGGGGTCTTGGACTGATCGATTCCATCGATCTCATGGGAAAAACCCAAGTGGAGATAGCATACGTTCATCCCTCCTCACCTTTCCAGCAACTCCATGACAAAGGGTTGAGTCACGAGCTTCTCTCATTGAAACCGGATATGATGATCATTCGTATTGCCTATTCCGATCAGCCGTCTTCACTCGCTCGCTACGGGGCTGAACGAATGATTGACGAATTGGCTTTATCGAATCAGATTCGGGAATTGGAATTTACGATCCCCGGAGGCGGAATCCGCGGTTCCATCATCACAACGTTCTATCTCATAGTATTCTCGCTACTTTTCGCACTGCCAATCGGAATTGGCGCAGCCATTTATTTGAATGAATATGCGAAAAATAACCGCTTTACCCGGCTCCTTCGGTCCTTCATCGAATTATTGACCGGTGTTCCCTCAATTATTTACGGGCTGATGGGACTGGCGTTCTTCGTCCCGTTTATTATCAATGTCTCTTCTGCCACTTCTGGAAGCATCCTCTCGGGCTCCATGACCATGGCAGTGATCTTATTGCCTGTTGTGATCCGTACCACGGAAGAATCGTTGAAAGTCGTTCCTGACGAATATCGTCAAGGTTCTTTGGCCCTTGGTGCCAGCAAAACCCAAACCACATTTAGGATTGTCCTCCCCGGAGCCTTTCCTGGCGTTCTCAGTGCGACACTGCTCGCAATTGGCCGCATCATCGGGGAAAGTGCCGCACTCGTGTTTGCGATCGGAACCGCCATCAAGGATGACATCCGGGTCACCGAACAATCCACATCGCTCGCGGTTCATATTTGGGCGATGATGACCGATGAGCCAGCCAATATCGAACTCTCTTCGACGATCGCCATCATTATTCTCTTGATCGTCTTGCTGCTCAACCTCTTGATCAAATTATTGACTAGACGCTTTCTGAGAAAGGTGAGTGCACCCCGATGACCGCACAAAATCCCATTGTATTCCAAATTGAAAACTTGAACCTCTTCTACGGCGAGAAACAAGCCCTAAAAGAAATCTCCATAGCCATCTACGAAAAAGAGGTCACCGCCCTCATCGGTCCTTCCGGTTGTGGCAAATCCACATTTCTCAGGGTCCTCAACCGGATGAACGATTTGATCGATTCTTGCCATATCACCGGCAATGTCACTTATCACGATCAAGACATCTACCAACCCAAGACCGATGTCAATGGTTTGCGAAAGTCCGTCGGCATGGTCTTTCAAAAACCCAACCCCTTTCCCATGAGTATCCTGGACAATCTCATCTATGGACCAAAGTGCCAAGGGATTCGTGATCGGTTTTTACTCAAACAAATCGTGGAACAATCATTGAAACAAGCCGCCTTGTGGGACGAGGTCAAAGATCGGCTCAAGGAATCCGCTCTCGCACTGTCCGGAGGTCAACAACAACGTCTTTGCATTGCCCGAACGATCGCTATGAAGCCGGAAGTGATTTTGATGGATGAACCCACTTCCGCCTTGGATCCGGTCGCAACCGCCAAAATTGAAGATTTGATCAGTTCCCTCAAACAAGACTATACGATCATCATCGTGACGCATAACATGCAACAAGCTGCCCGCATCTCCGACAAAACCGCCTTTTTTCTGATGGGTGAACTCATCGAATACGGCGATGCCAATCAACTGTTCTCCACACCCGAAAATAAAAAAACAGAAGAATATATCACCGGACGATTTGGATAAATCTGCTCCTGTGATACAATAGAGGAGACGAATTATGACGTTAAGGCAAACGCTTGAACAAGCCATTGAAGATTTAAAAAAAGAAGTCGCGAAGATGGCGGATTTCGCTCTGTATAATCTTCGCGAAGGATTGAATGCCTTTAAAACAACCAATTTTGAATTGGCACGTCAAGTGATGAAAGCCGATGACGAAGTCGATCGTTTTGAAGAAGAAATCGCCAAGATGGCGCTAAAGATCATCTGGAAAGAACAACCCGTTGCCAGTGATCTTCGCCTTGTGACGGGCATCTTGAAACTGATCACTGATTTGGAGCGTATCGGCGACCACGCCAGCGACATCGCTGAAATGACCTTGCATCTTGAGGACAATCGAAACCAACGCGTCTTGCCACTCACTTCCAAAATGGCAGAAATCGTCGAAGAAATGGTATTGAAGAGCATTCAGGCATTGGTTCGAGTGGATGAATCTCTGGCAGAAACCATCATTCAAACCGATGACTCCGTCGACCAGCTGTTTCAAGATGTGATCTCCTACGTCACGGCAGAACTCAAAAAAGAGACGATCGATCCCAACGAAGCGATCTATGTTCTCATGGTAGCCAAGTATTTTGAGCGCGTGGGCGACCATGCGGTAAATATCGCCGAATGGATCATCTTTATCGCCAAAGGCAAACACAAAAACACCATGCTTTTCTAGAATTGAGGCGAACTATGGCCATTATTTATTTTGTAGAAGACGATCAATCGATTGGCTTTGTCATTCAAAAGACCATCGAGCATGCGGGATACCAAGGAATTGGTTTTGCCAAAGGCTCTGATTTTTTAGCCGCCTTCAAAGCCGCCCCGTCCGATCTGATTTTACTGGATATCATGTTGCCGGATATCTCCGGATTGGATCTTCTCAAAGCCATTCGCAAACAAGATAAAAACGTTCCCATTATGATGATTTCTGCATTGCAAAGTGAAATGGACAAGGTGATTGCCTTGGATCTCGGAGCAGACGATTATCTTACCAAACCCTTCGGAGTTTTAGAACTTGCTTCCCGAATCCAAGCAAAAATCCGAAAACTGTCAGATCCTTGCCTCTATCAAGTATCTTCTTTGTGTTTGGACGATAAACAACATTCCTGTTATGATGCCTCCACACCGCTTTCTCTCACCAATAAGGAATACGTTCTGTTAAAATGCTTGATGAAGCGTCCCGGTATGGTGGTATCCCGGGAAGCGATCTTTGAAGAAGTCTGGGGAAGTGACTTTTTGGGAGAAACCCGAACGTTGGACATGCATATCAAATCCCTTCGAACGAAAATCGCGGAAGTCGGTTCAAAAGCAACGATTGAAACCGTCCGCGGTATCGGGTATAAAATCCAATGAAACGCGCGCTGATCAAAAAAAACATTCTGCTTCTTTTCAGTATTTTCGCCCTCTTTTTGATCGCTGTTCTTTGGACACTTTTTGCTTTTGAAAAGCACAACCGTTCGTCCATCATGACGACCATTTTAAGTGAAGTCGAATTGGAATATACGAACTATATCGGCACTCCTTTGGATTTCGTCGAACGCTTTCAAACGGAAAACGGTCGACGGATCACCCTCTTAAGCCCCGATGGCTTGGTGATCGCCGATTCGCATGATGTCTTGATTGGCACGGACAAAAGCCTCCGACCGGAGATCGTCCATCTCGGAGAAGTCTTTTCTCGAGAATCGGAAACGATCGGCGTAGATCTTCTTTATATTGCAACACTTCTTGACGATGGCAACTACTTGCGGGTTGCCTTGCCTCTTGAGAATCAAGCTGCCGCCATCCGAGCCTTTCTCATCTTTTTCCTCTTGATGTCGTTTGCATTTATCGTTCTCAATTATTTCGGCTTGTGTCAAGTCAACAAGCATCTCTTGTCGCCTTGGGACAAAGTCATCAAAGGCTTGTCGGCGTTGAATCATGGCAACTATGAAATGATTCCGCTCGATAGCCCCTACCCAGAAATCAACGAACTCGTTCTTGACATCAACAACATCAATTACGAAACCAAAAAGTACTTAAAACGAATTGAAACTTATCAATTGCAGCTCAAGGAGATTTTAAACGGCTTGAAACAAGGCGTCTTGCTGTTTGACAATAGCGAAAGGCTGATCTATTTCAACGACGATGCCAAACATATTTTCCTTTTGTCCGAGTCCAACTTGCTCGAGCCATCCTATCTCCCATTTCGAGACAATTGGGTGAATGAAACCATTCATCAGGTGAACCAAACCCGAAAACCTTCGGCTTTTGATCTCCGAATGGAAGGCAAAATCTATGAAGTGAACGTTTTCCCAATCGATGCGGAGGGTGTCGAAACCACGCAAGCGACGGTTCTGGCGTTGTTTCGCGAGGTGACTCAAGAACGGGCTATGGAACAAATCAAAAAGGATTTCTTCAGCCACGCCTCCCACGAGCTCAAATCACCACTTACGGCCATCCGCGGCCTGGCAGAATTGATAGAGAACCATTTGATTTTAGACAAGGATCTTCCAGAGGCCGTTCAGAAGATCATCAAGCAAACCGACCAAATGACGCGGCTCGTGGAAGATATGCTCATGTTGTCAAGGCTCGAAAATCTCAAAGAAAAACCCATCGATACTCAGCCGCTTCAACCCTTGCTCGAAGCAGTTATCGAGCAATTATCGCCACTTACCCAAGAAAAGCGAATGACCATGACGCTTCAAGTAGCTCCCATCACCTTTGTTTGTGACCCGCTCGATTTTCAAAAACTTTTCAAAAACATCATTGAGAATTCGTTGAAATACTCCGATCCGGGCAAAGAAATCCAAGTCACTTTAAGTGAGACTCCCGAGATGATTCACTTTGAAGTCAAAGATCAAGGCATTGGAATCAGTCAAGAACATCAACAACGCATCTTTGAACGTTTCTATCGCGTCGACAAAGGCCGCTTGGATGATGGCACTGGATTGGGTCTTGCCATTGTCAAACACATTGTCTTGAAATATAACGGCACGATTGATTTGAAATCCAGTCTGAACAAAGGAACCACCCTCTCTATTCACCTGATGAAACCTCGTCTTGAGTGATTTCTTAATCACGAGTTCATTTCTTTGATCAAAAAAAAGCTTGATTTCTCGAGTCCCGACAAATCAAGCTTTTGATTGAATAAGTGAAGTAAATAAATGTAGGTTATTCCGCTGCTGGATTTTCCATTTCCTGGATAATCAGATAGAAATCATCCGGATCCGGATAACGTGGCTGTCTGCCATAGGTATAGTAATTATATCCTTTGGTATAAAAATCCATTTCGTAATCCGGATCCACACCTTCTTCGACCGTCAGATAATCTGAATAAGTGAGGTTCATGTTGGAGGACATTTGCATGATCGCTCCGTTTGGGAGCACCAGTGCTTTCACCGAACAAGCACCGCCACCGCTTTTCGATCCAATCGTCTTGGCCAAATTCATTTCTTTTGCCAACGCTGTAAACAGGTTGGCCGCGCTATACGTCGCACCGCTGGTGATGATGTAAAAATCCACATCCAAGGCTTTATCCCCTTCGACATTATAAGTGGAAGAACTCTTGGCTCCGAGTGTGGTGGTATAAAAAGAAATATGATCATTCGTCATATAATTCAATAAATGAAATACTCCGGCCAACACACCACCGCCATTACAGGCGAGATCAAAGACGATGATGTTCGGATTTTCTTCGATGACATCAGCCATCGCCGCTTCCAATTCCGCCTTGAAATCGGTTGTGAACTCAATTACTTGGATATAGGCCATGTCTTCATAAAACGTCGTTTTGAAATTAGTTCGGGCAAAATTGCATTCGCAGCCATAATCCTCATAAGAATAATCATAGATAAATTGGGGTGTCACTCCGGAATCAAAACTCGGGTTCTGATGTCCATAGGAGATGATCCCGGTATGAAGGTCCGCAAAAGAATCAGTGAACTCCGAATAAGCTTGTTCAAAACTTTTTCCCGATGTAAAATAATTACTCAGATAAGGGCCAAAAGCCGTGATGCTCTTATACGCCTTCAATCCATAAAAATAATCAAACGTAAATTCCAAGAACTTCTGGGATTCCAATATCATTTCCGGCGTGGCATCTTTGTTTTCTCTTACGGCATCATAGATCGGCTTTGTGACATCGGTGACATCGCCTAATTGATAGGTGTCGATCCCATAAAGGTAGTCGCCATTATTTACGACATCGAACATCGATCCCGTGAGAAAGAGTCCGGCAAGCGACAGTGGAATCAAATGCTTGTCTGTGGAAGCTTCCATCACATGATAAAAACGAAAACCGTAATCGGCTAAATTGACAGAAAAACCCGGCAAGGCTTCTTCGGTGTAGTTCACCAGATCCAAGCCTTCTGAAAAGTCGGTTTCCGTTTCTCCCGTGAAATAGTCGAACGTATTGATATCGGGTGCCGTCACCGTTGTCGTTGTGAAATCAAAGTTGACTTCCGCAATCATCGAGTCTTCGACTAGCCCATATTCTTCCTTCTCTTCCTCGGTATAGAAATATTCCAACCATACTCGGATCGACTCTCCGTTATTTTCAACAACGATCGTCTCGTCGATGATCCCTAGGAGCATCGTCACAAATTCGCTGATATCCACATACGGAATTCCCGCTTTTTCGGTAAAATAATATAAGGTAATGTCTTCCACAGGTTCTTCCTTGATGAACTCCGTGGAAAAATTAATAAATTCCACTTCTTTGGTAGTAAAGGTATCCGTATA
>Ga0265294_10006052_pt1 | contig 14615 bp, 19 predicted proteins | sample MunlanPumphouse3_FD_192504 | JGI IMG/M metagenome (GOLD analysis project Ga0265294, IMG submission 192504) | Groundwater microbial communities from a municipal landfill in Southern Ontario, Canada - Pumphouse #3 | ecosystem: Environmental > Aquatic > Deep subsurface > Groundwater | place... | reverse complement strand
TCTCCGTTCCCGCGAGGCGGTGGGTCATCTCGTCGTACACGACGCGTAAAAATTTCCTCTCCCCGATTTGAAACGGTGCTTTTTGAAACATTCTAGGGACAAACAAATCTTTTGGAAGCCCCCAGTTCACAAATGCCCCGAATTTCGTGGTATCGACCACCTCGAAAAAGCCGAATTGATCGAGCATCGCCGTGGGCATAAGGGTGGTAGCGACAAGCCTGTCTTCGGAGTCGGTGTACAAAAACACCTCTACTAAATCGCCTACCTTCATGGCAGGGGTTACGTAGGCTTTGGGAAGGAGCACGTCTTTGTCGTCTTGTGCTTTTAAAAAAACGCCGTGAGGGGTATCGCGGTCGATAAGAAGGGTGTTGCGCTCGCCTAAAACGAGGTGGGGGTTTTGTTGCATAGGTATCCTTGGTAATTCCGTCTGAAAATAAAATACGACATTATATCCACTATCTTGGCATGTTGAAAATGGCAGCACGAAGAGGTAACGAAACTTTGATACAATGGTGAAAATTTTTACGGGGATAAAGCATGAAAAAAAGAACGAAAATCGTTGCAACGGTGGGGCCTGCAAGCGAGAGCACCGAGATTTTGGTAGAGCTTATCGAAGCGGGGGTAAATGTTTTTCGTCTTAATTTCTCTCACGGAACCTACGCATACCACGAAACGGTTTTGCAAAATATCCGCGAAGCTATGCAAAAAACGGGAAAAATCGTAGGGGTGCTGCAAGATATAAGCGGTCCGAAAATCCGCATCGGCGAGCTAGAACACAGTTTCGAGCTTGAAAAAGGGGACGTAATCGAGTTTACCAAAGAGCAAATCGTGGGGTACAAGGCGGTGGAGGGGCACTACAGGGTGCATCTCAATCAAAGTGCCATCCTCGATAAACTCCGCGTGGGGGAGTATATCTACCTTTACGACGGGATTATCCGTGCGAAAGTGACCCAAAAAAGCGATAACTCCGACGAGGTGTTTGCACAGGTGGAAAACAGCGGTATCCTTAGCTCCAAAAAAGGGGTGAATTTCCCCAATACCCGACTCGATTTCGACGTACTTACCGACAAAGATAAAGCCGACATCGAGTGGGGCGTAGTAAACGGGGTCGATTTTATGGCGATTTCGTTTGTGCAAAATGCCAAAGATATGCTCCATGCCAGAGCTTTGGTGGAGAAGTTCGGCGGCAGACAGATGCTTATTGCCAAGATCGAGAAATTTGAAGCGATCGAAGAGATCGATGCGATTTTAGAAGCAAGCGACGGTATTATGGTTGCACGGGGAGATTTGGGGATCGAGGTGCCTTACTACGAGGTGCCAAATATCCAAAAGATGCTCATAGCCAAAGCAAACGCCGCATCCAAACCCGTCATTACCGCGACGCAGATGCTCCTTTCTATGACGGGTGCGACCCGTGCCACGCGTGCCGAGATCAGCGACATCGCCAATGCGGTGCTTGACGGTACCGACGCCGTGATGCTTTCAGAAGAGAGTGCCGTGGGGAAATACCCCGTTTTGGCGGTAGAGACGATGTTTGAGACGATTCGCGAAACCGAAAAACAGTACGACAACTACAAATTCGGCATCTACCCGTACTCCGACGCCGCCAATGCCATCGATGAATCTGCCGTGCGCCTTGCAAAAGTGCTCGACGTCGAAGCGATTCTCACCCTCACCAGTTCGGGCAATTCCGCAAAAAAAATAGCAAAATACCGCCCCGCACGCCCCATTTTGGCAATCACCCACGACGAAACGGTACGGCGTCAGCTCACCCTTTCATGGGGTGTCGTGCCGATCTTTTCGGTGCAAAAAAGCTCTTTGCCCCGTATTTTGCAAAACGTGATGCAAAAAGGGCTCGATGAGGGAATCCTTGACATAAACAAAGGGTACATCCTCACCGCGGGCGATCCTACGGGGATCAGCGGCTCTACCAATATGATCCGCTATCTAAGACGCTACGAGATGGAGATGTTTTTGAACCAAAAATGCGATTACGAAGGGGCGCCGCTGTAATTCTTGGCATGTAGCATATGAAAATGCTTAAACTTTTTACTTTACAAAACTGCTAAGGGGAGAAAAAGCACAAAGCGATACCATAGCGAAAAAATTAAAAGGAAAGAACATATGTTTACAATATCGGTAGAAAAAGAGTGCGGTTGTTTTAAGAGAAGCGACTTGCAAAACAATATGAGTTTAGACTCCAAAGATGCAGCGCTCCTTAAATCGTTGGAGATGCGCGACCATATGAACGACGAGTTCTGCGGCAAGCATAAATTTAAAGTGCAAGAGGTAGGCAATAGCTTCGTTATCGCCATGAGCGACTCCACAAGCAACGGCTGTTGCGGCGGCGGATGCGGCAGCCACTAAGTAACTGATGTTACACACTTTATGAGCAAAGCCCATAAAGTGGCAGGGACAAATGTCCCTACAACCCCCTAAAGCTACCCGTATCTTCCCGATACGGGAGAAAAACTGACAACTTACCTTCTTTTTGAAAAAAAGTGCATAAGGTCAGTAAGTAAGTGTTGCATAAGCAAAAAATCTGCACACTGTGTCTTTCCGCACTCGATGCGGCATCTAGTTTGTGAGCCATAGCAAAACTTTCTAACTCTTGGCATGTAAAAAAAAACTTTACATGCCAAGAATTGCTACACCAAAAACTCCAACCCCAATTTCTGCGTATAACTAAAAAGCATCTCCCTTTCAAAATCGTTGTTGGTCGCGTATTCATACCCAAAACACTCTCGCCACAAACTGTGCTCTTCCATGCAAAGATAGAAAAATACCTTGGCATGCCACGGCGCAAAACTTTCGTAGGCATGTGCGAACATCTCTTTTTTTCTCTCAAGCGGGTAAGATGTTTTGCCGCTTGCATCCGCGTGGGGCATTTGGGTTATTTTTGTGTGAAAATCGCGCGAACGCAACTGCTTGATAACGGGTTTTATAAAGGTGAGGGTGCCCAAACTAACAAGTGCCGCTTCGCTTGGATCAAACATCTCCAAAAGCGTTGCGTACACCTCTGCATACTCCTCAAGATAGTTTTCGTATACGACGATGGGGTGGAAATGAAACCCCACTTTCACCCCTTTGTCGGCAACTTTACGCGCGGCTCTCAGCCGTTTTTCGAGCGACGCGGTGAGGTGTTCTTCGTTTTGGATGATGGTCGGTGTGTTGAGACTCCATGTGCAGAGAATATTTTTCGGTACCTCGTTTTGGAGAAAATAGCTTACGTTGTCCGATTTGGTTTTAAACTCCAAAATCACGTTGGGGTATTTGCGTGCAAAATCAAAGAGCGCATCCAAAACCCCCTCGCGATTGCCCCACATAAGCGAATCGGAACTCTGCCCCGTGCCGATGTGGTAGGTTTTGTTCGGGTCTAGGTCGAGGTTTAAGAGTTTTTCCTTAAATCCGCTATCAAAGGTGATGGTGTTTTGGTTGTAAAAACTCTGAATCGAGCAGTAGGAGCAGTCAAACCCGCAGCTCTCAACCGCATCGAGGGTGAGCAGATTGCAGCAGCGCGTCTTTTCGCTTGCCACGGGGCAAAGCCCCAGCCCGAACCCCTCTTTTGGCTCTGTTTTAAAGGTGTATTTCTGCTCTTTGGCAACGATTTTTGGGGTAAACGTTTTGTAGGAGTTTGGCATGTTGCGCAGATTTTCGTACGCTTCGCGCAGACGTTTTAAAACAACCCTTTTGTCGGCATGTTCCGCAAAATAATCGCAGATGCTCCCCTCTTGCCACAGTGTAATATCGCGCGCCATATCGACGAGCTGTTTGATCTCTTGATGGGAAAACCTATATTCGCAAGCCTTGGCATGTAAGAACGATTGTTCCTCTTGCGTGAGTTTGGTAAAAAACGTATTTTGGATCGATTGGTTGAATTTTTCTTCGTAAGTTTGCATGGCGCTATTTTAGCGAATCGGGAAGTTTTTTAGAAGGAGCGGGGGTAAAACTGCGTACAAAATAGGCAGATCAACGTAAGAGAGATATTGCAATATGCCATATTTTAGAACTCTGTCCTAAAAAATATGTACAATTTTAAAAATAATCGAGGTAGATGCCATGACTTTAGGAAAATGCCCCTACTGTGAAGACGGGGCTATCGAAGTGCGCGAGAAAGAGGTGCGGGGGAAGAAAGTAAAACTGTATGCTTGCTCAAACGCGCACTGGAAAACCGAAGACGGGGAATTTTTCGAATTGCACGAAGATGCGACCTGCTCGTTTCGGATTTGGCAGAACGCTTTAGGCAGGTACGGCAAGTGGCTCTCCTATAAAGAGGTACGAGAACTTTTGGAAAACGGAGAGCTTGAAGCGGAACTCGTAAGCAAAAAATACGGCAAAAAAATCGCTTATACGAAGTGGGTCGTGCTCGATGCGGAGTACGGTGTGCGCGTTGTTTGGGAATAATGTGAAAAAAAAAGCTTAAAACGGAATAAAAAAAGAGAAATTCTATTTATTTAATAAATCTTTTACATTTGTTTGTGTATAATCCACATCCGCTTTGCTGTTTTAACATAAAAGTTGAGTATTTTTATCTACATATTCCTATCTAGTTAAAAGTATTGGCAAGGTTTTGGAATCTGCCTAAATGCAGCAAAGAATGGAGTGGGTCGCGCACTTATGCGGGGCTTTCGTGACTGAGTAAAGTTCGTTTTTTCGGATTTTACAAGATTATTTAATAGGAGACTTTCTATGAAAGTACGTGCTTCGGTTAAGAAGATGTGTGACGACTGTAAAGTTGTCAAAAGAAAAGGCATTGTTAGAGTAATCTGCAAAGTTAAAAAACATAAACAGAGACAAGGATAATCATGGCTCGTATTTCTGGTGTTGATTTACCGAAAAAAAAGAGAATAGAGTATGGTCTAACATACATCTATGGGATTGGTCTTTATGCATCTCGTCAAATTCTTGATGCTACTGGTATTGACTATAACAAAAGAGTTTACGAACTTTCTCAAGACGATATCGCGGCTATCACAAACGAAATCCGTGAGAAACATGTTGTAGAGGGAGACCTTCGTAAACAAGTTGCTATGGACATTAAAGCACTTATGGATTTAGGTTCATACCGTGGTTTACGTCACCGCCGTGGTCTTCCGTGCCGTGGTCAAAAAACTAAGACAAATGCGCGTACTCGTAAAGGGAAACGCAAAACTGTCGGCGCAGCGTAAGGAATAAGAGATGGCAAAAAGAAAAGCTGTTAGAAAAAAAGTAATTAAGAAAAATATATCTCGCGGTATCATCCATATCTCTGCATCGTTCAACAACACGATCGTAACGATCACGGACGAAATGGGAAATATGGTAGCGTGGAGTTCTGCAGGAAGCCTTGGTTTTAAAGGTTCTAAAAAATCTACTCCGTTTGCAGCGCAAGCAGCAGTAGAAGCAGCGGTAGAAAAAGCTCAAGTACACGGTATTAAAGAGCTAGGTATTAAAGTTCAAGGTCCGGGTTCCGGCCGTGAAACAGCAGTGAAGTCTGTTGGTGCGATCGAAGGTATCCGCGTAACATTCATGAAAGATGTTACTCCGTTACCACACAACGGTTGTCGTCCACCAAAACGTCGTAGAGTTTAAGGAGATTACTGATGGCAAGATATAGAGGTCCAGTAGAAAAAATCGAAAGAAGATTTGGTGTTAGTCTTAACCTAAAAGGTGAGCGCCGTTTAGCAGGAAAATCTGCATTAGATAAGCGTCCTTATGCTCCGGGTCAGCATGGTCAACGCCGTAAAAAAGCGTCTGAGTACGGTTTACAACTTAACGAGAAACAAAAAGCGAAATTTATGTACGGTATTTCCGAAAAACAATTCCGCGCTATCTTCGTTGAGGCAAAAAGAAGAGAGGGGAATACGGGTACAAACCTTATCACTCTTATCGAGCAAAGACTTGATAACGTCGTATACCGCATGGGGTTTGCAACGACTCGTCGTTTTGCACGCCAATTGGTAACACACGGTCACTTACTTGTAGACGGTAAAAAAGTCGATATCCCGTCTTACCGCGTTAAACCGGGTCAAAAAGTAGAGATTCGTGAAAGCAGCAAAAACAACCCGCAAGTTGTACGTGCTCTTGAACTTACAAACCAAACCGGTATCGCTCCGTGGGTAGATATCGATGCTGCAAAAGTATTCGGTATTTTCACTCGTTTACCGGAACGTGAAGAGGTTGTTATTCCTGTAGAAGAGCGTTTAATCGTTGAGCTTTACTCGAAATAATAATTAAAAACAAAGGCGTTTGAGAATGAAAAAGATTAAAACTACTCCACTTGCTCCTCAAGAATTTGAGGTAGAACAGATTAGTGAGACTGAAGCTAATATTATTGCATTCCCGTTCGAGACGGGGTATGCGATCTCTTTAGCTCACCCACTTCGCCGTTTTTTATTAAGTAGCTCTGTCGGCTTTGCTCCGATTGCTATTAAAATCGAGGGTGCAAAACACGAGTTTGACTCGGTTCGCGGTATGCTTGAAGATATTTCAGATTTTATTTTAAATCTTAAAGAAGTACGTTTCAAGCTTAAAAACGATGCAACCGAAGCAACCGTGAACTACAGCTTTGCAGGTCCTTGTGAAGTTAAAGGTGCCGACTTAAGCAACGATGAAGTAGAGGTTGCTACTTCTACTGCGCATCTTGCTACGTTAAACGAAGATGCGACGCTAAACTTTTCTATCAAAATTGCAAAAGGGATCGGGTTCGTTCCAAGCGAAGACGTCGCAGGGGAACTTGAAGAGGGATACATCGCACTCGATGCATTCTTCACGCCTGTAAGAAGTGCAACGTATAAAATAGAAAATGTTTTAGTTGAGGATAATCCTAACTTTGAAAGAGTCGTATTTACGATTAAAACAGACGGTCAGATATCTCCGATCGATGCGTTTAGAAACTCTTTGGAAGTTATGTATGCTCAATTGGCTGTATTTAACAGCGAAATCAGCATCAAAGCACCTACGACGGTTGAACGTGCGGAGGAAAATCCTGATCTGAAAAAGTTAACGGCTCATATTGATAGTTTAGGATTAAGTGCGCGTAGTTTTAACTGCCTTGACCGCTCAAACATTAAACTGATCGGTGAGATTGCATTAATGAGTCACAACGACTTAAAAAATGTTAAAAACCTTGGTAAAAAATCGTATGACGAGATCGTAGACAAATTGCAAGAGTATGGTTTTGCAGTAGGTTCCGATCTTGCAGACGACGTAGTAGCCGCATTAAAAAAGAAAATCGAAGCTAAAGAAGCTTAATATAAGGGATAGCAGATGAGACATCGTCATGGATACCGTAAACTAGGTCGTACAAGCTCACACCGTGCAGCTTTACTTAAAAACCTAAGTATTTCGTTAATTGAACATGGGAAAATTGAAACTACTGTTGAAAAAGCAAAAGAGTTACGTTCTTACGTCGAGAAGTTGATCACGACTGCCGGCAAAGGTGACGCTAATGCACATAAAGCAGTATTTGCGGCGCTTCAAAACAAAGAAGCTACAAAAAAACTTGTAAACGAAGTTGCTCCACAGTACGTTGATCGTGCCGGCGGATATACAAGAATCACAAGAACAAGAATCCGCCGTGGTGATGCTACGACTATGGCGTTTATTGAATTAGTATAATTCAAACAACCCGACAAGATCAGGCACACGCCTGATCTTTCCTTACCGCTTCACTCACTCTAATCTTTTTATTTCGGTACTTTCCGTATTCTAAAGTACTTACATCGTAACAAAGGGCAAATATGAGTAATTTCGCATTCGGAACCTATAGAATCAGTGATTATAACCGGCAACATATCGAAGCGCTTAAAGAAGCGATACGTATGCGCATACCGATGATCGATACATCTTCAAACTACATGGACGGAGCCGCCGAGAGAGCGATTGCTTTGGCATGTAAAGAGTTTGATCCTCACTATTTAGAAGCGATCGAGATTGTAAGCAAGGTAGGGTATATCCAAGGAAGCAATCTCGAGCTCCATAAAAAAACACCTTTTGAGGAGGTCGTAGAGTACAGCGAGAGCTGTTACCACTGCATCTCCCCCTCTTTTATCGCCGACCAACTTACCTGCACTTTAGAGAGGCTTGAGAGAAGCTATCTTGATTGTTACCTTTTGCACAACCCCGAGTATTATCTCTACGATGCGATCGAAAAAGATGTCGAAGAGGATGTGCGGCTTGACGAGATGTATCGCAGAATATACGAAGCGTTTGTAGCGTTAGAGCGTGAAGTTGCAGCCAAAAGGATAGGCTCCTACGGCATCAGTTCCAACAGTTTTTCCCTAGAGCGCAGCGACCCCGCTTTTTTACCCTATGAGGATCTCATTACTTTAGCCCAAAATGCGGCGCAAAAAGCGGGCAACGCAACTCACGGCTTTACGACGGTACAGCTGCCGATCAACCTTTTGGAAAAAGAGGGGCTAAAATGTGCACGTTGGGCAAAAAGAAACGGCTTGCGAGTGCTTGCCAACCGACCTCTTAATGCACAAAAAGAGCATCTGATGTACAGGCTTGCCGATTACGATCCGAGTGACGCGTACTACACCTATCTCAACGAGTTGCTCGAAGTGTGTGATACGCCGCTGCTCAAACCCCTTTTTACCTTGATAGAGCAGCTAGACGAAAACAAACACAAATTCGGCTGGATAGGGGATTACGAATCGTTTCTGGTAGCACAGATTTTGCCGAGTATCAAAAATATGCTCCAAAAGCTAGAAGATGAAACGATCGAGCCGCTTTTAGGGATGATCGATATGTTTTTGCAGGAGTACAAACAGACGGTTGCCCACGAGTGTGCAAACAGAACGAGAACGATGCTCAAAGAGGAACTGGCAAACTGCTTTGACACACTTCAGGTTTGTGCTTTGAAATTTTTGCTTGAAAAAGAGGAGATCGACTTTGTTTTGGTAGGGATGAGAAAGCCTAGCTACGTGCATCAGGTATTATCATTGCAAGATTAAAAGGCGCGTCAAGTTTTAATTTTTATGGCATGTTAAGCGACTTTGTCATATTTTATGCTTACTAAAAAAGAAAGATAATTAAAGGATATTTGATGATTCCATTTTCTGATGAAGAGCTGATCTCTCCTGTTAGAAATGTGATAGATAAAGTACGTCCCTCATTGGCACTCGATGGCGGAGATATAGATTTTATTACGGTTAAAAATGCAAAAGTATATGTACAATTAAAGGGTGCGTGTGTAGGGTGTGCAAGCAGCGGCACCACGTTAAAATACGGAGTAGAGAGACAACTTCGTATGGATATACATCCCGAGTTGGTCGTTGTAAACGTGCCCATCGGGATGGAAAACGATATAGAGAATTTATAAACAAAGAAAACGACATGAGTTCAATGAGTAAACACAAAACATTATCACAAGCCAAAGAGAGCTTTTCAAAGTCCGACTATAAAAAAGCGTTGGAGAAATTTGCCGCGGTTTTACAAAACTATCCAAACTCCAAAGAGGCGTATAATGGTGTCATACTTTCTGAAATGGCGTTAAGCGGCGAAGGGGGAGCGGAAGCTTTGTTCGACTACTACGAGATACTCAAAGAGGAGAACAAAGAGGAAGCGGATCTCATTATGAGCGAAATTCTTAAAAATATCGACGGTACCATCGAGAAACTCAGTGAAGTTTTTGCCGAACCTCTGCGCGATAGACTCGAGCTTGAAGACGGTATTTTGTACGAGGATTTCAAAGCGATTGTGGAGAAAACGAACAATTTTAAAGAGACCTTTGAAAATATTATGTTCTCCACGCGCGTCATCATCACCCATAAAGCCGATTTCGTCGATTTTCTCAACAGATTGATCGAAAACGATTTTAGCGAAATGGCGCTTTCCTATTTGGAAAATGCTCTTGCGGCGTATCCGACCGATATGGAGTTACACAAAGTGCTTAAAAAACTGGTAAAGGTAAAAAAGCTTGAAAATTAAACTCCCCGCGCAGCCTTTTGCATACGTCACCGACGACTCTTTAGAGTGTGACGCAGAGACTGCATTTTTACTCACCTCCCAAAACGCAAAGTATTTGGCACATGCCAAAGAAAACAAAGCCCACTCTATCATCAAAATCACCGACATCGCCCCGCTTTTTGGGGTCGATAAAATCAAAATTATCGGTATTACGGGAACAAACGGCAAAACAACCGTAGCAAGTGCTATCTACTCATTTTTGCTTGATCTAGGGTACAAAGCCGCCATGCAAGGCACGCGCGGTTTTTTTATGAACGACGAAGTGGTCGAGGGGAAATCGCTGACGACCCCGAGTGTTTTGCACACCTACAAACATATTTACCAAGCGGTAGAAGCGGGATGCGAATATTTTATTATGGAAGTAAGCTCCCATGCCATCGTTCAAGAGCGTATCGAAGGGCTAAACTTCGCGCTCAAAATTTTGACCAATATCACCCAAGACCATCTCGATTTTCACAAAACGATCGAGGAATACACGGCGGTGAAAAACAGCTTTTTTGCCGATGAGAGCAAAAAACTGATCAACAAAGACGAGCCGCGTGCTTCGTTTAACATCAAAAACGCCTTTACCTACGGGATAGAAAACCCCGCTACCTACAAACTGATGGCATACTCGCTCAACGAAGCTTCAAGCGGGATTATCAAATATTTCGAGCAGATCGTCCCCTTTACCTCGTCGCTTCACGGATTTTTCAACCTTTACAACTTGCTTGCCGCTATCGGCGCGGTGCATATAATCACGGGTAAATCGCTCGAGGAGATCGCGGAGGTGGTTGATAACTTCGCGGGGGTGAGCGGCAGAATGGAGCAGGTGAGCCAAAACCCCAACGTTATCGTCGATTTTGCCCATACTCCCGACGGGATGCTCCAAGTGCTCAATGCGCTTAAAGAGAAAGAGCTTCTTGTGGTATTCGGTGCCGGCGGCGATCGTGACAGAACCAAACGCCCCCTTATGGGAAAAGTAGCGGCGACGCTGGCGAAAAAAGTTTTTATCACCAGCGACAACCCGCGCCATGAAGACCCCGAAGCGATCGTAGCGGATATTTTGGAGGGGATCGACGAGAAGAGCAACGTCGTCGTAGAACTCAACAGACGCAAAGCGATCGAAGCCGCACTCAAAGAGCAAAAAGAGGATGAAGTGGTGGTGATTTTAGGAAAAGGGGATGAAAACTATCAGATCATCTACGATCAAAAATTCCCCTTTGACGACAGAGAAACGGTTCGGGAGATTTTAGGGATACAACCCTAAAACCGTACGTTTATCCCCGCGTAGCCTACGTTGGCATGTGACTTGATTTTCGTGTCGGTCGTTGCTTGGTTGGAGCGCTCGTAGGAGATGTTTTTATACTCATACCCAAGCTGCAAATCGAAATGCTCGTTTAACGGAATAAACACCCCCGTTCCCAAAGTGAAGTGCCCGTGATGGATCGTGTCGCTTTGAGCTCCGTTTGTTTTACACGACCCGAACCCGAATCCCGCTTTGAGGTAAGGGTTTGCAAAAAGATCGAGGTTGAACGCTTTGAGCAATTCGACGCTTAAACCGTAGGTGTCGGTCTCGTTGTAGACATTTGATTTGGCATCTTTTTGGGTGTAATCAAAAGAGAACTCCACCGCATACGCATCGATATCCCCGTAGCCGATTTTAAACTTCGCGTGGTTGTAGGTTTTAGACTTGTAATTTGCATCGTCGAATTTTTCGCTCAAGAGACCAACGCCTGTCCCCACATAAAGTTTTGCCTCGCCGTAAAGGGCACATGCCAAGAGAAGAAAAGAGAGTATTTTTTTCAAGAGTTTCCGTCCGTTTGCTGAATTTTGCGCCATTATATCGAATTAAAAATAAGAGAAAAAATATTGGTTATCTTAAATAATAAAACTTATTTCCTCGGTTGAGAATAGGCGGCGCTATTTTTTGCTATAATTGCGCAAAAATTTTAAGGATCAATGATTATGGGAATCCCACAACCGGCATTTTATATATTTAAATGTGAACAATCGGCACCTCCGGGGATGCCTAAACCATCGTGTGTAACGGCGCAAACTCAAGATTTATTCCAATACTTGGCGCAAAAATTGATGATGGAAGGCGTTATGGGTACGGTACAGCCTATTCGCACATCATGTATGAACCGTTGTAACGCAGGTCCCGTAATGCTTGTAGAACCGGGACATACAATGTATGCAGGGCTTACAAAAGAGAAGATCGACCGCATCGTTGCAGAGCATATTCTCGGCGGCAACGTCGTAAGCGAATATGTGATCAATCCTGAACTGTGGGATGAGCCTATCAGCCCCGCAGAGATGAAAAAACAGATGGGACGCTAAATGGTAATCGAGATGTTATACAGCAAAATCCATCGCGCGACCGTGACGGATGCCAACTTAAACTATGTCGGCTCGATCACGATCGATGAGGAGCTTTTGGAAGCTTCAAAGATGCGCGTAGGGCAAAAAGTGGAGATTTTAAACATCAACAACGGTGAGAGATTTTCAACCTACATTATTTTGGGCGAGCGCGGCAAACGCGATATCTGCCTTAACGGTGCGGCTGCGAGAAAAGTGCACAAAGGGGATAAAATCATCATCGTTGCCTATGCAACATATGATGAAAAAGAGCTTGATACATACAAGCCCAGAGTCGTTTTGGTCGACGATAATAACGACATAGACCACGTATTAGACGAGATTTAAAATGTTTGGTAATCTCGGTGATATGAGTAAAATGCTTGAGAGTATGCAAGAGAATGCCGCAAAACTCCAAGCGGAGCTTGAATCGAAAACCTTTAGCGTCAAAAGCGGCGGCGGTATGGTCGAGGTCGTGATGAACGGCAAGGGGGAAGTGGTCGATATCACCGTTGATGATTCGCTGATGCAAGACAAAGACTCTTTGCAAATCTTGCTCATAGGTGCGATAAACGACGCGTATAAAATGGTAGAACAAAACAAACAAAACTCTGCGATGGGGATGCTCTCGGGTTTGGGCGGGCTTAACCCTTTCGGAGCAAAATAAGTGCTGCGCTTTTTTGCGGCACTGAGTTTTTTCACCCTCTCCCTTATGGCATGCCAAGGGGGATTTGATGCTTGCATCGCCAAAACAAAAGCAACCTGCACGTTTGAGGGACAAACGCTAGAGATCCCTCTTAGCGCCACCCAATCGCTCGTTTATACACCCACTCCGCCCAAATCGGGCAAAATTTTAAAATACGACCCTTTTTTATCACTCTACCTCGTTACAAAAAATGTGCGATCGAAATACTATTTCACGCTCAACAAACATCTCTCTTTGGGAGAAGCTTCCGTAACGCCGAAAATGGCGATCGAAGGCAAAATCACCCGAGCACAAATAGGACTAAACTCCCTTGCAAAAGCCAATGAAGCATTTTTTGCGCCGAGTCTGCTTCTTAATAGCTGCTGTTTTCTCGAAGGGATCGTGACACCTCGCGGGATCATCCAAAAACCTTACATTAAAAGATTTATAGAATCCAAAGAGAGCCGATACGGCGACATCGGGATACGACTCGATATAAAAAGTTCCCTGCCGCACATCGTGGCATGTGACCCTTTTTATAAAGAGAACCCCTTTGAAAAAGGGGATATTCTTCTTGAATTCGAAGGAAAAAAAATAGCTTCGGCATCGGAGGCGGCAGAGAAGATTTTATTTGCACCGATAGGTTCGAAACAACGCATCAAGGTGCAAAGAGGTTCGCAGATACTTACGTTTGAGGTAGTCGTTGCACAGCGTTTTGGCGGCGGGGTTCTCAGCGATACCTTTTTGGAATCTAAGGGAATTTTTCTCGACGATGCTTTGCGTGTCGTAGAGGTAAATAAAGAGCGCTTGGGTAGCGCTCTTGCGCCCGATGACCGCATACTCGGAGTAGACGGAACGATCGTGCGAACACAGCAGGAGTTACGCGAGAGTTTGGGTAAAGAGCAAGAGGGTGTAAATTTGCTTGTAGAAAGAGCAGGTTTTCAGTTTTTTGTACGGATAAATTAGTTAGAATTTCGCATGCAAAACTTTGAGAATTTTTTACTGAACTCCTTACCCGAATCGGAGAGTTTTCACCCCCATTACCAAGAGGCGCTTTGCGCAATGCTTGTGGCAGGCGGCAAGAGATTTCGTCCCGCGTTGCTTTTAGGCGTCGTCGAAGCGTACAATCCGTTGTTGCTTGAAGGTGCTTACCATGCCGCGTATGCAATCGAGCTGTTGCACACCTATTCGCTCATCCACGACGATCTGCCTGCGATGGACAATTCGCCGCTTCGCCGCGGCAAGCCGACGCTCCACGTGATTTACGACGAGGTGACCGCTATCTTGGTCGGAGATGCTCTTAATACCTATGCGTTCGAGGTGCTCTCAGAGGCTCCTTTTAGCGATTACACGAGGGTGCAACTGGTGCGCGAGCTGGCGTCTAACGGCGGGCTCAACGGGATGGTACTCGGGCAGGCGATCGATTGCTTTTTCGAGAACCAAAAGCTTGAGCTTGATGCGATCAAGATGCTCCATGCCAACAAGACGGGCAAACTGATCGCAGCCTCTTTGAAGATGGGTGCGATCATCGTCGGCAAAGAGGATTTGGGTGCAAAGCTTTACGATTTCGGGATGCGTTTGGGGCTTTTGTTCCAGATTCAAGACGATATTTTGGACGTAACCCAAAGCAGTGACG
>Ga0265294_10006050_pt1 | contig 14618 bp, 11 predicted proteins | sample MunlanPumphouse3_FD_192504 | JGI IMG/M metagenome (GOLD analysis project Ga0265294, IMG submission 192504) | Groundwater microbial communities from a municipal landfill in Southern Ontario, Canada - Pumphouse #3 | ecosystem: Environmental > Aquatic > Deep subsurface > Groundwater | place... | reverse complement strand
TACCAAGTAATATTATACAATAGGGTTGAATGATATTACTTGGTATCACCATGTTCTTTTTAAGGTTTATCCAGAGTTTTTTGAAGAATCGAAGTTTACTCAATTGGAGGAACAAGATAATGAAGTTTTTAATGGATTTGTTTTGAAAAAGGACGTTGGTTCAAAATTAGTAAACGAGGGAAGTTTAGAGGAAATAGCGAGAGTTAGTGGAATAAAAGCAGAAACAATAAAATCAATATTTGAAGAGGCTGGTATTTGTGATACTCAAGGGAGGCTATTAAAGACGTATCAAGAAATTCAAAAATTAGATTTTAATATAGATAGTGGGGTTTTATTAAGCGTTGCTAAAAAAGTCTTATCAAGACTTGCAATAGGAGTTGATGATATCCCTGGCAGGGAAAATAGTCAGGATTATCATGAAGAAAATATGAATTTTAATCCAAGGATACTCAGAACATTGGCTTATGCAATTAAGCATTTTCAGTCTTTGGATTCAACTAATCCATTACAAGGCGGAAAGTTCATTGAAGTTTGTGGAGATATCCCAGTTAAATTAATTCCTTTTTTTATAGCACTTAAGCAAAAAAAGGTTTCAGTATATTCAAATCAGTTACAGTTTATCAAGCTTTTTGTTAGGAATATAACTTACGAGGAATCAAGAAAAGAACTGTTAAGTATTCTTAAGGATGAGAAAACCAACAATGGTGTGTTTAATAGACTGGATAGAATGTTGGGGGAGTTTCAAGATTTATTTCAACTAGAAGCTGAGCCTGAATATATCACGAAGCAGTTAAGACAACATGAATCAGACTTAGCAGTTATTCAGGAATTAAATCAAAAAGCAGAAAAACATAGAGTTTCTTTGTTAGGAATGAACGAGTCTAATTATGCAGAAGTGCTTAGTCGAGAGTTTGGTTATAAAAAACCAATCCATAGTTTTACGGAAGCTTTGTATGTTTTTCAAAGCAACGTTTTAAGAGAAATTTTAAATGTTTCTAGAATCAGAACTTACAGTACAGTTAAAAAAGGAAACAAGGAGTTTGTTCGGGCATTATATTCTTCTTTAGAGGAAGGCTCGTCAAGGTTTAGTGGAGAACTTGTTGAAGGGAATAAGTTAAGGTTAAGACACTATTACGTTGAAACAAAGAGCGATGGTACAAACGTCCCCCATTATATTATAGACGTTGCAGATATATTAGAAGACGAACAAGGTCAGTATATAATTTTATCAGCAGAAACAGGACAAAAGAAATCTTCTAAAAGAATAAATATTTTGGTTGATAATGGAGATATATATTTTGAGTTAATGAAGGATGCGTTACATAAGGAAGCGATAGAATACTTGGATATTGGTAGTGGGTTGCCAAATCATGCCTCGGAATTTACAGATATGCTGGGAAAGACAATCGCTTATTATACGAGTGTTTTTAAAAGAAACACTATGCAAGTAGAGCGGAATTTACATGATGTGCAGTTAGAGGAGTTAAGAAAAGTTATTGATAATGATGATGTGTTTGCAACAGTAGAACAATTTTTGTTTGGTGAAAAATTTGTAATGGAAATATTTAGAGAAGGTGAAGATGCCATCACAAAAAAACCAACAAGAAGAACAGTCATATTTACAGATAATGCTTATTCAACGGTTGAAGAATTAATAAATAAAATTAATCTTGGTCAGAAGCTAACAATTAATGAAGATGGTGAGTGTTGCTTAGACGGGAAAAAGCTAGCTTTAATGGATGACAGAGAAGATGTTTTTAGAGCAAGAGTAAACAATTCGTTAAAGATTAGAGACCTAACACACACTAAATTATTGCAAGAAGAAGAAAAAGAATTGCTGGCTGCATTAAGGCAAGCTGAAGCTGAGGTTAGAATTAAACATGGAAGGTAAATATATTTTTTCTGCCTAATGGCAGAAAAATATGTATAATATCCTTTATGGATCAAGAACTTCGCTCTCAACTTAGAGAGACTGTCAAAAAAGTAAAGCGTTATAATCGCCATTTCAATACAAAGCTCTTTTTTGATGTGTTTGACTATGCCATGGAAGCACACAAAGGACAAAAGCGTGTATCTGGAGAAGATTACATTTGGCATCCTTTTAATATTTTCAAAATATTAGTTGAATATGAGGCAGACGAGGCTACTCTGATTGCTGCTATATTACATGATGTAGTTGAAGATACCTTTGTTGAAATAGACGAGATTCGTGAAAAATTTGGCGAAAGTATCTCCGTTATTGTGGATGGAGTAACCAAGCTTGGCAGAATCAAGTTTGATAGTGACGAAGAACAAAAGATTCAAAACTTTAGAAAAATGTTCATGGCTATGGCTAGAGACATTAGGGTTATCATTATTAAACTAGCCGATCGGCTACATAACATGCGAACACTCAGTTTTTTACCCGAAGAAAATCAGAAGAAAATAGCCAGAGAAACAATGGATATTTATGCACCCTTAGCACATCGGCTGGGCATGTCTAACATAAAATGGGAAATGGAAGATTTAGGTTTCCGCATCCTTTATGAGAGTGATTATCGAAAGTTGAAGAAAGACATTGCAGAAAAGAGAGAAGAAAGAGAACAGTTTATAGAAGAGTTTGTTTTACAAGTTAAGCTTCTTTTAGAGGAGAACGGCATGAAGGCAAACATTTCTGGTAGACCTAAACATTTTTGGTCTATATATAACAAGATGAAGCGTCAGCACACGAGTATTAAAAATCTTTATGACTTATATGCCATCAGGGTTGTTGTTGGTTCTGTTCAGCAATGTTATACAGTTTTGGGCGTATTACATACTCATTTCAAACCAATTCCGGGAAGGTTTAAAGACTATGTTGCTATGCCTAAGCAAAACTTGTACCAGTCTATACACACCGTACTTATCTCCAAAAGTGGTAAACCTGTTGAAGTGCAAATACGTACAGAAGACATGCATAGGGTCTCAGAATTTGGTGTTGCAGCACATTGGAGGTACAAGGAGCGTAGTAAAAAAGAAGAAGAGTTCGAGAAGAAGCTTTCTTGGCTCAGAGAATTTATTGAGTGGCAGAAGGATAGTGATGCTAAAGATTTTTATGATGACCTTAAATTTGATTTATTTGTGGAAGAAATTTTTGTTTTTACTCCCAAAGGTGACGTGTATCAGTTGCCCAAAAAAGCAACTCCGCTAGATTTTGCCTATAGAGTTCACACTTCTATTGGTCATCGTTGCATAGGGGCCAAGGTTAATTCTCAAATAGTGAATTTGGATAAGCCACTTAGCAATGGCGATATAGTAGAAATTATTACTCAAAATATAGAACAACCAAAAATAGCTTGGCTTGGCAGTGTGAAAACTTCTTCTGCTAGAGCTAAGATTAAATATTGGTTTAGACGAAACACTGATGTCTACGAAGAGAAGAAAGAGACCATTAAGAAACAAGAGGAAAAGAAAAAAGAAGTAGAGAGAGAAATATTAGAACCTAAGATTAAACAACGACAGAAAAAAAGTAGCGTCGGTGTTGTTGTTGAAGGCGCTGGAGATGTTATGGCTTATTTGAGCCGTTGTTGTAATCCCATGCCTGGTGATGGAATTATTGGCTATGTTACAAGAGGTAGAGGTGTTGCTGTACACAAAAAAGACTGCAACAACGTACGTAATTCAGATACGGAAAGGTTAATCAAGGTAGAGTGGGATAATAGTTATTCTGGTACATATGATATTGCGTTAGAGATAGAAGCGTCGGACAGAATAGGCCTTCTAAATGATATCGTTGCTAAGATTGCAGAAATGAAAATTAATATAGTAAATTTTAATTTAAGGACAACTCCGCAGGGTGTTGCTGTGGTTGGTTTGATTTTGAGTTTGACGAAGATTGAGTTGTTGGATAGTATAATGGGTAAATTAAGATCGATTAAAGATGTCTATCAAGTCAAGCGAAAGGGAGAGTTTTAATTGGCTAAATTATTTTTCATTTTGTTTAGTGCCGCGTTAATTAACAATTTTGTTCTGTCCAGATTTTTAGGTATATGTCCCTTTGTTGGTGTTTCTAATAAACAAGAATCATCTATTGGTATGGGATTGGCTGTTACCTTTGTCATGGTTGTTGCCAGTATTGTTACTTGGTTTATTCAAAAGTTAATTTTAGACCCATTGAACGCTGGTTATCTGCAAACTATATTTTTTATTTTAGTAATAGCTTCTCTGGTTCAATTTTTAGAAGCAGTTATTAACAAAACCTCTCCATTACTTAAAAATATGTTGGGTATATATCTTCCATTAATTACTACAAATTGTGCCATTTTAGGTGTAACGGTTTTGAACATTACAGAAAACTATACGTTATTAGAAAGCATAATGCATAGTATAGGTGGTGGACTAGGATTTCTATTAGCGTTGGTGTTAATGGCTGGATTGAGAGAAAGACTGGAAGAGTCAAAGGTGCCTAAGTGTTTTAAAGGTGTTCCGATTGCTTTTATTACTGGAGGCATTATGTCTTTAGCTTTTATAGCTTTTGGAGCTTTCTAAAAAATGACAGGCTTCACAATTGTTATTATTTTAGCTGTTATCGGTTTATCTTTAGGCCTTTTTTTAGCAATAGCCTCAGATGTTTTTCATGTACATAAACCAGAACAGTTAGTTAAAGTAGAGGAACTATTGCCTGGTGCCAATTGTGGTGCATGTGGCTATCCTGGATGTGTTGGTTTAGCAGAAGCTATTTATAAAGGTGAAGAAGAGCCAAATAAATGTCCAGTTGCTTCAGATGCTCAGGTTGAACAGATAGCAGCTATTATGGGCAAAGAAGTGAGCACTGATGGACTAAGAGATATTGCTTATATTAAGTGTCAAGGAATGAAAGATAGCGATGTTGCTAAGAAGTTTGAATATATTGGTATTGAGTCTTGTGAAATGGCGGCACTTACTTCCGGTGGATGGAGCTCATGTGAATATGGCTGTTTAAAATTGGGTGATTGCATAAGAGTCTGTAAATTTGATGCCTTGAGTTATGGCGCAAATCACGAGCCAATAATCGATAAAGACAAATGTACTTCCTGTGGACTTTGCGTTGCCGCTTGTCCTAGGAGTTTGATCGAAATTATTCCTTTAAAAAAGACATACATGGTTACTTGCAGTTCCAAAGATAAGGGCGCGGATACTAGAAAGGCTTGTAAGGTTGGTTGTATTTCTTGTAAATTGTGTGAAAAAGCTTGCAAGTTTGATGCGGTTAAAGTTATAGACAATATTGCTTATATTGACCAAGACAAATGTGTCGCCTGTGGTCTTTGTGCGAAAGCTTGTCCACAGGATGTCATAGAGTTTATTGACGGTGTTGTTGTCACAAGGGTAGCTAAAAAGGAGGAAGCTGGTTGCGCAAGTTGCGGAATCTGCAAGAGCGAATAACTTCTTAAGATTTTGTTCTTTCTCTTGACACTTGTGCTGAGCGAAATCGAAGTAGGGAGCTAGAGGAAGTGTTTAGAATAGACTAAGTTGGTCTACTGATTTTTTGTTTTTAACCTCAACTTTTTCTTTATTTAATAATTCTTCAGGAATTCTTTTTACTAATGGGCTAAGCTTTCCTTTAATTGTTTTATTTAGTAGTTTTCTTTTGTTTGCATAGGTCATAAATAGCTTGTCTGTTGCTCTAGTCATAGCTACATAGAGGATATTTGCTTCTTCTTTTAGTTCATCTTTATTTTTTTTATTAAACAACTGGAAGGGCATTATTTTGCTCTCGCATCCAGGGATGAATACGTATTTAAAATCAAGTCCTTTGGAGGCATGTATAGTCATTAAGGCTATGTTATCAGCATGCTTGTTATATTCATCAATGCCTGTCTTTAGTGAAATATCATCAAAAAAAGCAGTGTATTTATTCTTATACGGTTTTGCGACTTTTTCTAATATTCTTTGTTGCTCAGAGGTGATGTCGTGTTCAATGCAAATCCTCCGTAGGATAAAAGCTAAAGACATCCCATTTTCAAACATACTCAAGACTTCTTTACTTACTTTGGACACCTGATTTTCTAGGCCGAAGTAAGTGTTCTTTAATTCAATAATTATTTCTTTATATGGGTAGTCTTGTAGGATGCTGTCTGTGTTTATTGTTTGGACAGGAAGTTGATGACTATTTAGCGCTTTTATAATAGGAGGAAAAAGGTGTTTTGTCCTGCAAAGTATTGCGATATCTTTAAAGCTGATTTCGTCTTCAAACATCTTGTTGCGTGCACCACTGATTCTGGGGAAGTTGCTACTACCACCAACTAGCTGTTCAATTTCTGCTGCTATCCACTGTGCCTCTGCTCCATCAGTTGAAAATTCTTTTAGCACGATTAGTGCCCCGTCATCTTCTCTTTGTATTTCGTCTGACTTTTTTATAACATACGAGGCGCCCTTGAGAATCGCGTTTGGGCATCTATAGCTTTTGCTAAGACTGATAAGCCTTGCTTCTGTATAATCACCTATGAAGCTATTTACGGGCTCTTTTTTAGTTCCTTTGGAGCTATAGACGGCTTGGTCAGAGTCTCCAGCTACAAAAAGGTTTTGTTTATTTGATAAAAGTTCAATTAGTTGGTATTGGATGGCGCTGATTTCCTGAAATTCATCGACTAATATCCACTGAAATTTTTTTTGGTATTTTGCCAGCGTTTTAGGGTTGTTGATGAGAATTTCCACAGTCAGATAAATAAGGTCATTTATGTCTAGCGCATTAATTTTTCTAAGTTCTTGGTTATATCTTTCGACTATAGTATCTTTTTTTTCAAGAAATAATTTGGATTGTTTGTTGTTGTTAATGTTATTTAAAATAGTTTGGTGGTCAGCATCAAAGAGTTTTTGGATGATAGATATTTGTTTGCTCTCATCAATAATACCAAAGAATTTTTCATTATTATTTAAACTCAATTCTTCTCTAAGGATAGTTAACCCAAGTTTATGAAAAGTACTAATAGTACAGTTATTTTTAGATATTTTTTTGTTTACGTTGTCGCTCATTTCTTCCGCTGCTTTATTAGAAAAAGTAAATGCTAGTATATTGGAGGAGTTAACTCCATTATTGATTAAGCTAATAATTCTTTTTGTTAGTATCCTTGTTTTGCCTGTGCCTGGTCCAGCTAACAGCAAACAAGGGCCTTTTTTGTGTGCAATGGCTTCTTCTTGTTCAGTATAAGTCCAGATTGTGTTGCTGTTTGTTGTTTCAATAGCTGATGTTATGTTTTTTTTTAGTTCTTTAAATTGTTGAATGTCAAAGGTCAGACTGCTGTATTTTTCTTTTTGTATACTAGCTTTATCTTGGGAAAAAAGACTGTTAGTTTTATAGTTTTGAATTTCTCCAGCATGAAAAAGGTGGACTTTCCCAAACTCTCCATCGTAGCCACCTTCTGTTAGGATAAAGCCTTCTCTTAATCTATTGATAGCTTCGGCAGTAATTGTGCCAGATATTTTTGCTATTTCCTTTAAATCAGTAGTTAGCAGAATGTCCAATTCTGAGCCTAAAGAATTTATTAAATGAAAGTATTTTTCTGTAATAGCTTTTGATCTAGGGTTCTTTTTGTTATCAAGCTCAGCCAGCAATCCTGCTAAGGGAGTGATTGACCAGAAGGTCTGTTTGGATTTAGCTTCCGAGGGGTCCGTCCGATCAGCTAACTCCGCAACCCGATACATTACACCTTTAGTCACAGGTTTCCCGCATGTAGAACAGAGATTATTGTGTTGCACTGTTTCTAGGGGAGTCCAATTGATTTTGCAATCGCGATGTCCATCATTGTGGTACTTGCCTTCATCGGGAAAAAATTCGATAGTCCCTACAAATCCCTTATCGTTTTTCAAAGCATTATAGATGTTGTTGTAGCCTATCTCTACATCAAACACATTGGCTTCTCTGCCAAGTTTGTCGGGCGAATGTGCGTCGGAGTTAGAAACTAGCCGATATTTGTCTAGGAAAGAACATATTCTATTCATAGGCGGGTCACTGGAAAGTCCAGTTTCTAATGCGAAAATCTCAGAAGACAAATCTTCGTAACATTCTTCGATGCTATCAAAACCAGACTTGGAGCCAAGCACAGAAAACCAGGGTGTCCAAATATGTGCAGGTATTAGATAAGAGTTGTTTCCACTTTCAAGTAACATTTCTAAAAGTATTTTTGAGTCTAGTCCAAGTATTGGTCTTCCGTCTGAACGTATATTGCCAATCTCCTCTATTTTAGCTTGAAAAATACGTACTGTGTCAAAGTCTGGCAGAATACATATATTGTGAACTTTTCGAGTTTTATTGTTTTTTTTATAGATGTTGCTAATCTCGGTTGTTGGCATAAAGTATACGGATTTTTCTTGTAATACATTGGAGAGATTTTTTGTTTCTGGAAGTTGGTATTCTTTTTTTAAAGTGTACAGTCCATTTTCGGAAGATTCTAGTTTTGTTTCTAGTTCATTGAGCCAAACAGGGTGTATGCAATCTCCGGTTCCCATTACTTGGATTCCTTTAATTTTAGCCCAATATTCTAAATGTTCAGGAGTCAGAAGTGGGCTAGTTGCTCTAGAGTATTTGGAATGTATATGTAGATCGGCGATGAATTTTGGCATGTGGTATTTTACTTTGTAATAATCATTCTTAACGCCATTACTAGCATCACAATTCCAAAAATTTTTCTTAAAACAGTGTTACTTAATTCCAGCGCTAAATTTGCACCAAAAAAACTAGTCAAGACAAAGGCAATAGCTATCCAAAACGTAGCTCTAAGGTCGATATTCCCAGTTTTATAGTATTGCATGACTGCGAATATACTTATTGGCGGCAACATGATAGCCAGCGACGTGCCTTGAGCCATATGTTGATTAAATCCAAGCAAATAGATCATCCCTGGAATCATAATGATGCCAGCTCCAATCCCAAACAGTCCACTCAAAACTCCTGCAATAGATCCTATGATTAAACAGATTATTATAAAATTCATTTTTTCTCCTTTATACTATGACCTTGGTCGGTCCCAATTTTTCGTCCAATTGAAATAATTCTTCCTTGTACACATTTTGCACAGTCGTCTCCACTTTCATCCACGCAAGGCTTGTTTGGATATAATTGATACATTTTTCTGTATTTTTGAGGGGTAGCATTGGGCATAAAGACATTTGCTCCTCTTTGTAAAAGCAGATTACGTCCATTCGGCTGTATAGCATCAAATGCTGTCGTTGATGGTATATGTGCTTTTGGGTTTAGCAACCGCAGGATAGCAATAACCTTGAAGAATATTTCTTTTTCAAATGGGTTAGCTATATTTCCAAATGGTGTATCTGGGTGTGGAATAAAAGGTCCAATTCCAATCATGTCTAAATCAAGTTTTGTACAGAAAATTATTTCTTTAGCGAGACCTTCAAGTGTTTGCCCAGGTATTCCAATTAAAAACCCAGATCCTGTTTGTATGCCAAGTTTTTGCATGGTTTTGATACATTCTAATCTTATAGTTAAATCATCATCTGGATGTGCTTTTTTGAAAAGTAGTGGGTCTGAACTTTCGTAGCGAATAAGGTATCTGTCCATTCCTAATTTTTTCCAGTGTAGCAAAGTTTCTTCATTTTGTTCACCAAGCGAAAGAGTTATTGCTAGTTTAGTTTCTTTTTTGATTTGTTGCAGGAGACCCCCAATATACTCTTTTGATAGCTTATCGTCTTCTCCAGCTTGTATAACTACAGTTGTCATGCCATTTTTTTCTAAATCTTTACACGCTTGGAGTATTTCTGCTGTTGGCATCCTGTACCTGTTGATGTCTTTAATTTTTGAACGTATACCGCAGTAATTACAGCTTTTTTTACAGTAGTTAGATATCTCAATAATGCCACGCAGATAAACATTGTCGCCCATATTTTCTTTCCTAACCATGTCCGCTTTTTTGTATAATGCAGAGAGATCCTCAGTTTCAGCTTCGAGCAAAGTTAATACTTCTATTTCAGTTAACATTTTCAAGCTCCTCTAAGGCAGAAGGAAATGGTTTGAGTGCTCTTTCAAGTATTCCATGCAAGTAGGCGATTAGTATCCCATAGTTAGTGACAGGAATATCCTCTTTGCTCAAGTCGTCTATTCTGTTCATTATCAAGGTTCTGTTTACCATGCATCCGCCACACTGGATCACCAAGGCGTAGTCTTTTGCTGTGAATTCTGGCTTTGCTCCGACTGCAAAGTCAAAAACTAGATCTAATCCAGTATATTGTTTGAGCCATCTAGGTATCTTGACTCTGCCAATGTCCTCAGTAATTGGCTTGTGTGAGCAAAGTTCTGCTACAAGTATTTTGTCTCCATTTTTTAACTTGTTAATCTGGTTAACGCCTCGTATGTATTTGTTTAGGTCTCCCTTTTGTCTGGCAAGCAGAATAGAGAAAGATGTAAGTAGAATATTCTCAGGTACGTCTGTATTAGATTGTTCAAATGCTTGGCTATCAGTTATAACAATTTTAGGTTGTTTTTTAAGTACTTGAGTAAGGGTGTGGTGCAGGTCTTTTTCTTTGACAACTGTACAGGGAATGTTTGCATCTAAACATTCTCGGATAGTTTGCACTTGAGGTAAAATTAGTCTCCCCTTGGGAGCTTCTGCATCAATAGGAATTACAAGGACTACATTGTCTCCAGGGGCAAGTAAATTTAGTAGTATTGCAGGCTCTGGTATTTTTGCTTCTAGTTCTTTTATAATAGCATTTTTGACTTCTTCTACACCAAGGTTATTCACTATAGACGTAGGGTAAATATTTTGTTTAGTATCAGCGTATACTTTAGTTGTTTGAGAAAATTGCTCTTCAGAAATTAAATCCGTTTTGTTTAAGACAAGTACTGTTGGAATCTTTTGTTTGTTTAGTTTATTCAGTAGGTTTTTTTCAAAATCACCATCTGATGTGTGTTCAAGCATTAAGACTGCTAAGTCGGTTTTTTTTATTACTAGCTCAGTTTGTTTAATTCTTTGTTTGCCTAGTTCGCCTTCGTCATCTAAACCTGCTGTGTCTATCAGTAGAACTGGACCAATTGGTTGAAGCTCGTAAGCTTTTTCTACTGGGTCAGTTGTAGTTCCTGGTATTTCAGAAACAATAGACATTGGCTGTCCAAGTATAGCGTTTAGAAAAGATGATTTGCCAACATTTCTTTTTCCAAAAATGGCAATGTGAATTCTGTTCCCTTTAGGTGTTTCGTTCATAATTTACTTTGAGCAGAGGTAAGGTAATTGTCCAACGCTACAATCCTTTCAGGTTTTAATAATTCTTCATCAGTAAGATTCATCCAATCATAGTAATATTTTTAAGCTTCAAAAGCAATTCGATTATTTAGTGTAAATAGTCGGGAAAATTAAAAATTATGAGCGATATATTAAGTATGAACTATAAAATCATTTCTTTTAATAATATAGTGTTAGAAAATGGCTTGGTTGCTTGGAATCATTCTGCCTTTGATTATAATACTTTAGTTTCTTGGTTGGAGCAGAATAATGATTTAGAGCTTGCAGTTCCAACATTACTGTATAATGTTTATTTAAAATATAAGAGTATTATTGATAATTTATCCGAGCTTAGCCAGAAGAGCGTGACTGATATCATTGATGATATTTTAACGACTCTTCCTCCTAAAAATGAGTATGAAGAGTCTTATGGATATGCAAATCATTTAGCTATATTTAAAATAGGCGTATTAATAAATGTTGTTTATAACCAAGGACATGATAACCCAACACAGATTACGGAGATGTTAGCCCAATTGGTTGATTATGCAAATGATTCACAAGCGGAATGTTTTCAACTGTCCGTTAATTCTGCCTGTAAGTTTTTTATAAAAAGGTATTCGTCATATGCTAAAGAGATTCAATCTATAATAGCTACACAGAAACATAAAAAAATGTTGGCTCAAATTGATAGGGGAAGAATTAATTAGCTGTTAGCAGAAAATATCTCGTTGTCCGTCTTTGATTTTCTGGAGAGAGTTCATCGCAAATTCTCGTATTTTGTCATCAGGAAGATTTCGTAAAGCTTCGGCAATAGTTTGTTCTCCAATTTTTTTCGTTTTTGGTGAAGCATAATCTTCTAAATATTCTTGAAAGGTTATTATTGCATTAGGTGAACATTTCTTTTTAATGTCACCAGGTTTTGCGTATTCCATAAAGTCTAGCCCAGTACGTCCTAAACGGTAACAGCCAGTACAGAAAGAAGGAATATGACCATGTGCACAGACATCATAGATGACATCATCTAAATTACGATGGTCACCAAGCGAGAATTGTTCAATGCTATCAACTTCGCTGTAGCCACCAGGATTAGTCTTACTTCCAGCACTGATTTGAGATATACCAAGGTTTAGGGCCTCGCTTCTTGTTTCAGCTGTTTCTCTAGTGCTAAGTATTAGACCAGTATATGGAACTGCAAGTCTAAGGATAGCAATCATTTTTTTGAAATCATCATCAGATACAGGATAAGGTGGCGCAGAGGCTATTTCTGATCCTGTTGCAGGTTCAAGTCTAGGTATGGATATTGTATGTGGTCCCATTCCAAATTTTTGTTCCAAATGTTCAATGTGAGATATTAGAGCAAGGACTTCGTACTTATAATCATACAAACCAAAAAGTACGCCAATTCCTACGTCATCAATTCCTGCCTCAAAGGCACGGTCGATAGCAGTAATTCTGTAATCATAGTTACGTTTAGGACCTTTAAGATGAAGTTTTGCATATGTTTCTTTGTGATATGTTTCTTGAAAGAGTTGAAATGTTCCGATATTACGCTCTTTTAACCTTTTGAAGTCTGCTATTTCTAGTGGAGCTAAGTTTACATTTAGTCTTCTTATATTATTTTTTCCGTCTCTGGCCGCATAAACTGTATCTATTGCTTTTAGCACATAGTCTAACCCTTCTTTTGGATAAGACTCTCCAGCTACCAGCAACACTCTTTTTTGTCCTGTTTTTAGCAGAGCTACAGTTTCATTAGTGATTTCTTCTTGCGATAAGGCTTTTCTATCGATGCTTGTATTGGTGCAACGGAAGGCACAATAAACACAATCATTTTTGCAAAGATTAGAGATGTAAAGAGGAGCAAAGATTACTAGTCTGTTGCCATAGATTTCATTTTTAACCCAGTTAGCTGTTTTTAGTATTTCACTAACTCCAGCTTTATCTGTTGTATTTAGAAGGACAGAGACCTCTTGCATAGAGAGTCTTTCTAGTCTTTTGCTTTTAGCAAGAATATCTTTTAGTTCGGAATGAGTCGGTCTATAGTTTAGTGCTTGTTGTATTTTTTCGTTGTTAATAATCATGACTAGTTAATGATAATACTTTTAGCATTCATTATCAAACGGTTTTAAGTTTAATAATGCACTTGCAATTTTGCATATATTGCTACGATAATTTAATGTGAAGAATAAGATAGATGAGGATCGGAAATGAGAATAAAAAAATATTTTGCAAATTTCAAGCTAACGGTATTTACCCTATACACTGCGGTTATGAGAAAGAACAAAGTTAAAAGTAAAAAAACAAAAATTTATTCAATTTTTCAAAAACCAAACAAAATGAGCTTGGTTAGATTTGCGATTCTGTATAGGAATAGAGGAGGCTCTTGTGACAACAAGGAAATAGCTAGACTTCGAAGGCTAGTGCTTGGCATTGAAGCAACAGTCGGCTCCGTAAAATATTTTGCCCTTCCTGTACTAATAGGAGGTAGCATAGTTGGATACCCGGTTTTGTCTGTGGTGATTTCTGTTTTATTAACATTTGCAGGTGGGATTTCAAGATTAGCAGTTTTATTGCATTCTCGTTTAACTCATCCCGACGCTAAGTTTCACCCTGTTATCTATTTAATGACTTTGGTTCCTTTTAATGTAGGTTTTATGTATACAATGCTTGCTTTGAATATTCCAGGGCAAGACCCTAGCGTTTTAAAAGAAATGAGAGATATCACTTACAAAGTTCTTTGGAGTTTACATCGTTCAGCTTTAAAGAATAAACTGAAGCCAGAAGAGGTTAGGATTCTTTTTAATAATATACTTAGGTTGAGTTGGGATATTATGAAGTATCAAAATTCTCATTTTTCGGTTAAGGGAGACGAGCAGAGGAAACATTTCATGGTACTTTCGGCAAGTTTAGAAAAAAAACAGAGAAAAAAAGCTACAAAATATTTAAATTCAGGCAAACGTGTGATTCTTATAGACTCTACAAATAGGATTTTGCGGTTTAGTAAATATTTGAGACGTAAGTGTGGTACTGAAATTTTGAAAAGAATATATTATTATGATTTTTATCAAATGTTTCCTGATTTTTCAGAGGCTACTGAAAGTAAAGGGAATCAATATATTAGACATATGTTTGATAAGGAAGGGGAGTTGGATTCCACTCTTCATAAATATGAACAATAAGCTTGTTAGTTTAAAATAAAAATTATTTGTACAAGACAGTTAAAAAAAATATTGTGGATTTTTAAGCAGAAAACATAAGAAGCGTAGAAGATTAGAATTACTGCAACTTTTAAATTATCGCTTCGATAACTGAATATGAAGCATAAAATTGTGTCTGTTGATAAATATGGTAAAGTCGAAAGATTAAGACTGAAAGACCAGAAGATGCTTCTCTTGATTCGAGATGGAATAACCAAGCGAGTAAAAGATAGTGATAGTATTTTAGAACTAG
>Ga0265294_10006049_pt1 | contig 14620 bp, 11 predicted proteins | sample MunlanPumphouse3_FD_192504 | JGI IMG/M metagenome (GOLD analysis project Ga0265294, IMG submission 192504) | Groundwater microbial communities from a municipal landfill in Southern Ontario, Canada - Pumphouse #3 | ecosystem: Environmental > Aquatic > Deep subsurface > Groundwater | place... | reverse complement strand
CAACTTTGAATTAGGAGTACATATTGCAGACGTAACTTACTATGTTAGACCAGGCTCAGCACTTGATGAGGAAGCATATAATAGAGCAACGTCTATTTATTTAGTCGATAGAACAATACCAATGCTACCAGAAAAGCTTTCAAATATGGTTTGTTCACTTCGTGCAAATGAAGATAGTCTAACCTTTTCTGCAGTTTTTGAAATGAATGCAAAGGCTGAGATTATTAGTGAATGGTTTGGAAAGGGAGTTATTAATTCTGACAGAAGATTTGCATACGAAGATGTTCAGAAAACAATTGAAGAAGGAAAAGGAGAGATGAAGGATGTTATACTTCCTGTTAATCGCCTTGCAACACTTCTTAGGAAGAAAAGATTTAAAACAGGTGCAATTAATTTTGAAAGCCAAGAAGTAAAATTCAATTTAGATGAAAACTCAAAACCAATAGGTATATTTATTAAAGAATCGAAAGAAGCCAACTGGTTAATTGAAGAATTTATGCTTTTAGCTAATAAAAGAGTTGCTGAGAAGATAGGAAAAGACAAAGGAAACAAAAAAGAAGCTAAGACATTTATTTATAGAGTTCACGATGAACCAAACCCAGATAAACTAAGCACATTTACAGAGTTTGTTGGCAAATTAGGATATGTAATAAACACAGGAAGTCGTAATTTGCTTGTTAAGAGTTTTAATGATTTATTTGCTTCAATTGCAGGTAAGGGTGAAGAAAGTATGATTTCAAGCATTGCAATTAGAACAATGTCAAAAGCATATTACTCCACTGATAATATAGGACATTACGGGCTTTCATTCCCTTATTATTCTCATTTCACATCTCCAATCAGACGCTATCCTGACCTAATGCTTCATAGACTTCTTGAACGTTATCTTGATGAAAAACCATCAGCAGACAAAGACGTTTACGAAGCAAAATGTGAACACTGTTCTTTGATGGAAAAGAAAGCAGCCGAAGCAGAAAGAGCATCAGTAAAATACAAACAAGCAGAATTTCTTTCCGACAAGATTGGACAAGTCTTTAAGGGTGCAATATCAGGTATTAGTAAGTGGGGAATTTATGTTTTAATTGACGAAAACAAATGTGAAGGACTTGTGCCAATAAGAACCCTAACCGATGATTTCTATTATATTGACGAAGACAACTACCAAGTTGTTGGCAGGAAAAACAATAGAACTTTCCGTTTAGGTGACCCTATCAAGATTAAGGTTGAGAGTGTTAATATGCTAAAGAAACAAATGGATTTCTCTTTGGTTGATGACGGAGAGTTTGAAACAAAACTAAGGGATTTTTCCCCTGAAAAGATAGATGAGAAAAAGCAATTCCATCAAGCTCCACCAAAATACAAGTCAAAAAGCAAAGCAAAACCAACAAGAAAAAGAAAAAGATAAGAACAGAATGAATATATTATTATTGGGAAGTGGTGCAAGAGAACACGCCATTGCAAGAAAGATTGAGGAAAGTAAGTTATTAGATAAGCTTTATATTTCACCAGGCAATCCAGGGACTGCACAGTGTGGGGAGAATGTGAGCATTGGGTCTGAGTTTTCAAAGATTAAAGATTTTGTTTTAACTCATAAGGTTGAAATTCTTGTTGTGGGTCCAGAGCAAGCATTAGTTGATGGAATTTGGAACTATTTTAATGAGGATAAAGACTTAAAAGATATTTTGGTTATTGGACCAAGCAAAGAGGGAGCAGTGCTTGAAGGTAGCAAAGACTTTGCAAAAGAATTTATGTTTAAGAATAATATCCCTACTGCAAGATATAAGACCTTTTATAAGGAGACATTAGAAGAGGGAAAAGCCTTTCTAAAAACCTTAAACCCTCCTTACGTTCTTAAAGCTGATGGATTAGCTGCAGGAAAAGGCGTTGTTATTCCAGAGACTATTGAAGAGGCAGAAAAGGAACTAACTCAAATGCTTGAAGATGCTAAGTTTGGTGCAGCCTCTTCAAAGGTTGTGATTGAGGAATTCTTAAAAGGAATTGAATGTAGTGTCTTTGTCCTAAGCGATGGTGAAAACTATAAGATACTGCCTGTTGCAAAAGATTATAAACGTATTGGAGAGGGCGACACAGGTTTAAATACTGGTGGCATGGGTTCAATTTCTCCTGTTCCTTTTGCTGATAAGACTTTTATGGATAAGGTAGAAAAAACTATAATTATCCCAACAATTGAAGGCTTAAAGAAAGATAATATCCCATATCAAGGTTTTATTTTTATTGGTCTTATGAATGTTGATGGTCAGCCTTATGTTATTGAGTATAATGTTAGGATGGGCGACCCAGAGACAGAAAGCGTTTTCCCAAGAATTAAATCCGATATAGTAGAAGCATTTAAAAGTTTTAGGACTAAGTCTCTTGACAAAGTAAACCTTGAAATTGACCCTCGCTATGCAACAACTGTTATGATTGTTGCTGGTGGTTATCCTGAGGATTATAAGAAAGGAGATATTATATCTGGCATCGAAGAAACAAAAGATTGCATTGTTTTTCACGCAGGAACAAAAGAAAGCGATGGAAAGATTGTAACAAATGGCGGAAGAGTAATTGCTATAACTTCTTTTGGCAAAACATTAGAAGAAGCCTTAGATAATACATACAAGAATGCTAACAAGATATCCTATAAAGGCAAATATTTTAGAAAAGATATAGGAAAAGACCTTTTATAGCGTTTCATACTTACTTTAAACCATAAACATAAAACTCTAAACCAATAAAGGATGAAGCAATACTTAGATTTATTACAACACGTTCTTGAAAATGGCAACCTAAAAGAAGATAGGACAGGAACAGGAACTAAGAGTGTGTTTGGTTATCAAATGAGGTTTAATCTTCAAGAGGGATTTCCTATGGTAACTACAAAGAAACTACATACACGTTCAATTATACACGAACTTCTTTGGTTCCTTCAGGGAAATACAAATATCAAATACCTTCACGAAAACAAGGTTACAATTTGGGATGAGTGGGCAGACGCAAATGGAGACTTGGGACCAATTTACGGAAAGCAGTGGAGGTCTTGGACAAACCCAGAGGGAGAAACAATAGATCAAATTACTGAACTAATTGAGCAAATAAAAACTAACCCAAATTCAAGAAGATTACTAATAAGTGCTTGGAATGTTGGTGAGATTGATAAGATGGCTCTTCCGCCTTGTCATATCCTCTTCCAGTTTTACGTTGCTAATGGAAGGCTTTCTTGTCAGCTATATCAAAGAAGCGCAGATATATTCTTGGGCGTTCCTTTTAATATAGCATCTTACGCTCTGCTAACTCATATGATAGCACAAGTTTGTGACTTAGAGGTAGGTGAATTTGTTCATACCCTTGGTGATGCCCATATATATTTAAACCATTTCGACCAAGCTAAACTTCAGCTTTCAAGAGAGGCATATCCCCTAGCTCAACTAAAACTAAACAAAGAAATTACAAGCATTTTTGACTTTAAATACGAGGATATAGAGATTCTAAACTATGAATCACATCCCACAATTAAAGCTCCAATTGCTGTATAAGAGAAAATAAAACTACGATTATGATAAATATTATAGTGGCAATTGCAAATAATAATGCAATTGGAAAAGATAACGATTTGCTTTGGCATATCTCCGAAGATTTAAAGTATTTCAAAAGCACAACACTTGGTTGCCCAATCATTATGGGAAGAAACACTTGGGACTCCCTTCCTTTTAAACCCCTACCAAAAAGAGAAAACATTATTATTTCAAGAAATAAAGACTATAAAGTAGAAGGTGCAACAGTAATAAACTCAGTTGAGGATGCTATTGATTACGCTAAACAATTCGATAAAAGCTTTATTATGGGCGGAGGAATGCTCTACGAAGCTGCCCTACCCTTTTGCGACAAGCTTTATATAACAAAAGTTTTCAAAGACTTTGAAGCTGATACTTTTTTCCCAGAAATAGACTTAAACACTTGGCTTTTGGAATCAGAAAGCGAGATAAAAACTGACCCAAACAACAGCTTAGAATTCCAATTCTTAGTCTATAAAAGAAAATAACAAGACCCTTTTCTTGGTTTTTCACTGTTGTTGCACTATCTTTGCAACTAACATCATAGTATCACTTAAGCATGAAAAACCAATCAAGTAACATTATAGTATCACTTACAGATAGAAATCCAGATGGAATAATGTCGTCTTTAGCCTCTCGTGTTAGAGAAAGAAGATTAGAAAAAAACTTCACCCAAAAGGAAATCTCTCTACGCTCTGGCATACCTATTTCAACATATCGCAAATTTGAACTAACGGGAGAGGTTTCCCTTCGTAACTTAGTTATGATTGCATTTGCACTTAATGCTACAGATGATTTTTCTTCTCTTTTCGATAAGACAAGTTATAGTAATATTGACGAGATAATTAATTTTGATAAGACAAAGAAACGTAAAAGAGGAGGTGGAATATGAAAAATATAAATTCATTAGAAGTTTTTTTAAACCAAAAGCTTATTGGCAAGCTCGCAATAACGCCTGATAATTTGTGTGCTTTTGAATATGATGCTGAATATATAAAAACAGGAACTTCAATATCCCCTTTTATCTTACCATTAAACACAGGCGTTTTCATAGCCAAAAGAACCCCTTTCTCAGGTGGCTTTGGAGTTTTTGGCGACAGCCTTCCTGATGGTTGGGGTAACCTAATCCTTGACTATTATCTAAAACAAAAAGGAATAGACCCTTATAAACTAACAATATTACAGCGTTTATCCTTGATCGGTTCAAATGGTAGAGGAGCTTTAGAGTACTTTCCTGACAATAGCAGAGAAGAAGAAAAAGATATAATTGATTTTGATGTTTTGTCAAAACAGGCTGAGGCTATTCTTTCAAGTAAAGACTATGATGGAGGAGCGATTGATACTTTTTATCAGTACGGTTCTTCCTCAGGTGGCGCAAGACCGAAGATTTTTGTTAAGATTGAGGATAAAGAATGGCTTGTAAAATTTAAAAGCACTTATGATTCAAAAGACGTAGGTCAAATAGAATATGATTATTCCTTATTAGCAAAAGAATGCGGTATTGAAATGCCAGAAACAAAATTGATTTCTGGGAAATACTTCGCAGTTCAGCGTTTCGACAGAAAAGAAGAAGGGAAAACTCATACCATAAGTGCATCAGGATTACTAAATGCAGACCACAGGATACCAAGTTTAGATTATATCGATTTGCTAAAAGCATGTGCTATCCTAACTAATAATATGGAAGAAGTTTATAAGCTTTTTCGCCAAATGGTCTTCAATATCATTATATCAAATAGGGATGACCATTCTAAAAACTTCTCATTCCAATTAGTAAATAACAATTGGATTATCTCCCCTGCCTACGATATTTTGCCAAGTATTGGATTTAATGGTTATCATACAACAACAATAAATGGACAAGGCGAACCAACTTTAAAAGACATTATGGAGGTGGCCCGAATAATTGGGTTAAACAAACAACGCTCTAATAGAATTATTGAGGAGATTTCTGATATTGCTCTTTCAAAGAAAATGCTAAAACATACTATAAAATAAGGTATTAGCTTAATTCATTTTCACAAAACGCCGTATTAAATTTCTGAAACGCTGTATTAAATTTCTAATACGGCGTTTCATTTTGCTAAGATGTGCATCTTAGCTTACTGAGATGTGCATCTTAGCTTACTGAGATGTGCATCTTAGCACGGTGAGATGTGCATCTTAGCAGCGTGAGATGTACATCTTAGCAAGATTAAACAAAGAGATAGAAATTTAATGCTTGATTTGAGTGTTTTTTAACTTGACTTTGGGGATTTTAGACTTGACTTTAGAAGTTTTTATTACTCTTTTGAGGCTTTGAGTAGGGAAAGGATGTCTTTTATGCTGAATATTCTGAATACAAAGCTTAGGATAACCATTACGAATGAGGTTATGATTAGGTTATATACCCACTGAGTGGTTATGTCTTTGAGGATAAATGCAGAGATTCCTAAGGAGATAACGAAGAATAAGATTTTCAGGGCGTAGATTGGGTCAAACTTGATTTTAAATATCTTAATTGCTATCAGGGCTTGGAATATGGCTGTTATAGTTTGAGCTATTAGTGAGGAATAGGCTGCCCCTAAGGCAAAAAATCTTGGTATTAGGAATAGGTTTATGCTGATATTTAGAACCATTCCTAAGCCTGCAACTATGTTTAGGTGTTTTAAGGAGCCATTTGCGGTTAAGAGCGTTCCGAATATGTAGGTCATGGCAATTGGAATAAAACAAATGCTTAGTATTCTAAAGACTTCTGAACTTTCTTCTATGTGTTTGTTGTACATAAGGTGCATTAGGTCGTAGCCATAGACTTGACTAAGGGCTACAAAACAAACGGTTAGCATTAGAAGTAGGTGGAATGAGACCTTGATTATTGGTCTTACATCATCCTTGTTTTTAATCAGCCTTGCAAATAAAGGTAGCAGGATTATGGAGAAAAGATAGGCTATCATATTTACTGCATCGACAAGGCGGAAGGCGGATGCGTATATGCCAGCTTGCTCTGCTCCATCGTCCAAAATACGTTCCACCATTACACCATCGGCTTTGTTGTAAAACGCCATAAGAAGTATTAGTGTGGCATAAGGATAGCTGTCTTTAATTATCTTAACTATAAAGGGATAGTTCCACCTTAGTTTTATAAATCCTGCTTTTTTTATGCAGATAATAAGGGCTATGATTGCAGAAATGGAATAGGCAAAAAGCTGTGCAAAGATAAAGTATTCTATCTTAAATTCTGTTTTAAGGAGTCCTGACCAAAGGAGTATGGAACAAAGAATAATAACTATAAAACGATCTAAGACGGAGAGTATGCTATCGGTTTTGAAGAGCAAGAGCCCAGATATATTGGAGCGGAGATAGATTAGGAGTGAGGAAAAGAACTGTGAGAGGCAGAGAAGGGCAAGTAGTTTTAGTGCGTAGGTGTCGTAGCCAAGTGAGATTGCAGATGCAAATACTACTATTGTAAAAACAACTGACATTGCAAACTTTATGGGGACGAGTTGGGACAAGTATTTTGAGAGAAGTTGGGGGTGCTGAGCTATTAGTCTATTATTGTAGTTTGTTAGCCCAAAGTCGAGTAAGATATTGAAGATGAAGGAGAAGTTTAGGAGGGCAAAATATAATCCGTAATCACTTGCAGGCACAGCATTTTGAACCCCTCTATCTACTCCAAGTATCCAGAAAGATTTTATGATTATATTTAGTGCTAAAAGAAAAAATAAATTTGTTACAAACCTTTTTCTCACTTTTTATTTGTAATTTTGCTTTAATAACTCATAAAAACATTTTTTAGTATTGAAAATAGCAGTAAACACAAGATTATTATTACATAATAGGCTTGAGGGCATTGGTTATTTTACGCTTAAGACTTTAGAGAAAGTAGTAAAAAACCATCCTGAACATGAATTTATCTTCTTCTTTGATAGAGAATATCACGATAGCTTTGTTTTTGCGGACAATGTTACCCCTGTTGTCATCCCTTTTCCTACACGTGCCCCTATTCTTTGGTATATGTATTTTGAATTCTTACTTCCTCTTTATATGAAAAAGCACAAGGTTGATATGCTTTTCTCACCCGACACTTATATTCCGACAAGACCTAAGGTTCCAACCCTAAATACTTTTCATGATATTAACTATGAATATGATCCAAGTTATATTGGTAATTATTGGCACAGGAAATACTATTTGAATTACTTCCCTAAATTTGCTAAAAGCTCAACTCACCTTGTTACTGTTTCTCAATACTCGAAAAGAGACCTGATTGAGTTTTATGATATTCCAGAAAACAAGATTGATGTTGTATATAATGCGGCAAATGAAGGCTATTATATTGTTTCAGAAGAAGAGAAAAAGAAAACAAAAGAAGATTTAACTGGAGGAAGTGATTATTTCTATTTCATTGGAGCTATTCATAAAAGGAAGAATCTGCTTAATTTGTTCAAGGGATTTGATTTGTTCAAGGAAAAGACCAAGAGCGATGTTAAATTAGTTATTATTGGTTCTAAGAAATGGTGGAAAGGTGAGATTGAAGACTGTTATAATCATTTGAGATATAGGAAGGATTTGATTTTTACTGGAAGATTGGAAGTGGAACAAGTAAATAAAATTGCAAATGCTGCCTTAGCTCTTACCTTTGTTTCTCAATTTGAGGGTTTTGGCATACCTATTGTTGAGGCTTTTGCAGCAGGATGTCCAGTTATTACTTCAAATGCAACTTCAATGCCTGAGGTTGGAGGTGATGCGGCACTTTATTGCGACCCTTATCTACCACAAAGTATTGCTGATTTAATGGAAAGAATTTATCTTGAGCCAGAGCTTAGGGAAGAACTTATTAGAAAGGGATTTGAACAAAATAAGAAATTTAATTGGGATAAATCAGCTGAAAAACTATGGAACGCAATAGAGAAAACAATCAACATAGGATAGAAGAACTTTATAGTATTTTTCTTCAACATCCAACAATTACAACGGACTCTCGCAATATTAAAAAAGGAGACCTATTCTTTGCTCTTAAAGGAGATAATTTTAATGGGAATAAGTTTGCCGAGAAAGCTATTCAAGATGGCGCTTCTTTTGCTATTATAGATGAAGAGCAGTATAAGGTAAATGACAAGTGTTTTTTGGTTGATGATGTACTTTCTTCTTTACAAGAATTGGCAAATTATCATAGAAGACAATTCCCAAATCTTAGAATGCTTGCAATTACGGGAACAAACGGAAAGACTACAACAAAGGAATTATGCTACCAAGTCCTATCTCAGAAATATAATACAATTGCAACCTTAGGCAATTTCAATAATCATATTGGTGTTCCTTTAACCCTGCTTAGGATAAATAAGGAAACAGAGCTTGCTATTATTGAAATGGGAGCTAATCATGTTGGGGAAATTGATTTTCTTTGTAAAATAGCAGAACCTATTTATGGTTTAATCACCAATATTGGCAGAGCACATTTGGAAGGCTTTGGAAGTTTTGAAGGAGTGATAAGAGCAAAAACAGAACTCTTTAGATATCTTGACAGAAAAGACCACTATGCAATAATCAATATGGATGATAAATCTTTGTTTGATTATTCTAAAACTCATAGAAATAAGTTTTATACCTATTCTATTGAAGAGAAAATATATTCAGAAACTGCAAGCTTGGATTATAAAGGCATAAGAATAAATTCTAATCTTGTTGGGAGCTATAATAGTCAAAACCTTTTAGCCGCAATAACTATTGGAGAATTATTTGATATTCCTCTTAATATTGCAGCAAAGGCAATTGAAGACTACGAGCCAAGTAATCACCGTTCTCAAATTCAAAAAACAAAAAACAATACTCTAATTCTTGATTGCTATAATGCAAATCCTTCAAGCATAAATGCTGCATTAAAAGATTTTGAAAGCTTAAAAGCAGACAAGAAATACGCTTTTATTGGAGCTATGAAAGAACTTGGCACTTGTTCAGAAGATGAGCATAAACATGTTGTTGATTTATTAGAAATTATGAGCCTAAAAGGAGTTGTTTTGGTTGGGAAAGAATTTGAAAAGCTACGAAAAGAGAATATGCTTTTCTTTAATAGTTCAAATGATGCAAAGGAGTATTTCATAAAAAATCAGATAAAAGGGGCTACAATACTAATTAAGGGTTCTAACTCTACTAAGATGGAGGTTTTGGCTGATGTTCTATAAGGTTATTGGCTTAATGTCGGGGACTTCTCTCGATGGATTAGATATTGCTTACTGCTTATTCTCTTTTGAAAACGATAAATGGTCATACTCTATTGAGAAAGCAGAAACCATTGAATACTCAAAGGAGTTAAGAGATAAACTTCTTCAAGCTGAAAACACAACATCCTATGAATTTGTTATTATAGACAAGGAGTTTGGTCACTTTATTGGAAAGCAAGTTAGGAGATTTATTGACAAGTATAGCTTGGAGGTAGATTTTATTGCCTCTCATGGTCAAACCGTCTTTCACCAACCTCAAATTAACCTAACAACTCAAATTGGAGATATTAATGCAATTGCGGCAGAGGCGAGAATAAAAACAATTGGAGACTTCCGAAGATTAGATATTGCTCTTGGTGGTCAAGGAGCACCTTTAGTCCCTATTGGCGATAGGCATCTCTTTTCTCAGTATCTTTATTGTTTAAATCTTGGTGGCTTTTCTAATATTTCATTTGAGAAAGAAGGAAAAAGGATTGCTTTTGATATCTGTCCTGTTAATATTGTTCTTAATCTCTTAGCTGAAAGAGAAGGATTAACTTATGATAAAGATGGACTATTGGCAAGAAGTGGGAGGGTTGATAATGTACTTCTTGAAAAGCTTAATGCTTTAGATTTTTATAAGAAAGAAGAAAAGAAATCCTTAGGAAAGGAATGGGTTATTGAAAACATCTTACCCTTACTTGAAGAAAGCAAGCTTGGAACAAAAGACTTAATGGCTACATTTGTTGAACATGCAACCGAACAACTATCTAATAATATTAATGGAGATGTTTTGATAACTGGTGGTGGTGCTTTTAATAAATATTTAATAGAAAGGTTAGAAACAAAGCTTAAACACAAAATCTCGATTCCAGAACCTATTATTATTAATTATAAGGAAGCATTGATTTTTGCTTTCTTAGGAGTATTAAGACAGAGAAAAGAAATTAATACTCTCTGTTCTGTGACTGGTGCTTTGAGAGACTCTTGTGGAGGAATAGTGGTTGAATACTAAGAAGTAAAATTAAGAGAACTAATCTTCTTCCCTACTAACCGTACCCTTCTTTATCATACTATAGATTTTGTTTTTGCTTACACCAAGCTTGTCTGCAACATAATACACCCTATTATCATATTTCTTTAAGAAGTGTTCTATAATAATTTGTTCATATTCCTCTAATGTCCTTTCTTCTTTTAAGATATCTGTATCTGATATATTCTTTCTAAGATAAATTTCTTCTAAATAGATTATTGAAGAGGCTGATGTTATTAGAGTTAGTTCAATTATTGCTTTTAACTCTCTGTGATTTTGTGGGTAATCATAATCAAGTAAGACTTCCTTGGCTGCTTGACTTAGCTGTTTTATTGGCTTGCGGTTTCTCTTACAGTATTCAATTATAAATATTTCAGCCAATTCAATTATCTCATCCCCCATTTCTCTTAGGGGACATAGCTCAATAACAGACTGACTTAATATATGATATAAATCTTTTCTGAAACGGCCTTTGATAATTTCAGTCAGCAAGTCTTTTTCTGTAGAAGCGATAATCTTCACATTTATATCTTTTTGACAAGAACATATTGTGGAGTCGATCTTTCTATTATCAAGCATTTCAAATAAGATTTCCTGTTGATCAAGACTTAGATTCCCAATTTCATCTAAATAAATTGTTCCTCCACATGCTTTGCGAAAATAAGGTATTATCTTTTCAACAGATGCTGTTGTTGTGATATTAACAATAACAAAGGGGTTATCCTTAAGAGATGAGAGCTCGTGAATTGATTTTGCAGTGTATTCGTGTCCAGAACCTATCTCCCCACTTATCAAAACATTCTTCTTGTTTTTTGATGCCTCGGAAATTAAGTCCTCAAGTATGCTAAACTTCTTCTGATCCATCTTTCTCTACCTTGTCCCTATACTTCCAATAACGTTATTATCTTGGTAGTGACCTAAGAAAAGAACTTGCTTATCAAAGCTTAGGAATAGTGTTTTAAAGAAAGGCATCTTGTTAATTTTGGAATTATAAGCCTCGTGCCAACGCCAAGAACCATCACTGTAAACTTGTACAAAATTTATCTGCGTTCTTGATTTATCAGAATTATAACTTCTTACGGGGTAGAAGGCATTACCATCATAATTATCTTGGTGGTCGTTGAACATAATATATAGTCCATAACGGTCTCTTGAAATAGAGTAAGAATTAAACTGATCACTCTCACGATAGGTCTTTTGGCGTTTAGGTATATATGCATTGCCGTTTATGAAACCTGTCTTATCAACATTTGAAATAATTATGTCTCTATAGAAATTAGCTTCTTCCCCTGTTGGACTATCTGATCTTCTTTTTGGTTGAATTATCTTTGACTCAAATTTTTGCTCTCCAATCATTATGCAATTGCCTCCAACCATTGGATATAGGTAATCAACCGTTGCAACCATATTTGAAGGGAGGGTAAGGTCGCCTTTTGTTGGTATATCATCATCGGTTTCATATTCCTTAAACTCTAAGGTTGATGAGTTTTTCTTGTTTCCTCTTCTATGGTCATAAGTAAAGGAGAAGGTTCCGATTGCAAGCTCAGGTGTTGCAGTTGTTGTTGAATAATAGCCAGCAACTAAATAATCCTCCTCGTGAGCAAAAGCACATTTGAAATCTGTTGCCCATGCCTTATCTAATTGTTCTTCATGAGTTCTTGTTTCATATTCATTGATCCAAATCAAATGAACCTTACCGTCAGTATATACTTTCTTTTTTGATGTAGAGAATGATTTGATTGCAAGAAGACTTCTTTTGCCATCATTACTAACAGCAATATCTTTAATAACATAAGCATCATTACTAACGTTTAAGTTATGAGGCTTTTCCCATAATAGTCTCATCTTGTCATCATAAATCTCAACGTCAATAGTTCTTCCTGATGTATCACTCTTTAAGAAACCGAATGATAGCTTTGTTTTGTTTTCTGAGAAATTAAATAAGTATGGCTTTTGTCCTTCAATTGCGAAATAGTCGTAGGTCTTAAACCTCTGCGGTCTTTCTCCAACCAAACGCATATCTTTTGTATGGAAAAACTGATAGTATAGATTTGCTTTTCCTGTTGTAACCTTTTGTGCTTGTTTTTTTACTCTTGAGCCTTTTGTTTTTGTTGGTGCATCTTCCGAAACTCTGCTTAAAATAAAGCCAATAAGCTCTCCTGATTGCCAAGTTTGTTCTATTTTGAATGAAGAATGACCAAAATCCATCTTATATATCTTCTGAATATTTTGATCCTTATCTATTCTTGCCATATAGTAATTAAGTTCAAACTCACCACCTCCAGCATATTCATTTAATAAATACCACATATAATATCCTTGTGAATCTTCCATAACAATTTGTGCATCCTCACAAGACTCGTGTATATTATAAAATCTTTCTCCCCACTTAACATCAACTTGTGAAAAAGACAAAATGGAGACAAATAACATTACTATTAATAAAAAACCTTTCTTCATGATACTTTCCTAATGATTATTTCGTTTTAAAAGGCAAATATACAGAAAATTTTACCACACAAGTAAACTTTTCTGTTTTTTATTGTCTAAACCTACATATTTATAAAACTTGATATTGCATTTTGCATTCTAAAATAAACAGATAAACATGAAAATTCGAACTAAAACATTATTTTTACTAATTGCTGGGATGCTATTTTTATCCCCTAATTTATTCTCACAAGGTCCTCAAGCTCCACAGACCAAGCCTTCAGGGAGCGAAATGAATAACAAATCTACATTTAAGGTAAGTGGAAGGGTTAAAGACGCTTCAACAGACGAATATTTTGAATATGTAAACGTTGTAATATTAAGAACTAAGGACTCATCTTTAGTTAATGGAACAATTACTGATAAAGAGGGTAAGTTTTCAATTGATGCTAAAAAAGGGAAATACCTTCTTAGATTAACATTTATTGGATACAAAGATGTTTACCAATCGTTAGAAGTAAAGAGTGAAGATGTTCGATTAGGCATAATTAATCTTGACTTAGGCACTCAAGCTCTTCAAGGAGTTGAGATAACTGCTGAAAGAAGTATGATGGAATACCAACTTGATAAGAGAGTTATTAATGTTGATAAAAATATTGTTAGTGCAGGTGGTTCTGCAACTGATGTTTTAGAAAACGTTCCTTCTGTGACGGTTGACCAAGACGGGAATGTATCTCTTCGAGGCAGTGGAAATGTTACTGTGCTTGTTGATGGAAGACCAAGCGAACTTCTTGGCAGTGACCTACAAACAGTTTTAGAACAAATCCCTTCCTCAACAATTGAAAGCGTTGAAGTTATCACTAACCCATCTGCAAAATATAATCCAGAGGGTATGAGTGGTATTATTAATATTGTATTAAAAGAAAAAGGTAATAGAGGATTTAACGGAAGCATTGCAGCATCTTCTGGAGTTGGAGTAAACAACGATTTAGATGGTAGCCAATTTCTATTTCCTCAAGGAAGCTTTTCAGCAGCCCTAAACTATTCAACTAAGAAATATGCTGTATTTGTAAATGGAGACATAAAGTATTTTGAAACCACAAGCAATGGAATGACAGACAAAACCTTACTTAATTCTGCCATGACAACAACTCATCAAGACAGCTACTATAACGGAGATCGTCTTGGAAAAGGATTTAAAATTGGAGGAGATTGGTATATAAACAACAAGAACACCTTAAGCCTTTCTTATAATCTTAGAACAGGAGGAACGTCAAAAAATGGTGAAAACATTGAAAAATTATTTTCTAAAGATATAAACAACCCATCTGATACAAGTAACGCTAATAACTATTTTGGATTAGAAAATAGCACTAGAAGTTCGTTCTTCCAAACCGTCACCTTAAACTATGAAAAGAAGTTTAATAAGA
>Ga0265294_10006048_pt1 | contig 14620 bp, 9 predicted proteins | sample MunlanPumphouse3_FD_192504 | JGI IMG/M metagenome (GOLD analysis project Ga0265294, IMG submission 192504) | Groundwater microbial communities from a municipal landfill in Southern Ontario, Canada - Pumphouse #3 | ecosystem: Environmental > Aquatic > Deep subsurface > Groundwater | place... | reverse complement strand
CCATCTGCGAGCAGGTGGGCGATCCCGCGACCACCAAGGGGCCGATGGAGCGCAAGGTGGTGCGCATCGTCACCCCCGGCACGGTAACGGACGAGGCGCTGCTGGAAGAGCGTCGTGACAACCTGCTGCTGGCCCTCCACCAGCGCCGGGATGTCTATGGCCTCGCCATTCTCGATCTCGGCAGCGGCCGCTTCACGGTGCAGGAACTCGCGGGCCTGGAGGCCCTGCTGGGAGAGATCGAGCGGCTCCAGCCGGCGGAGGTGCTGGTCAGCGAAGACATGGCGCTGCCCGCGGCCCTGCGCGACCGCCCCGGACTGCGCCGTCAGGGCCCCTGGCACTTCGAATACGACACCGCGCACCGCCTGCTCACCGCCCAGTTCGGCACCCGCGACCTCACCGGATTCGGCTGCGAGGAGCTGACGGTGGCGATCGGCGCGGCCGGGTGCCTGCTGCAATACGTCCGCGACACCCAGCGCAGCGCCCTGCCCCATATCCGGGGCATCAAGGTGGAGTGCCGCGAGGACAGCATCATTCTCGACGCCGCCAGCCGCCGCAACCTGGAACTGGAATCGAACCTCGCCGGACGGCACGAAAACACCCTCGCGGGGGTACTGGACCGCACCGCCACCCCCATGGGCAGCCGCTGCCTGCGCCGCTGGATCAACCGTCCCTTACGCGACCACCAAGTGCTGCGCCAGCGCCTGCACGGCGTCGGGACGCTGATGGAAGACCGCCGTCATGCGGAGATCCGCGAGGTGTTGCGGGGGATCTGCGACATGGAGCGGGTGCTGGGGCGCGTCGCGCTGAAATCGGCGCGCCCGCGCGATCTGGCCGCATTGCGCGAGACCCTGGCGCGACTTCCTGACCTCCACGCCCTGCTGCGCGCCATCGACACGCCGATCGTCAAACAGCTCGCCTGGCAGATTGGCGAGCACCCGCAGGTGCATGACCTGCTGCGCCGCGCCATCCTGGAGAACCCGCCGGTGCTGCTGCGCGACGGCGGGGTGATCGCACCGGGCTTCGACGCCGAACTCGACGAGCTGCGCGCCCTGAGCGAGCACGCGGACCAGTTCCTGGTGGATCTCGAAGCGCGCGAGCGCGCCCGCACCGGCATCGCCAACCTCCGGGTGAATTACAACCGCGTGCACGGCTATTACATCGAGGTCACCCGCGCCCAGGCGGACAGCGTGCCCGCCGACTACATCCGCCGCCAGACGCTGAAGGGCGTGGAGCGCTACGTCACGCCCGAACTCAAGGCCTTCGAGGACAAGGTGCTGAGCGCCCGGGAGCGCGCGTTGGCACGTGAAAAGGCGCTGTACGACGCGCTGCTGGACGAGCTGACCACGCATCTGCCGAGTCTGCAGACCTGTGCCGGCGCGCTGGCGGAACTCGACGTGCTGGCCAATCTCGCGGAGCGGGCCGACACCCTGAACTTCAGCGCCCCCGAATTGAGCGCTACGCCGGGCCTGCACATCGTGGGCGGACGGCACCCCGTGGTGGAACAGGTGCTGGACACGCCGTTCGTGCCCAACGACCTGTACCTGGACGAAGACCGGCGCATGCTCGTCATCACCGGCCCCAACATGGGCGGCAAGTCCACCTACATGCGCCAGACCGCGCTGATCGCCCTGCTGGCCCACATCGGCAGCTACGTACCGGCGGAACGCGCGGTGATCGGCCCCATCGATCGCATCTTCACGCGCATCGGCGCCTCCGACGACCTCGCCAGCGGGCGCTCCACCTTCATGGTGGAGATGACCGAAACCGCCAATATCCTGCACAACGCCACCGAGCACAGCCTGGTGCTCATGGACGAGATCGGCCGCGGCACCAGCACCTTCGACGGCCTGTCGCTGGCCTGGGCCTGCGCGGCGTATCTGGCCCGGGAGATCCGCGCCTTCACCCTGTTCGCCACCCACTACTTCGAACTCACCGCCCTGCCGGAGACCTACGGCGGCATCGCCAACGTACACCTGGATGCGGTGGAACACGGCGATTCCATCGTGTTTCTCCACGCGGTGAAGGAAGGCCCCGCCAACCAGAGCTACGGGCTGCAGGTGGCTCAGCTCGCGGGGGTGCCGCGGGTGGTCATTGAAGAGGCGCGGGAGCGCCTGGCGGAACTGGAGCACGGCGCCCATCATCGCCAGCCGGTCCGGCCCGTCGCCCACGAAGTTCAGATGGCGCTGTTTCCGCCTGAGGAGGAGCACCCGGCATTACGGGCGCTGAAGGGCGTCGATCCGGACGAACTCAGCCCCCGGCAGGCCATGGAAGTTCTCTACAAACTGAAGGCGTTGCTGAAGGAATAGCTGCGTTTCGCGGGCCGGGACGGCACTGCGCATCCCGCCGCAAGAAGTCTCCGCCGGAGCCTGGCGGCCTGCCCCGACCTGCCGTTCACGCCAGAAACCGGGACGCGATCAGCCCGGCGGCCAGCCCAGCGGGCGTCCACCCAACAGATGCAGGTGGATGTGGAAAACGGCCTGGCCCGCATCCTGGTTGCAGTTGAACACGGTCCGGTAGCCGCGCTCCGCGATGCCTTCCTGTTGCGCGATGTGCCGGGCGGCGAGAAACAGCTTGCCCACCAATTCGGCATGCTCCGGCTCGAGGTCGTTCAGCGTGGCGACGTGCCGCTTGGGAATGATCAGCACATGGGTGGGCGCCTGGGGGTTGATGTCCCGAAAGGCGAGCACGTCAGCATCCTCGTACACCACGTCGGGCTTGATCTCGCCCGCCACCATCCTGCAAAACAGGCAATCCGTCATGGGCAATCCTCGTTCGTCGGTTTTCCGATCCGATTGAATCCGTGCGGGGCCGCGGCCCGTCAAATCTCGCGCCGGCCCGTGAAGGCATGGGACAGGGTACCGCCGTCCACGTACTCCAGCTCGCCGCCGAGGGGCACGCCGTGGGCGATGCGGGTCGCCCGGATACCCCGCGCATGGGCCATTTCGGCGATGAAATGGGCCGTGGCCTCGCCCTCCACCGTGGGATTGGTGGCCAGGATGACCTCCTTGATCTCGCCTTCGTCGAGGCGCTGCGCCAACAGATCCAGCCGCAGCTCCTCAGGACCGATCCCGTCCAGCGGCGACAGATGCCCCATGAGCACGAAGTAGAGCCCGCGATAGCCCGTGGCCTGCTCGACGGCGGTCACGTCCGCGGGCGATTCCACCACACACAGCACGGAACGGTCACGGCTCGAGCTGGCGCACATCGGGCAGAGTTCGGTCTCGCTCAGCGTGCGGCAGGACCGGCAATGGCCCACCTTCTCTATGGCCTCGGTGAGGCTTTCGGCGAGATGGCGCCCGCCCTCCCGGTCCCGCTCCAGCAGGTGATAGGCCATGCGCTGCGCCGACTTGGGGCCGACCCCCGGCAGGCAGCGCAGGGCCTCGATCAGGCGCGTGATCAGCGGTGTCTGGGCCATGCCGCGTCAGAAGGGAAACTTCATTCCGGGCGGCAGCGGCATGCCGGCGGTGACGCTGGCGAGCCGCTCCTGGGTGGTCTTCTCCACCTTGTGCACGGCGTCGTTCACCGCGGCGGCCAGCAGGTCCTCCAGCATGTCCTTGTCCTCCTGCAGCAGGCTGGGGTCGATGGTTATGCGCCGCACCTCGTGCCGGCCCGTCATCAGGACGCTGACCAGACCGCCGCCGGACTGACCGGTGATCTCCATGTTCGCGATTTCTTCCTGCGCCTTCTGCAGATTGGCCTGCATCTGCTGGGCCTGTTTCATGAGATTGCCGATACCGCCTCTCATCGATTTTCCTCTTACGTAGCGTTGAAAATTATCATCCATTGGAAGCCCGAATAGAGCACAGACCAATCCGCTTGCGCTCCATCCGGGTTACAGGGTTTTCAGACCTGCCGAGTCCCGATACTTACCAGTTTACCGTACCGGCGACTCAGTCCTTGGGCTGGATGGTATCCGGATGCACCCGCGCGTTGAAGGTTTCCCGGAACGCGTTGACCACAGGGTCCTGTTCGATCGACTCCACAGCCGCCTGGCGGCGCTCCGCCGTCTGCCGTGCCTGTTGTTGTGCCGGGGTTTCCGCCCCCGGCTGGCCGGCCTGGATCACCAGCCGCAGCGGCGCGCCCCGGTACTGCTGCAACGCCTGCTGCAGCCGCTCTTCCTGGTTCTTGCTGTGCATTTGCGCGCAACTCGGATCCAGCGTCAGGCGCAGGGTGTCGCCCTCCAGGCTCTCGAACGCACAGTTGACGGCGAGCTGATGGACGAGGCCGCGCAGCCCGAGCGCCGCCACCACCTGCGACCATTCCACCTCGGGCGGCAAAGCGCCCCGCGCCGCCGGCGCCGCGCCAGGAGCGCTCACCGGCGCGGGCGCGGGTTTCACCGGTTCCGGGGTGGGCGGCGCGGCGATCACCTGCCGCACGGCGTCCCGCATGGAGGGCTTCGGTCCGCCCATCGCCGCCGCGGATACCGGCTGCGCGGCACGCGGCCCGTCCTGCGCCCCCCCCTCCACCGGCCGGAAGGCCAGCATGCGCAGCAGCACCATCTCCAGACCTGTGCGCGGGTCGGGGGCCAGGGGCAGGTCGCGTCGCCCATGCAAACCGATCTGGTAAAAAAGCTGCACATCCTCCGGGGCGAGCAGGCGGCTCAGGTTGCGTATGCGCTCGACGTCGTCCCGGCTTTCTTCCAGGGCGTCCGGCACGACCTGCACCAGGGCGATGCGATGCAGGACGGAAATCAGCTCGGCCAGCACCCCCTCGAAATCCGGCGCCTGTTCCGCGAGCCGCTCGACGCACGCCAGCACCGCCGCCCCGTCTCCCCCCGCCAGGGCTTCCAGCAGATCGAACACATGGCCCTGCTCGATGGTGCCGAGCATGGCGCGCACTTCGGCCTCCCGCAGGCTGCCGCCGCCGTAGCCGATGGCCTGATCCAGCAGGCTCAGCGCGTCGCGCATGCTGCCGTCAGCGGCGCGGGCGAGCTGATCCAGGGCGGCGGGCTCGAAGGCAATGCCCTCCTTGCCGAGAATCTCTGCCAGATGACCGGCGATCAGGGAAGCCGGCAGGCGCTTGAGGCTGAACTGCAGGCAGCGCGACAGGATGGTCACCGGAAGTTTCTGCGGATCGGTGGTGGCCAGCAGAAACTTCACGTGCGGCGGCGGCTCCTCCAGGGTCTTCAACAGGGCGTTGAAACTGTGGGTGGAGAGCATGTGCACCTCGTCGATGAGGTACACCTTGTAGCGGCCGCGGGTGGGGGCGTACTGGACGTTTTCCAGCAGTTCGCGGGTATCTTCCACCTTGGTGCGCGACGCGGCGTCCACCTCGATCAAATCGACGAAGCGGCCCTCGGCGATCTCTCGGCAGGACGGGCACACGCCGCACGGGGTAGCGCTTACTCCGGCGTCGCAGTTCAGGCACTTGGCGAAAATACGCGCGATGGTGGTCTTGCCGACTCCGCGCGTGCCGGTGAACAGATAGGCGTGATGCAGGCGGTCGTTATCCAGGGCGTTGATCAGCGCGCGCAGGACATGCTCCTGGCCGACCATCTCGCGGAACGTGCCCGGGCGCCATTTGCGGGCCAATACCTGGTAACTCATCTCGCCTTACACCGTTTCCAGCACCATCGAATCGCGAAAAAGTTTCCGGACTATACAGGATGGGTGGCGGCCGATGCCAGCCGCACCTCGGCACCCGAGTCCACTGCTGCCGCTGCTCCCTTCCGGGCCTGACGGGGTTCACAGCTTGTCGTTGCGAGGGGACCGGCACCAGCCGCCATTGATCGGTCGAACGCGCGGTCTGGTACAGACAGGAAGAATCAAAGATTATGGCTTGCGTGATAAGGGCGGGGGAGTTACTCCGGGCATCCTGCCCTCCGCCCCTGCGGGGCCGCCCTCACGGGCGATTCCAAATCGCTCCCGGCGATCTGGTCGAGCCCTCTGCTCAATTTCAATTCAGCAAGCCAAACGAAAAATTGGCGGAGAGGGAGGGATTCGAACCCTCGGTACGTTGCCGTACACACACTTTCCAGGCGTGCTCCTTCGACCGCTCGGACACCTCTCCAGATTCATTACCCTGTGCAGGGTTGAATGCTTCGCTCCTTGAACACCCTCGGAGCACGCCAGGCGTGCTCGTTACTCCGGGCATCCTGCCCTCCGCCCCTGCGGGGCCGCCCTGCGAGCGTTCCAAATCGCTCCCGGCGATTTGGTCGACCGCTCGGACACCTCTCCAGATTCGCTACCCGGTGCAGGGTTGGATGCCTCAGTCCTTGAATGCACCCTCGGAGCATGCAGGTATACCCGCTGCCCCTCGCCGGTTGGCGAGCGCGAAAGAGTAAATCAGAACTGCCCGTGACGCAATGATTATTGGGGATGCCAGGAAATCGCCCCCCGGCTCACATAGAATCAGATTGATTGCATCAACAGGTGGATACGGCGTTTCCAGTCCTGATTTATGCGTTTTTCACTGCCCACTTCGTCCGCGCTGCTGGAGCAGCTCAGCCAGAACAGCGTGCCTTACCATGACCCGCTCGCGCGCGTCGACTGGAAGGCCCTGGACCGCAAGGAGTTCTGGCTCCCCGAACTGGCCCTGTCCTTATACGGCCTTCCTGCGTACGAGCGCCAGCCAAAGGAACGGCGGCGCGCCTTGTCCCAGTACGAGTTCCTGAACTTCGTCACCGCGGGATTGTGGCTTGAGGCCCTTTTCATGGAGCGGATCGGGCGCTCGCTGCGCCAGCCGCGTTGCACCCCCGCGCACCTCACCTATCGGCTGCACAAACTGCGCGAAGAGGCCGGCCACAGCCTGATGTTTCTCGAACTCATCCGCCGCGCCGGCCTGTCCCCGCCGCCCCGGCCCGCCAGATCCTTCGGCATTGCCAACCTGCTGGGCCGCTTCGCGTCCTTCGAATCCACCGGTTTCATGACCGTGGTGCTGTTGGGCGAGGAGATCCCCGACCGCATGAACCGCTGGGTGTGTCGTCATCGCGCGGAAATCTGCCCGGCGATCGCCGATATCGTCAAGGCGCAAGTCATTGATGAAGCCCGCCATATCGTGCATGCACGGGACGCATTGCACACCCGGCTGAAGAGCCTGCGGCCCTGGCGGATCGCGCTGTTGACCCCCGCTCTGAATGCGGCGCTGCGCGAGTTCGTGCGCGCCTTCTACTTTCCCGGACCGCGCGTTTACAAACTGGCGGGGCTGGCTCCTGGAAAACAGTGGCACCAGGCGGCGCGCCGCAATCCCCACCGCCTCGCCTTCGTCGAAGACACCATCCGCCCCGCCCTGCGCCTGCTGGAACAGCAAGGCATGAAACTCGACTGGCGCTGAACTACGCCAAGGATTCCAACTCTTCCCAGCGGGCGTAGGCGGCAGCCAACTCCGCTTCCGTTTGCTCCAGCGTTTCCAGCGTGGCCGCAATGGCCTGGGAGTCCTGCCGGTAGAAATCGGCACTGGACACAATCCCCTGCAGCCGTTCCAGTTCCGCTTCCAGCGCCTCGATGCGCGCCGGCAGGCTTTCCAGTTCGCGCTTTTCGTTGAATCCCAGCTTGCGCCCTCCGGACCGCACCGGCTTCGGCTTGGGGGGCTCGGCGGCCGGCTTGGGAGCGGCCGGCGCAGCCGCCGCCTGCGGGCGTTGCCGCAGCCAGTCCTGATAACCCCCGGCGTACTCGGTGATGCGCCCCTGGCCCTCGAACACCAGCGTGCTGGTGACCACGTTGTCCAGGAAGGCGCGATCATGGCTCACCAGCAGCAGCGTACCCGGATACTCGGCCAGCCGCTCCTCCAGCAGCTCCAGCGTTTCCACGTCCAGGTCGTTGGTGGGCTCGTCCATCACCAGCAGGTTCGACGGCTTGCTGAACAGCCGCGCCAGCATGAGCCGGTTGCGCTCGCCGCCGGAGAGGGCCTTGACCGGCGTGCGGGCACGCTCGGGCGTGAACAGGAAATCGCCCAGGTAGCCGATGATGTGCCTGGGCTGGCCGTCGATCACGACGCTCTCGCGGCCGTCCGCCACGTTGTCGATCACCGAGCGCTCCGGGTCGAGCGCCGCGCGCAACTGGTCGAAGTAGGCCACCGCCAGGCGCGTGCCATGGCGCACCCGCCCGCTGTCCGGCTCGATCTCCTTGAGCAGCAGCTTCAGCAGCGTGCTCTTGCCCGCCCCGTTCGGCCCGATGAGGCCGATGCGGTCGCCGCGCAGGATACGGATGGAGAAATCCCGCACCAGGGGGCTGCCGTCGTAGGACTTGCCGATCCTGTCGGCCTCGATTACCAGTTCGCCCGACGCCTCGGCCGCATCCACGGCGAAGCTGGCCTTGCCCACGACCTCCCGCCGCCTGGCACGCTCCGCCCGCATGGCGAGCAGCGCCCGCACCCGACCCTCGTTGCGCGTGCGCCGCGCCTCGATGCCCTTGCGGATCCAGATCTCTTCCTGGGCCAGCCTGCGGTCGAACCGCTCGTTCTCCGCCGCCTCTGCTGCCGCCAGCTCCTCCTTGCGGCGCAGGTAGTTGGCATAGTCGCCGGGCCAGGAGGTGAGGCGGCCGCGGTCCAGATCGACGATGCGCGTGGCGAGCCGCTGCAGCAGGGCACGGTCGTGGGTGACGAACAGGATGCCGCCCCGGAAATTGAGCAACTCCCCTTCCAGCCACTCGATGGCCTCGATATCCAGGTGGTTGGTGGGCTCGTCCAGCAACAGCAGATCCGGCTCGGCCACCAGCGCCCGGCCCAGCGCCACGCGCCGCCGCCACCCGCCGGAGAGTTCGCGCAGGGCACGATCGGCGGGCAGGTTCAGGCGGCTCAGCACCGTTTCCACCCGCTGTTTCAGGCGCCAGCCGTCCCGCGCCTCCAGCTCGTGCTGCAGGCGTTCCAGTTCGGCCAGCAGCCCATCGCCTCCCCCGTGGGCAAGCCTTACGGCAGTTTCGTGATAGGCCGACAGGAGTCGACCCAGCTCCCCCAATCCACCGGCCACCACGTCGAAGACCGTGACGTCGTCCTCGCCGGGAAGTTCCTGCTCCAGATACGCCAGCCGCAACCCCGGCCGGCGCCAGACCTCGCCCGCATCCGGCACGGCCTGGCCGCTCACGATCTTGAGCAGCGTCGTCTTGCCCGCGCCGTTGCGCCCGATCAGACACACCCGCTCGCCGGCCTCGACGGCAAGGTCCGCACCCTCCAGCAGGGCGTGGTGACCGTAGGCGATGGAGACGTTCTTAAGCTGGATCAAACTCATGGATGGACTCTTCGGATTTTGCGGAACGCCGGGAAGCCGTGCCCGATTGATTCAGGAGGGGCGTTTATACCCAATGCCGTGCGGAGACGCCAGGCGAAAAGGGCCAGTTTGCGCAGGGCGGGCATCGCCCACCGAACAATGCCTTGACAACCGGCGCATGGTGGGCAGTGCCCACCCTGCCTACTTCGCGTCTTTGCGTTGAAACCGTACTTCAGAATCAAGCGTTCTCCACGGCCGGGAGCCGGATGACGAACCGCGCGCCGCCGCGCGGGTCGTTGCCCGCTTCGAAGGACCCGCCGAGGTCCTTGATGATGCCGTAGCTGATGGAAAGCCCGAGCCCGGTACCCTTGCCCACCGGCTTGGTGGAAAAGAAGGGATCGAACACCCGCAGCAGGTCTTCTTCGGCAATGCCCGGGCCGTTGTCCCGGAACACCATCTCGACCATGCCGTCCACCCTGCGCACACTGATTTCCACGCGGGGCTCCGGCGCCTCCTGCACCGCGTCCAGCGCGTTCTGCACCACGTTGACCACCACCTGATGCAACTGCCCCGGGTGGCCCATCGCCTGCAGGTCGTCCTCCAGGTCCAGCATGATATCCACCGGCCGGCGCATCCCCTTGCACGCCCACTGCACCGCATTGCGGATGTTCTCCGCGACGCCGAACACCTCCGGCGCCCCACGGCGGCTGGCGGAGAAGCGCTTGAGATCCTGCACCACATGGCTCACCCGCTCGGCCCCTTCCATGGTGCCCTGGATCAAGGAATCCAGATCTTCCAGCAGCCGGTCGATGCGCAACTCCTCGCGCAACCGCTCCCGCTCCGCGACACCGACATTGCCATGGACGGCATCCAGGTAACGGCGAATGCGCTCGCTGTAGCGGCTCAGGGCGTGCATGTTGCCGTACACGACGCTGATGGGGTTGTTCAGTTCATGCGCCACGCCCGCCACCAGGCGCCCCAGGGAGGCCATCTTCTCCGACTGCACCAACTGCTGCTGCGCCAGGCGCAGTTCGTTGTGTGCCTTGTTGAGCGCCTCGTAGGCCCGGCGCAGTTCGCCCACCGGACGCCCGATGAACACCATGCCCACCATGCGCCCGCCGCTGTCGCAGCGCGCGGTGCAGTTCATGGCAAGGGGCATCGGCTGCCCGTCGCACCCCTCAAGGCAGACCTCGCGGTCCCAGAGGGGCGTTTCCGCGCTCAGTCCGCTTTTCAGCGCCTCCATCTGACTGCGGCAATCCGCGGGTACCAGCTCCTCCACCGGGCGCCCGATCAACGCCGCCTCCATGTGCCCCGTCAGATCCTCCAGCGCCTTGTTGACGCGCTGGATGCGCCCTTGCACGTCGCACACGATCAGCACGTCGGACATGGAGGCCAGAACGCCGGTGATCAACCGCTGCGCATCCTCCAGCGCCGCGTTCTTTTCTTCCAGTTCCACCTCGTAGCGGATCAGGTCCGCATACACCTCGTCCATCTTGCGGATGACATCGATCCACGCCTGCTCCTTGGCACGCGACAGCCTCAGCAGGCTCTGGACATCCACCTGCTCCGTCAGCTTGCGTCTCTCTTTTCTGCCAGGCATATCTGGACTGGATTGCATGGGAGCCTCGAACCCCGCCGTCTGCCGCGCCCCTACGACGCCAGCAGCGCCGGCGCGCCGATGCGGTACATGATGGAGACGCCCAGCACGAACGTAAGCGTCCCGATCCCGGCGCGCAGGCCGTTATAGACACCGGCAGCGCGCCGGGCGGAAAACCGCAGCGGCACGGCAATGGCAGCGGACAGCAGCGCCATGCCGAGTACGGACCCGAGCCCGAACATGGCGATGTACAGCAGCCCCAGACGGACGGATTCGATCGTCTCCAAGGTCAACAGGATCAGTGCCGCCGAACCGGCCATGCCATGCACCAGCCCGACCAGCAGCGCGCGCAGCGGGAAACCCTGTGGATGCGGGTGCGCGTGGCGCTCCGGCTCGTGCGTGCCGACGTCGCGATGGGCATGCGCATGGAGGTGGCGCGTACCGTCGACGTGACCGTGGGCGTGCACGTGCACCCGCTCCCGCAGGAGCCGGAACACCACGTCCAGCCCCAGAATCACCAGCATGATGCCCACCGCGAACTCCAATGCCTCCGCCGCCTGCTCCGGCACGATGCCGCCCGCCGCCAGCACCACCGACCCGATCAGCAGCAGCGTCAAAGTATGGCCCAACCCCCACACCACCCCGACCTTCACCGTCTCGCGCACGCTGCGCGCGCGACTGGCGAGCGACGCCACGGCGGCCACGTGATCGGACTCGATGGCGTGCTTCATGCCGATCAACAGCCCCAGCAAAAAGATCGCGTTCATGACAACGCTCCTTGTCAGGGGTCACTCTCTTTGCTTCTTGTCCAGGTTGTACCGTTGTAGTTTGCTGCGCAGTCCCACCCGCGACAGCCCCAGTTCGTCGGCGGCACGGCTCTTGTTCCAGCGATGCCGGATCAGGGTTTCCTTCAGGATACGCCCTTCCAGCAGTTCGATACGGTCCTTGAGCGTGCCGTCCACCCTGGTGATCAGATTCATGTCCGGCTCGTAGTCCGGCGGTGCGGCGCGCAGCACGCGCGGCGAGAGCAGATCCGCCCCCAGCCGCTCCCCCTCGCCCAAGGCCAGCATCCGCTGGATCTCGTTATGCAATTCACGCACGTTGCCGGGCCAGTGATATGAGCACATGCACTCCAGGGCCTCGTCCGTAAAGCCGGCCACCGGTTTGCCGAAGGTGCGCTTGATGTCTTCCAGCAGGCGCCGGGCGATGACGGGAATGTCCATGCGGCGCTCGCGCAAAGCCGGCAACCGCAGGGTGAACGCCGCGAGGCGATAATAGAGATCTTCCCGGAAGCGGCCTGCCCGCACCTCCTCTTCCAGATCGCGGTTGGTGGCGGAGAGCACGCGCACGTCGACGCGACGGGTGCGGGGACTGCCCAGGGGCCTGATCTCGCCCTCCTGCAGGGCGCGCAGCAGCTTCACCTGAAACGCCGGCGAGATATCGCCGATCTCGTCTAGGAAGATGGTGCCGCCGTTGGCCTGCTCGAACAGGCCCGTGCGGTCTTCGTAGGCCCCGGTGAACGCGCCTTTCTTGTAGCCGAACAGTTCGCTTTCAAGCAACTGATCCGGCAGCGCGCCGCAGTTCTGCACTACGAAGGGTTTCTCGGCCCGCGGGCTGCTGTAGTGGATGGCGCGCGCCAACAACTCCTTGCCGGTGCCCGACTCGCCCGTAAGCAGTATGGAGATGTTGTAGCCCGCCACCTTATGTGCGAGTCGGCAGACGTCCTCCAGCGGGCTGTCGGCGCTACGCACCAGGCGCTCGAAACCGTAATGCTCCTTCAGACGGTGGCGTTTGTGGTCGACCTCGCGCTGCAGCACCGGCGCCGCCATCCTGAGCTCCAGGCTCAGGGCCTGGTTCTCGCGCTGCAACTGGTGCAGTTGCACGGCGCCGCGCACGGTAAGCACCAGCCCCTCGGGCGTCCACGGCTTGGTGATGTACTGATAGATACCCGCCTCGTTGATGCACGCGATGATGTCCTCGGGATCGGTGTAGCCCGAGATGATCATCCGCACCACGTCCGGCCAGCGGCTCCGCACCCGTTGCAGAAACTCCACGCCCGTCATGTTGGGCATGCGCTGATCGCACAGGATCGCCTGGACCCAATCGCGCTCCAGATACTCCTCGGCCTCGGCGGCACTGGAGGCCGTCAGCACCTCGAACTCCTCCTCCAGCGTGCGCCGCAGCGTCTCCTGCGAACGCACTTCGTCATCCACCACGAGAATCGTCGGCAGGCCCGCCATCCGCTTCCCCCCCTTCAGCCCGCACCGGCCGCAAGCCGCGCCCGCACCTGCCACGGCAACTGCCGGTGCCGCGCCAGGTACAGCGGCGTGCGGGAGTGCGGAATGTGATGCACGAAGTTGTAGCGCGCCACGTGGTAGCTCGGATCGAAGCCGTAGAAGTTGAGCTTCATGTGCGCAAGCTCCTCCGCTCGGTAGGCCTCCAGCGGTTTTTCCTGTTCGTCCCGCTCACGCCGCCGGCGCTTCTCCAGGAGCAATGCGTCCAGCTCCGGGCTCGCCGCCAGCGTCTCCGCGATGCGCTCGATCTCCTTCCGGAAGGATGCCACGTCGGCGCCGAAATGGTCGTCGATGAGACCGAGCCGCTTGGCGGTCTGCACCCCGATGGGCAGCCGGTTTTCCGTCAGCTCCTGCGCCTGGCGTACGCCCGCCCGCCGCGGCAGCAGGTAGGTCCAGTACTCCGATCCGTACAGATTGCCCATGCTCTTGTAGTGCGGGTTGAGGATGACGCCGCTGCGCGCATAGATCCGGTCAGCCGCCAGTGCCAGGAACACGCCGCCGGCCCCGGCGTTGCCCTGCAGCGCGGAAATGGTCCAATGGCTTTCGGTGGTGATGATGTCGTGCGCCAGATCGTCCATGGCGTTGATGTTGCGCCACGACTCGTCGGCGGGACTCTCCGCCGCCTCGATCAGGTTCAGGTGCAGGCCGTTGGACCAGAAGTCGGGGCCGCCCAGGAGCACGATGACGCGCGTATGACGCGAGCACGCGTAGCGATAAGCCTCCCGCAACCGTTCGCACTGTTCAGTGCCCATGGCGCCGTTGTAGAACTCGAAGTGCAGGTAGCCGACGCCATTCCGCTCTTCGTAGCGGATGTCCTGCCAGGTCCGATGATCCTGCGGCTCGATCCCCACCAGCGATTCCGGCACCGCAGCGAGTTCCGCGGCAAACACCATGGCGGCGGGCAGTTTGAAGCTGCGCCCGTCGGCGGTCCTTTCCTTCACGTAGCCGATCCACACCGCCCCGTCCGCCGTGGCGCGGCAGACGGCCCCGTGGCGCTGGGCGAGGAACGCGCCGGGCTGGCTGCGCAGTGCGTCCTCGGGATGGGCGTCGTATAGGTAGACCTCCCGCCCGAACCAGGTATCGAGCACCCCCGGCGCGCCGTCCGCAGCGCGCACCTTGCGCAGCACCGCCGCCGTGTCGTCCCGCGCCCAGTCGATAGCCCGGTCCGCCTGCTTCATCGCGGGGCGCAGCTCGCCCCGCACGTCGGGCCGCGTGTAGTCCAGCGGCTCCGGGCGGAAGCCGCCCTGCTCGAAACGCGCCACCGCCAGCAGCACCGCCGCGACCGCCGCCTCCGTGACCTCGTTGCGGTAGAGGCTGCTCTTGCGCGCCGCACGCATGGGAAACTCGACCGACGCCCAGATGTCGCCCGCGTCCATCTCGGCGTTCGCCTGCAGCACCGTCACGCCCCACTCCGTCTCGCCGTTCAGAATCGCCCAGTCCAGCGCCGAAGGACCGCGGTCGCCCTTGACGCCCGGGTGCACCACCAGACACACATGGTTGCGCCAGATGGATTCGGGAATGGCGCGCTTGAGATAAGGGGCGATGATCAGGTCCGGCCGGTACAGCGCCACCGCTTCCACGGTGACG
>Ga0265294_10006047_pt1 | contig 14621 bp, 13 predicted proteins | sample MunlanPumphouse3_FD_192504 | JGI IMG/M metagenome (GOLD analysis project Ga0265294, IMG submission 192504) | Groundwater microbial communities from a municipal landfill in Southern Ontario, Canada - Pumphouse #3 | ecosystem: Environmental > Aquatic > Deep subsurface > Groundwater | place... | reverse complement strand
TATCTTTTACGCTTATAACAGGTTTATTGTCCTGCTCTTCTATCTTAACAGTAACGCTACCACCTGCAACGTTATATTTAATGGCATTATCGCAGAGGTTATACAACATTTCATCGAGTATCTTCCTGTAAGCGACTACTTTAAGATGTTCCCCTTGCACCGCAAGAGTAATCCCTAGTTTGTCTGTCAGCGGTTTAAGCCTACTTAGTATATCTTCAGCCAAGGCATATAGATCGACCAGTTCTTGATCAGGTAGCTTGGCCTTCTCGTCAAGCTGTGACAGCTCCAGGATATCGTCTATGAGCGCAAGCAATCTGTTTGCTTCATTATAGATGCGCTCGGCAAATCCTGGCATATCTTCCGGTTTAGTAAGGCAGCCTTTCATAATTTCCGCAAAACCCAAGATCGAAGTAAGCGGTGTCTTCAATTCATGGGATACATTTGCCGTGAACTCTCTACGGCTACGTTCGGCACTCTGCTTATCAGTAACGTCCAGCACCAAGATAACTGCTCCGGGCTGTCCTTCTGTGGATACTACAGAATTGCCCAACAATTGATAATGCTTACCGTTAGTTTTCAACAGTGCTTCTGTGTTTACGCCCTTTATTGCTTCCTCAAAAACACTCTGGAGAGAAAGGGAGCGGTTTATGGATAAGATGTGATTGCCCAGACAGGTGTCCATGTTCGTCTTAAATATCTCCGCAGCGCTTCCGTTGATAAAAAGGATGTTACCTTTATTAGATAGCAGGATCAAGCCTTCGCGCATATTCTCGACCACCGTCGTAAATTCTCTTTGCTTTTCCGTGATTTCTAGCATCTTGCTTGCTATCTCTTTATTCTGCCGCTCTATGCGTGTAAGCAGTGGGCTAAGCTCATCGTAGATTTCGTTTTCAAAGGGAGTATCCAAATTCAAGGCGTTAATAGGAGCGGTGATATTCCTTGCTAGATAGCGCGCAATCAGAAAAGACAGGAGAGCGATGCCTAAGATAATGATGCTCAATACTGGCAGTATACCCCCTAACAGCTTCAGCACACTGCTTTGAGTCATGGAGACCCGCAGAATATTGCCGTCATCTGTTTTTAAGGCATAGTAGATGGTTTTTTGGGATAGAGTATCTGAATAACGGGCGCTTTCCCCCGTGCCGGTTTTTAGTGCAGCCCTTACCTCTGGTCGATCAGCATGGTTCTCCATGGAGAGTGGGTTTGCTGTGTTATCGTAGATAACGGTGCCGTCTTTAGCAATAAAGGTAATCCTATTGCCGGAGTAGTCTTTCTTTAGATATTCCGGTATATTTTGTTTTTGCTTAAGCAAGTTCGCCATAGAGTTTGCTTCAATTTTAAGTTTATTGATCGCGTCTGTTTCGGAGATGCTAGACAGGGTAAACATAATAAAAACGGCAACAAGCATAATTGCCGCCAGAGATGTGAAAAGGATACTTTTAAATATACGGTTTGTCATCTCTTCAACCTCCGAAACGATAGCCTACGCCTCTAATGGTTTCGATGAATCTCCCATAGTCTCCCAGCTTTTGGCGCAGCGTTGTGATGTGAACGTCAACCGTCCTTGTACCACCTTCATAACTGTAATCCCAGATCGCTTCTAAGATGTGCTCTCGTGTGAACGCTGTCCCCTGATTTTCCATCAGTAGGGACAGTAGCTCAAATTCTTTCAGCGTAAGCGTTATTTTTTCGTCGTTTACGGTGACGAGATGTTTTTGCCGATCGACAACCAGGTCACCTTCTTTCAGGATTTCGGCAGAAGGCTTTGCCGTAGTGCGGCGCAGCAACGCTTTTACTCTCGACACAAGCTCCATCATGCCAAATGGTTTAGTGATATAATCATCTGCACCCGCATCAAGACCGATAACCTTATCATATTCAGCCCCTTTTGCTGTAACCATGATAATAGGTATTTCCGCGGTTTTTTTATTAGTCTTCAGCTCTTTTAAGATGGTCAAGCCATCGCTGCCCGGAAGCATAATATCAAGCAGTACCAGATCAGGAGTACACTCCTTGCACGCTGCATAAAATTCAGTAGCATTCTTTAATCCTTGCACCTCAAAGCCTGATTGATGAAGGGTATAGACAACCAGGTCGCGGATGTTATTGTCATCTTCTACGTAATAAATCATAGCAGTTCTCCTTTATGTCTTCCTGTAAGGGAGAACTCTACCCATTCGGCTATGTTCTGAGCGTGGTCGCCGATACGCTCGAAATATTTTGCTACCATTAGTAAATCCATGGCTTGCTGGCCGTTTTCTGCCTTTTCATGGATGAGGTCGATCAGTTCGTTTTTCACCACCACAAAGAGGTCGTCGATAATATCATCCATCGCGATGACTTTTTGGGTCAGCGCCAGATCCTTTTTCACATAGGCATCGATGCTACCACTGACCATATGGATAGCCGCGTCCGCCATCTGCGGCAGATGCTCGAGTTTTTTGATGTAGGGTGCGCCCGTAAGGTAGAGGACAATACCAGAGATATCCGCAGCTTGGTCACCGATGCGTTCCATATCGGTAATCATTTTTAGTGCCGCTGAGATCTGGCGTAGGTCACGTGCCACAGGCTGCTGCTGTAAAAGGAGCTTTAGGCACAGCGACTCGATGTCTTTCTCTTTCTGGTCTACTTCTTTATCGAATTCGATGGCTTGCTTAGCAGCGTAAAAATCCTGATTAATTAAGGCTTGTGATGCATTTTTAATGGCATGCTCTATCAGTGCACCCATTTCCAGTAATTCTTTATTTAACAAGTCCAGCTGCTCATCAAAATGGCTTCTCATCAACCAAACCTCCCCGTGATATAATCTTCTGTACGTTTATCCTCAGGCAGAGAGAAAAGTCTTTCGGTATTACCGAATTCGATTACTTCACCCAATAAAAAGAAGGCTGTTTTGTCAGAAATTCTGACAGCTTGTTGCATGTTATGCGTCACTATAGCAATAGTATATTTCTCTTTCAAGGAGATGGCAAGTTCTTCTATTTTAGAGGTGGAGATGGGATCAAGAGCGCTGGTCGGTTCATCCATCAGCAATACCTCAGGCTCTACGGCCAAAGCTCTGGCGATACAAAGACGCTGCTGCTGACCGCCCGATATCCCTAAAGCATCCTTATGCAAGCGGTCTTTCAGCTCCTCCCAAATAGCGGCATCACGTAGAGAACGCTCCACAATATCGTCAAGTTTCGCCTTGCCACGAGCACCGTGGGTGCGCGGCCCGAAGGCGACATTGTCATAGATACTCATCGGAAAAGGATTGGGTTTTTGAAAGACCATGCCGACACGTTTACGTAGTAGCGCCGGATCCATAGCGCCATAAATATCTTCTCCGTCAAGGAGTACGGTGCCTTCGATGCGACAGCCTTCAATCAGATCATTCATGCGATTGAGGGTTTTAAGCAGGGTGCTTTTTCCGCAACCAGATGGTCCGATAAATGCCGTTATTTCATTGACTTCAATGGGCAGTGTCACATTCTTTAATGCCTGAAAGGCATCATAATAAAGGTCTAAATTTTCGATCTTAATCTTTGCCATAAGAACTCCTTTCAATCCATCTTGCTACAGAAGAGGATAAAGCGTTAATACCCATCACAATAAGAAGCAAAACAACAGCCGTTGCATAGGACTGGCTTAGATAAAGCCCCTCGCTGGCCAGTGCATACATATGAACGGAAAGGGTACGCGCAGAGTCAAAGAGGCTTCCGGGCACCTCTGCGACTGTACCGGACGTATAGATCAGTGCTGCCGTTTCTCCCACAATACGCCCGATGGAGAGGATAATGCCGGCTAGGATGCCGGGAATAGCTGAGGGCATCACAATTTTAAAGACGGTGCGCAGTCTTCCCGCCCCTAAGCCGAAGCTACCTTCCCGATATTCGATGGGGACCGCCAGAAGCGCTTCCTCCGTCGTCCGCATAATCAAGGGCAAGATCATAATGCTAAGGGTCAGGGCGCCGGAAATCAGCGAGATGCGTAGCCCCAATGCGGTCACAAAGAATAATAGTCCAAAAAGGCCGTAAATAATCGAAGGTATTCCTGATAATGTTTCTGCAGTTATCCGTACAACCATAACCAGTTTATTGCCTTTTTTCGCGTATTCTACCAGATACACTGCCGCAAATATGCCCAGAGGGGCCGCTAGCAGCAAGGCCAGAAGGGTCATTAAAATTGTATTAATCAGTGCAGGCAATAAGGAGACATTTTCTGTGGTATATTTCCAGGCAAATAAATCAAGAGAGAGATGGGGGATACCCTTGATCAGAATGTAGCCTACTACGCTAACGAGTATGGCCAAGGTCAGTATCGTTCCCGCATATACTAAAACCCTTAAGAAGATTGCTTCTCTTTTTTGTGTTTTCATACTTTTGCCCTCCTTTTTAAGACGGAGAACAGGAGATTAATGATCAGAATAAAGACAAACAGCACTACTGCTGTAGCAATCAAGGCTTCGCGATGCAGATCGGCGGCATAGCCCATCTCCATGACGATATTACTTGTCAGGGTGCGCACACCTTCCAGTATTCCTTTAGGCATACGCGGTTGATTGCCTGCAACCATCATTACGGCCATAGCTTCGCCGATAGCGCGTCCCACACCCAGGATAATGCCTGCAGTTACTCCCGATTTTGCGGCAGGAAGGATTACTCTAAAGACCGTTCGTTCATGGGTTGACCCGAGGGCCAGAGCACCTTCGTAATAACTTTTAGGCACGGCCTTGAGGGCCGGTTCACTGATCGAAATAATTGTAGGCAGAATCATGATTCCTAGAATGATACTAGCCGCAAGCATACTTGTTCCTCTTCCACCAAAGAGATCGCGGATTAAAGGAACAACAACGATTAAACCGAAAAAGCCGTATACCACAGAAGGGATACCGGCCAGCAAAGATACCGCCTGTTTCATAATTTTCGTGATTCGCGCGGATGCAAAATGGGAAATAAAGATAGCGGTGATGATCCCTGTGGGTACTCCGATGATGAGCGCACCTGCGGTAACATAAATGCTTCCCAGGATCATGGGAAGTATGCCGTAGATATTATTGCCGGGCTTCCATACTGTACCGGTCAAAAAATTCAGCACACCGATTTTAGTCATGCCCGGGATACCGTTTACAAAAAGAAATATACAAATAAGGCCAACGGCCAGTATAGAAATACAGGCCGCTAGCATGAAAACGATTTTTGCTCCGTTTTCTTTAAAATTCTTCATGTCTAATCCCCCAAACATTTAGTCCCTCAACTACCTTTTAGCCATTAAGCTCGTTCCAGGTGGTAATTTCCCCTGTAAAGATAGCCTGAACTTGTTCACTGGCAAGTTCGTTGACAGGATTATCGTTGTTGATGATAACCGCAATACCGTCTAAGGCGATGACGCTTGGGGTAAGTCCCGCCGCAATTTCACTTTCCTTAAGGGCGCGTGAGGCTATACCGATATCACAGATTCCATCTTTTGCTGAATTTATACCTGCGGAGGAATCACTCTGTTGCACCTCGATTTCTGCATTGGGATTAACAGCGAGATAGGCTTCTTTTAATTTTTCCATGACCGGTGTTACGGAGGAAGAGCCTGCTACCACCACTTTACCAGCTACATTACTTCCGCTGAATGCTGCTCCTTCTACTGCTTTGATGTAGCCGCTGTCTTCTACAACAGCTTGACCGTCGGCACTCATAATAAAGTCGATAAAGGCCTGAGTTGCTTTGCTGACGTTACCTTTAGTAGCAATGTTGAACGGACGCGAGATCTTGTATGCCCCGGATTTGATCTTTGCAACAGAAGCTTCTGCTCCGTCAATCACAACTGCTTTGACCGAATTATTCAGGGAACCCAGTGAAATATAGCCTATGGCGTTTTCGTTACTAGCAACAGAGGTCATCATTACCGAGGTACTGTTGGTGATATCGGCGTCTTCTGACGTATAATCTACTTTGTTGCCGTCGGCGTCTTTTTGCTCGATTTTAAAGAGCTCTACAAACGCTCCGCGTGTTCCGGAACCATCTTCGCGAGAAATTACGGCGATTTTATTAATTTCGTTTTCGCCATTTGCATCGTTCCCACAGCCGGCTAAAAAAACCAGAGTCCCCAGAGTCATTAATGCTACCAAAACCATTATAAACGTTTTTTTCATTTTATTCTTCTCCTTTAGTTCATTTATTTTAATCTTAGGCAATTACTGTTTGAGAAAAATATAGGAAATATTAAATCTTTGTAAAATGAAGGGCGCGAGGTGGCAAGGTGTGGCAAGGGGACGTTTCGTTTGCCACATTTTCAAAGGTAAGGGGACACACCGCACTTTTTATAGGTCATCCTAGTTGCGGAATGTCCCCAATTATATGGCAAACGAAACGTCCCCTTGCCACAAAATCGGATTACTGGTATAATATTGAAAACGAAAAGAGCAAAGGAGGTGCGATTTGTGTCCAGACCATCAAGAAGCAAAAGCGCATCAGGAATATATCATGTCATGCTTAGAGGTATTGACCGGAGAAAAATTTTCATCTTAGAACCTGACTATTTAAAATTTCTTGAATATATAGAAAAGGCTAAAAACAAGTGCGCATTCGAAGTATATGCTTATTGTTTAATGCCTAATCATGTACATCTACTCTTAAAAACAGAAAAAGACGAGGAAATCGGTAATATTATCAAAAGAATAACGGTAGGTTATGTTCAGTATCATAATCTGCACTATGCCAGAACTGGCCATCTTTTTCAAAATCGTTTCAGGAGTGAGCCTGTGGAGGATGAAAGTTATTTTGTAACAGTGCTAAGATATATTCATCAGAATCCGCTTAAAGCAGGTATTGTCAAAGAAATGGAAGAATATCAATGGTCTAGTTATTATGAATATCTGAAGGCAGAGCAGCGCCAATTGCTAGATCCGACATTTGTTTTAAATTTTTTCCCGAATACCGAAGCTTTTGTGAAATTTATGAAGGAAGAAAATGAGGATAAATGTTTAGATGATGAGCAAATCAAGGTTTATACGGATGAAGATTTAAAAGGACTAATTACGACATATTTAGATGCAGATTTAAGGAGTATAGCTGAGTCAGATAAAAAAAGAAGAAATGAATTGCTGAAGAACATCAAAGAGATGACCGGAGTTAGCAACAGACAACTGGCCAGAGTATTGGATATTGGGCGAGGAATTATCGAAAGAGTTTAAGCGGTAGTGTGGCAGGGGGACGTTTCGTTTGCCACATCATTGGGGACATTCCGCTATAAGCGGTGTGTCCCCTTTCCCTATATAACGTAGTCAATGCACGAAAAAGGCGCTATGGTTTTATCCAGAGCGCCTTTTCGTGCATTTTTAATGATTAGATGTGGCAAACGAAACGTCCCCTTGCCACACTATAGAGTATCTTTAACAATAGTAACGGTTCTGGCCACGTCATCCCAGTCAACGTCATAACCGAGTTTAGTAAAGTCTCTAGTTTTGATATAAGTTCTTTCGTTAATAACTACACCGGTCATGTCGATCTTGATGTCGTTTCTTAAGACGTAAGCCTGACTATTATCAGCGTCCCAACCTACTTCTTCCCCAAAAATTTGGGCAATTTGTGGCATTGGTAGATAGGTTTGATTGTCGATATTTTTCACTTCCAAAGGAGTTTGCGTGCCACCCCTTGACCCGCCCAAAAAGTAGGTGTTGCTATCAACTAGAATATGGATGGTTTTAGTGGTTTTCTGCAGAAATTCCGAATAAGTCATAATCCCAGTAGTAGGGATTTCTACAGTAAAAGGAGTTGTGAGCGCATTTATTTGGGTATCAGCTACCATTTGAATATTAAATTGAGGGTCAGTGTTACTAAAGTCCATGTTAAATTCCGCGGTACTTGTGTAGGTGTTTGCCCCGTTTTTAGCTAAGCTGTAACCGTAGTTTACACCCTTTAAAACTTCTTGGACTTCCTCTTCTTCATCCAGCTCTGCGCTGAGTCCCTTAATCATTTCCAGGTATTCCTCTTTGTTCGTCGTTACTTCTGCGGTGATCATACTAAGGAGCATTTTGTATTCGGCTATTTTTTGCGGATCTAAACCTAAGATATACATTTCCGCTTCACTAAGATTATTTATCAAGGAAACCACCCAGGTCTCTACTTCTGGCATATTATTTAAGGTGTATTCTAGGAAAGAGCCTAAAAATTCGATCGCTTCTATCCCATTCATTTCCCAAGTATAGGTATTCCCTTTTTGCTGTACAAGTCCGCTGCTATAATTGGCATAGGCGTCCGGCATTCCAGACATAAACTTTAGCATTAACTTATTTAGAGCAGTATTCATAAAAGAATTACCGTTAAACATAGTTATAGGTAAGTCCTGTGCAGATACCCCTAACGAGGCGAAATAGTCATCGGTAGTCAGGGAGAGATATTCAATATTATTAAAGAGTTCATCTAGCTTCTTGCTCGTTTCGGTATCGCCGACAACTTGGAAGAAGGTGCTTAACTGATCCACCTTTAAGTAGAGGGTATTTCCCTGACAAAGGACTTGGATTAATTCTTGCTCGGCACCTGTAAGCTTATTTATGTAAGCTAAAGTCACATCCGCATAATCCTTTTCCTGGTCTACTTTGCTGGTATAACTTAAGTTGATTCCGTTTTCTAGAAGGGTAAATATGAAGATTTCGATAGGGTCACTTGTTTCCGGGGTAGGTAATCCTTTTAGGGAAAATACACCCTTTCCGGAGGCTTCATATAAGGTAACCTCACTTATTTCGTTTTGCAATTTCAGAAAACCTAATTCTGCCTGGCTACACCCAGTTATTAAGCTAACTGTTAATAAGAGAGTAAAAGCCACAATTAAAATTTTTCTTTTAGTCATTGAATACACTCCTCATAATACACTCCTCATAAAACCTCATAAAATTTTTCCTTTTCCTTCATTAAATAAAGATCGAATATCTTTATAATAACATTTTTTTAATTTTGATGATAGCATCTAGCAAAAAAAAGTGTAAATTGGTAAAATAAAGGAGTCTTCCTACGACATTAGTTGGTGAGCTCAGTAGAATACAGAGTAAATGTGTAGAAGATAGAGACAGTTGAAAGAATTTTCTTGACAGGCAGGGGAAAATAGACTAGTCTTAAGTAAATAATCAAAACCCCTGTTATATGTTATTTATTTATTCTGCAAAGGCCTCTTTTTCAATACTTTTTCAATAGTAGTGTGCAGAAATAGTGGTGTGCAGAAAAAAAGAAAGGTGAGCAAATTTATGAGTGGAGAGCTGAAAAAAGAACAAATTCTGAAGATTATTCAGGAAAAGGGCCAGGCCCCAGAAAACTTGCTGGCAATCCTTTTGACAATCCAAGAGGCTTCCGGCAGAAATTATATTAATAAAGACTGGGCTAAAATTGTCGCCCTAGAACTAGAGTTACCCCTTACCAAGGTATATGATATTTTAACTTTTCACGCCATGTTTTCCATAGAACCACGGGGGAAATATGTACTAGAAATTTGCCATAGTGCACCTTGCCGTGTTTCCAAGTCGGAGCAGGTTGTGCAAATGTTTACGGAGGAACTGGGTATAAAAATGGGGGAAACAACAAAAGACAATCTTTTTACTCTGCAATACACTTCTTGTGTGGGGGCTTGTGATCTCGGCCCTGTTGTGAAAATAGGGGAGAAAGTGTATGGTCATCTGAATCGAGCCAAGGTTGCGGAAATAATTAAAACTTACCGGGAGGGAGCGCCATGTCTAAAATAATGCCTTTGATCTCAGCTAATTTTGATAAAATAAGCCCTACTTCGGTTAAGGATTACGTCAACGCCGGCGGCTATTCTGGCTTAAGAAAAGCGCTGAAAATGACTGCTCCAGAAATAATTGAGGAAGTAAAGAAGGCCAAACTACGGGGACGCGGCGGCGCAGGTTATCCCGTTGGTTCTAAGTGGCAGCATTTATTGGAGATTAAAAATTTTCCGAAATATATTGTCTGTAATGCCGATGAAGGCGAACCGGGAACATTTAAGGATAAATTACTCTTAGGCAAAGATCCCTTACGTGTGATCGAAGGGATGACAATTGCCGGATATGTTTTTAATGCCCGACACGGTTATATCTATATTCGTGGGGAATATGCGGCACTTCTGAAAGTTTTTCAAGCTGCCGTGGATAATGCAGTTAAAGCCGGTTATTTGGGCGAGAATATTTTAGGCAGTGATTTTTCCTATCAGATCCATGTCATGACCGGGGCAGGTGCCTATGTTTGCGGCGAAAACTCTACTCTCTTGAATTCGCTTGAAGGTAAAGCGGGCAGACCCAGGGTCAAACCGCCACATTTAGCTGAAGTCGGGCTTTTCGGGCAACCGACCTTGGTTAACAATGTAGAATCTTTTGCCAACATTCCTACTATTGTGCAGATCGGTGGGGAGAAATTCCTGAGTTATGGCACCGCAGAGAGCGGCGGCACAAAGCTGGTTTGTCTCTCCGGGAATGTAGCGAACCCCGGAACATACGAGGTTCCCTTTGGTCTTACCCTACGTGATTTAATTTTTGATGAGGAACTGGGCGGGGGGCCTTCGGGTGAGAAAAAGCTAAAGTTTTTCCATTTAGGCGGTCAATCAGGAGCTTGCGGTTTCTTGCCTCAACTGGATACGACTTACTGTTATCAGGCATTGCGGGAAAAAGGTCTGAGTGTAGGCTCCGGAGCTATTGTAGTCATGGATGAATCTGTTTGTTTGATTGATTATTTAAAAATAGTAATGGAATTTTTTATTCATGAATCTTGTGGGAAATGTACGCCCTGTCGAGAAGGGACTAAACAAATCTATGCCTTGTTAGATAAATTTTCTCAAGGCACGGCCACGGAAGATGATGTACTAATGTTACAGCGTTTGAGCAACCTTACGGCGAAAGCCTCCTTCTGTGGTCTTGGTCAGGCTGCGGCAACCGCTCTGAGCTCTTCTCTCCAAAATATGCGGTCGGAATTTGAGGCTCACCTCAAAGGGCAATGCCCGGCCGGAGTATGTTTCACTAAACGGGAAAGCGGTGAAAAATGATGCAGAAGAAGATTAATACAAAGAAAAAAGTAGTAGCGGTAACCATAGATGGCAGGCAAATTAATGTGGACGAAGGAACGACGATCTTGGAGGCAGCCCAAAGTGCGGGCGTGGTTATTCCTACTCTTTGCCATCATCCTGACTTGAAACCGCGGGCGACTTGCCGTCTCTGCCTGGTGGAAGTTAAAGGCCAAAGAAGATTTCAGACGGCCTGCAATACTCCGGTAGGCGAAGGGAACGAGATTTTCACTAATACCCAGGCGGTTAGGGAAGCTAGGAAAACTATCCTGGAGCTTATTTTGGCTGATCATCCCGAGGATTGCCTGAAATGTACACGGAATCAGAACTGTGAACTGCAGAGCTTGGCTGATGAGTACCAAATCAGGGAGATTCCCTTTGTCCGTACCGTGAAAAGTTTGCCGCTAGAAGATAGTAATCCAGCCATTGTCCGGGATATGAACAAATGTATCAAATGTGGGCGTTGTGTGGAAGTGTGTCAGGAAGTTCAGCAAGTAGCAGCAATCAATACGGCGCATCGCTCGCTTGACTATAGTATCTCTACCGCATTTGAGGAAAGTCTGGCTGATTCCCCTTGTGTTTACTGTGGACAGTGTGTTGCTGTTTGTCCTGTAGGTGCCTTAAGCGAAAAAAATGACACGGCTAAGGTTTGGCAAGCGCTGAATGATGCGGAACTGCATGTAGTAGTCCAAACTGCGCCTGCCGTAAGAGTTGCTTTAGGTGAAGAGTTTGGGCTGGCACCGGGTAGTATTACCACGGGGAAAATGGTCTCTGCCTTAAAAAGGCTAGGCTTTGCCCGGGTCTTTGATACTAATTTTACCGCTGATCTTACCATTATTGAAGAAGGCAGGGAACTGCTCCAGCGGCTTAAAGAGGGTAGCCCCCTTCCCCTGATTACTTCTTGTAGTCCGGGGTGGATAAACTATATTGAAAAGACTTATCCGGAGCTTCTCCCCCACCTTTCTACCTGTAAGTCACCCCAGCAAATGTTTGGCGCTCTTGCCAAGACATATTATGTGGAAAAAGTCGGCATTCCGGCGGAGAAGATCTTTGTGGTTTCTGTGATGCCTTGTACCGCCAAGAAATTTGAGTGTACCCGTCCCGAAATGAGAAGCAGCGGCTATCAGGATGTAGATGTTGTCTTGACCACCCGCGAGTTGGCGGCAATGATTAAACAGGCAGGACTGGATTTCGCTGCTTTGGCAGAGGGTGAATATGATGCTCCTTTCGGTATTTCTAGCGGGGCAGCAGTGATCTTTGGAACCTCCGGGGGAGTAATGGAAGCTGCCCTGAGGACTGTCTACGAAACAGTTACAGGTAGTACTTTGGAAGATATTGAATTTAAGATGGTCAGGGGTTTAGAGGGCCTGAAAGAAGCGAGCGTTGATTTAGGCGGGAAAAAGGTGAAGATTGCTGTTGCCAATGGCTTAGGCAATGCTAAGAATCTGTTGGAAAAGATTAAAGCCGGTAAATGCAAATATCATTTTATTGAAATCATGGCTTGCCCGGGTGGCTGCATCGGCGGCGGAGGGCAACCACATGGTACAACCCAAGCTTTAAAAGAAAAACGCTTGGAGGCACTCTACGCCATTGATAAGGAGGCAGAAGTCAGAAAATCCCATGATAACCCTGGAATTACGGAGCTTTATGAGGAGTATTTGAAAAAAGTCCTTAATCATCAGGCCCATGAACTCCTGCACACCTATTATTCAGACAGGAAGTAGTTTGTGGCAGGGAGAATTTTTGTGGCAGGGGGACGTTTCGCTTGCCACATTATTGGGGACATTCCGCAACTAGGATGACCTTTAAAAAGTGCGGTGTGTCCCCTTACCTTTGAAATGTGGCAAACGAAACGTCCCCCTGCCACAAAAATTAAGCGGAACAAATTGTCATTTTTTTCGTCTAACCTCATGTAAGTCGCCATCAGTTTCTGCTGATATTTATTAATGATTTTTAAAGGAGGGAAGGGCTAGTAGCCCGAAACGATGAAGAAAAAAGTATTTATTCTGCTCAGCGCGGTCATAGCGTTACTTTTATTGGCCACTTTTGCTTTAGCCGATAGTCCGATTAAGTTATTGGTTAATGGTCAAAATGTAGAAAGCGATGTTCCTGTGCAAATCATAGAAAACAGAACGATGGTGCCGGTACGCGCACTGGCCAACGCCCTGGGAGCAGATGTTTCCTGGGATGAAGCCCAAAGAGTTGTTTCTGTAGAAAACCAAGCCGGGAATGGCTTCGGGTTGTTTGCAGAAGCCCTTTCTTCGGTAATGCCGGTAGAATCTCTGCCAGAAAATTGCGAGCAAGTGGAGTTTACCTTGTCAACTTCTCCGGGAAACGCCGGAAGGGAATTTAAGAAGGTTACCTTGCGAGAGGAAGCTTCCCAGTGGGTTATTGTGAATGTCGAGGAGGTAACTGTGGAAGAGGATAGTAGTGTTAATCCTGAAGAAGGAAGGGAAACAAAGGTGCAACAGGTACCCCATCAAATTGTTGCTTACGCAGATTTACCTGCGGATGTGCAAGCCATTGTGGATAGTTCCAAGCACACCAGTACTGCCCAAGTGCTTAAAGGTGAAGGCGACACTCAGTATGCCTTGATTAGTTTAGGTGCCAGAAATACAGGCGGTTATGCGGTGGAAATTTCTAGTGTGGAAGAAGTAGACGGAGAAATATTGGTAATTTATCAAGAAAACAGACCGGCTCCTGATAAGATGGTCATCCAAGTGATTACCTATCCCTGGCAGATCATTCAAGTAGACACTTCATTACCTATTTCTATTCGTAAAATTGTTTAATTGTTTAGATGTAGTTTAGAGATATCAATGAAATTGTTTAGATGTATCAGTTATAGCAGTAAAATTCTTTAGGCGTAATAGTTGCCGGAGGAGGGACAGATTGTGGCTCCCACCGTAAAAAGAGACGGACATACCCATACTCATTATTGTTTACACGCTTCGGGAGAACATGCGGAGGAATATGTACTAAAAGCGATTCAAGAAGGTTTTACCGTTTATTCTTTTACAGAGCATTTACCTTTCTCGGACAGCTTCCTGAAGAAGTTCCCTTATGACGAACAAATCAAGGGCGAGTTAGGCTTACGCAATGATGATCTTGACGGCTATTTTAGAGAAATGTTGGCCTTAAAGGAAAAATACAGGGACCAGATTCAACTGCTTGTCGGCTTGGAAATTGATTATCTTCCCGGCGAAGAGGCTTATCTCCGTTCCATGCTGAAAGAATACGGGAAATTCCTTGATGATGGGCTTATTTCGGTTCATATTATTGCTGGACAGGGTGGTTGGAGATGCCTGGATGTGAGCCCCGCCGATTTCACCGAGGGGTTACTGGAGCATTATGGCACATATGAACAGGTACAATTAGCCTATTATCAAGCTATCAAGGAAGCCGTGACAGTTGATCTAGGACCTTACAAACCGCAAAGGATCGGACATTTAACCCTTTGCTACAAGTATCAACACTATTTTGGGCAAGCCGGCCAGGTTAGTGCCAAGGTGCATGCTACCGTAGTTGATCTGCTCACTACAATTAAAAGGCAGGGTTATAGTTTAGACTGCGATATGGCAGGCTTATTTAAGAAATATTGTCAAGAA
>Ga0265294_10006045_pt1 | contig 14624 bp, 16 predicted proteins | sample MunlanPumphouse3_FD_192504 | JGI IMG/M metagenome (GOLD analysis project Ga0265294, IMG submission 192504) | Groundwater microbial communities from a municipal landfill in Southern Ontario, Canada - Pumphouse #3 | ecosystem: Environmental > Aquatic > Deep subsurface > Groundwater | place... | reverse complement strand
CCAGAAATCAACATTATGAATCTCGTTTTAGAACCTGGCGAAGTTGTACCAGCACACAAAACGCCCGTTCATGTTCACTTTCAAGTAATGGAAGGTAAAGGCACGATCGTTATTGGCGAGGAATCATATGCTGTCGGTCCAGGTGACATTGTTTTTAGTCCAATGCAAATTCCTCATGCTGTCAAAGCTGATTATAATGAGCGTTTCTCAATCTTTGTCATTAAAACACCAAACCTCCAAGCGATCACTTCTAAATAGAAATAATAAAAATTAAATAAAAACTTTCCTTGATCTATTATTGACATATGCCATAAACAATGTTTTAATGGAAACGTTAATAGCATATGTTAAAAATGCATGGGAGGTTTTTATGCCACGAAATGATGGGACTGGTCCAAATGGTTTGGGTTCAATGACCGGAAGAGGTATTGGCCATTGTTCAACAAGAGATAATACATATTTTTCTTATGGCTATGGAACGAGGTTAGGAAATGCTCGTGGGCGACGTTGTCGCGCCTTTTCTTATACAGTAAGTAAAGACTTAGAAAAACAATGGTTGCTTGACCGAAAGCAATTGCTAGAAAAAGAGCTTGAATTGATTAGCGAGAAACTTGCTAATAGCAAATGAAGGAATACTAATAATGCCACGACCAAGAAAATGGAAGAGAGTATGTTGTTTGCCTGACGCTAATGTTTTTGGGCAACTCAATAGATCGTCGCGCCAAACAGAATTCATCGTTATGAAGGTTGAAGAATACGAATCAATTCGTCTAATTGACCTCGAACAACTAACGCAGGAAGAATGCGCAGAAAAAATGGACGTTTCTCGTGCGACAGTCCAGAAGATTTATCAAGACGCAAGAGCAAAAATTGCTCGCTCATTGATAGAAGGTTTAATTTTAAAAATTGAAGGTGGAGATTACAAATTGTATGACGAAAGAGAACGCTTTTATGATGGCTGCAGACGCCATCGTCATGGCTGTTGTCAGAAAAGCATGACCAAGCAAGAAGAGGAAGAATAAATATGAAAATTGCAATCCCTGTCGATGATTCTACATTGAATAAAGAGGTGTCCATGTCTTTTGGAAGAGCCTCTTATTTCCTGATTTACAATTTAGAAACAAACGAAAGCGAGTTTGTTTTAAATAATGCGGCCAATAGCCAAGGTGGAGCAGGTATAAAAGCAGCTCAACAAATTGTTGATCTTGGAGCAAAAGTTTTAATTACTCCACGTTTAGGAGAAAATGCAGCTGAAATAATTTTGAAAGCAGGCATTAATATTAAAAAAGCTCTTGCTTCATCAGTTGAGAACAATATCCGGTCTTTTGCTAATAACGAACTAAATGACTTGATTGATATTCATGCTGGCTTTCATGGTCATCACTAATCTATGAAGATTGCAGTTTTAAGTGGCAAAGGCGGAACAGGAAAAACATTTGTGGCCGTTAATTTAGCCGCCGCTTCATTTCAATCTACTTATCTTGATTGCGATGTTGAGGAACCAAATGGTCATCTATTTTTTAAACCAAGTATTGATAATTCAGAAGAAGTAAGAGTAAAAATTCCCTTTGTCATTCCATCTTTATGTAATGGATCACGGAAATGCGTGGAGTTTTGTCGATACAATGCTCTTGCCTATGTGCAAGAAAAATTAATCGTTTTTGAAGACATCTGCCATTCTTGTGGTGGTTGTGTGCTTGTCTGTCCAAATGATGCGATTAAAGAGAAAGATAAAGGCATTGGAATGATTCAAGACGGCAAATCCGATGATGTCCGCGTAATCAGCGGTTTTCTAAATCCAGGCAAAGCATCAGGAATTCCAATTATTAAAAGAATATTACAAAAGACGAAACCAGAAGATAAAAGAGTGTTTATTGATTGTCCTCCAGGCAGTTCGTGTATTGTTATGGAAAGTATTAAAAATGCAGATTTTTGTTTAATAGTTGCTGAACCGACAATATTCGGGGTTCACAATTTGGCAATGGTTCACGAATTGGTTTCTGTTTTCAAAAAGCCTTTTGCTGTAGTTTTAAACAAATGCAGCAATGAAGAAAATCCTGCAAAAACCTATTGTTTAGAACAAAAAATAGACATAATCGCCGAGATTCCTTATAACGAAGAAATCGGCACCGTTTGCTCCAATGGCTTTATACTCGTTCGCAAATTGCCTAAATACCGGTCGATGTTTGAAAATATTCTTGTGACAATTGAAAAAGGTGTGGGCAAATGAAGCGCCTCTTGATTTTAAGCGGTAAAGGCGGCACAGGCAAAACAACAATTGCTGGGGCTTTCGTTCGCTTAATGAAAGCCAAAGGTTATGCAGATTGCGATGTCGATGCTCCTAATTTGCATCTTATTTTACGGCCAAAAACAACGGTTAATGCTAAGCCCTATTTTGGACTTGCTAAAGCTAGCATCAATTTTTCTAAATGTATGAAATGTGACTTGTGTCGTAAGCATTGTCGCTATGATGCAATATCAATTAATTCGTCTGGTAATTATTTAGTCGATCCCTTTGCCTGTGAAGGATGTGGCGTATGTTGTTATATATGTCCTGCTGAAGCCATCAGTCTTGAGGAGAGTATAGATGGAAAGCTTGAACTTTTCAAAGACAAAACGAGCGTTTTTTCGACAGCCCAATTAAAAATGGGAAGTGGGACATCCGGAATGCTAGTTAGCGAAGTAAAAAAACAGCTACAGCCCTTTGAACAAGATATCGACATTGCTATTATTGATGGTTCGCCGGGTATAGGCTGTCCAGTAATCGCCTCAATAAGCGGAGTTGATATGGTGTTAATTGTGGCCGAACCATCATTGTCTGGCTTAAACGATATGAAAAGAATTATTTCTACTGCCCAGAAATTCTTTACTCCAATAGGAGTTGTGATTAATCGCCATGACGTGAATCCAACTATATCAAAAATGATTGAGAAGTATTGCCGCGAACAAAACCTCCCATTATTAGGAAAAATTCCTTTCGATCGGCAGGTTAACCGTGCCGTTAATGCCGGCCAAACAATCGTGGATGTCGATTGTCCTGCCAAGAACGAAGTTATCAAAGTCTTTAAGGCTACAATCGAGTTATTTAACTCGTTATAGATACGAGATACGCATTTAAGGAGGATAAAAATGCTTAAAATCGCTATTGCTAGTGAGCAAGAAAATGTAACTGAACATTTCGGTCATTGTCTAAACTTCAATATTTATGAATCTGATAATGGAAAAATTATCAAACACACCTCGATTCCTAATCCTGGTCACCGCCCAGGATTCCTGCCAGTATTTTTAGCTGATCTTGGCGTGAATGTCATTATTTCTGGTGGAATGGGCGGAGGCGCAATCGATTTATTTAATGAAAAAGGAATTGAAGTGATTGTTGGTGCTTCAGGCAAAGCAGAAGATGCCGCAACCGCATATTTAGCAGGCGATTTAAAGTCGACCGGATCCGTTTGCCATCAACATATGCATCATGGCGAATGCTAAGATTGTTTTAATCTGAGCTTATCGGTTTTGTTTTCTTATATAATGAAATAAGAGACAAAGGAGAAATATGCAACGCAAAGTATTAAAACAAGTTACTGGCTATAAAACGACCGACGGCGCTGGTGTTAACCTAGTTAGAGTTTTATCAAGAAACACTGTTGAAGTATTTGACCCCATTTTAATGCTCGATTCTTTTGATAGTGTTAATCCGCGCGATTATATCGCGGGTTTTCCTCTTCATCCTCATCGTGGCATCGAAACCATTTCTTATATTTATCGTGGAAAAATGGTTCATAAAGACAGCCTTGGCAATGAAGATATGATTACCGATGGCGAAGTGCAGTGGATGACAGCCGGCTCAGGCATTATGCACGAAGAAAAACTCCCGGCTTCCGAAAGAATGCTCGGCGTTCAACTCTGGCTAAACTTAGCATCCAAAGACAAAATGGTTGCGCCAGCTTATATAAGTGTTAAAGCTGATCAAATTAAAGAAGTTGCCTTGCCACACGGTAGGCTCCGTGTCCTAGCTGGTTCCTATGAAGGACAAACAAGTTATCAAAGCAAATATCAGCCTCTTGATTACTATGATATTCATCTTAATCCGCACGGCTCTTTTATTATAAAGACAGACTCTCATCGCTCAATTATGCTTTTTACTCTGGTTGGTTCCATCGTTATCGAAGGAGTTAACATCAAGGAAAAAACGGCTGTCAAATTAAGCGAAGGCGATACACTTCGCATTCAAACCGAAAATGAAGGCGCTCAAATTCTCTTTGTTAGTTCTTTGTCCTTAAATGAACCCATCGCTTGGGGCGGACCAATTGTGATGAACACCAAAGAAGAACTCTATCGTGCCTTTCAAGATTTAGATGAAGGTACCTTCTTAAAACAAAAAATAACTTATTAGTTAGAAAGCCGTTCTTTGTCACACTCATTTTTGAGTATAGAATAATTACGTAAAGCTTATTTATTATGGTGGCGCAAAAATGGTAACTTATGATGTGATAATCGTCGGCGCTTGTACGGCAGGTACATTTTTTTCTAGTCTTCTTGCACAAAAAGGTCTAAAAGTATTAGTTGTCGATAAAGACAAAGAAGAAAACCTATCCAAAAGGTTAGATATTTTCCATTTTACTCGCCAATCATTTAAAGACTATGGTCTTGAAGAGTCTAAAGAAGGCGATGAAGAATTTGTTCGCAATTTCAATCTTTGCTATTCAAAATCCGCGTTAGATAATTATTTAAAGAAAAGTTTTCTGGAAGTTGCTGTCATGCATCTTCCTCTTTTTATTCGTAGGCTTAGAAAGGCGGCGATTAATCATGGTGTTACTTTTCGCTTTGAGACATCTTTTGACCATCTTATCTATGATGAGAATAAACAGATTAATGGTATAGCCACAACCAACGGCGAAGAGATTTTGGCGCGCCTTGTTGTTGATGCAAGCGGCATCCCCTCAGTAATCAGACGAACAATCAATGATCCGTATATCGAAAGCTTCGAAATAGGACCGCGCGACAAGTTCTACGTTTTATTAAAATATGTTGAATTATTAAATCCCGTCGACAAAGTTGAATACAGCACCAGTTGGCCATATTTTAAAGGCTGGATTGCCCCTCAGCATAAGCAAAACGGCGCGATTGTCGGCGTTGGCGCTAATCTTTCATCCGACTATGCCCGCAAGTGTATGGCTAAGTTTGAAGAAAACATTAAACTTCCTAAGTATAAACTCCAATACGAAGAAATGGGTTGCACCCCGTATCGGCGACCGCCATTTAGTTTTGTTACTGATCGTTTTCTTGTCATCGGCGATGCCGCTTGTCTTACCAAACCAATGAATGGCGAAGGAATTACTTCGGCGTGGGCACAATGCGCTCCGGCTGCCGAAATAGTTGCCGGAGCCCTTAAAAACGCAGAATATCCTACCAAAGAATCTCTTTGGAAAATTAATACTTTATATCAAAGAGGTGAAGGGGCAGAGTATGCCAATCTACGTGCTACGTTGATTGGTGCGGTTGATATGTCGATGAAAGATAATGACTACATGTTTAAGGAGAGCGTCGTCTTCAAATCAGATGATAAAGAAGTAAAAGGGAGCGTGACTGGCAAGTTGCTCAAAGGAGTTTTTACCGGGCAGTTCTCATTCAAAGCTTTGCTTTCTTTGCTAAATGCTTCAAGTTTAGGCAAGAAGCTTGAGAATCATTATAAAAATTATCCAGCTAATCCAAGCGGTTATTTCGCATGGAAAAACAAAGCTGAAAAACTTTGGAAAAAAGCTGGAACGATGGCAGACACCATCACTGATGCATAGGAGGCATTATGAAATCAACAGAAGACAAGAAAGACAAAAAGTATCACGGACTAGGTAGTTTTCGCTTTTGGTTTATTATCATGGCCATGGGTTTGGCAGGGCACTTGTGCTGGAACATGGAAAACCAATGGTTCAATACCTTTGTTTATGCGAAGATTGGCGGCGATGTCAACATCGTCACCTGGATGGTCATCGTCAGTGCGACGGTAACAACTATATCGACATTTATCTTCGGCACTCTGTCCGATCGTCTCGGAAAGCGCAAAAGATTCGTCTCGATTGGTTACATCCTTTGGGGAATCGCGACGATTCTTTTTGGACTTACTGAATTTGTAAAAAGTTCAAATATCGCAATGTTGGCTGCTATAGCTGGTTTTCTCGTCGTCTTTACGGATGCGGTCATGAGTTTCTTTGGTTCGATGGCCTTCGATGCTGGATACAACACATGGGCGAATGATTACACAACTCCGACAAATAAAGGCCAAGTTGGAGCTGCGCTTGCGGCTATGCCAGTCATAGGAACGGTTGTCGGCACTGTTTTAGGTGGAGTCCTTGTCGGAGTCAATAATCCGACGAGCGTCGACCTAGGAAACTATAATCCAGCCCTCGATAACTACCAGCTTCTATTTCTCGTCATGGGTATCTTCGTCATCTTGGTTGGCGTGAGCTCCATCTTTTTGATGAAAGACGCTCCGACGACAAGACCAAACAAAGAAGGCTCCTACTTCAAACAATTTTTCGATGTCTTTAACTTTAAGAAACTAAAAGGTAACCCCAACAATAAAGAGATGCTTTTAGCAAACCTCGTCGCTTGCTTCTTCTTTATTCCATTTAACTTCTATTTTGTTCATATGGGAAACTGGCTCATATACGATATTGGTTTTGAAGCGGGCGACATGGGTTTGATTCAAGGTATTGCTTTGCTCCTCGCTGTTTTAGTGACGATTCCATTTGCCAAAATAATTAATAAGAATCGCATACCGCTCGTCGCTCTTGTCGCTGTTCTTGTTAATGCAGTTGGTCTATTGATAATTTTCTTCTTTGTTAAAGGGCCAGGAAGCGTTGATAATTCGACCTTCTTAGCGGCCAAGAACTTGCCGCTTATCCTCGCTGTCTTCTTGGTGGGCACCGGCTATGTCTTAATCACGCAGACATGCATGATTTGGGTGCGTGGTTTATTCCCTGAAGAAAACCGTGGGCAATTCGAAGGCATCCGCTCCTTATTCTTCACACTTATTCCAATGTTAATCGGAACCATCATCGGTAACGTAATCATCAAGAATACTTCCCATGAGACGCGGTTTGATCTATATGGAAATCCTATCGATATTCCCCAGGAGAATTTGTTCTTGTTTGCGGGGTTGTTAGTCTTAGTAACTATCATTCCGCTCGGCATCGCCTGGAAGGTATATAATGACCGTCAAAAGAAAGAAGCAATATTGCTAAAAAATGGAACAGAAGGAAATACAACAGAAGACCATCCTGCTTAACCGCAAAGGTCGATTAAACGCTGCAGGTTATGCGAAAACTATGCAATTTTCGTATAACCGCGACAAAGCACGGCGTTTTCCTTTTAAATTAAAAGAGTGGAATTTCTATCAATTTATCAAAGGAGATAATGTTGTTCAGTTGACTATCGGTCACGTTTCCTATACTTGCTCGGTGACGGCGACTCTTTTAAATATAAAAAATGGTGTTAAACATCAAATAAGCAAAATGCGATGGTTTTTTATGCCAGGACTTGATCTAAACCCTGAAGAAGAAAGCGTTAACGAATTTACTAGTAAAAACTTTGTGATGACTTTTAAAGTGGCAAATAAAAAACGCGTTCTATCTTTTAAGGGCACAAACAAAAAGTACAAGAATGTCGACATTCTAATCGTCATTGAAAATGATATAAGTAACGAAAAGATGGTTATCGCTACACCCTTTAAAAAGAAGGCGCAATTTTATCTTAACTACAAAGAAAACTATTATCGCACGAAAGGCCACGCCATTTTTGATGATATCAAGATTGATTTAGAAGGTGCGACGGGTCTTCTCGACTGGGGACGTGGTATTTGGCCATACAAACACGAATGGTTTTGGGGTAGCGCCAGCTCATTTATCGATGGTATTCCATTTGGATTAAATATCGGTTGGGGATTCGGCGATTTAACAAACGCAACTGAAAACATGTTTTTCTATAATAAGAAGGCCTACAAACTTGGGGTTTTAAAAGTCGAAAGAAACCTTTCAGGTTATCTCGCCCCTTGGCATATCAAAGACGAAGAAGGTACGATCGAGTTATTGTTTGAACCTATCTTTGATAACTATACGGAAAACAAATTCGTGATTATTGATACCCATTGCGACCAAGTATATGGCTATTTTAATGGTTTCATCAAAACGAGTGATGGCCAAAAGAAAGTCGAAAATATTCTTGGATTCATTGAACACGCCGTTAATCGATGGTAATTTGTTTTGTGATTACGATTTTCCAAAACTAAAAAATGCATGATTTTTATAAAAATAACGTATAATAAAAGAATCCTAGAAAAATGATAGAAATATCTACTGGTTTGTGTTTATCAAACCTTGCTAACTAAGGTTGACATTGCGCTAAATCATGCTTACTAATCCGCTTCCGGCTTAGCCGCATGATTCACTTGTCAAACCCGAAACCGGCTTACTAATCATGATTAAGCCTTCGTGGGATATATATGTTATTGTGCAGAAGCACCAAAAAAATTATACATTTTATAAAAAACAATTCTGATTTTTTCAAGAAGGATTTTGCATATTCTGACAATTATCTTCCGCTCGCTTTTTTATGCGGAAAAAGAAGAAGCAATAATGACAACAGGTCTATTATCCAAAAGGATATTTTTGATGTTTACAATATATTATGTCTCTATTCTGAAGAATTATTTGAGATATTTTCTCGTGAAGATTTAGACTTGATGACTTTTGAAGAATTCCTTTTTGATGTTAGTTCCGCGATAGTACTCATTGTCGAAAGTTTTGGATCAGCATGCGAACTTGGCAGTTTTGGTCTAATCAATACTAACATTGGAAAATTGTGGGTAATAAATAACAAGAAATACAAAGATGAAAATTCATATATTGAAAAAGGACCACTTAAGAAAATCAAAAAATTAAGACCTGGTCATGTTTTTTATGAGAATTTTAATGATGATGGGCAGATTGAATTGTCCACAGATTTATACGTGAGTTTATCAAAATTAGACCAAACAAATTTTAGGCGTAAACCGTATACTACAGTCGGAAGTACGGTAGATATAACGGATGCCGGTTATCTACTTTGGTTTTTAATTGATTATGTGAATATTTTCGGTTCAATATTGGAGAACGAATTTATTCCAATAATAAAAAATATTTTTAATGTAGAACAAATTAGGATGACGTTTTCATCGAAGAATAATGCAGATGGAGCTTATGAATGGATGTCAGAATGGATAATTAGCAATTTACCACAAATTCTTGTGAAACTAGAGGTGTTCTTTGAAAAATATAATCCGAAATATGGGAAATACTTTTCGCTGAATCATGGTTACTTCCGAAAGATTAATAGATCGGCCACAACTCTTCCATCTATTATCTTTAAATCTTCATTTATAAAGACTCAAAAGTCGCGCAAGGAGTTGTCGAAAATCATATGTTCCAAGAAAAAAGAAGGATTTGATATATGGAAAATTTAATTGAAAATATTTCCTTTTTCCTTGGTGTTTCCTCGTTTGAAATCGATAAATACGCGAATCCAAATCCTTACTACTTTTATTATAAGAAAATCGCGATTCCAAAAAGAAACGGCAACAAGCGCCTAGTATATGTTCCGATTCCAGAACTTAAAAGGATTCAACACTTTATTTGTGAACAATACCTATCGAATATTAAGATTAGCGATCGTTGTTATGCATATGTTAGGAAAAAATCGATTTGTGATAACGCTAAGCAGCACAAAGATAATCGATGCTTTCTTTTTGTTGATATTACTGATTTTTTTGGTTCGCTCAGTTTCGATATAATGGAAGCGGTTTTAATAAAGCGATTAAATGATGTTTTGTCACCACAGGACATTAATTTATTACTCAGGCTTTGCTCTTATAAAGGAAAATTTGTTCAGGGGTGCGTGTCTTCCCCTATTTTATCCAATATTTATATGACCGAAATAGATTACTGTTTTTCTAATTTAGTCAATATATTGCCTAATGGAATATATTCCAGGTATTCTGACGATATGGTTTTTTCCTCAAGCGAACGTATTAAAAATTCACTTCTTAATACCATTAAGAAAGCACTAAAAAAATACGGGCTAACTATCAATTATAAAAAAACATACTTCTCTTCCTATTTGGAAAGAATCAAAATAACAGGTTTGAGACTTAAAAACGATAAAACGATATCAATTTCGACAAGTTATAAAAAAGCATTAAAAAACTCAATTCATGCCAAACTCAAATTTCTTCAAAACTCTCGCGAAAGTTGTGACAATTTATTAGGCAAACTAAGTTATCTTAAAATGGTTGATTTACCTTATTACAACTCTTTGAATACTAAATATCGAGATGGTAAAGTTCTTCTTATAGATCGTCTCAAAAAAATAAGGCTTGAAGAACACAAGGATTAAGAATCAAATAATAATTAGCGTGCAAACAAACGCTTAAATTGCCACCCTTGATAATAAGTTACTTTCAATCATCTCTCTCGGAGTGATTGGTGAGCCGTAGTTATCGTTGTCATCTACATCTAAATAAATTCCTTGATGGTAATATCCAGCCCAAATAAGTTCGGAACAATACCAGTCGGGATTATCTGCATTCGCATTTTTAATTGGCTGGACAGAATAAGGCTTACCAAGTTGAGCAATTATAAAGTCGATAGCGTTATCAATTTGAGTTGAGGTCGCGTTTCTAACACGATAGACGCTATCTTCTTTTGCAATCATCCTTGAAGGTGTCAAAATGCTTCGGGCGACACCGACACTGATTGCTTCGATAAGGCGGACAAAATACTGTTGATATGTTTCTGAATAGTAGATGCCTTCGACAATTGCGACATGCCCCGTTATTCCATAAAAACCAGTGGCCTCAAAAACAATATCGCCACGTTGTAATGTTTCTAATATATTAGATTGATGGTAGTTAACACCGATGGGGAGATTTAAACCGGTATTGTACCAATAATCACTTTCATTTGGATTAATATCATATTGATAACCATCATAGCCTTGGTAATCGACTGTTGAGCTTGAGGAAGAGTCTTTGCTTGAACTCGTCGTGTCAAAAGATGAATCTTCTGAAAGTATGCTTTCGCTTGTGATATCAGTTGTTGAATCACCGGGATTTGTCGTGCAACCAAAAAGAAGAGGCATAACTATTAAGATAAGTAGGGATGTGTTTCTCATCTTTTTCATTGTTATACTAATTATAGAAAACATATTTTGTTTTTGAAGTGCTTATTTTATAAACAAGTAATTAGTTTACAAAACACATCTTCTCTCGATGACAAAATTTATCACTGATAAAATAATTACAAAAAATAACAACTATTGTTTGCAAAGGAGCAGGCACAATGGAAATGATTGAATTAATGAGAGCTAGACACTCGGTGAGACGTTATTTGGCTATACCCGTGGAAAAAGAGAGTAGAAACACTATTGATAATTTTGTTAACGAGCAAAAGGTAAAAAGCGAACTCAATATTCAAGTCTTTTATGACGAGCCCAAAGCTTTTCAATCGTTTCTTGCCCATTATGGTAGTTTTCGTAATGTCATCAATTATGTCGCCTTTGTTGGTCAAAAGGAAGAAGAGTCAAAAGTTGGTTACTACGGACAAGCGATTGTTTTGAAACTTCAAGAACTTGGTTTGAACTCTTGTTGGGTCGCAGTTACTTATAGTAAAAGAAAATCACTTGTGCAAACAAAGAAGGGCGAGTCAATCTTAAGTGTTATAGCTTTTGGTTATGGTCAGACTCAAGGCGTTACTAGCAGATCAAAAAGTCCAAACGAAGTATTACAACTGATTGGAGAAAAACCTAAATGGCTCGATTTAGGAATCGAAGCCGCCTTACTTGCGCCAACAGCAGTTAATCAGCAGAAATTCAAAATCATCTGTGAGAACGGCGCCGTCTCAGTTAAAAAAGAAGGCCATGGTTACTATATGGATATTGACCTTGGCATCGTTAAATATCACTTCGAAACCATAACTGGTCAAAAAGTAAAAATCATTGAATAGTTAATTGTTCTAAGAGGCCGTTTCTTCTGCCTTTTTAATGGCGACAACCTTTTTCTCGAACACCTCATATGTAAATGAGATGGCAAACACTAATAAAACCATTAAAGCGGCGATAACATAAACATTTAAGAAAGGTGCATCATCAATCGGTGGATGCTGTAAATACATCGCGTTAGGAGCATTTAATCCCGCCCAAGCGAAAACACCATTAACGACTAAGCCGACAGCACCAAAAAATAGAAGACCAATCGAATAGATGAGAGTGTTAAATTTGTTTACTTTGAAATAACCACCGACAAATAGATATAAGCAACCTATCAGCATTGTGCTATGACTCAGCATACTTTTAAGAATTCCCCATTCAAATATTGTCGTGCCATGAAGATAGTATTCAGGATAAAAAAGAGATATTAAAGCACCAAACACGCCTGCGTAAGCAACAATAGTTGAGATATATCCAAAAAATTTCGTTTTCTTGTTACCCCAGAAAGCGACGATGACCAAAAGGTACATCGACATATTGCAAAAATAAATAGGAAACAACATGTTGTCAGCGGCAATTGCTGGCTCACCTTTTAAAAAGGCAATCCATAGTGGGGAGATATGAAGAAAGAAAGTTGCAAGTGACCAGAACTTTAAAAAGATGTCTTTATACTTTTGTGTTTTGATAAATCTTGTTGCAATCCAAAGAATTAAAGCCGATATAGCTAGAGAAATCGCAATGTAACCAAGATGCGGACCATCGAACAATGATCCAAGAATTATCGTTTTCATATCATTCACCCTTATGGCAACGCCATTTTCAACTTTTAGTATTTTAGCAAAGATTAACAAAAGTGTTGACCCCTTTTTATTTTTTCCTACAAAATATTGGCATTTAATGCAATTGCATTACTTTTTTCACATTATTCTAGTGCTTCACTTTATATTAATATTTATATAGCACTATCCTATTAAGGAGCAGAATAATGAAATCAATTTGGAGGTCGATAAAATCTTTTGATTGGAGATTATGGATCGTTTTAAGCGCGACATTACTGATTCCGGCACTCTACCAGACAGTGAGAATTTTTTTCTTAGGTGATATGCCTGCTGATTGGGGTGTCAATATCGCTTCACAATTAGCGTGGATAAACTTGATTTACGAGGTGATACAAGAGGCGTTTATTTTGCCCTTATTCTTTCTTCTTGGACAAGCCATTAGCAATAGGGCCGAGTTAGAAAACAGAACTCGAACAGGAATCATTGTTACAGGCGGTTCCTACCTATTGTTGTCGATTATTATTGTCGCTTTTGCTCGTCCGCTTTGCCAATTTATGGCAAGCGACCCAAATACTCTCGATGCGACAGTTGAATATATTCAACTTGAATCAATCGCTTCATCGATATCGATTATTGCTAAATTCATCACGGTTCTTTTCGTGACACTCAAAAAGGATAAATATATGTACATTATTCTTGTTGTGCAAACGATACTTTCCGTTATTCTAGACACATTCTTAATTAGCGAACTACCATTTTCTGCGAAGTTGGGAGTGAATGGTATTGCAATTGCAAATATAATTACATCGATAGTCTTGGTGGGACTTGCTATAGCTATGCTATATAGAGAAGACATCCGTCTTTTTAGGAAAAAAAGACTTGAATTTGCTTGGCTTAGTAATTATGGAAAAATTGGCTTGTGGTCCGGTTTAGAGTCGTTGATTCGCAATGTTGCATTTATGCTTATGATTTCTCGACTGGTTAATGTCATTGCCGAACAAGGCAACTATTGGGTGGCCAATAACTTTATCTGGACGTGGCTATTGTTACCCGCCACAGCCCTATACGATGTTATTAAAAAAGAAAGTGCTGCAAATAAAAACAATATAAGAACGAAGACTTTGGGCTATTTGGTTCTAACAACCATCTTTTCAATTGCTTGGCTTTTGTCAATACCATTATGGCGACCCTTTTTACAATATTTAATGAACGCTGAAGCTTATGTCACAATTGAATATATAGTTTTGATACAAAGTGCTTTCTACATAATTTATATGTATAATTGCATTTTTGACGGAACGATATATGGTAGAGGGAAAACTTTCTACATGTTTATTCAATCGGTTTTAGTGAATTGTGTTTACTATTTAATTATGTTTATTTTATGGATTACAGGCATATTTATACCGAACCTTTTCTCAATATCAATGATGTTTGGAATTGGAATGGCTATCGATTTGATTCCAACAATCGGGTGTTACTTGTATCTTTTGAAAAAAGAAAAGATCAGTATTCAATGGAAGTTTTAAAGATTTTGATGCATAAGTGAAAAGATTTTAAAGAAAAAGCGATATAATTATCGCTTCAAGTTTAATAACTATTGTGATTTGCTTCATCACTCATCATTTTTAATAGTGAGTTTTGTAATCCAATCAGGCACTTCAGTAACATCAATATACTTGCCTTCCTCATAAGTGCGGCCACCATGATAGTCAGTTCCATAGGAAATGAGTAAATTATTCTTTTTTGCAAACTCGAGCGAGGAATCGCGCATACCTTGCTCATAAGGCTGATAATGTCCCTCAATTCCATCGATTCCATTATAGGTAAGAT
>Ga0265294_10006043_pt1 | contig 14632 bp, 10 predicted proteins | sample MunlanPumphouse3_FD_192504 | JGI IMG/M metagenome (GOLD analysis project Ga0265294, IMG submission 192504) | Groundwater microbial communities from a municipal landfill in Southern Ontario, Canada - Pumphouse #3 | ecosystem: Environmental > Aquatic > Deep subsurface > Groundwater | place... | reverse complement strand
CTGAGTGCGGGAGAGCCGCATACAAATGTCCTCGCATCCAGCGGGGACGGCAAAGGGATTGGCGTGATGAACGCGCCGGAGAACAGAACATATGCGGAATAGAAAGACCGAAGAACATATGCAAACTGTGCTTGACGGCATAGCGAACAGAGCGCGGATCAGCAAATGTTTGATCCGCGCTGATACGGAATTAGCGAAAGTTCAAAACGAGGAGCCCGGTGCGAGAAAACCGCACGCCGGGATCTGTGCGGGGGGCGCCCGGTAACGGGCGTTCCTACCGCGATACCAAAGGCGAGCCGAGGTGCAACATGTCCGGTTTCCAACCGAACATGTCCGATTGGAAATCGGACCTACGTTTTTGCGAAACACAGTAGCTTTATTTGGTCAAGAAAAGCGGTACGCCTCATTTTTTAATGGTAATTACTTCATCCGCGGCACAGTTCTTCTGGTAGAGTGAGCAGTAGTTGCCGGGGTGGCTGACATTGAAAAGTCGCACCTCTGGCAGGCTTACCTTTTGGAACCCTTGCTGATGATCTGGCGTAGGCGGACGGCTTGGCTGACCGGCTTGCCAGCGGCGGCATCCTCTTCTCTGAAGGCTGCAAAGAAGATATTACGGTCGGTTGTTCGTTTGTAATCGTAGGTGATATAGATGGTGCCATCGGTGCTCTGTTGTCCATCAGGGTACGAGACTCCGGTGCGCTCATCCAGCAGCAGCCCTCCACCCCAGCTTATGCCGTTGTCTTTTGAAAGATATGCTGTTAAATGTGAACGACTTATCTTTTTGTCAATCGGATCAGCAAGAAAGTAGCACAGCCGTCTCGGCTGTGAATTCCACGACCAAGTTTAAGTGGCCCGCTGCCACTACGGTTATGCTTGCATTTCTGCGCTCAAAACGTCATTCTAGTGACCTAAATTGCAATAGAAAGAACCCTAATGATAACTTCCACTGTTTGTAAGATGCGTTTTTACGCAATCGCTTGTTTGGTTTTGGGGCTGTTGTTCAGCTTGGCGAGTATCGGTTGCAATAGGGGCGGCTCAAAGAGACGAGTTCGTGGTCAAGAGGGGCAGAAGCATGTTGTCACCACCTTTACAATCCTTCAGGATATGGTTCAGAACGTTGCGGGTGATCGGGCGATTGTCGAGTCGATCACCAAGCCCGGCGCTGAAATTCATGAGTATGAGCCGACCCCCAAGGACATTGTTAAGGCGCAGTCGGCTGATTTGGTGATTCGTAACGGAATGGGGCTGGAACGTTGGTTCGAAAAGTTCATGGGCAGTGTGCGTAACGTGCCGAGCGTGGATCTCAGTGAGGGCGTTGCCCCGATGAATATCGGTGAGGGGCCGTATGACGGGAAGCCCAATCCACATGCCTGGATGTCGCCGAGCAATGCCCGGATCTATGTGGAAAATATCCGGAGGGCACTCGTGGCGCTGGATCCAACCAATGCCGTTGCCTACAATGCGAATGCCGCTGCCTATACAAAAGAGATTGAGGCGATTGAGGGTCCGATGCGGAAGACATTAGCCGAGATTCCAGCGCAGCGTCGTTGGTTGGTCTCCAGCGAGGGGGCGTTCAGCTATCTTGCGCGGGATAACCAGATGCAAGAGCTGTTCCTATGGCCGGTCAATGCGGACTCCGAGGGTAAACCACAGCAAATCCAGAAGGTTGTAGATACGATCCGCGCCAACAAGATTCCTGTCGCCTTCAGCGAAAGTACGATCAGCGACAAACCCATGCGACAGGTGTGCAAGGAAAGCGGTGCTCGCTATGGCGGCGTACTCTTCGTTGATTCGCTGACCAGCGCGGATGGTGTTGCGCCGACTTACTTAAAGTTGTTACAGTACAACGCTGGGACGATAGTGAGTGGTTTCAAAAAGAGTCTTGAATAATCTGGGCGGGCGTGCTGACAGCGCAGCATTTATAAAAGAAACGGATAGAAGCAATGTTACAAGGATCTAAAAAACTTAACAAAAATGGCGTATCTTATGAGATCGACCTGCATGTCAACGAGGTGACCGTTGCCTACAATAACGGACATGTGGCGCTGTTCGATGCCACCTTTGATCTGAGTGCTGGCACAATCTGCGCGTTAGTTGGTGTCAACGGCAGCGGCAAGTCGACATTATTCAAAACAATTATGGGTTTTCTGACTCCCACGCATGGCAGCGTGACAATCGGCGGCAAGCCAGTGCAGGTCGCACAAAAACAAAATATTGTTGCTTATATCCCGCAAGCGGAAGATGTTGACTGGGCTTTTCCTGTGAATGTTTTAGATGTTGTGCTCATGGGGCGCTACGGCTACATGAATTTTCTGCGCATACCGCGCGCAAATGACCTGGAAATTGCCACCGAGTCGCTTAGTCGAGTGAATATGCTTGAGTACAAAGATCGCCAGATCGGCGAATTGTCTGGCGGGCAAAAGAAGCGGGTATTTTTGGCGCGCGCACTGGCCCAGCGTGGTCGCATAGTGCTGCTCGACGAGCCATTCAGCGGTGTTGATGTGCAGACTGAGGCGGCGATCATTGAGTTGCTGCGAGAATTACGCACTGAGGGACACCTGATTCTAGTCAGCACGCATGACCTGGGATTGGTGCCGAGTTTCTGTGATCGGGTGGTGATCATCAACCGCACGGTGCTTGCCGCCGGGCCGACACACGACACATTTACACAGGAGAACCTGGGCCGCGCTTTTGGTGGAACGCTACGCGATTTGCGCATCGACCATACAGATGCGCCTGATGGCACCAGCAATGAATTCCGTGTGCTGAGCGATGACGAGGAGCCGCTCATCTTTGGACACGATGGGCGGCTGGTTGACCATTGGCATCCTGAAGTCGATGAGGAGGAGAGCGAATGATCGAGCTGCTTCTGACACCGTTTTACTATGAGTACATGGTCAAGGCCATTGTTGTCAGTGGCGTGATCGGCGGTGTCTGCGCGCTGCTGTCGTGCTTCGTGACCCTCAAAGGGTGGTCGCTGATGGGTGACGCGCTTTCTCATGCAATCGTGCCTGGGGTGGCTGTTGCCTACCTGGTCGGCTTGCCGTTTGCGCTTGGAGCATTTGCCAGCGGGTTGCTGGCAGCTCTGGTGATGGGGGTGGTTAAAAGTAAGACCCGTATCCGCGAGGATGCGGTAATCGGTATTGTTTTCACGACCTTTTTTGCGGCCGGGGTGCTGATGATCTCGCTGTTCCCCAGCAACATCAGCCTTAAAACCATTGTGCTCGGCAATATCCTAGGCATTGCTGATTCTGACATCATCCAGATGCTGGCGATTTCCGCTGTTGCGTTGCTCGTTGTTGGTTTGAAGTGGAAAGACCTGCTGTTGTTCGCCTTTGACCCTAATCAGGCTCAGGCAATTGGATTGAACACCACACGCTTAAATCTTATGCTGCTGGCCCTTTTGGCTGCCACGGCTGTCGCGGCACTGCAGGCCGTAGGGGCTGTCCTTGTGATTGCCATGCTTGTGACACCGGGCGCAACCGCCTATCAGCTTACTGACCGCTTCGGGCGGATGATGCTGCTTGCCTGCCTTATGGGCGTTGTCACGAGCATGTTGGGTGCTTACATCAGTTACTTCCTCAACGGTTCGACCGGTGGTTGCATTGTCTGCCTCCAGACCATTGTGTTTTTAGTGGTATTCTTTTTCGCTCCTAAATACGGTATTGTCGCCGCGCGCCGTAAGGCGCGCCGCACGACAGACGCGCTGCTTATTGCAGGCGATGCCCAACCTGTGCCAGCACTGAGAGGCTTATGAACCTACACCATCTTCTTGAACCTTTCCAATATAGATTCATGGTTGAAGCGATGCTCATGGCAGCTTTGATTGGTGGCACGTGTGCGGTCCTTTCGTGTTACCTTGTGCTTAAAGGGTGGTCGTTAATGGGCGATGCCATCAGCCACGCAGTGCTGCCGGGCATTGTGTTGGCGTATATCGTGGGCGCGCCGCTGGCAGTGGGGGCTTTTCTTGCTGGACTGCTCTGTGCGTCTGGAACGGGTTGGATTACGAACCACAGCCGTCTCAAGGGCGATGCTGTGATGGGTGTGGTCTTCACCGGCCTGTTCGCCTTGGGACTTGTGATGTTCACGAAAGTCACGACGGACGTTCACCTGAACCATATCCTTTTCGGCAGCCTGCTCGGCATTGAACGCAGCGACATGCTCCAGGCTGTTATTGCCGCTGGCTTGACGCTGGTAATTCTCGCTGTGGTTCGTAAAGATATTTTGCTTTATCTGTTTGATGCCAATCAGGCCCGGGCTGTGGGTCTTAACACAACCTTTCTACACTATCTTTTTCTTGCCCTGCTCTCGCTGACGATCGTCGCGGCACTACAGGCTGTTGGCATTATCCTGACCGTGGCAATGTTAATTGTACCGGGTTGTATTGGTTTGCTCCTGACCGACCGCTTTGGACAGATGATGGCGATTGCTTCTGGCGCAGCAATTTCCAGTGCAATTGCGGGGACATATATCAGCTACTTTCTCAACGGAGAGACAGGTGCCTGCATTGTGCTGACCCAAGCCCTGATTCTTACGCTTGCGGCACTTTTCGGGCCTAAGTACGGCATCCTTTCGCGTGCCCGCGCAGCGCGTCAAGCGGCTGCCAGATACGACGGGGTGTGATTTTACTTAGCTGCATCATACCTCTTCATTGTCACTTTCAACTAAACTACTTTTTGCTGGATTTTTGTTGAGGGGTATTGTTGCATGGGACATTTTTTTGTCCAATGTGTTGTCGCATTTCATATTACAATTCAGCATTCTTAAAAACCGGCAATAAAGCCATTGATAATATTCGAGAATTTTTGTATAAGTGTGTACATGCGCTGGACTTTTTTGATGTTAATTATGTTTCGTAAACTTATATTAGTTTTTTCTTTCCTTTTCATCGCTGACTTTTCCTACGCGGCGATCGCAATCATTCATGGGTATGATTCGGTGGCGGCCGGCGAGCGCGGGTTTGCCAGAGCACTGGCAACGCACGCTGAACGCTGGTACAAGGAGTTCGGCGTGCCCTGTGAAATGAGTGATGACCGTAATCTGGGGCAACTGCTCACCAATAAAAAACTGGCTCTTCTGGTTTATGTTTCACAGCCGACCGCGGCTCAAATGAGCGCGCTCAGGAAGTTTGTCAATCGCGGCGGTAAACTCATTGTTTTCTATTCGTCTTCCGGTGAGCTGGCTGCCTTGATGGGTATGAAGCAGCTGGGATATCAGGGCAACCGACCTGCAGGGCATTGGGCATCCATGCACTTTGTTCAGCCAGGCGTTGAGGGAGCGCCCGAGAAAATTCAGCAAAGTTCCAGCAATCTGCTCGCCATGGCACCGGTAACTGGCCAGTCGCGGGTTATCGCCTGGTGGCACGACCGGCAGGGGCGCCGTAACGATGCAGCCTGGCTCGCCTCATCGGCTGGTTATTGGATGACCCATGTGATGCTGGCCGACGGCGATGCTGCGGCCAAGGCGCAGTTGTTGCTGGCTCTGGCTGCTGCGTCGGATCGTTCGCTGTGGGCACCGGCAGCTCGTAAAATACTGGCGGACGCTGCCAAGGTCGGCGGCTCAGGTGGGCCAGCTGGGTTGCAGGAAATGGCAGGACGTGTCAACAACTCCCCGCGTCGGGCGCGGGCAGTAAAGGCCGTGTCCGCGTTGGTTGCCGGAGAGCGAGCGTTGAAAGGCCGGCTCCAAAAGGGGCAGGGATATCAACTCTGGCAGGATGCTTCAGATCTGCGGACTGCGACCTACGAGGTTTACGGTCTGATGCAGCAACCGCGGCCGGGCGAGATACGCGCAGTCTGGGACCACTCTGGTCAGGGGCTCTATCCAGGCAACTGGAAACTCACCTGCGAACAACTGCATAACGCGGGTATAACCGATATCTATGTCAATGTCGCCGGGGCGGGCTTTGCTTATTACAACAGCCGAGTGCTGCCACAGGCGGCGGTGTTTCAGGAGCAGGGCGATCAGTTGGCGGCCTGCCTCAAGGCTGCGCGTCCTCTTGGGCTGCGGGTGCATGGCTGGATGCTCTGTTTTTCCACTGAGAGAGCTACTGCCGAGAGGCTGGAGATCTTTGGCAAACGCGGGTGGTTGATCAAACTTCCTGGAAATAAAGACTCCCGTTGGATGAATCCAGCTGTGCCGGAGGTGCGCGCCTATTTAGTGAAGGCAGCGCGGGAGATGGCGGTCAATTACAAGCTGGACGGAGTGCATCTGGACTTTGCGCGTTACCCGGATTTCAACAGCTCATTGGGTGAATCAACCCGTCAGAAATTTCAACGCGATGTGAAACGCTCGGTCAAAAACTGGCCGGCTGATGTCAAGCCAGGCGGGGTTTTGCACAATCAATTCGCAGGCTGGCGGGTGGGTCACATCTCGCAGTTTGTCAATGAGTGCCGGCGCACACTCAAACGTGATGCCCCTGGCACGCTGCTGACCGCCGCGGTTTTTGGAAAATATCCCTCTTGCCTGGCCGCAGTTGGGCAGGACTGGGAGTCTTGGCTGAACATCGATTTGGTTGATTATGTTTCGCCAATGAATTACACAGAAAATCTTGAGAACTTTCGCACATGGGTGGCTGATCAATCCCGCACACGTTCGCAACGTCTGCGGGTGGTGCCTGGTATTGGTGTCAGCGCCAATGAAAGCCGGCTGAATGCCGCTGAGGTAATTGATCAGATTAATGCTGTGCGGCGTTCAGGGTGTCCGGGTTTCGCACTCTTTAACCTTGACACAACCATGCGCCAGGAGATCCTGCCTGTGCTGCGCATGGGTATCAGCGCACCGTGACCGCGGGGAGGCGAATTTATGCAGCCCGCTTTGCAACTTCATCTCGCTTTAGTCGCTTAGGCGACTAGAAAAAACAAGTAATTGTTCTTTCCAAAAAGTTGTTTAGCGGGCCTTATTGCGGCTTGTTTCGCAATCATCCACCGCATAGCGGCGGATATACTGTTTCGCAATCATCCACCGCATAGCGGCGGATATACTGTGTTGCTTTCAGTATGTCCGCCGCTATGCGGTGGATGGAAATTACATCCCACTTTCCACATCCCACTTTTCACCTCAAAAACAACGCAGTGCGTTTATTCCATTCCGACAAAGCTTACGACACCGTGCAGCAACTCGCGTGCTCGCGTGCAGCAACTCAATTTTAAAGTAGCATCGGCGCGGTTGATTTGATAAAGTTATTTTAAATTATGGTTCGTTCACGCAAAGAAAGGAAAAGCCGTATGAAGCAAATTATCCCTCAAGTCGCTTTAGCGTCTATGTTGTTATCACAAGTTTTTGCAGCCGCGGCCCCGCAACCCTATGGAGCCTTGCCCAGCCCGGCACAATTGGCTTGGCATGAGCTGGAGCAGTACGCCTTCTGTCATTTTACTATCAATACCTTCACTGATAAGGAGTGGGGGTACGGAGACGAAGATCCAACGCTATTCAATCCGACTGATTTTGATGCAAACCAGATTGTCGGCACTGCGAAAGCCGCTGGGATGAGGGCGTTCATCCTGACCTGCAAACACCACGACGGTTTTTGCCTCTGGCCCACTAAAACCACTGGACACAATATCTCGAAGTCTCCATGGAAGGATGGCAAAGGTGATATTGTTCGCGAGCTTTCCGATGCAGCCCGGCGGCATGGTATGAAGTTCGGTGTCTATCTCTCTCCATGGGATCGTAACAGCGAGATCTACGGCACGCCCAAGTATATTGAAAAGTTACGCAGCCAACTAACCGAATTGCTGAGTAACTATGGCGATATCTTTGAAATTTGGTTTGATGGCGCCAATGGCGGCGACGGTTACTATGGGGGAGCTCGCACGACCCGCCGTATCGACCGTACCACCTACTATGACTGGCCTGTAACCTGGGCTCTTGCAAACAAACTGCAGCCAGGGGCGGTACTTTTTTCAGATGTTGGCCCTGGTGTGCGCTGGATCGGCAATGAGCGCGGTATTGCGCACTACCCTTGCTGGGCCACCTACACGCCCAAGGGCCAGGATGGTCGGCTGCCGGGTCCCGGCGATGTGCAGCATGAACTGGGACAGGGAGGTACTGTTGATGGGGCTGCCTGGATACCAGGCGAGTGTGATGTCTCGATTCGACCGGGTTGGTTCTACCACGCCCATCAGGATGATCAGGTGAAAACACCCAAGCAACTCGTTGATCTGTATTTCGCCTCTGTCGGACACGGGGCCTCTTTCCTGCTCAACCTGGCCCCTGACCGGCGTGGTCAGCTGCACCACAACGATTGCTATTCACTGATCACCTACGGCAAGATTATGGAGCAGCTCTTCAGCAAGAACTTGGCCGAGGGCGCCAAGGCCTCGGCCGACCAGAGCCGCGAGCCCAACGCTGACAATGATTTTTCAGCCATGCGTGTACTGGACGGAGAGCGGAGCACCTACTGGGCCACGCCTGACAATACAAAGAGCGCCACCCTGACCCTTGATCTGAAAGGCAGGCAGAGTTTCGACGTGATCCGTCTGCGTGAACCCATTGCTCTGGGGCAGCGCGTCCGGCGCTTTGCAATCGACGTGCGGGCCGATGGTGTTTGGAAAGAGTGGGTGGCCAATGGCTCATCAATTGGGGCGCACGTGCTTTTCCGGCAGACACTTGTCACGACCGATGGCGTGCGCGTCCGTATCCTCGAGAGTGCGGCCTGCCCCCTTATTAGCGAGGTTTCGCTGTGGAAGCTCCCTGAGTTCATTCCGCATCATCTTCCCGTTGCATTGAAGCCCGGCGAACTGGATCGCAGCGGATGGAAGATCCACGCAGATTTTGATTCCATGGAACACCCCGTTGCCCACGCCATTGACGGCAATCCGCGCACCTTCTGGTGTACGCATAATGGAGAGGCGCGTGAGCACGCTCCCCCGCAATCGCTCACAATTGATTTTGCGAAGGACGAAACCTTTGACGCGATTGAGGTGCTTCCGCGTCAGGACAATACCCCGCATGCCGTTGTTGACCGCTATGCAGTGCAATGGAGCGCGGATGGCAAGGATTGGAGCAAGCCTCTTGAAGGCGGGTTTTCAAATATCCGCAGCAATCCGATCGCCCAGCGGATTGCCCTGCCCGCGCCGGTCACTGCCCGTCACCTGAAGTTCACTGCCCTGCGGGTGTTGGAGAAAGATAATGTCACCATTGCGGAGATTCGGTTGTTCAGCCCACCCTGATTGTAAACCTAACCAAAATTTTCCAGTAATATGTATAACGAAGTCGACAGTCATACTCATACCATTGCCAGCGGTCATGCCTACAGCACCCTGGCTGAAAACATTGTCGTAGCCGCCGAGCGTGAGATCAAACTACTCGCTATAACCGACCATGGACCGGCCATGCCGGGGGCACCGCACCCCTGGTTTTTCAGCAATATACGGGTTGTCCCCCGCATAATCAACGGAGTGGGGGTCCTTCGCGGCGTAGAAGCCAATATTATGAATAGCAGCGGTGAGCTGGACATGAATCCCGATGTGCTGCAACGGCTGGATATCGTACTTGGAGGCCTGCACGAACCATTATTCACGCCTCAAAATAGAGCCATGCACACGGAGGCTGTGATCAGAACAATGGCATCCGGACAGATTGATGTTTTTGCCCATGGCGGAAATCCGGCGTTTCCAATCGATGCAGATGAGGTGGCGAAAGCGGCGGCTGAGTATCGAGTGCTGATTGAAATCAACAACTCCTCTTTTACCACTTCCCGAGTAGGCAGTGAGCCGAACTGCAGGGCTCTCGCGGAGGCGGTTGCTGTGCATGGCGGTCAATTGACCTTTGGCTCAGATGCGCATTTTGCCGCCCACGTAGGTGTGTTTGATCAATGCGTTGCCTTGGTTCAGAGCATTGGTTTCCCGGAGGAGCGGATTGTCAGCCGCCGCGCACTTGATTTTTTAAATTTCCTTATCTCAAAGAATAAACACTCAGATCTTTCAGAGCTGAGTGCGTTGTTTGATTCGCAGTAAGCCGTGAGTTGCTTTTAGAGTAATGTCTCAATAATCCGCTTTGGAGCAGCCTAAAGGCTGGACAACAAACCTTACGGGGCAGCCGTTTGTTGTTCACGCTTTCATGTCACGGCGTAAAAGCGAAGCTCGACTTGTCCGGGCGTAGCTATTGCGAAGCCTGAAGCCGGATGAGCCAAGCAAAGATAATGAAATCTTTTGGCGCACCTTTGGCAAATAACCACCAAACGTCCGTTAATTGCTTCATCCTCCTTTGCCAAGACTACGGCGGACACGGTGGAAGCAAGCCTATTTAGGATGTGCTTTTCGCATGCCTGTTGCAAAAAGCCGTTCATCGAGCGGATTCAGTTGATCTCTGTAGGTCCGGTTTCCAACCGGACATGTCCGATTGGAAATCGGACCTACGTTGCTCTTGCATAAAAGGCGCGACCTCTTCACTCGTGCACTATCGCATTTACGCACTCGCGCACTTATTCACTCCGCGCTCCTCGCGGGCCTAGCATCTTTATCCGGATGCTTATAGGGTGTCCGGTCGAAAACATCACTCCCTGGCTGGTGCTCAAGGATGGCACTACCTGGAACAGGCAGTATATGCCTAGCAGATATCGCTGATAGCTTTTCTGTCCGCGTCGATATTATAGTTTTTATTGAACTCTAATCAAAATAGGATATGTCTCCGGTTGATGATGGCTACACTTTTACTGGCAGATCCTGCGTAATCCAGCCTGAATCTTACGTGATATTGTTGACTCCGATGTTTTGAATAATTCGGCTAAAACGCTCCCCTTGAAAAACGATGGGCTTAAGTTTCTAACATCAATAATATCTTGCGTTTTACCATCCTCTGGTGAGATGCTCCGCTTAAGCCTTGTTTCAACTACTTGCCATATCAACCGATTTGCATCAATGGCCTTCCTGTTTTGCACCACCGCATCCCTAATTGCGTTTTGTGAAATTGTCCGTATATCTGACCCGGTCATTCCCTCTGAAAGGTCTGAAAGTAGCTCTGTGTTTTGGCAAACGCATCTATCTCATCAAGGAAAAGGATACAATGTCCGTGAGCGACATGGTCAAGAAATATTTTAATGCATCAGCATTTTGCCTATACAGGTATTTCAACTGGTATTCCGACTTTAACTGCAACGGGAGTATATATGTCAACATCCTCAGTAGGAGTCTCTATCGAAACAACAAGCGAATAGCGACATTTGCTATTCTCTTTACACAAGTGCTGTCTATCCTTCCACCACCCCCCTGCAGGAAAAACAGCAATCAGATTTGAGGCGGCTAAGTCAGCCGCGGTACCCTCCCATATATCTGAATGGATGGAACCAACATTACGCGCATTCGGGCCCAGAAACCATTTATCAGAAGGCCCACTTGTCCCAGGGTGACCATCTTCATCTCGAGCTTTTTCATTTACTCTCGCCACAAAATCAGGCTTATCCTCACCAGCTCCGTTTACCTCAAACCGCAGAAGATGCGATGGATAACGATAACGGTTATTCCAGCCTATTTCACCCGGGCCGGGCTCGATAAAATACGATAAAGTAACTCGCATCTTAACCTTTGTTTCTCCAAGATCACTGAGAGCCTCCACCGGCCATGGCAGATCATGCACATGCATATCTTTTGTGGCAATAGTACCTTTGTCATTTTTCCAATAGGGCTGAAGAGTTGATTGTTTTATTAAAGTTAGCGAGTTGCGGGCGCAATGCAATGCTCTCTCTAGGCCGGGGACTCCGTATCCACAGATTCTTAAAAGTCGAGCATAATCACTTTTAGTACAACTTGCTGCTGAAGGCAGAAACTGACGTTTGAGAGCATCTGTCCACTCCGCCGTATGCACCATCAATGCCCGGATTGTCTCAGGCCATGCTTCAGGATACATAGACTGGATTTGCGCAGCCATCCAGGCAGCTTGCGCTGATGCCGCACTGGTTGCGTTAAAAGGGGCAAACTGGGCCTTGTGTGGCTTGTGGCAAGTTGACACCAAAGCTAGATCTTCAGAGAGAAAAATAGAGTCATTCGGCCCCTTAGCAACATTACCGCCCTCAAAGACAATCTCCGGCTTCACAGGCCATTTATTCACCGGCCAGGTCACAGATGTTGTACTATGCGGGGACAACTCCCCGTGGCCAGCAATAGGAACATAGCTCCTCAAAAATGGATCAACAATCTGCACCTTTTCTGTGTACGCACCGACCGTCAGAGCATTCCATGATTGCCCCGGATCGTGAATTTCGTTGGTAATGTTAGCCGCTGGATAATTTTTCCAATCATTCTGGTCTCTCACGTTACCTGCACTTATAACAAGCAAATGTCCATTATTCACACCATGATCAAGAATGCAGACACATACAGCAGAGTTCTCATCAAAAGTTGTTCGATCAAGAAGTCCATGAACCTGTGCGACCTGATCTCTATTTGTAAGCTCAATATAGAAAGAGGCAACCTCTTTTGCCAAACGGAATTCTGCAATATCATCGGAAGCTGTAATCAAAAACTCCAACTGTCTTCGATTGGCTTTAATAAGTGTGACCGCTCTCTCGGGAAAGTGCAACTCTCCCTCCGCCACTTCAATCTCTTGTTCACCGGCAAGCACCTTAAAACTCGCTGTCAGATTCGAATCTGGTGGATCCTGTTTCTCCTCACACCTTAACCACACTTCAACCCAGAGAGCTTCATCCCCAGGAATAAGAGCGCGTTCGTTCAGTGGCCAGAACGACTTTAAAACTGACTGTCTTATATCACCAATGCAATTGATTAATTGTTGGTGTTTAGGTTTACCGCTTTTTGAATCATGTCCGGCATAATCGTTTATTCGCTTAAGAAAGAAGTTACGACTTGCATGTGGAACATAAACCGTTGCCTGAGTTTTCTCATTCTGCTCAATGATCGCCTTACGAACATTAAGCAACCGGATACCAGACCTTATGTTTTCAAGGCTCTTGATGGGCATGTCAGCATTTGGTTCACTGATAAAATCAATTAATGAACCATCTTGGCTTGCAGAGCGTTACTACGTTCTTCAAGCATATTATTTAACAAGGCCTCGTTCACACACTGCTTATCGGCCAGAATTGACTGCTTTATTGCATCTCGGCAGGCATAATCAATCTCTGCGTGACTCAGTCCTTCACTTTTTTCGACAACCGTTTCCCAGTTGATTCTTTTCGGGAGAAATGATGCCAGAATGTTTTGAATTAATGCCTTGCGAAACTCAGGTTCAGGGTCAGTAAAATAGAGAACATCATCAAAGCGACGGTAAAGAGCCCTGTCTAAAAGCCTGGGGCTATTAGTTGCCGCAACAATTAAACTGTCTGATTTATCCTGTTCAATGAACTGAAGAAAGGCATTCAGATCTCGGCGCATTTCGCCCACATCGTTATCCATAGAGCGTTCACCGCCGATAGCATCAAACTCATCAAAGAGATAAACACCTCCCTCCTGCTGAATCAGATCAAAAATCTGACGCAGCTTCGCGGTTGTCTCCCCCATAAACTTGGTCACTAGCTTATCGATCTGAATTGTATGCAGCGGCAGCTGCAACTCATGCGCCAGCACCTTGGCGGACATCGTCTTGCCTGTCCCCGGAGGACCGGCCATCAGAATTTTTCGTCTATGACTCAACCCGTGTGCCTTAAGCTTATGCTGCTGCTTATATTCATGCAAAACCCGCTCAATCCGTTGCTTGAGCTCCACCGGAAGAACAAGCGAGGCAATCGGAACCTGCGGGTCTTCGGATAAGACAAGATAACTCAAATCACCTTTAAACTGCAGAACCCTGCTCCTCTTCTGCTTTCGCGACTTTTCGACAATCTGGCGTATATCATGCGCCACAGCACCATGACCTTGACTGGCCTCATGCGCAGCAACCTGAAGTGCGATCGTATAGAAACGCTCTGGGTTGTCGCTGAAATGCGACCTTATTAATGATTTTATTTGTTCTGCTGTAGCCATTTTAAATCTCTCTTATTACAGCTGTATTGTACTCTCTGCTGCAAAGAAAAGCAAATGCATCAAAGTGCGAATTTCGAATCAATCTCATGCACTTCCAGCCGTACACACCGGATAGGAAAGCCCCCCCCTGTCGACTCAACAACTACTCCGTAACTCCCTCACCTAAAAAACAATATTAATTTGCATCAGTTTTTCGTCTTTACATAATTGCAACAAAGAGTCGATATGCCCATTTCGGACATCTGTTTCAAGAGCAAAAAATCTGAAATCTTTTGTGTTTTTTCCAAGGTTTGTTGAAGCCAAGATATTATCTACCTGCCCCGTAAGGCTCGAATCAAGTTTATTAAACATACTATAGGGATGGGGTCGTTTATCCAAAGATACGTTTATTTTTATATTAGGCAACTGTACCTCCCATCCATTTATATTCTGAAAATCCCTGTTTTTATCTAAAGGCCTGAATCTTCTGCGTTGCCGCACTCCGGGCAGGCGGCGAGGTGATAATCGTGGAACGTCTGAATGTCAGCTTCGGGGAAGAGTGGGCGCTCGTGTCGAGGATGTCCTGGTTGCCCACCGATCTTGCGTTTCAGTTCAATGACTTCCTTTTGCAAGGCCTCTATCTGCCGCTGCTGTAAATCCACCTGCCGTGATGAATCGCGGATGACCTTGACCACCGCTTCCGCTCCGGCGCGATAAATGGCCAGTGCTTGTTCAGG
>Ga0265294_10006042_pt1 | contig 14633 bp, 19 predicted proteins | sample MunlanPumphouse3_FD_192504 | JGI IMG/M metagenome (GOLD analysis project Ga0265294, IMG submission 192504) | Groundwater microbial communities from a municipal landfill in Southern Ontario, Canada - Pumphouse #3 | ecosystem: Environmental > Aquatic > Deep subsurface > Groundwater | place... | reverse complement strand
TCTAAATATCTACGAGTAAAATACTTGGTGTTATTCATTTGTAGCGTGAATCTACGAACTGGATTTATTACAGAATGTCCTTTTAAACGAAGCTCCGCTTCAACATCATTAAAACTAATAATATTTGTAGGTGCTAAGTTTCCTATTAATAAAATATCATACATAATTTTCAATTTTAAAATTAAAAACCTTACTGTCGGCATTCACCAACAGTAAGGTTGAAAAACAAAAAAAACAAGAAACACGAGGTGCAGGATTGCGTCAACATCCTGCTAAAAGTTTTTGTATATATATTGAGATAAATACTAAACATTTTTAGTTTTGATTAAGGTATATAAGTCGATAGTTGCTTTTATGCATGGATTTGCATACAAATAAATAATACATGTACGCTGTAATGAAGTAAGGATCGATTTTTTCTGAATAATGGTTAATATTTCATTTGTGATTGTGATAGGATTATTAAATCCTAAATCATTTAATTGAGAGTAGGTAATTGATAATTTTGTTTTGATAAAATGCTTATCAGTGTTTTTAAATTTTAATTTTAAGGTATCAATTTCGTTTTTAAGGTATAGGTTAAATATTGAGCATTTAACAATTGATTCAGTATTATTAAAATCGGGGATGTCTTTTATTGCAATTGCTTTCATAAGTTGCAATTGAATATCTTGAGGTGTTGCTTTAATATTTTTAAAACGTTTAGAAGCTGACAGGTCTTTAGCAATATGTTGTCCTGTTGGTGCGGTTTTAGCTCCAACTAATGCTATTTTTTTAGGTTTCAATTTTTTAGTCATAGTTGAGATTTTTAAATATTATGATCTTTAGCCCAGAAAGCGATATCTAGGCGACTATTAAAATTCATTTTAATTCGGATATTGTCAAGATGTTTTTGTGCTGTATTAATTGAAATATCAAGATCATCAGCAATTTCTTTATCATAATATCCTTTTGATATTAGTTTTACTATTTGATACTCTCTGGCTGTGAGCACACCTCTTTTTACAGTTGGGATTTTGCAAATAATACCAAAGCCAGGGCATGTTTCCTCTATTCCGCAATCGGGGCAATCGGGAGTAAGAAATCCTTCTGCAAAATCGGGGATTGAGTCATAATTGCCGTATCTGCATGAGACAAAAGCTTCTTCGATTTCGTCCGCTGTTTTTAATTCAGGGAAAGAACGCAAGATATGAACGGCGTTCGTATCTTTAATAAGTTCTATTTGAATTAAATCACGTAAAGACTGGGGAGTGTCGATGTAACAAAAAATGTTACAATTTTGGCAAAAAGAGCATTTGAATTTTTCGGTTGAAAAAAACTCGATATTGTCTTTATCAAAGCCATTAGGCAATTGAGGGGTTCTAAACTTTGCCATTTTCAATAAGGTTTTTATTTTTTTTAATTAGGGTTTTTTTCTGCTCTTGATGCTCTTTAGCTAACTCAAATGCTGCGTTAGCTATATCGTTGTTTATATTAACAAGATATAATGCTTTACGTACCGTGCTTTTTGCACGATTGCATCTCTTTTGTAAAATTTCATCCCAATCTTTAGGGAGTAATTTTATTAGAGCGATAAGCTCTTCTTTAGTGTAATGTGATTCTGTAATCATAATTTATTATTGTTTTTTATTTCACAATTGATTAACTTTGATACAATAATGATGTTATAATGATACAAATGTATTAAAAATTATGACAGTAGATTAACTATGTATTAAAAATTATTACAAAAAACAGTAATTTAGAATTTGTCTAAACACAAAATACGGATAGAGCCGATACAGAAAAGGATACGGAAAGTCTTAGATAGTCAATCTTTGACACTAGATGAGTGTGCAAAGAAATTAGGAATTTCACGTCAACAATTACATTACAATTTGAATAATAAAGATGTAAAACTTTCATTTATTTATGATGTTTGTGATGTTTTTGGGGGTGATTTTAAAGAAATTTTGTTTGGAAAAGATGAAAATAATCAAATTATGTCAGAACCAGTGTCAAATTATGGTGATTTAGTTGAAAAAAATAAAGATTTAAAAGAGCGAGTTGGAGAATTAAAGTATACTATATCAATTCAGAAAATGTTAATAAAAGAATTTACTAAATAATTAAATGTATATATATATATAAGTATGAAATTTAACGAAAGATTATCAGAAGCTATTAGTAAATCGCACAAAGAGCGTCAAGTTATAGCACAAGAGGTAGGTATTAGTCGCCCAACGTTAAACAAATATTGTGAAGGAGATAGCGAGCCAAAAGTTACAGAGCTTAGTGCATTAATACAAACATTAGGAATTAATCCACGGTGGCTTATAACAGGAGTTGGTAATATGCATGATATTGAACCAGTAGATGTTGTACTAGAAATTTTCAATGAATTAAAATTGATTAAGCATGAAATTTCGAAAATAAAAGATAATGTATAAAGGGGAAAATGAGAGCTAAAAGGCAATAGCGTCAGTTGTGCCATGTTAATAGTTCTGTGTTTTCAATGTCTGTAGGAGTGGTAGAGACTCCCCTTAGCTCCACACTTTTTTAAAACATAGGAATTGCAAGGAACATAGGATTTTTAGCGTCACTAAAAATAAATTAGCGTCATAATGGCGTCAGGAATATGAAAAGAAAGAAAATTGCAATTCTTCCGAGGTTGGATAATCGGGGAGGTGATGCGTTAAAAAAGTGGCAAGTTGTGTATTGGATGAGAAATCCTAAAACTGATAAACTTGAGAGATTTAGAATTAATAAAGGTTTGTCGGGTAATAAAACTTATCAGGAAAAAAGTATTATTGCAAATGCTATTATTAAGGAATTGACTGATAAAATAACAAGCGGTTGGAGTCCTTTTTTGGAAAGTAAGGATGTAGTTTACGAAGATGAGTTGCGTTATCGACACGTGTCTAAGATTTATCGAAAGGCAAGAGCTTCGAATAATTCGGCAAGATACTGTGCAAGTAAGTGGGTGGAAACACTCGACACACAGCGAGCAAAAAAAACTATTGAGACATATCGTAGTAAGGTGCGTATATTTTGCGATTGGCTTGATTATTATGGTTATGCTGATAACGATATAACAACAATTACAAATGATATTGTATTAGATTTTTTTGATTTTTTGATAAAGGATCAAAAACTTGCAGGAGATACAATAAAAAAATATAGGCAGGTGTTAAATATGTTTTTTGAATATGTGTGCATTATAAAGTTAACAAAGATAAACCCTGTTTATTCTATTCCAACAACTAACAGATTACACGATTGTTCGCCTCGTCCTATTCAGGAAGATGATATTCAAAAATTAAAAACTGTTATTAAAGATAAGGATCCGCAATTGTGGTTGGCAATATTGTTTCAGTATTTTTGTGCTTTGCGTCCTGGAAAGGAATTACGATTATTGCGAGTTTTTGACATTGATTTTTCTTATGGGTATGTGTATGTAACTGCAGCAAGAGCTAAGACATCAAAAAAGCGAGGAGTAAAAATACCAACAGTGTTTTTAAATATTTTAAAAAATGAGTATAAATTAAATTTAGCTAATAAGAATCATTATGTTTTTAGTCATAATGGGAAACCGGGTGAAAAGTATTTAGGAGAGAATAATTTACGATATAGATTTAATAAATATCGTAATGAGTTAGGATTATCGTATGAATATAAGTTTTATTCGTGGAAACATACAGGAGCTTTGAAATTGTTGCGAGCAGGGTTTACAATTGATGATATTAGTCATCATTTAGGGCATACGTCAAAACAATCGACAGAGCACTATATTAGTAATAAATTTGGTTGGGAATGTGATAAAATAGATATCGAATATCCTAATTTATAATTTTACAAGTTCTAATGTAACAGGTTGAATAATATTATCATCAACATCGGTTTCGTAATCCCATGATTTGATCAGTACTTTTATATTATTAATTGTGTAGGTTTTATCTTTTTGTAATTGACTTACAATACCTTTTGGGAGGTTCATTTCAACCTTAAGAATATTATTAATTTTATTGTGTAGATCGATATACTCTTTTAAGTAATTTTCGTATAGCCCATTGTCGCCTGAAAAACGTAAAGCAGTAGTAGCACCATCAATAAGAGCATTGCCAATGCGATAAATCCACGGGGTTGCTAAAGGATATGCATCGCCAGAACTGTCGTTGATCATTCCTCGCCAAAATGCGAGCATATATTCAGGTTCTTCGTTAGTTTTATTAAATGGTGAAATTATGCTTGATGTTAATTTTGGACACGGAAGCCAATGTGTAGATACTGTCCAATCGTGATTAGCAATTATAATTTCTGGAATTGAGGCCGATATTGCAATGTCAGTACCTTCGTCGCCAAATGACATTAAATTAAGATCTTGTAAATATCTTTCCCATTTAAATGCCCAATAATCGTCATGATCGTTACGATAAAAATGCCCTTGTGTCTGGTCGAATCTAATTTGACCAGTAATTGTGGAATATTGAAAACCATCTGCATCTTGATAGCTCATTTGTGTGTTATCAAAACCAGATGGGAAGGAAATTGATTTAATTTTTTCTTCGTCTTCTTTTTCATAATCGTACAACAAATAAGGTGTAAGGTCTAAAACAGGACTTGATGAATAAATGTCTTTAAAAAATTGAAACGATGCATTTTCATTTTCAATAAATAGAATAATCCCAAAAAGATGTTTTAAATCGTCGAGAAGTGTTTTGATTGTAATGTTAGGTAAGTACTGATTAAGATTAAAAGTACGATAAGGTTTTGAGATAATAGAATCATAAACAGGAATAATATCAAGATATGAATTTTCGGTTAAACATGTAATATCGTATAATTCGGGACCAGCACCAATATTAACACTTATATATTTATAATCCCCAGTGACAGTAACAATTATAGTTTTTTCAAAATATACTGTTTCGCCTGCAGGAATTTGTTGTTCAACAGGATTAGAATCGAAATAAAACAAAGTATTTGAATCTAGTAATTTTGATACGTTTACTTTTAATTCTATAGTAACTGCTTCGGTGTTGTTGTTTCGTATGTTTAGACCTACATGTACTTGTATTATAGTTGTTTCGTCTATTGGATAATAATATCTTCCATCTGCATTATTATAATGAGGGGGACCAGGATTAGTAAGAGGAGAAGGGCTGCTTTTTCTAAATGGGACAAAATGATCGATAATAACCTCGCTATCGTGATAAATATCATAATCTTCGAGCATTGCTAGCTTACAAATGTAATATGTGTTGTTTGTTGGTATTTGGTCAATAGTTTTGTTATGAATGAACATTAGTTGATTGATAGCATCATCGTCGAAGACGTTGCCAGTAGAATTATATTGTAATTTGTCCAATATGTTTTTAAGTACAGCAAAAACATACGGACAAGGAATATAAGATGTAACATTATGTATTTGTGTAAGATATATTTGTCCCAAAATCAGAGGTACAAAACCTGTTGCTATATCATTAATTACGAATGATGGACTTACGTCAGTCCATTTAAAGAAGTTTATAAATTTAAAACGTTCATTCATCACTTCATTATCGTAAGGTGCATCACATTTCATTAGAGGGAAATTAAAATCTGCATCGGGGAATGATTTTGTAATAAGGGTATTCGCTGAAGTAATAAATTCAGTCATATTAGCTCCCATATTGACACTAAGAGATGTTAGTTCTGATATTAGTTTGTTGTTGATGTCATTATATAGTAAGCCTTCGTTTAATACTAAGTTGCATTGATAAACATCGTTTGTAGGTGTTACAAACAAATAAGCACGTTTACTATTTATTGTTGCACTTTCGATGTAAACCAGTATTTTTACATCTACGGTATCAATTGCAAGTTTATCGACAAACGCTAAAGCAGCTCGATTTTCTTCGACAGGAATATCAAAAGGAAAATTAAACGCTCCATCATCAGAAAAAATAGGATTGTTAAAATTAAATCGAAACTTAGTTTCTGGGAAGAAAACAAGTTGAATGCTGTTTTGTGCAATTGTTATTTTCATTACAAGTTCGGATTTGGGAGTTCAGACACTTCGAGATCCACAGTGTCCTCAATAATTGTTTCGGGACGTTCTGCCCAGTTTTCGGGAGAATCATTTTTGCCTAATGTGATAGTTTTTCCATAAATGTCAGGATTTGAAATGTTGTAAATTTCTTTTCCTTCGTCTGCTTCGAGAATAATTATATGTACTTCTTTTTTTTTCATAATTAATATATTATTGTCCAATTTTTGTTGCTTGCTGCCCAAGTCGCTAATGCTGCCATTCCTGCATCAGCTGCACCATAACAATTTGTGAAAGAAAGTGATTGTGACGTATCTCCTGTAAGGTCAGCGATTTGATTATAAATGATATCCTCTATTTCAGAAAAGGATAGAGGTGCGTAATTAAGTGAAAACCTAATTTTTATACCCGGTGCTTCAAAATGTTTAAGATTCCTACATAATGTCCACGCGTTAGATGTATTTATAATCGTACTAGCATCGTCAATAATAAAAGATTCAATACTAGTATTGTTACAACTTAACGAAAAATCGTGGTCTATAACATTTCCATTAATAAGTGTTAGTGATTGACAGTATGATGAAATGTAAGTTAAAGTGCCAATATTAGAAATATCAATCGTAAGATTTCCTTTATGCCCAGAATAATTTATGGAGGATATCAATGAAGTATCTAAAGAATTATATAATTCTTCAAAAAAGGAATCTGGAAGCATATTACAAGAATAGAATGTATAATGCATAGAAATTGGAATTGAACTTGAAAGTGTAAAGATCAATTCTTGTAGGACTCTTAAATTATAAAAATTATAAACCAAATTATAAAATTCTAAATCTACTGCATTAAATCTTTCAATATAGAAATGATTTATTTGAGCATTGGAATCCTGTCTATTTCCTGCTAAAAAGCAAGTTGTAATATCAGAACCAGCAATATTGATATCTAGCCATCCTGATGAGTAAGTGCTGTTATTAGGTGTTGGGTGTGCTTTGCTAAAATTAAAATCAGTAAAAGTGTCTGAACCCTCAGCAATAATTTCAACTATTGCTTGACGATACCCTCTGCTACATTCAGTATCTTGGAAATCGCTATAATCAAAATTATAATAAAAATACGATGATTGAGCTATAAAGCTTTCAACGAGAGTGGTTTTATTGTAAATATTCACAGTGTAGTTCGCACCTCTTATATGTAATGCCATAAAGTTGAATTCTCTATCATATACAGTGTGTAATCCATTCATTTTATTTTCACCTGCACTAATTGCAGGGAGTGTTAGCCAATCACTAGGACGTTGATAACCTCCTGAACTGCTTTGTGCAGCCCCAATTCTAACCGGATTTATTACTGCCATAAGTAAGTTATTTGAATGTTAATATTTTCAGTCGGTTTTGTGGTTGCTCTGATTTGAATTACATTAGTTCCTTGTGTTGAGCCTTTTATTCTTGCTGCGGCATAGTTGTCTTCGTTAGTATCGCTAATACCAGCTGGAGCAACAATGACCATAGAAATAATGTTGACACCTGGAACTGTAATATTTTTACCAAAATCCCCCTCCCACGTTTCCAACCAATCTCCGGGTTCAATAGTAAATTCTTTTGATGAGATGGTGGGACCTGCTAGTGTTTTAACTTTTAGGCTGCTAATTATAGTAGTAGTATTGAGAGTTGCAGGGGTTACTGTTATTGTTGTATCATCAATATCTGTAATAGTGTGTTCAGATGTTGTTGTGCTTTGTACAATTTCAAGGATATTGCCTACATGGAGAGAGTCGGATAAATCTTCTTCGGTAAGAATAGTATTTGTAGAGTCAGGGGTTGTAGTAATAAGAGATAACGCTAACTCGAACCAAAAACCTGTGTGTGCTATATTAAATACAGTTTTATCTTCAGACTCATTGTCAGAGGCCGAAACGTTGTGTCCTGTAATTTGCAATTTGCTACGCTGATTCATTTCGTTACCGTCAGGATCTAGAATTATATGTCCCGCAATTGATGCTGCAATAGCAAAACTGTAACCATACGAATTAAAGTAATCGCTAAATGCAAGATCTTGGCTAGGAAGTGTGCTACGATATTTGTCTTTATCGTCAATTTCGAGTTCTAGTTCGATACCAAAGTTATAGTTTTGGTTTTTGTACATAAAGATATTCGTCGATAAAACACGAACCGGAATACGACGTCCGTCTCTTATTAAATATCGTTTGTTGCTTTGGATAAACTCTTGCCAATAGAATAATTGGCGAAAGGTTAAAAATCCAGAGCGAATAATAAGGTTTTCAATACGTTCGGATCGTGATTGTGATGTTGATTTGTCGATATTTAACAAAGTGTAATTTTCAATATCGATATTATGTTCAGCTTTGCCATAAGCAAAAATAGTATCGAATGCAACCTCAAAAGAGTTTGCAAACACGAATTGCAATCGTTGCGAAGATAATGTGTTGTCGATGTAGTATTTGCGTACAGCCGAAATATCTTCGTGTGCGACAGTATCGTATAGTTTTATTTCTATAAAGTAAGATGTTTCAAGTTGTGTTTCGGTAAATATTTTTAGAGGATCTGCAATAATTTCGATTATAGAGTTATTATCATAAGCTTGAGGGTTTAATGATGTTATCCATGAACCAATTTGATAACCATCAGCATTATATCGAGCTACTCTTACTGCAAGGGCGTTAGTTGTTTGTACAAGAAAAAACAAACGCATTATATCATCAAATTTTAATTTCATACCATCATCGGCATGAGTAAGGAATTTTTTATTTTCAATAAAATCTGAGATTACATCAGTATCGTCAGCTTCGTAATTATGTATTGATGTTTTATCGATGCCTCCAGGGAGAGCATATCTAGTTTGGTCGGGATATAGTATGTTTGGAATTATTTTAGCTGAACTTGATGCAGCATATTTTTCAAAGAATTTTACATTAAAAGGGACTATTGCGTTAGGGTGTGCAACAATTGTTGTAGTAGGATTTAATGTAAAATCACATTCGCATAAATGTTTAACGTAATCGGCAAAATCGAAATCAATATCAAGATTAGGGAAAGGGTATTTTTCTTCAATAGCAAAAACATTATTAGCGATAAACATACCGCAAAGTTTATAATTTGAGCGGTATGCCGTTTGCTGACCTACTTGTAAAGTTGCGACAGACAGCTTATTGGTTGCATTTGTTGAAATATAGCAGTCATACCAGTAGGCTTCTCTAGCTTGGAGGTGGAAAATGACATTATTAATATCGGAATCTAAGAGTTCCCAATCTCTAGCGATATAATAGTTTTGCATTAATGCATTTCGTAATGCTATACTATAATAATATAATACGTTATTAGTTGGGGTTGGTAGTTGTAAACCAGATTCATCGGGGTTATCGTCAAAAGTAAATTCGAGAGAAATGCCATTGAAGTTTATTTGTATTGTTTCTCCTTCGGCAATATCTTCCCAATCGACTACACCTTCAGTAATAAAAGAGATCTGTAATTTTGCTTTTATTGCTTCCCCTAATAAGGCATTTGCAGTGCTAACATTATATTTAATGCCATTTCCAGCAAGAACTATTGCAGGAGGAGTGCTATTTATAGTTAAGTTAGCCATATTATTGTTTTTTTATGCTAATATTTATTGTTTCAACTTTACTATTGCATTTGTTGTGAGATTCAGCATTGTATTGTTTTTTTCCCCAACGTGGTGTCCATTTCCAATTGAATAAGCGTTTTCTTTGCCAAAAGTAAATAGTAGAAATTTCGTCATCGAGTTGAATTTTATTAAACTGGATGTTTTTATTTGTGATGTCGGCAATTCCAGAAATGTGTAAGCAAGTTGTATCGAGGTTAAATGCGAATTGTTTATGCGACATAATAGAGTCGATTGGTAGCGGGTCTATTGGGACGAGAACGGTAATAATAGAATCTTGCGAATAGTGATAATTAGTTTGATGAACCTGAGTAACATGTTTTATATCCATAGACTTGATTAGAGAATCAATTGCAGGATATAATTCGGCAAGTTCAGCAGAATTGTTGAGTTGTATTTGTTGATCTAGCATGTTGAGCGATTGGTTAAAATTATCGTAACGCTGCTGAGATTGCGTTTCGGAGGTTTGCCATGCAAAATAGAAGCATACAGTTGATGCTGATAATAAAATTAGCAAAACAAATGCAGCGATTGATATGTATTGAGATAGTTTCATTATGCGTTTCTCCATTCTGATTTTCGGTCAAACATATTTTTGCCTGGGCATGCAGTAGCTTGCACTTCTTTATGTCCTTTTTGTATTAGATTTTTCGCAAGTTTCTGCTCTAACTGTGCAGTAAGCCATCTTAAAGAATGTAGTTGAGCATCAGTAGGTTGCTCAACCTCGAAGTTACCGTTTAGTTCAATTCCAATAGAATTGTTGTTTGCAGGTCCTGCGTGCCACGGAATAGATTCGAGTGTGTTTACTTGATAAATAGTACCATCTTGTTCTATGCCAAAATGATAACATATACCGGGAGCTCTTAATCTTCCATTAGGGTCGATATGCCATTTAGCAATAGTTAAAGGAGGGAACAAACCTCCTTTAGAAGCAGAATGATGAACAATAATAGTATTGATTTTATCTAGTTTTCTTAGTCGAAATGCACCATTGTTAGGATTGCGAGGTAATGTAGCGATTATGTTGATAATCTCCATTTTTTTTGCATTTATATTAATATCTGGACAGTCTGCTTTCATAATGTTGTGGGATTATTGTTAGTATCATCAGTGTTTTGGAGAGGAGAATCAGGTTCGTCAGAACTAATTTGATCTATGATTTTTTTTTCGAATATCTTGCGTATTCTTTTTATTAAAGTTGTAAACTTGTTTGTTACCAATAGAATGTCAAGATTTTCGGCTACAGAAACAAGTTCTGAAAAGATTATAACGAATGCAGCAAAATTAGTAATATATAGACATTGATTAAATATTGCTATTTCGGCAGCGTATATTGCCATAATAAAAAGTAGATATAAAAAGAATTTGAGTACAGTTTTTTTGAGTTTACGTGACCGGACTACACGAAAATATTCTATCAATTTATAGAACCAATTTTTCGATACAGGTTTGTATTGTTTCCAAGTTTTCATAATTGCTGTAAAACAATCGAGAAGAATCACAAATGTAATGACATGGATGATTAAAGATATCGGAGCAAAAAAAGACAAAAAAGCAGACCCTATAAAAAGAAATGTTGAGTGTAAATGATTTTTCATAAGAATTAATTATAATGTTTGATACAATTATAATTAATCCCTGCAAAATCAAAAGGACAAAAAAACCTCAACATTTGATGTTGAGGTTTAAATAATTCAATAATTAAAATTTAGTAATATGAGCAAAACTATTTAAGAGCAAGTTGGCAATTGTCGATATAAATTCTTGTAAAATTATTATGCTGCCTATATTCAGTAATAGAGGTTTGCATGTTAGATGTTACATCAAATTTTAGTATAGTTAAGGATTTTGTTTGCAAGGCTTTAATTATATATACGCTTAGATTTTCCCTTGCGGTGTAAGTGTATGTGATAATAGTTACCTCCGAAACTTCAGTGTTCTCAAGTTCAACGACAGAAGGCAAGGCGACTGGTTGCAATTGAGCAATTGCTGTGATATCTACATTTTGCATGTAGTTATCGTTAATAATTTGGTGAGTTTGTCCGGGAGGGCTCTCACAGACAGATAATGCTGCGTGAACAATGCAAGCCGTAAATAGCAGCATTAAAAAGAAAATTACTTTTTTCATAAGAATTTAAATTTTTGGTTAAACATAGATTAATTACTTTAGATTGCAAGTATATAATATATGGTGTATTTATGAAAGGACAAATTTTATATAGTTTAAGATTAAGAAAATTTAACACTAGGGATTGTTTGAGCAAGTGCCATAAGAGTAACGGAAGCTGCACCAGCAGCGATAAGCATTTTTTCAATAGTAAGTAGGCTTGTGCCGGAGGTTGAAATATCATCGAGGAGCAAGATGTTAGCCTCTTTAACGAGAGATTTATCAATTTTTATTGAATTGATAAGGATGATTGAATTTCGATTATTTGTTTTACAAAAGCTATCAACGAACTGAATTCTTTTTACAGCTGCGGTAATATCAATAAACTTATCTGATTGTTTACAAAGGTTTTTAGCAAGCATTGTAATATCGTTTTGAAAATGTGGATCGTGAGAAGGAACCGTAATAATCTGATAAGTATTATTGTTAGCGAAGTTATTCAGAAGTGCTTTTGTAAAATAGTTAATTGCAAATTTTTGCTTAGCCTTAAGGAAAAGAACCATTTTAGAGAAACGATTAGTTTTAGAACTGGATGTTGGATGATACCAACCAAGAGTAAGGACTTGTTGTTTAGTAATAAACATAATAAGTACCGCTGCCCTGCGGATTTATTTAGGCTTATGGCATGCCTGATTTAGACAAAAGGCACACCGAAAAGAATGAAATTAGTCCATGGTTGAATGTCAAATAAATATTTATTTGAACGAACCAGAAAGGCTTGACCTTGACTTATAAAATGAATGAGGTAATTTTGTTAAATGTCAGGTGTGATGTGTGTGGGGTTGGGTTGGAGTAATATTGAAAAAAAACGCCCTGGTTAAAGGCGCTTTTTTTATTTGTTACTTACCGAAGTTAAATTTTAGTTGTTGTCGGTCTGCGTTGATAGTTAGCATAAGATTAAACTCTTTTTCTTGCAGAGCTTTTTTAATATCGCGTAGGTCGTGTGAAAGAACGGCTTTACGTTTTTTTAATTCAAATACTTCTTTTGCAAGTTGGCGAACTTCAAAATCGTGTTCTTTTTCTTCTTCAGAGGTAAATTTCCCAGCTTTTCGTATTGCAGGCAAGACTTCGTGACAAACCCATTTTTTAAAAGTTTTTGCCTCTGGTTTAGTTGATGTTAGTACTAATGAATAGAATCCGAACTCATTTATAGTCAAGGTGTCTTTTTTCTTACCTTGACTATCTATAATAGAGTCAAGCTTTCGCTCATCTTTGTCTAACTTCATGATGGCCTGATAAGAGTTTGAATACTCTAAAATATTACATACGTCGATACCAGCAAACCAAATTTGTTCATCTGCATCGGTCATAACTCTGACAGGGAGGTTGTTAAAATTGAAACTTTTTTCCATAATTATAATTTATTAATGTTAATATTAAATAGTGTGAATAATTGATTAAGAAATTTTGGGATCCTGATCGAAGCTTCGAGCATAATTATATTCTCTTTATGAGAAAGAGCATCTTTAAAAAGTGTGTTCTCGAAGATGTCGCACATTTGTTTTTCTAATTCTTTTGGATTAGTAGATACCCCAGTATCTTTAATTGATTTGATTAATTCGGAACGAAGTACGCTCCAATCTTTGTTAGTTTTTTCCATGTTAGTTTAGTTTAGAGTTAGTTTTGTTGTTAGAAATAATGAATTGTTGGAATTTTGTTTTAAATGTTCCAATAGCGAAGCTGCGTAATTCGATAAAATCGTCGATAAAGTCGCAGATTTCGCGAATTAAGATAAACATGTGTCCACGTTCGTAAGGTTCGAGGGCATCGCAAGCAGAGTTGCAAACAGCGTTGTAGAATAGCCTGTCTAGTTCTTGCCTTAACGAATCGGGATCGTTAATAAGAGGATAGTGTTTGTTGATTTCGGTGATTTGTGAAACAAGCTCGCCGTAAAGCTTGGTACAATTACTTGACGCAGTAATTGAATTGCCGTCTTTTTTGTTAGCCATGAATAAATAGATTTTAATAAAATAAAAGAAGGAGAGTCACTGCTAACAATTTTAATGATGAACACCAAAATAGACTCGGAACTTACATCCGTATGCTCTCCTTTTATTTTAACCACGTGTTTTAATGAATTTGGATTCATTTTTAATATCTAAAATTGTTAGCATTACAAAAGTATGTAAAAAAACAATACGAAGTAAATGCGAGTAGAAATTTAGAAAGGTTTATAAATAGGGGTATTTTTATACGTGGGTGTAAATATGGTAGTTGTTAATGGGTTCTATATATACGCACATTTAGAAGTTAAATGATTTCTATCAAAATATTATGAATTGCTAATTTCGCGATAGAAGTCATGGATAGTTTTGTTAGGATTATTTATTTGCCATTTTTCAAAAGTTAGATTCTTTTGGCTTTCATTGGGTTGTTTGTTTTCTTCAATTAAAGTGTCTATTTTTTTATGTAGCTTTAAAACAAGTAAAATTAGATTTCCTAAAATTTGTAATATTGTAAAACCTAGAATTGAGCTAATTAGAACACTTAAAATAGATTGAATTTCAAAATCGATAGATAATAAAAAGATAGTTAAGATTATTCCAACAATTAACGTTATCCAAGAAAGCACATTTGAAAATATTCCTAATGTTTTAATAGTTTTGTCATTTTCCATAATTTTTCTTATTAATGCAGTTTTTTGGGTATAACTATATATAAAAATGTGAATTAATGTTATGCAATATAACCAACTTATTTACAAATAGCAATAAGTTTATTTCTAGTTTTATTAGATGTGTTTTTGGGGTCGCTAATTAGAGGCTTTTCGAAAGAAAAAATAGTTGAGTGGTCGAATTTGCCATCATTCCAATCTATTGT